>Ga0268281_1002091_pt1 | contig 10401 bp, 11 predicted proteins | sample saktaG_10_FD_190134 | JGI IMG/M metagenome (GOLD analysis project Ga0268281, IMG submission 190134) | Saline water microbial communities from Sakinaw Lake, British Columbia, Canada - sak_2011_5_24_50m | ecosystem: Environmental > Aquatic > Non-marine Saline and Alkaline > Saline ... | reverse complement strand
AGGACTTCAAGAAAGACAGCCAAATCAGGATAACGATAGTAAAACAGGAAGGATTTGAATGAGAAAAAGGAGATTACTATATCTTGCAGGAGTGGTAATACTTATACTTCTTGTACTTAGCGGATGCCGCATTCCTGAGACGCCAAAAGGGACTACCGGCGAGGGCCCACAACAACCTGCTGTCCCTCCTGAGCCGCCCCGTAAGGAAGAACTGTCGCTGGAAGATTATAATGGCGGCTTCTTTACTATCAAGAAACCAGCCGGCTGGGACATCGCTACGGGGGGTTCCTGCAGCACTTTCGCATTCGTAATAAGAGATACCTCCAACCCCACCAATCAAATTTTCTATTTTAATGAAGTGGGGCCGGTCTACCTGGCAGAAGAACAAAAGGGGATTGACAGTAATTACATGCAGATGGGAGGTTACCCCATTGTCTGGTTTGAAATGCCAGTAATTAGTCCCCTTACTCCTGAGAATTTTCTCGAAAACTTTCACCTGATTGCCGGCACAGATATCGCCAGGAGTTTTATGCCGGTGGGGTGCCCCCAATTTTAGTACCACCTACAATGAGAGACTTCCTGCAAAAGTATCACTTCGTCTGGACCAGTTTTCGGGGAGCAGGTTGTTGATGTTATACGATTACGTCAGTAGCTAACTGTTGAGGGATAATGTCAGTCATGAGAGGACTGACATTGACACTACAGGAACAAACAAGGTTACAGACTTTGAATCTAGTGCTGGGGAAACAGATAGGTGTAAGAGAGGCAGCCTATCTCCTGGGGCTTAGCGAACGCCATACATGGCGAATTCTGGCGGCATATAGGAGGGAAGGTGCCGCTGCACTAGGCCATGGGAATCGGGGTCGCCGGTCGGCCAATGCTATCCCAGAAGAGCTCAAGCGACGGGTGACCATGCTGGCGCATACACGCTATGCGGATTTCAACCACACTCATATGACAGAGATGCTTACGGAGCGAGAAGGCATAACGCTGGCACGTTCCACCGTGCGCCAGATACTGGTGGGCGCTGGGCTTGCTAGCCCACGCCACCGCCGACCCCCACACCATCGCTTGCGGCGGGAACGGATGTTGCAAGAGGGAATGCTGGTTCAGATGGATGGCAGCTATCACGATTGGCTGGGAGATCGGGGACCATGGCTCACTCTACTCCTGGCGGTGGATGATGCTACCGGAACGGCCCCTTTCGCCCTGTTCCGCGAACATGAGGATACCCATGGCTACTTCCGCCTGATCGAGGGAATCATCCGGCATAGAGGTATTCCCCTGGCGGTGTACACTGATCGTCACGCTGTATTTCAGCATTCCGGTACTGCCCCCACAATATCGGAGAGGTCTGTGAACGGAGAGCGAGAGCCAACCCAATTTGGCCGGGCACTTGGAGAACTGGGAGTGCACCAGATCTTTGCCCGGAGCCCTCAGGCGAAGGGACGGGTAGAAAGAGCAGGAGGAACATTCCAGGACCGGCTGGTGGCCGAATTTCGTCTGGCAGGTGCCTGCACCATGGACGAGGCCAACCGTGTTCTCATGGATTTCCTGCCCCGCTTCAACGAGCGCTTCGGCGTATCGCCGGCACAGACCATCTCTGCTTATCGGCCGCTCGACCCCGAACTGGATCTGGCAGCCGTGCTCTGCTTCAAGCACATGCGTAGGGTAGCCCGGGACAATACCGTGAAATATGACTGCCACACTCTCCAATTACTCCCAGGAACTGAGCATCCCAGCTATGCCGGGAACCGGATTGAGATACAGAAACGGCTGGACGGCACCCTGATAGTGTGCTACCAGGGTCAGGTAATCTCCACCAGGGAAGCGCCACCTCGACCTGGCCTTCTACGCTCTGGAGACAGGATACCCGGGCATGAGCCTGCACCCATCCCTCAATGGCTTGATAGCATCTTAAGACAAAACGAGAGCTGGGGAAAACAGAGAAGCAAGAAAGCAGCACAGCCCCACCCAACCACTCCACGGAAACCGACGCCACGACAGCAAGCCCGGTGGAATACCATTCAGGTGGCAAAAAGCCGTGGTCTCTCCCTACGGGCAATAGCTCGGGTGCTGGAGGTTAGCCGAAACACCGTTAGGAGATACGTAGCCGCCGACAGCCCACCTGTATACCCTGAACGTCGGCCACATGATAACAGCCCGGAAAGAGAAGCGGTACTGACAGAATCGCTAAACAGTTAGACTGACATATTCCCTTGACGACGACACAGGAGTGGGGCAATGCCGGTGGTTATTGACAAAAGCTGACCCGCTCTCAGCTACCTGTCCAAATTCCGGGGACCACCTCACCTCTAAATTACTCCAGAATCCGGCCAAGCTTCCTGCTCTTTTCTAATAGTGCGAATCTATCGCCTTCAAATATCTCCAAAATATGCTTCTGAATCTCCCTGTTATTTATATCGCCGGTGATAACCTCAAGCTTCTTTTCTGATTGTGTGGCAATCACCTGTTCAGCATCTCCGGAAACAAGGATGTGTTCATCCTTGGTAACACAGATTATCTGTTGCTGGGTTTTGAGTTTGCGCATTCTTGGGATTAGCAGTCCAGTTATTGATTTGACATCCAGGTATTGCTCAGGCTCGTCAATTATTAACGGGCCGAACGCCCCTTGATTCATGAGTAAGACCATCATAACAGCATTCTTCTCACCAGTACTTAGTCTTGTCAAGGATTTGTATTTGGAGTTTACCAATACTGACATGGTGGCTTTGTCAAAGAAATCCCGCTCTTTTGTACCCTTCCATTTTCCCTTTGTTATCTTCACCTTGAATAGATTCTTTCCGTATTTATCAAGCGCAGGCTTGATGTACTTTTTCCTCTCATCAAACAACTGTTGGCAGACTTTGGCCAGTTGTTCCATGTCAGATGCGCAGTCTTCAAAGTTCTTGCTGCTCACTCTCTTCAAATACTTGCTACGGTCATCCAAATATGATTGTATCTTCTTGTTTACAAAGACATGCCTGTCCAGGAAGTCCATAAGGTTAGTACTGTGGGAGAACAGCTTTTCTATGGCTTTGTGATTGTACTTCCGAGGTAATTCCATGTCTGGTCTGGTCTTAACAGGCGTAAATGAGCCGCCTCTATATTTGAAAATGCTGGGTGGATTGCCCTCTTTGTCCCGGCTATAGCAGATTACCTCTGGGTCTTTGGTGATAAAGACATTTACAGAGTATTTTTTCTTAAGCAATTCCTCTTCTTCGTCTTTCCCTTTGTACTCGAATCTATCCAGCCCATAGAGAATTAAGTCTATGATGGTCGATTTGTTAGTTCGCTTCTTGCCGATTATACAATTCAGGCTCGAATTAAAGGCAATGTAGCTCCATTTCTTCCCAGTGCTGAATGCAATACCGATGATTCTTGTTTTGTCTTCGTCAGGCTTATAATCACTTCGCATGCGTATCCTTGTTTCAGGGTTTTCCAGAGCATTCCTAAGGGACCAGAAATCGGGTTTGCCCATTCTGATATACGTGAAACGCTTTCCAATCTCGGCAACCGAATGGCCGTCAGAATCCTGGATGTATGCAATGGGAGACCTGTTTTCGTCCCTCAGACTCTCGAAATAGTCCTTTACGGACTTCTTCCCTATCCTCTTTCGAGTAGGAGTAGTATCTTTCACGACTTCAACAGCGTTCAAGTTGGGATGATTCAGTAGCTTGTTGAAAACATTTGAAGGCCCTTTGTAGACAGCAAGCATTGCTTTCTTGCCTCCGTCTATATGAGCAGGTATGGCAATACAGCTGGTGCTGAGGTCTTCTATGTATTGAAGCACATCAAAAAGGCTTGACATACCGGTAGCTCGGTAGTTCCCGTATTCCTTAAGAGAGAATTTGCAATCCTGCAGTAGGAAATTGATTCTGTGTGTTGTGTAGGCTGCCGGCTCGTCTTCTCTAGGGTCAAGGATTACCAGTATGTGAAGGTCATCAGTGCTTATCTCAACACCGGGAAGAACAGATAGATCCTTGCCGCTGGCTTTGTCTTTCAATAATTGATACCAGGTGTTTGTTAAATCCTCAGGATGGGTATTGCTTGGCGAATTGTGATCAGTGACAGCAATTAGTTTTATTCCCTTCTGTATTACTCCGTCTACAATCGCTTCTGCTATTTGTTTCGCAGATTCCAAGCTTGTCGGAATGTCCTTGATATTGAACTTGAATTTGTATTTGTTCTTTGCCTGAGCATCACCTGATGCCGGGGTGTGCACATGCAGGTCCACTTTTATGAATTCAGCTCCCGAATTCTGCTTGAGAATCTCTTGGTAATTCTTGTTAATGGTAGATTTTGGGATTGTCATGTCTTCACCTCTCAATAACAAACCCCTTATTCTATAATATTTCCTACAGTCGTCCGCTCTAACTATGTTAGGATCCCTGCTATCTGCTTGTCAAGGTCTTCAACAATTAGGCTCTACACTCTTTAGTGTGAAAAGGGATAGTTGAAAGCACCCGCTGACCTCTGTAGCCTTAGGGTTAGAGAAACTCAAAAGGTAAGGAGGTCGAAGCGGGTGCAAGATGATTGTATCGCAGTGGCATTAGGATTGCCACAACTCAGGATCCTGAAGCAGAAGGAATTGGAGGACCACTTTGAGGTCAGCGTAATCTATCGGCGGAAAGGGGCTGTATGTCCCCGGTGCGGCAAGGTAACCACAACGGAGCATGACAGGAGGCCACAGATCAAACAGGACAGGAGACTCAGGGATAAAGTGGATGCCAGCGAGCTCCCCTAGTCTCAAACCAGTATCCAGGAAGGTCAAGACGATAGCCTTGTTCCTGGCACCGATAAACGTCGAGCTGTCACAGAGCAAGAGCAAGTCCGCTATCTGCGACATAGTGAAGGGCTGGACAATCTTCCGTGGCATCCTGGGCGGGCGAATTGAGGACATCGGGCTGTGCTCCAGCATCTCCTCTTCCACCAGCCAGTTAAAGAAGCGCTTGACTACCCGGTAATAATCATGGATTGAGACGGGACTGTTAGTCTCCTGGAGCTTGAGGAGAAAGAGGCGAACATGAGAGGCTGTTATGTCTTTGGTACCAGCAACTTCTAACCCGCGGCAAAAGTGGGTAAGTGCCCTTAACTTCTGAGCGTAGTCCCTTAATGTGGCCGGTGATAACTCATCTACTTTGCATGAAAGCAGGAACGCCTGAACTTGTCCCTCGATGTCCCCCAGAGCAATCATTTGCTCTAATGCAGATAGGCTTCCTATCTGAGTTTCCGGGTGAATCATATGGTCTAAAGACATACATTTTGGCTACCAAACGGCTTTTTAGCTTTGAAATGAGCCGCACAGGAGTCGAACCTGTAACCTGCTGATTAAGAGTCAAGGAATTAGCTTCAGTTTTGTTAACAATCTGGTTTGTATCGAAGCTAAGGCTATTGAGTTTGTTAACAATATCTTCACTGGGTTTTCTTTTACCGTTCGCAATCATAGTAATATAGGCTCTGCTTACGCCTAGCTGTCTGGCTAGCTCTGCTTTAGTGATTCCCTGCTTCATTTGTTGCCCCCCTAGATTTTATTACTCGGTTGTAACATTCCCTTTCGATTTTCAAGGGCTAGAAACCATATCCACCCAAAGGGAATGAATAGCACTAACAGATAGGACAGACTTCTATTCTTTTGCCTTAATACCCAGCCATACATCAGAAGACATACTACTAAACCAATTAGCCATCCTAGCCAACTCGCACCAATGCCGCCAGCTATATACCAAACCAATCCAATCGAAACTGCAGTCCAATTTAGATGTTGTTCAAACCAATTCACTTCAACCCTCCTTTAGGCTTTCTTTTCCTTGTATAGTTTAAGTCGAGCACTACCCAATCCCTACCCAGCTTTTTGCCCTCTATTTCACCCTTTGCCAATAATCTTCTTATCTGACTTGGGTCTAAGCCTAGCCTCTGTGCTGCTTCGTTTACACTATAGACATTAGTCATATGGTTATTATACACGGATACGGGTATAAATGTCAAGGAGTAAAGGCAGGTGGTAATTGTTCCTCATAATTACTATAATTGGGTCAGTTAGCTACAATGAATGCCGATAAACTAGTATTAATTGAATACCATAACCCAGAAAGAGAGGGGATAGAACGTAGACCTGGCTGGCTACGAGAGGGGAGCCATCATTTCCTCATGATTCAAGAAGTAGTAGAGAATGCTGACTTATACACTTACACAATAATACCGAGAGGTCTAATTAGAAGGATTACTAAGCTCCGGGTTCTAGACGAATGACAACAATAGTTAGACAGATAAAGCATGGCTTTGCAGTAATTGGGAAACCTGTGAGTTTACAGAGCAGTTCCCGTTCAAAGCAACGATATCAACGAGTGGTTATTCAGGCAGCTGGTAAGAGTGTAGCGAGTCCTATCAAAGGTGAGGAAAAGGTGAAAATAGAAATTGATTGGTTTTCAGAAGGATTTGAGAATAAGCCCGATGCCGATAATATTGCCAAGCCAATTTTAGATGCTCTTAAGGGTATCGTGTTTGCTGATGATAAACAGGTAGAAAGTCACACTGTTAGGAAGCACGATACATTGGGGGTGATAAGTTTTTGGAGAGAGCCACTTTCTATTATTGAACCTCTTCTATATGGTAACAAGGATTACATATTCATAAGAATCTACTAGGTTACTGCCAGTCTTTGCATACAGGACAAATGCCCTTAAATATCTTCTTTCTGACCAATAACCTCAATATGTCAATGAGTTCGTAGGGATTGTCTGCAACGACCTTACGAAAGCCCTTAGATTGAATATCAGGATACTCGGCTTTGAGATGACTGATAAGACATTCCAAGTCAAGGTCAATATATTTGGAGGCTGCCCGGTCTATGTTCCCTTGTAGCATTGAATGGAGTAGCTGACGGGGTATGCCCAGCCCGCTATCCCTGCTCCAGATTGTATACTCAAATAAATCCCCTTGCTCTCTGTTATTGGGATTCTTTGTAACACCGTCCAGACCATTTGAGAGAAGCTCATTCACAATATCCGCAAGGTAATTAAAATGCTCTTTTCTGCTCTCCAGAATAAACGGGGAGAGCTTATATTGTTTACCCAGCGCATTCTCTTTTGCTAGCTGCTTACTGACTGTCCTCTCGCTCCTCTCCAATTCACCCGCTATATCTGCAACGCTTTTACCCTTGTTACGAAGTCTTACCATATGTTCTCTCTCTGCTTTCTTGACTCGGTCAGTTCGCTTGCCATCAGCACTATGTTTCATCTTAATCCGGCTATCAGTTTTTCTACCCACATTCCTCTATGTAGCTGCAGTTTTTGTTCATTACCTAGTTATTATACGTGCAGGTTAAATGCCTTTATCGTGTGTGGACTTTTATCTTACACTAACTATATTAGGCTATTCAGGTAAAGAAGTAAAAGGAGGTAGGCATACCATGCAAAGGGTAGTACTATTCATTGAGGCTCTAAAGAAGGCGGGAAATCTTGTTGAGAATCAAGCTAAGACGCTAGTCTATGGCTGTATTATGACTTGGAGTGATAAGCCGAAAATTAGACCAATATTCGACATTCATGGCGAGAGTGGAACTGGTAAGAATGGGATAATGAAGCAATTGAAGCCCTGGTGTAACGGTAGTAAGTGGATAAACGCCAGAAACAAGACTGAAGCTCAATTAAGGGATGACATGGCTGATACAACCACTGTATTTGTTGAGGAAGCAGATAAGACAAAGGTTCCAAAACAATGTGAGAACTGGTACCAACAAAGGTATGACGAAACTGGTAAGGCCATATCTTATAGGAGACAGGAACTAAACGGCAAAGGGCGTTCAATAAGTAAACCGGTTATGTGTAATCACTTTGGGTCTACCTTCCTTCATAGCCAGAATTCCTTTGAGAGCATCGAATTGGACAGAAGAATAATACGCATTACCCTGTTCAAGAATTCTAACAGGCTATATTCCATCACCGAAGGGTTGCCTAACATGATACTTTATCAGATTGCAAATGAAGTTGATTGGAATAGCCCGATAGCGCAGCCGGTCAGTAACAGTGCTTGGGATGTCTGGCTTCCTTTGATGCGAGTAGCAACACATCTTGGAGATGTCGACTTCTTGAAATATGCCAGAAAACAAATTGAGCAGAAGACAGATGAAAATGGTTTGACCAAAGTATTTGAGCCGAAAGGAATTGTGCTAAGCGAGATTATACCTCGGTATGTGGAATCTCTAAAGAGTGGAAATAAGCATATAGCCATCACCGACCTTAGGCGGTTGATTAGAGACCGAGGCTATGACTATACAGAGAGGGAAATTGTTAAAGCAGCCAAAGAACTGGGCTTTACTCTCGTCTACCCTCACAATAAAGCCCACATTAAAGTTGAAGGTGAACAGCGACTTATAGATATTGCGGCAAGGGCTGGCGTCGAGAAAGACCAATTAGGTCTTTGACACTACTGATATTAATTGTGAGGATGTTAGGCTAGGTTAGGATAAATAGATATATATAAGTATAGAAGCTAACCTATGCTAACATCCTTACATTGCGTTGTGAATCTGAAACCCTAATTCTGGGACCAGCATTGAAACCAGCATCTGACCATTCCCCATCACTATCTGTAACCCCAGACAGAAGGTAATTTCTAATCAAATACAAAGGCAGCATGTTTCAGATACGAGCTGAGTGCATTTTTGTGCAAAAAGGCTACAATGAGAGTCATATAGCTCAATATTAGATTTGGGGCTCAGTTAGTCGGTGTTGATAACAGCAATAGTTATGCCGGGTGAACCTACAAATATCTCTGGAGTATTCCTTTAACCTCAGGGTCATTCATGGCGTCATCATCTAAACCTTCTAGTCCTGGTATATCGGATAGCCAGATAAAACCACCATGCAATATTTCATATACACCTAAGGGTATAGGGAGCAAGATGAGTCTGCTAGTTTCACGAAAGTAGGGTATCTCTTTAGGTGCCAGATTGCTTATGCGCACTTCACATATATTATCATTTGCTGGACTACACCAATCTCCTGGGGTTACGGCAACTGTACTTGCGCACGGCCAAGGGCGAACCTCATATATGGAACATATATCGTTGTTTAGAAATGGACACGGAATATTTTGTTCTAGATATAAGATTGTTGCTTCCATGTAAGCCTGTTGATTCTTTTCTGTACGCCCACTAGAGAAGAGTTCATTAAAGGTCTGGCTCACTTTATTAAACAAAGTTTCTTTTTCCCTTACTTGTGCTCTCCATTTTGGATATTTTTTTACAAAACTATTTAGAACTGTCTCATGATTATAAAGGTAGTAGACGATAGCTTCAGCTTCTTGTAAAGTCCCCGCAATGTATTGTGAGCAACAGTAGAAACACCCTTTGTGACATGTTATAGTTTCTCCTCTAGCTGCAACTCGGTCGGTCAAGTTTCTTACAATAACTTTAATTACTTCTGTTTTGTGCTTAATATAGCGTATACAGAAGTCTTCTCGCATTTTCCCAACCTTGCCTTTGTAAGCAATAGCCTGGTTCAGTGCAACATAATCTCTTTCTTTCCTGAACCGGTTGGGAACAGGCTGCGAAGAGGCACCACAACACCTCTTGTACTTCTTACCGCTGCCACATGGGCATGGAGCATTTCTACTAGGGTTTATCATCTGCTCTCTGTATTAACCTTTTAATTTCAATTTTATCCCTATCCATCGCATTTCTCAAGATAGGCAAGAAGCGAGTGTTTTTGAAGGAAGACTTGGTTAGGTGGATAAAAGAGCACTAGTAGTCTGAGAAAATATGGCAAATCAAATTGTTAACGGTTTATTTGGGCTTGAATACGGATAGTATTGCCCAGTATATACTAAGAGCCTCAGCATTGCCTATCTAGAAACTATGCTCTAATAGTCATTTGGTTCTTACAGACCTTACATGTCAACCTGAGGTATTTTGTACCTGCGAATTCGTCCTCTTCAGAGTCAAATTTGGTTTTGTTATGGCAGATAGAACAGACAATACCCGACTTCTTTATCTTTGCTACTTGCTCGAAATGAGCGTCAAGTAGAAGAATCCCGTTGTCAACTACATCCGAAAAAGAATTGCACCAAATTTTGAAGTAATTGTAGTCAAAAATGAAACCCTTATAACTGCCTTTATAAGCTCCTCTATGAATAAGATTTCTCTCCATGCTGTGTATATATGAGTTCAACTTGGCGTATATATTTGAAGTCCTCTTCTTCAACTCTAGTGAAATCAAGCCTTCCTTAGTGAGTCGTTCTAATAATCCATCTTTGCCACGAAACCAAGGTAGTCTAAACTTGCCGTTTTGACGTCGGATGGCAATAGTGGACACCAAACCTTTCATGCTGCCAAGAGTCCTGCATAGTATATTTGCTCATAGACCACCGGCGACAGGAAGCCGAGTCTTGCCTGCCGGC
>Ga0268281_1002090_pt1 | contig 10402 bp, 9 predicted proteins | sample saktaG_10_FD_190134 | JGI IMG/M metagenome (GOLD analysis project Ga0268281, IMG submission 190134) | Saline water microbial communities from Sakinaw Lake, British Columbia, Canada - sak_2011_5_24_50m | ecosystem: Environmental > Aquatic > Non-marine Saline and Alkaline > Saline ... | reverse complement strand
ATCAAATCCGGTTTATGCAGTGTACTTGACTGCAAGGTCAAATATAACTACAATATGTAATTAGCACTCAGGGTAATTGAGTGCTAATTTTTAGATTAATTACAGCTCCCGGAGGGACCGATGCCTATATATCAATACTGCTGCTCAAAATGCGACACCAGTTTTGAGCTCAGACAGGGATTTAACGACGATTGCGTGGCCGCCTGCCCCAAGTGTAAAGGCGAAGCCAAACGACGCTTTATGCCCGTGCCCATTATCTTTAAGGGATCGGGGTTTTATGTCACCGACAGCAGGAAAATATCCGATGCCCAGTTGCCGGCCAGGGTACCGGAGACAACAAAAGAGGTAACCGTGACCAAGCCGCCCGAGCAGTCCAAGCCGGCTGACTGTCAGACGCCAAAACCTCAAACCCCTTCTGCCGGCTGTTGATGCCGCTCGTTTTCCTGTGTTAAACTCGGTATAAGTCCCTGTAGCTCAGCGGACAGAGCGGCTGCCTTCTAAGCAGCGGGTCGTGGGTTCGAATCCCCCCAGGGACGCCATCTAAACTGCCTGGAGCAATTGCTTCTGAAGCAGCGAATGCAGCTACTTTGCTATCTCCGGATAAATAGCTCCGCCGTGAGGGAATATCACGACATCGCCCTTTGGGAAAGCTTTAGCCGCAGCTCTTAACGCTTCTGGAAAATCGCGGAAAATTTCTATCCCGGGCAGAAGCCCTTCTGCCTGGCTCGCCACAGATGGGGAATAAACCAATATTTTATTGCGCAGGAGAGCTTTCAACATAAAATAAGTGGAGAAACGTTCCTCGGGTGATGTACCCGGAGGAGACATCTTCGTCATCAGGATGCCAAGCAGCCAGATGATCGGCTTCCAGATAAAAGCGGGTAGCCCTGAAAGCTTAATTTGGGGCACGCGCATATTACCCAGACCCTCTTCGCATTTAAGGGCGGCAAGGATAATGCCACCTGGCTTGGCCGCGTAAAGCACGTTAGCAACGGCCTTCACGCCCTGTCTCAAGTCTATATCCATTGGGAATGAGTCAGTGATTACAACGTCCGCCTGGGCCGGTATCCTCACTCCGAACACTTCCGACGCCAGAGTTATTCCGCGGCGGTGTGCCTTTATCGGGTCACCTGCTACCAGCCCAATAATCTGCATCTGTGCGTTCAACACGGTATTGACGATGAAAGTATCGCCCTTAAGCATCGATCCCGCCTGCTCCATATCAAGGCGCATGGGATTATTGGCCGGGTCGGAACCCAACATAAAGAAATATTTGGAGTTGGCGCAGATAGCATGGTTAGCTGCTATGGTTTCCACACCGGCGACACCGGGAAGAATGTTTTTAAATCCGCCGCCGAAGCCAGCATGCGGATGAGGTTCAATTGTGCCCACAAGTATACGCAGATCCGCCTCAGCCACCGTTTTATTTATGAATACGGCAGTGCCCCTGTCCGTCTTGCCCAGGAAGCTAAGCTGATCCCCATTGCGGCAATCGTGGTTCTTCCAGCCGACCTGCTCCAGTACGTGTTTGCCGGCTTTCCGTTCCATGTCTTCGAGAGACATCTCTCGGTGAAGCCCCGGGGCAGTCACTATGGTGACCGCTTTCAAATGCACGCCCCCTCGTACCAGATGATCGAGGATTTTGCCAAGCAGTAAGTATGCTGGCGTGGGTCTGGATATGTCATCAACTACTATCGCCACTTTCCTTTTCCCCTGCGCAAGCTCTTTGAGAGGAACACATCCTTCTGGTGCAGATAGAATAGTCTCCAGCGTTGTATTTATATCAGCCAGGGGTGCAAACTCCGATGGTTTGAACATTCCAAGCAGGTTCCAACCCGCAGGTAACTCGAAATCCAGACTTTCCGATTTGCCCCACGGTATCTGTTGCAGCCTGGACGTGTTTTGTCTATTCATTGCTACATCGAAAATTTAACTCCGCTTGCCATGGCGGAGATCAAAAGTATGATAAAGAAGATGAAGAATGCGGCTGCTATGTAAGTCATAACCACGGCGAAGCGGCCAGGGCGGAATTCTTCGGGCAGAAATTTAGTGCACACGTAGATCCCGAGCACCGCAATCACCGGGAGCAGTATAGTATCAACCCCCGCAGTTATCTGCAGCATGAATACCGGGGCCTGGATTAGCAGCGCAAATACCCCTGCGAACACCAGATAGATTAAAAGAAATATCCTGTAGGGCTTTTTATTAATTTCTCCCTTGCCTTTGCGTAGTTCCAGTGCGCCCGTCGCTACACGACACAGGCCGTCAATATCGGCCAGTAGCGTGCTGAACAAGGTTCCGAGAACGCCAAATAAAAATATCACTTCCCCAGCCCTGCCGAAGTCCTGCCCGGCTATTTTGGCCAGGGCGTTGCCCATCCCCTCCCCTTCGGGCACCAGGTGTAGCGGGTTGAGAATAAGCGCACCTGCAATCAAAAAACCGCAGGTTAATATCCCCGCTATGACCGTATTGATAATCAGGTCAGTTCTGTTGATCTTGATCCATTCCTTGATACGGCCTCTATCCGCCGGACCAGGTATGAAGCTCTTGCCTGCCATGCCCCTGCCGCTGGCCTGCGTCCACAAGGAGAACCAAACCGTACCAATGGCCCCGGCGCCAGCCCACCCAAGGAGTGGGATAAGCTCACGCAGAGATTCGGGAGGGACACTGGGGACCAGTCCTGCTAACACGCTTTTTAACGGCGGGGCCGTTTCCACAATTGCATATATCACGAAAATAACCATGATAGCGATGAGTATTCTGGATGCCCCTTCCAGCGCCTTGTAGCTACCGATGAACAGTATGATCCCGATTAACAGCAGGGCAATAATCGACCACACTACATAGGAAATGGCAGGCACCAGCGCAAAAAGTGCGCTGCCCACAGCCAAAGCGATCCCACCCATGCCTGCAATGCTGAAGATAAAAAGTATCCAGAACAGCCAGAGTATCCAGCCTTTATTTAGTATTTTAAACCTGCCTATCTTCACCTCAATCCTGGAAAAGGCGCTAACCACATTTTCACCCGATGCCACTGTGTAACGGCCCATCAATTCGGTGATGAAATACTTCATGAAGAGCGACATAATCGGTACCCATAGCAGCAACATGCCGAAGATGGCTCCCGCACGCGTGGCGAAGACCACCTCGGCTACGCCGACTGAACTGGCAGCCCATACGATGCCGGGCCCGAGGGCAATCAGCCTGCGCCAGCCGCGGGGAGGTTCCTGTACCTGCACCGTGGATTCAGCCTGAATGTCCTTGTTTTCCATTGCGCCTCCTTAAGCAGTGAATCATTCAAACATGGCCGCTTTTAAATTACGCTTGTCGTCCCCGGTTCAAGCACTACCAGTTTAGCGGGTATTTGCCATGCCCGGAGCGTGGCAGGCTCAAGGACTTTGCCCTTGACCTGGTAATGCATGGGGACAACAACCCTGGGCTTTATCTCCTGCACAAACAAGGAGGCTTCGGCCAGGTCCATGCCATCTCTGCCTACAAATGGGTAAGTGGATGCGGCCACCTGCAAGAATGCGACATCCAGGGGAATGCCTTTAAGTCCTTCCTTTACCGGCGGCTTGTAGCGTGAGTCGCCGGAGAAATAAAAGGTCTTTTCCCCCGACACAACAAAACCTATCGCATCCGGGGCAAAGGGGTGCACAGCCGGAACCGCCAATATCGTGACATCCCGGAAAGTAAATTTATCGCCCGGGGCAAGCGCAGCCAGCTTTGCCAATCCCCTCTTGCGCGCCCGCTCTATGGCTTTCTTTGAACCCACCACCTGACAGCCTAACTTGTCAGCCAGCGCGATGGCAGGGTTAGACCAATGGTCTATGTGGTTGTGCGATACAAGCATTAAATCTAGCCGCTCGATCTTATCTGGATCAAGTGCCAAGGGCACGGCCCTGATATTCTCCCACTGTCCCCACCAGGGGTCAGTCATCATTAGTACCCCTGACATATTAATGAGGAAAGTGCTCTGCCCAATCAAACTGACATCCATACCTTTCACCTCACGGGATTACAATGCCCTTCATATATACATTCGATAGCAATGCTTCACCAGCCTGCTCAATTTTGTAGCTGTGCGTAACTATTTTTTCCAGCGGTATGCCGCGTTTCATGGCGAGTTCCATCAATTTGAGCGCATTGTCGAATGATTGCGGAGGGCAGGACCACTGTCCGACCAGTATCACGTCTTTAAAACACAGGTGCATAAACGGATTTATGGTAGTGGTGCCGGTATCCAGGAAATTACCGAGTTCAACAAATGTGCCGCCGCGGCGCAGCATACTGAGACCCTGGGGGACCGCATCGGGAGAGCCCGTGCAGTCCACTACCATGTCGGGACCGACCTCGCCGGGAGTGAGCGATAGCACATAAAACGCACGCTCGTCTGCATTGGGCATTTCCTCAATATCAACGATATGGTCAAAAACTCCCAGTTCTCCTGCGAGTTTAAGCCTTCCCTTAATGCCGCCTACCAGGATGACGCGGTAAGCGCCCGCCAGGCTGGCTGTAATGCCGGCGGCCATGCCTATGGGGCCCGACCCCAGAATGACTACGGTATCCCCGGGGCCGAACCCTTCTTTGAGCACCGGGTAAGGCATCATGCCCTTACGCACACCGATGGTGGCGGCGAAAATATCGGTAAGCACCGCCACCTTGTCCGGCATACTATCCGGAATCTTATATACCCATACTCCGGGCAGCAGGTAACAATACTCGGCATAACCTCCGAAAAGATGGGGAGGGTCCGCTGCGCACATGTTCTGCCCATAGCCTTTGGCATTGGGACAAAGCGTGGCCGCGTGATTGGACGGCAGGAAGCGGCAATACCAGCATTCGCCGCAGGGTATTCCGGCATACCAGGTTACACGGTCACCTACCTTGATCTCTCCACCCTGCACGGCCATTTTCCTTTTAGCTTCTTCACCTATCTCTTCGATGATGCCGAGATTTTCATGGCCGAGGATCAGTGGCCGTTTTACAAAAAGCGGCGCAGGCGGCAAGCCGTGAAATAGGTGTTTGTCCGTGCCGCATATGCCGCACATCTTCATTTTCACCAGGGCACTGACGTTGTTAACTTTGGGCTTGGGAAAGTGCTGTACTTCGATTTTGCCAAACTCCGTCATTACGGCGGCTTTTACTGTATCTCCAGACATGGATTACAACCTCCTGTCACTAAATAAAATGTGATCTCTAACCGTCATGACCCTCACAATTTTTTCAATTGATAATCATAAGCGGCTATGGAAGACTGTATATCGTCTTTGGCCGGTTTCCAGCCCAAAATTTCTTTAGCCAGTGAACTATCGAAGACATAATCGCGCAGCGCTATTTCCAGGTGCTGGGGCTCTATCGGAGAAACATGCAGAGCAGCTAATGCTGCAACTATCGCCCGTGCCACGGAAGCATTAATGATTATAAACTTGGGCGACTTCCCTGCATGCTTATATAGTGCTTCTGCCATGGCCCGCAGAGTCGGGACATTATCGCTTCCCAGGTTCATTGCCAAACCGTTCGATTTCGGCGCTTCCAGCGCCAGAAAAAGCGCACTTGAAACATCATCTACGTCAACCATCTGCAGCCTCGTCTTGCCGCCACCCGGCAATAACGTGGCTTTTCCCCGTGAAATCCCCTCCATCTGGGATACCAGGAAGGGCTCGTTTTGCCCCGCTCCGTTGATAGTGGGCGGGCGGAAAATCGTAATGCTCAGGCCCTTTGCTGAATATTCCCGGCACAGTTTCTCGCTTTCAACTTTGTCCCTGCCGTACTGACATATTGGTGCAATGGGAGCTTCCTCTGTGCAGGGAACGGGAACGGCTATTCCGTAAACCTCCACAGAAGAAGTGTAAATGAACTTCCTTGCCCGGTTCTCAAGCGCGGCCAACAGTACATTCTCCGTCCCGCGCACATTTATCTCATGCATGCGTTTCTCGTCACGCTCGAACTGGGCCAAGGCAGCCGCCAGGTGAAATACCGCATCGCATCCGGCTGCGGCCTGCTTTACCACCTGCAGTTCTGTGATATCCCCAATAACCTCCCTGAAAAAAGCATAGGTTTTCCCCGAGGGTTTGATATCCAGACCTACAACGGAGTGCCCACTTTCGATAGCGGCCCTGGCAACGTTTCTGCCCAAGTAGCCCGAGCTCCCGGTTATAAGTATCTTCATATGCGCATTCTCCCTGTTTTGCTCTATGACTAATGTAAGCTGTTAAAGCGAGTGCCGGCCAATTTAAGAAATATCATTTCAGGCTGCCACTTCAAGTGTGACCTTTTCGACCTTGTTGAAATCACGCACATAGAAAAAGGATGCGGCAAAGAATAGCCCTGCTGCAACGACAAGAAAGATGGGAAGCGTCAGCATGGCTGTCTGAAGAGTAGAAGCGTCTGAAATCGAACCTACCACGATGGGCCCCAGTGAGCCACCCAGCAGGTTCATACATAGCACTGCAAGGGCGTAGGACATGCCCCGCAGGCCGGGATGTACCACTTCCTGTATCACGGCCAAACCGGCCGGTGCAAAGGTGGTGATCAATACTCCCATTACAATAAGTACTGTGTACTGCGCATCGCCGGTTAAAGAGAATGCGGTGAACACCAGCAATGCCGAAATAAGTGTAGTTATGGCGGCAAAGAGTGGGCGGGAGTTCAGCTTTTTCTTGACCCAGCTGTCCGAAAGGAATCCACCTATAAAGAAACCCACCATAGAGAGTACCAGGACCAGGCTGGCCTTCAGGCTGGCCTGGTCCTGCGGCATGCCGCCAATACGGTGAAAATAGCTGGGGAGCCAGGTGGATATCGCCGTGACAACAAAGATCACACCTGCAAACCCGAGATATGTGAGTATCAGTGTTGGCGTGCCCAGAAATTCTTTTGCCACGTCCTTCGCCTTCATCTTAAACTTGGAAGCCGCTTCGGCGCCGGAACCGGCAACCGTTTTCTCCAGGGGCACCGACTTATAGTCCTTAGCAAAGAAGAAAAGAATGGCCGCGATCAAGCCGGGTATAGCAACTATACCGAATGCGTGCCGCCATCCCAAGTTTACAGCTATGATACCGCCGAGCGCCACTCCAATCGCCATGCCCAGTGGCTGCGCAGCATTCCAGATGCCGAAGATCCGCGCTCGCTTTTCAAGTGGATAAAGCCAGGAAAGCATGGCTGCCCCGGCCGGGCCATATCCGGCTTCACCAATTCCGATAATTGTCCTGGTGGTGAGCAGTTGCCTGAAATTTAGCGTGAAGGCACCGGCAAACGAAGCTAAGCTCCAGATAATCGAAAGGATACTTATGCTTTTCTTGCGGCTCCAGCGATCAACCAAAATCGAGGCAGGTAAAACGCAGATAACGGCGGCCCAGTAAAACATCGAGATCAGCATGCCGCATTCAAAATCGGAAATGCCCCAGTCCTTCTGGATGTAGGGGAAAAGCGAGGAGATCACCATTCTATCCGCCTGATCGCATAGCATCAATATGAACAGAAGAATGAATACATAGTTCCTTTGACCTCTGGTCACCGTTTGTCCGGTCGCGACTTTATTATTGTCCATTTAATACGCCTACCTCTTAACTCTTACCTCTTACCTCTTACCTCAGCATTAGATTAAGGGTGACAACCCTGTGACAGGTTTCCCCGTTATTTTTGGGAAATCAGGCGTCGGCTGGCATTATCACGCAGCCTGTATCAGCCTCGGAGACCATTGCAGCGTATTTCTTCATATGCCCTGTCAGAGTGCGTGCCGGTCTCTTCCAACTCGCACGTCTTTTATCAAGTTCGGCAGGCGATATCTCCACATCCAGTTTGCGCCCGGGTATGTCTATTCTTATTATGTCGCTGTCCCTGATCAGCGCCAGGGGGCCACCGTTGTAAGCCTCAGGGGTTACATGGCCGATAGCCGGCCCGTGGCTGAAACCTGAGAAACGCCCGTCGGTAACCAGGGCCACTTTGTCAGAAAGGTTCAACTGGAAAAGTAACTCGGTCACTGTCAGCAACTCCCTCATGCCAGGCCCGCCTTTTGGACCTTCATACCGGATCACTATGATATCACCCTTCCTGTACTCCTTGTTCATAGCCGCGTCAATGGCTTTCTCTTCGCTGTCAAACACCCGTGCCAGCCCAGAGAAAACCATCATATTATCAGGGACACCCGAGCTTTTAACGACTGCGCCAGTCGGCGCCAGGCTGCCTTTCAATATAGCTATGCCTCCTTGCGGATGATATGGATTATCGAGATCGCGTATCACGTCGTCATCTACACAGTTGAAGGGAGCGTTGTTTTCTTCAAGTGTTTTACCTGTGACCGTCATTGCGTCATTTCTCAGATGGCTTTTCAATTTATTCAGAAAGGCAGGCAGGCCGCCGGCCCTGTATACATCGAGGAGGAAAAACGGCCCCGCTGGATATACACCGAGTATGTGTGGGACTTGCTTCGATATGCGATCGAAGTCCGAGAGATCCAGGGGGATGCCCAGTTCATACGCCAGCGCCAGCAGATGAATGATCACGTTAGTGGAGCAACCTGCCGCTGCCGTCGTGACCAGCGCGTTATGCAGTGCATCAGCTGTTAATATATCGCGCGGTGATAAAGATTCATTCACCATGGAAACGATACGTTTTCCGCTCTCCCGGGCCATGAGGTACTTCTGGTTGTGTACGGCATGTGTTACTGCGCTGTTGGGCAGTGACATGCCCATGGCCTCCACAAGGAACTGCATGGAATTTGCAGTGCCCATCCCGCTGCAGGCGCCGGGTCCCGGACAGCTAATCATGGACATTATCGGAGGAGTTCCCTTGGGAGCGAACTCATTGAATGGGAGCATGGGGCCGCCTGTGACGAAGATTGAAGGCAGGTTAAGACGCGCCGCTGCCATTAGCTGTCCGGGAACTATCTTATCGCAGGTTGATAAAAACACCAGCCCATCGAAGCAATGGGCGAGCGTCATTGTCTCTATGGCATCGGCAATGATGTCCCGCATGGGGAGCACGTACTTCATCCCGTCGAGGCCGTTGGAGTAGGCGTCGCACGGTGCAACAGTGTTGAATTCTAAGGGGACGCCGCCCGCCATTAATACGCCGTCTTTTACAAACCTGGCGACCTCGCGCAGGTGCAGATGGCCGGGAAGCAACTCATTCCAGGAATTCACTATGCCTATCAGTGGCCTTTCCTCCAAATCTTTGAGAGGAACGCCGCAGGCTTTAATCATCTCTGCGCGGACCATGGCGGTTGCCAGACGGTCGATGTTCTTAAGCAGGCTCTTGCTTTTACGTTCTATCTTATCCATTTTTTCACAACTTCCCATACTTTTTGTAAACATCCGGCAATGACATGCCGCTCCTGATCTCTAATCTCGACCTGCGCTCCGCGGCAACTACTTCCTCTGCCTTGACTACCACCTCTTCAAGATCAACATCAGGCTGGGGGATGACAACCACCCCGTCTAGGTCTGCAAAGATAACATCACCCGGATTGATGCGCACGCCGCCGCAGAAAATCGGATTACCAACACCGATTAAATCAACGCGGCCTATCGAATCGGTAGGTATATTGCCCCTGGCCCACACCGGGAACTCAATTTCCAGAATTCGGCCAATATCGCGGATAGGACCGTCCACCACCGCGGCCTTAACTCCACCCACGTATCTGGAAGTGGTGGCCATCAACTCACCAAAGGCGCCGGCACCCCGGAATCCGTTGGCGGTAACGGCAATAATTTGTCCTTTCTGCATACTCCCAAAAACGGCATTTAAGGCCTGAACCACAAAGCTGGGATCATATTCAGTAAGCTTGGTTGACTTTTTGGTCTTGGCTTCTTCGATTGTATAAGCTGGTCCAGCCATGACCGCATTCGGGATGATCGGAGCAAAGCCAGATTCCAATGACTGGTTCATGAAGCCCATATCATCGAGTGTATCCGCTACCGCCGGCGTATAGGTTTTTTCTAAACGGGCACAGAGTGAAAGGATCTCATCGTGGTTATATTGCTTGGGCATATTCTACTCCTTAAATAGTCTTGTCTATTACTATTTGATTCCAAGTAGCTGCAAGCAGTCCCGATGGATTTATTGAAGGAGTATACAATAGCATAGCTGCATATGTAAATATTTTAGGTGTGCCAGGTAATTGATATAGAATTGGCGAATACAATCAGGTGAGACCATACAGTGCGCTCAAATATCGGCCATATACTCCTGAGTCTATGTGGTAACGGTTCTAACTTAACAGATGGTCCAACTATTGGGCAGGCCAATAAGACCGAGGCATCAGGAAAAATCATGTTATTGACAGAGTGAAGTGAAATATATTATTATTAATACTAATAATGAGTCGCAATCGCAATTATGGCACTATAATTTTAGGCCGACCTTTCACTTCTCAGAGGCGTCTGCTTCTCGAGTTGCTGCA
>Ga0268281_1002088_pt1 | contig 10412 bp, 11 predicted proteins | sample saktaG_10_FD_190134 | JGI IMG/M metagenome (GOLD analysis project Ga0268281, IMG submission 190134) | Saline water microbial communities from Sakinaw Lake, British Columbia, Canada - sak_2011_5_24_50m | ecosystem: Environmental > Aquatic > Non-marine Saline and Alkaline > Saline ... | reverse complement strand
AGTTTGTCAATTTTTGCTAAACCATCAAGAAGGGAATATTCAGAATGAACGTGAAGGTGGGTAAACTTGGCCATGTTTATTTCACTACTGTAGTCATTACAACATATGGTTCTTTCATATTCTTAATTGCTTCAGAAACCTTTCGGTCATTACTTGTGATAAATTCAATCGGTACACCTACATTGTTTTGAATAGTTATACTCCCATTATGTTTAAGAATGGATTCTGACCCAAATTCTTCATCAATCGCTGGTTCGATTATTTTTTGTATCCTAAAGGTAGGGTCTTTTTTGGTTATTATCTCCACAATATTATGAAGAAGTCTAAAATCACTTAAGGAACGTTTATAGGGAGTAAGATTTTTATCTGATTTAGACTCATGGGAGCTTGATTCAAGAACAATGATAACATCAATATCCTTTCTTGGCGGCTGCTTTGTGATGCTACCTCTCACGGCAAATAAGGCCCCACGATGGCCTTTTTCTTTCATCGTTTGTTCGAATAGTTGTTCAATCCTTACGAGATTTTTTTTGTCTATTTCAGAAAGCCGGGTTAAATATTTATCTTTTTCTACCCTAATCAAGGGTTGGTAAGGTTGATTCTCAATAAAAATGCTATTTTTTTCCATATTATCTTCTTCAGATTAACGCTTTTTATGGGAATTTTCAAGCAGCTTTTAGTTTTTCACGAAGAATTTCACGAATTTGATTTGGGTCAGCCTGACCTTTAGTTTGGGTCATAACTTGACCAATTAAAAATTCGACAACAGTCTCTTTACCTTTTTTAAATTGTTCGACAGCTTGAGGATTGCTTTTAATGATTTCAGTTATCTTTTTAATTAAATCTTCTTGAGATATTTTCGGAGCTGACTTTTTACCAGCCAGTATCTTTACCAACTGTTCTGGATTAGTTTTTTCAATATCAACTTTCTTGTTGATAATAATATTGGCTACCTCTTTAAAATCAATCTTGTCTTTTAAGGCTAGTTTAATTGTCTTCTCAAAATAATCAGTATTTTCTTTTGATTCCAATAGTATTTTTGCCTGATGCTCTGGTAAATGATAATTTTTCATTAATCTTAGTAACTTTTGTTCAGGTAATTCTGGAATCTGGTTTTTAATTTTATCAATCTGTTCTTGGGTTAATCTTATTGGCGGTAAATCAGGTTCCGGAAAATAGCGGTAGTCAGCCGCTTCTTCTTTTTCTCTTTGTAAAACAGTTGCCTGTTTTTTTTCATCCCAGCCACGAGTAGTTTTGTTGCCTGATTTTTTAATGACTCCGGTTTTGTTAAACTCCTCTGCCTGCCTTTTGATTTCATAATTGATCGCTTTTTCCACAAAACGAAAAGAGTTGATATTTTTCAATTCCACCAAGGGAGTATAAAAAATTTTATTGTCTTTTTTAATTTCCAAATTAACAGTTGGCTCACAGCGCATTTGTCCTTTTTCCATATCAGCGTTGGAAATAACCAATGAACGAATAATTTGTTGGAGATTTTTCAAAAATTCTTTGGCTTGGGCGGAAGAATGGATATCCGGTTCGGTAACAATTTCAATCAAAGGTACTCCCGACCGATTAAAATCAATCAATGTCACATCTTTGCCATGAAGCTTTTCATGAAAAAGTTTGCCAGTATCTTCTTCAAGATGGACTCTTTTAATTCTTATCTCATTCAGCTTGCCATTTTGGCAAAAGGGCAAATCATATTGACTAATTTGATAACCTTTAGGCAAGTCAGGATAAAAATAATTTTTACGATCAAATTTGCTTAAATAGGCTATTTGGCAACCCAAAGCCAAACCAGCCATAATTGTTTTTTCAACTGCTTTTTGGTTGACATATGGCAAGGCGCCCGGCAAACCCAAACAAACAGGACAAACATAGGTATTTGGCGGTTTGCCAAAATAATCGGCCGCGCAACGGCAAAACATTTTCGACTTTGTCCCAAGTTCAATATGAATTTCAAGACCGATTAAAACGGAAGGCAATATTTTCTCCTTTCAGGGAAACAATCCCTAGAATAAAAATTAAGGTAGCTAAAATTAAAAGCATCCAAATTTCTCCAAAAAATTCGGCAATTAATGCCGAAAATAAAACCGGCAACACCGCCGAGATGGTAATCATAAAACCTAAAACACCAAAAACCCTGCCTCTTAAATTGTGAGGCGTTTTTTCCTGAAGCAATGTTTGTGTCGGTACCAAAAAAAGACTAAAAGCATAACCAGCCAAAACACCCAACAAAATAACCGCTAGAGTTTTCCAAACATAATTTAAATGAGGAACGACTAAAATTAAAAGAAATAGAGAAAAGCTTAGAACAAAAAGGCCTGTATTAATGAGGCGGATTTTCCTTATTTTGGTCAGAAGTTTAACGATTGTCGCCATTCCCAAAATACCACCAAAGCCAATCGGTAAAATCAAACGACTGCCGATATTAAGCAAGTCTATTTTCAAAATCTTCACTATCAATGCCGGCGCCATCACAAAAATTACACTTAAAATAATCTGTGAAAAAACAAGCAGTAATAATGGCAAAAGGACATGTGGACTCGTCTTAATAAATTGATAGCCTTCTTTGATCTTTCTAAAAAAGCCAGTAATGCCGGCTAAACTTTGTCGAGAAGCATTGGAGAAAGTTTTGGCTGGTAAAAGACGCACAATAATCGCCGCGGCAATTAACATTAAGCTTCCCAAAATAAAAGGAAATTTGAGACCGATTAATTTAATCAATGGTCCAGCCAAACCATAACCTAAAATTAAAGTGGCATAAGTCGTAAAAAGAAAAAGACTGTTGGCGGCCGGGAGCAATCTTTTAGCTACAGCCCTTGGCAAGGTAGTGGCTTCTGCAGGAAAATAAAATTGGTTAGAAAAAGAATAAATAAGCAAAATACTGTAAATCGGCCAGACTGAATTGCCTACCGGCAGATAAAAAAGAACTACCAAAGCCTGAAAAAGATTAGTAAAAATCAAAATTCTTCTGGTCCCCAAAAAATCAATTAAAACACCGGAAAAAGGACCTAGGAAAATGGCCGGCAAAGACCAGAAAAACCAAAAGATGGATATCGCCACTGTTGAGTGGGTATTTTCAAAAATTTTTAAAATTAAAACAAAATTCAATAAATTAACCGTCAGTTGAGAAAGGATCTGTGATCCCCAAATTTTAAGAAAATTCTTGGTTTTTAAAACTTCAAGAAAAGTGTTTCTCATCTTTGCTCATATTGATAGCCGACTTGAAAAAGTTTTTCTTCGGAAAATTGCGGTCCCAAGATTTGAAAACCGACAGGTAAATTATTGACCTTACCGCTGGGAATGGCAAGACCAGGAAGACCAGCCAAATTAGCTGTCACCGTAAAAATATCGGAAAGATACATCTGGAGCGGATCTGTTGTCTTCTCCCCTATTTTAAAAGGAAGAGTGGGTGAAACTGGAGTTAAAAGAACATCAACCTTCTTAAAAACTTCATCAAAATCTTTTTTAATCAAAGTTCTTGCTTGCATCGCTTTGAGGTAATAAGCCTTATAATAACCTGAAGATAAGGTATAAGTTCCTAACATGATTCTTCTTTTAGCTTCATCGCCAAAATTTTCTCTCCCCAAACCAAAACGAATACCATCATAACGGGCCAAATTAGAAGAAACTTCTGATGGTTGAATAATATAATAAACAGCTAGGGCATATTCTGTATGAGGCAAGGAAACCTCTTTAACTTCAACCCCTAATTTTCTAAATTGTTCCAATGATTTGTTTACTTTTTTTCTGATTTCTTCATTTAAACCGGTATTAAAATATTCTTTAGGAAAACCTAACTTGAGGCCTTTAATACTTTCCCCCAAATTTTTTTCATAATCGGGAACAGGAATCTTGGGAGTAGTGGCATCAAAATCATCGTGACCAGCGGTAATCTTTAAAATTAAAGCCGAATCCTCGACTGTTTTAGTAAGATGGCCGATTGCGTCCAGCGAGGAAGCCATAGCGATAATTCCGTAACGCGAAACCAGACCATAGGTTGGTTTTAAACCAACTACATGGCAAAATGAGGCCGGCAAGCGAATTGAACCGCCGGTGTCACTACCAGTGGCAGCTAAAGCCATGTTAGTTGCGACCGAAACAGCTGGACCGCTGCTGGAGCCGCCGGGAACTCTCTCTTTATCATAAGGATTTTTGGTTGGCCCAAAATCAGAATTCTCTCCGGACGAACCATGGGCCCAGGCATCCATATTGGCTTTTCCCAAAATAATGGCGCCTGCTTTTTTTAACTTAGCCACCACCGTCGCGTCATAAACGGGAATAAAATCAGCCAAAACTTTTGAACCGGCGGTTGTCTTAATCCCTTTGGTACAAAAATTATCCTTGATGACTAAAGGTATCCCCAATAAAGGCTTTTTACTTATCACATCTTTAGCCTCACTTATTTCTTTATCCGCTTTCTTGGCTTGTGCCAAGGCTTCTTTTTCACAAATAGTAATCAAGGCGTTGATTTCCCTGTTTTGACTTTTTATTTGGGCCAAACAAGATTTCACCAACTCGGTGCTGGAAAATTTTTTATCTTTGAGACCCTCTTGGGCTTTTTTAATGGTTAATTCGTTGAGTTTCATTTTTCTATTTCTTAAAAATCGCCTCGATAACAAAAAGGCCATTGTTTTTCTCTTTAGCATTAGATAAAACTTCTTTTTGTTGTAAACATAAACCAGTTTCATCATCCCGAAAAATATTTTCCAAACCGGTTACTTGACTGGTAGGTTCAATCTCTTTTGTCTCCAACTTTTTCAAAACATCCACATAATTTAAAACTTCGGAAAGTTGGTTCTGGAATTTTTTAATTTCTTGTTCAGTTAAAGTTAATTTGGCCAGCTTGGCCACATGCTTAACTTCTTCCTCTGAAAGTTTTGAGTTTTTCATAGCATCTCCTTCAAAAGTTTAATTCTTTCCTCCACAGGAGGGTGAGTATTAAATAAATTATTTAACCAAGATTTAGCTTGCTTGCCTTTAAAAGGGTTCACAATAAACAAATGAGCTGTTGCTTTATTGGCTGAAACAAGCGGCCGTTGATCGGTAGAAATTTTTTCCAAAGCGCGAATTAAACCATCCGGCTGTCTGGTCAACATGACCGCTGAGGCGTCAGCTAAAAACTCTCTCCTTCTGGAGATAGCCAATTGAATAAGCTGAGCAATTAATGGCGAAAGCAAAGAGAGAACAATCCCCAACAAAAAGAAAATTGCGCCTAGACTACCGCTGCCTTCATCACGGCTCCGGCCTCTAAAAATCATCCCTCTTAAAAACCAATCGGCCAACAAAACCACCATTCCTGCCAGAATAGAAACAATACTCATCAAACGGGTATCATAATTTTTGACATGGGATATTTCGTGAGCAATAACGCCTTCCAGTTCTGTCCGATTTAATTGGGCGAGCAAGCCTGTCGTGGCACAAACAACGGCATGGTTAATGTCTCTGCCGGTAGCGAAAGCGTTGGGTGACAAATCGTCAATAACATACAGCCTTGGTTTTGAGATGTCGGCCGCAAGAGCCAGATTTTCAGCGACAGTAAAAAATTGAAAATCTTTTTTCTTATCCGCGGGTCTTGCTCCGGAAATGGTTAGAATAATCTTATCCGACCACCAATAACTGGCAAAACTCAAAAAACCGGCGATAATCAAAGCCCAGCCAACCACTTGCAAGCCAAAACCCAAAGCTCTAGCTAAAATCCAAGCGGCTAAGGTAATAAAAACAACAAAAAACACCATCACAATGGCACTGCGGATTTTATTTCTATCCACTTGCTCGTAAACGTTAATCATGGCTTAAAGTTCCACCTTCGGAGTTTTTGTCTCACTTGCTTTAACTTCAAGACTTTCACTCTCTATAGGCATTTTCAATCCAGGCTCTTCTTTAAATCCAAAAAGTCTAGCTACAATATTGGAAGGAAACCTGACAATTTTAATATTGTAATCGGCCGACAGATCAATCAGGGTCCGGCGAGCATACATCACTTTATCAGCTGTATCTCTCAATTCCTCCATTAATTGTGTCGTTGGCCCGGCTGCCTGGAGTTGCGGCGTCGATTCAAAGACGGCAATGATTGGGGCTAAAGCATTTTGTAAACGCGTTCCGGCTTCAACCATTTTTTGGGTATTACCAGAATCAACCACCCTTGAAACTGCTTTTCTGGCTTCTGTCAACTCAGTGAAAATAGCCTTTTCGTGCTTCATGTAGCCTTTCACTGATGAGATCAAATTAGGGATTAAATCGGTTTGCCTTTTTAGCTGGTTGCCAATCTCCTGAATAGAAGCCTTAATTCGAGTTTTAATGGTGACAAATTGGTTATATAAAGACCAGAAATATAAAAGAATCGCTCCAATAATGATAATCAACCAAAGTAAATTTTGCATTTTTATTCACCCCCTTTCAAAGCTTTCATAAATTGATTATAACTCATGGTGTTCACGATGTCATTTTTAGTGGCCCAGCCACGTCTGGCCACTGACACTCCATATTTCATCAAGTCCATGTGGTCAACTTGATGCGAATCGGTACAAATTATCATTTTCACACCATTTTTCACTGCCTCATGAACGAGAACATCAGTCAAGTCTAAACGATTTGGCCAGGCATTAATTTCCAGCCAAATATTTCTTTTTTTGCAAAAAGAAAAAACTTGTTCCCAATCAAGTTCATAGCCTTCTCTTTCGCCTAGCTTTCTGCCGGTTGGATGGCCAAAAATTTTAATCTTAGGATGTTGAAGGGCTTTTAAAACTCGTTTGGTCATGGCCTGGCGATTCATTCTAAAGCTGGAATGAATTGAAGCAATGGTGAAATCAAGAAATTTAAAACCTTCTTCTGGGATGGCTAAACGGCCATCAGGCTTGATATCTATTTCCAAGCCATTGAAGGCATGAATGAGTAATTTTTTTCCTCTAGAGTAATTTATTTTATCAATTAATTCTTTTTTCCTCTTTAATATGTCAATAATTTGTTTCTGGCTATGTTTTGAAAAACTGGGATTATGTTCAGAAAAGCCAAGATATTCATAACCTAGCTTTTTACCTTTTTCCATCAGAGTTTCAATTGAACTACTACCTTCATCATGACTCGTTTCAATCGGAAAGCTAGAATGGAGATGAAGGTCGCCTTTAATGGCCCCAAGCTCAACCAATTGGGGCAATTTATTGTTTTGGGCCGCTTCAATTTCGCCAGTATCCTCTCTTAATTCAGGGGGAATCCACTCTATACCTAAAGCTCGATAAAAAGTCTCCTCTGTGGCATATTTGGCTATTTTCTTTCCTTTTTTAATGCCATATTCAGAGAGGCTTAAGCCTTTTTTCTGGGCAATTTCCCTTAAGTGGATATTATGTTGCTTGGAACCGGTAAAATGTTGAAGTAGAGCCCCATAAGCCTCAGGTTCCATGGTTTTAAGGTCGATCTGCCGGCCATTTTGATGAATAACTCGAGCTGTGTTTTTTCCAGAAACAATCACTTCTTTAACCCCTGGGCAATGAAGAAAGTCGTCAATGACTCCCTTGGCATTTTTAGTGGCAACGGCCAAGTCAATATCACCCACAGTGGCTGTTTTTCTTCTTAAACTACCTAAAGGGTCAATTCTATCCTTGGGATGTTTTTTTTGAAGGTGACTAATTATTTTCTCCGCCAACTCCCAGGCAAAAGGTAAAAGCATGCGGTCTTCTTGGTGCGCCTGTTGTTTTAAGCCTTCTAAAATGTCCTTTTCTGACTGTTCACCAAAACCCTCAATCAGCCTAACTTTGCCTTGTTTGGCGGCTTTTTCCAGACCAGAAAGAGCAGTTTTAGGATTTTTAATTTTTAATTCTTGGCAAAGTTTAAAGGCTGTTTTGGGACCAATTCCGGGGATATTCAAAAGTTCAAACATGGCCGGGGGCAAACCTCTAAAAATAGATTCAAAATGGGCCACCTTGCCTTTTCGAAAAAGTTCATCAAGATGACCAGCAATACTTGCCCCCACCCTAGGGATTTCCTGAAGTTGTCCGTCATCCCAAAGGTCTTTAACTTCAGAGCTGGAATGTTCGATGGCCGAGGCAACTTCATCATAGGCTTTGATTTGAAATCTGTCTTCACCTTTTACTTCTAAAGCGGCTGAGACGGCCTTAAAAAGGTCCGCCAACTGCTTGTTATTCATTTCCCGGCTCATCTTCATAAACCCATGATATCATAAGCGTTGACTTACCCTCAATAATCTGCTATTCTAATTTCAAATTCGACCTGGGGTCGTAGCTCAATTGGTTAGAGCGTCTGCCTGTCACGCAGAAGGTTGCGGGTTCGAGTCCCGTCGATCCCGCCTTACAACCCCTGCCAAACACTGCCTAGAAAGGAGGATAAAAACTTCTCAAATGAGTAATGGAAAATTAAAGAATTTCTTGAAGAAAATTAAATTAAACGAATCAACAATCAGTATGGTTTTAGGAGTTTTGGTCGTGGTGGTGGTCGGTGTTTTAATTTTTAATTATTTTAAAGGTGTCGGCAAAGAAAAAACAGCCACTCCGTCTCCAACTCCTGGTGAAGTGAAACTTATTGAAGAGGAAGGTAAATTAGTTCCTGAAGGACTGCCGGTAATATATAAAGTCCAAAAAGGTGATCATCTTTGGAAAATTGCCGAAAAATTTTATGGTTCTGGTTACAACTGGGTTGATATCGCCAAAGAGAATAAAATAAAAAACAGCAATATGCTGTTTGTCGATCAGGAGTTAAATATTCCCAAGATGGCCGTTAGACAGCCAAAAGTTAAAGTTGCCCAAGATTTTGGCCCGGCTATTACTGGCGATAACTATACGATTGTTAAAGGTGACAGTTTGTGGAAAGTTGCCGTTCGAGCCTATGGAGATGGTTATCAATGGGTGAAAATTGCCCATGAAAATAACATCAAGAATCCCGATTTAATTTATTCAGGAAATGTTTTAAAATTACCTAGGTAGTTTAACTTAGGGATAAAACAATGAGTTGCGGGATTAGTTGAGCGGCTCAACATCACCTTCCCAAGGTGGAAAGAGGGGTTCGACTCCCCTATCCCGCTCTGTTTTTGTGGTTCGCTATCTGAGTTGGATTCTGCACCAATTTTTTCATTTCTTTAAAACCTTGGTCAGAAGTCTTTGGAGTTTTCCCATATTGGAATTTTTTTTGAGCTTTTGAAAAATCTTTGTTTAAGGCTATATTTTGAGGAACAATAAAAATCTCTGCCCCCATCTTAGACTCATTCTCTTTTTCGTTGGTAGCCATTATGGCTCATATAATATCTACAAACAGTAAACTTGTCAAGCAGAAAACTAGTAAATTCTGGCTATTCTTGCTAAAATAAATTAAATTTGCCGATGTAGCTCAGTTGGTAGAGCAATGCTTTCGTAAAGCATGGGTCGTCGGTTCGACTCCGACCATCGGCTCTAGATAAGAACCTGCCTTCGGCAGAACCTTGTTTCTCGTAAACTCGAAATGAAAAATAAGTTTTCTCTATTATCTAAAAAAGAATCTAAAAGAAGTTTACGTCAAGCAATCTTTTTCAGTCTTTTAACGATTGCTTTAGTGGCTCTTGTTTTTATTTATGGCATTCCCGCCGTTATTAAAATGGCGGTTTTTATTGGCAACATTCGCTCCTCTTCAACCCCGGTTGAGTTAAAAGACAAAATTCCACCGGCTCCACCTATTTTTAAAGACGCCCCTGAAACTACCAACATTGCCAAAATTAATCTTCATGGTTTTGCTGAGAATGGCTCAACGGTCAAGATTTATCTTACCGGGCAGCCGATGGGTGAGGTCGTCGCTGATAATGATGGCAATTTTTCGATGGATAATTTAGCCCTCACTTTAGGTACCAATAACATTACAGCTGTTGCGGTTGATACAGCCGGCAATAAAAGCCAAGAGTCGGAAAAATTAGCTGTTTGGTATAATAATCAGCCGCCAGAATTAGAAATCAGCCAGCCAGCTGATGAATCAACCATCACCAGCGAAGACAGTGAAGTGGAAATTATGGGAAAAACTGAAACTGAGGTTAATCTTTTAATCAATGAACACCTCGTTATTATTGATAGCAATGGCAATTTTAAATACAAGTTTTCACTCTCAACAGGAGAAAATCTGATTAATATTGTTGCCACTGACAAAGCTGGCAATCAAACTATTAAAACTTTGACTCTTAACTATTCTCCATAGACAGCAGCAACCAAAGCCAAACCATCACCCAAGGGTAAAACAAACTATTTAAAAAGAAAGAATGAATAAAAACGGCTGTCAGGCTGGAAACCACCAGTATATTTTTGAATCTTCCTAAAGCTTTCCAACATAGCCAAAGGTAGGAAACAAATCCCAGAATACCAGTAGTGGCCAAAATAAAAAGCCAACTGTTGTCCAAACCTGCTCCTGCTTGATTTGTTTGCCAATTTTCTTCAGTT
>Ga0268281_1002086_pt1 | contig 10421 bp, 11 predicted proteins | sample saktaG_10_FD_190134 | JGI IMG/M metagenome (GOLD analysis project Ga0268281, IMG submission 190134) | Saline water microbial communities from Sakinaw Lake, British Columbia, Canada - sak_2011_5_24_50m | ecosystem: Environmental > Aquatic > Non-marine Saline and Alkaline > Saline ... | reverse complement strand
TTTTAAATTTCTTAATTATTCATATTAGATATTTGAATCTATTAATTTTTTATATTTTAAATAATCTTTCATTTTGAATTAAGGTTTTATTAAAAATAATTTAACACTGCTATTTATGACTAATGCAATAATTGTTAATATGAAAGAATGTTTAAAACCATATCTAATTTTTCCTTCTGACAATTTCCCAATAATTAATCCAGTGAAAATCCCTTGGACAACTAAAAGCCAGAGAAAGGGTTTTGTTAATTCTTCAGGATTTAATTTTTGTGATGAAAAATCCATAAGCCCCCCAAAATTTCCTGAAATACTTCCACCAGAACTTCCAGAAGCCATAGTATCTCCTAGATTTGCAGTAATCGGAAGAATTTTAAATTGCATAATTAGCATTATTAAAATAAATACTAAAAAGATTATATATCCTTGAACAACTAAAGTATAGATTGTTGCTTTTCTTTCTTTTTTTAGAACACTCATTTGTGAAACAGATTTTGAAACTGCTTCTAAAATATCTTCAATTTTTCCACCAGCTTTTTCTGATTCACTAATAATCATTACAGCCTGAGTAATATTTTTTATATTCAAATCTCTTGCAAATGTTTCAAAAGCGATTTTTACAGGGATTCCTAAAGAAATTTGATTAGAGAGTTTTTCAATATAGGGATTTAAAATTCCAAAGTTTTTAGTTTTAATATTTAAAATACTTTTATTTATTGGGGTTCCAGTTTTAGCACTTTCTACTAAGCTTCGGCAAAATTCCAAAAACATTTCCTCTTTTTCTTTAGTAGAATTTGATTCAAGTATAAGTAATAAAAAAAATGGAAATCCTGCAATAAAAAGAGCAATACCAAAGATCAGATAAAATAAATCTGTATTTTTTAAAAAAATTAAAGATAATAAAATTATTACTGCTCCAACAATTAATCCAATTAATTGTGGTTTTTTCAATTTTAATTTTTTTCCTTTTCTCATTTTTTTATTTTTTAGGATTTATTTTATTTAATTAAATAATTGGTTGTTTCAGTTTTAAGAAAATTAAAAATCCAATATCTAAAATAATTACTGCAAAAATTATTAGTAAACTTAAGGTTTCAACACCAATTCCTAAAAGATTAACTAAGGCACCAGTACTCCCCATCATAACAAACAGCATTAAAAAAATCATTGGTGCTGCAATTCCAAGACTAATATAAATGTCCATAAAAGTTTCAGAAGATTTAGTATATTTTTCCCTATCTAATTTATAATCGAATAGTAAAGTTTCACTATGTTTATCTAAAAATGAATGAAGATCTCCTCCAGAAGAAATTGTTGTTGTAAGACCATTTAACAAGTTCTTTAATTTAGAAGACGGAGAGGTTTTAGCAGTTTTCTTCAAGGCAGTTATTAAATCTAAACCATTAAAATTTATTAAATTCATTAATTTTTTAAATTCATTATTAGTATATCTATATTCTTTGCTTTTTAAGATAATTTTAAAAAGATTTGTTGGTTCTATATTAGAATTTGCTATAGCTGACATATGGATTGTCACAAAAGGAAGTTCTTGATCAATTTTTTTCCCAATGTTTTTTCCTTCACTAAAAGGATAATAATAAAAAATAAATCCTGAAGAAAGTGGAACTAACAAAATTATCCAAACAAATCTAATAAAACGAGATAATATAGTTTCATTACAAGGGACTATAAATGGAAAAACCGGGGTTAAATTATAAAAAAGTAGTATTATAAATAAGCAAAAAGTAAAAAGGAAACTGATAAATATTGTAAAGAGAATCATAGAAACATAAGTTGCAGTAATAAATGGGGAGTTTATTTTTCTTAAGCCTTCATGTAATTTTTTAGTATATCCTTTTGAAATAAAATGATTTGATAAATTCCTAAAAAAATGATTTGAAAGTTTTGCATAAGGATTTGGTTTCCCAAATTGGCTTTTATTTTTTGGATTTTCAATTGAATAATTTTTCTTTAATTTTTTAACAGAGGATTCACTTTTTGTTAGATTAGTTAAAAACTTTTTTTTATCTTTTGGAGAAATTGCAAGAGAAATTTTCTCTTTATTTTTTGTATAATCTAATTTAATGGGGCGTTTTTCTATTATTTTTTCTTTAATATTCTTTCTTCTTAAGGGTTTTTCTTTTAGTTGTTTATAAAATTGGACTTTTTTAATTAAACTTGGTAAAGATTTATTTAATATCTTTAATTGTTCTGAAAGTGTTAAAATTGTTCTTCTTAAAAGTCTTTTCTCTTTTTTATTTATCTCTATTTTTTTTGTTTTTTCTAGTTCTTCAATCATCCCCAATTGATTTGTAAAAACATATAATTGTCTAGCAATCTCTTGCATATGGTCAAGAGTTTTTCTTAAAATATCAATTGTCATTTTATTATTTTTGAAATTTTTTCCTGTAAATCTAAGAAATTCTCTTTTGTTTTACCAAATCCTTCAGCATCTTTTTTATTATAAGTTCTTTCTATTTCCGGAATTAATCTACTTAGATTATCAATTAATTGCGCTAAAATTCTTAAATTTCCTAATTCAATTATTTTATTTTTCATTGTATGTTAAAGCTCTTTAGAACTGCAGAAGGATTTTTATGATAGGAATTAATTATTTTTTGAACCTGAGCATATTCAAAAATTTTTCTCTTCTGTAATTCATACAATAATTTTGCCCTTTGTGTAAAGTCTTCTTTTAATCTTTCTATGTCAATCCCGGATTTAACAGAAATTTTTTTGAAAGTGATAAAATCCTCTTTAAAATAAAATGCATCTTCTTTTGCATTCCAAATAAAGGGGGTATTTATTGTTGCAATTCCGTCAGCATCTACTTTAATAATCTCACTTATCTCTCTTAATTTTCTTGTTTCTTTTTTTCCGATTATTACATGACTCATTAATGCAACACAATCTAAAGTATTTAGAAGAGTTGGTGGAAGACTTATCGGTGGGGTTTCCAATCTTTTAATAATTGCATCTACAGAATTTGAGTGAAGTGTACTTATAGAGGAATGTCCTGAAGCCATTCCTTGGAATAATACTGCTGCTTCTTTTCCTCTAACCTCTCCAACAATAACATAATCTGGATTTTGTCTAAAAGAATTTTTTAATAAACTAAATAAATCTATTTCATTAGAATCGCTTTTTCCAATAGCAACTCTTGCAACACTCGGAACCCAATTTTCTCTTAAAAGATTAAGTTCTCGAGTATCTTCAATAGAAACAATTCTAGATTCTGGGGGGATGAAAAAAGCAATAGCATTTAAAAGAGTGGTTTTTCCAGAAGAAGTTCCCCCAGAAATAAGAATATTCAATCCGTGTTCTAGAATTATCCAAAAAAAAGCTAAGATTTCTGGGCTCAAGGTTTCCATATTTATCAATTGAATTGGAGTCCAAGGAATTTTAGTAAATTTTCTAATAGTAAATGTAGGGCCTTTGCTTGTTATATCGCTAGTGTAGGTTGCATTGATTCTTGAACCATCTGGCAGACTAGCATCTAATAATGGGGAAGAATAAGAAATATATTTTCCGCATCTTTGAGCTAATTTTTCTACAAAATTAGATAAATCCTGGGCATTTGAATATTTAATATTTGTTTTTATATTCCTGTAAATTCGATGTATAATATAAATTGGGGTATTTTCTCCATTGCACTCTATATCTTCTATAAAATAATCCTTCATCAAGGGCTCTATTTTATTTAATCCAACAAAATCTCTAAAAAGATAATAAAATATTTTTTTATAAACTTCCTCGCTTATTTGTAAATCTAATTCTTCTATTAAAATTTGACAGGTTTTATCAATATATTCAATTAAGTCTTCATTAGTCTTTTTTATGATAATGTTTATGTTTATCATTTCTTCAAGCCCTTTTTCTAATTCTTGAAGAAGAGATTTCTCTGTTTCATTAAGCATTGGCTCTTCTATTTCATAGAGCAATTCTTCAACGGCTTTATCCCAATGAATATGAACACTTACATAAGGAGAAATAAGAGTATATCTTACATTTATTTTAGTTTTGTCGTCTATTTTTGGGAGTGCTGGGATATTTGGGTTTAAATTAATATTTATTTTTTCCACTTTTACTTCTTAATGACCTCTTTTTACTTCTTGATATTATTTCTCTATTAATCAATCTATATAGAATAAACCCAAAGACTATTTAAATTTAAAGTATACAAAAAAAATAAAAATTTAATTGTATAAATTTAAAATTATATTTTGTAAGTTAAGACAATTAAATAAAAAAGACTTGACTTATAATAAATTAAGATTTATAGTTTCCCCGAAATTTTCTATTTGTATCTTATATGCTACTGGGCCAGATTGCAAAACTATGGAATCTTGTGAATCATCAAATGTTAGGTTTAAATCTTCATACTTTATTGTCAAACTTATAGAATATTTGTTTCCATTTTCAATTGTTTTTATAATAATATTTCCTTCTTGAATTTCCTGATCTACTTCTGTTAATTCAAGAAGTGTGTTTTCAAGTAAATATTCTATTTTATTATCAATGGGGATAATTTTTAAAATCCCTTTTTGTATTTTAAAATTAATAATTCTAATATTCCCTACAGAATCCCCAATCTCAATTATTTTTTCGTCTAAAGTATTTAATGAAGTTATTGTTTGTTCTATAATATTCCTTTCTTTTATTTTTTGAATTTGTGGATTTGCTACAGATAATAAAACCCCAATCACAATTAAGCCTATTAAAGTATATATTACTGTCTCGACCCAGATTTGTGCATTTTTATTTTTTTTACTAAATATTTTCAATTTCATTTTTAATTTATATTTGTCTTGTTATATTCTTTAAATTTATTTTTATATTATTTAAGTAAATTAAATTCTTATAGCCTTTAATAATGTTAGTAGTTTATTTTTAACTTATTTAATTATGGACATGAATTAATATAATTTAAATTATAAGGTTTACAAATTTTCCCATTTTTTAAGAGCGGGATTAAACTAATTGAATCTGGTTTATTTATCACATCACCAATTAAATAAGTTACTTCTTCATTTTTTCCAGGAACTCTGAAAAGCCCGGAATTATATAATCCAATACCATCTGGATTGTCAGGAGTTATATCAACAGAACGTTCAATTTGTCCTTCTAGTTTCATATTTAATTGAAATCCTTTAATTAAATCATTTGGGATATCTCCTAAAGATATTTGAATTCTCATATTATTCCCGGAGGCATTATAACAAGTGTAATTTTCATTATTTGTAATTTCTATTTTGTCTAAAGCATCTATGCATTTTGTTTCTAAAAGTTTATCTTTAACAAAAGGAACCACAAAATTTAAGACAGCAAAAATTGCTGCTACAGCTATTAAAATTAAAAGAATTGTTGAAATTATCTGTGATTGACCTCTTTTTTTCATTTTTATATGTTTAAAATATTTATGTAGATTCTTTTGTGTAGCACTTAGTTAATTATCAAAGAATCCTTTTCAGGGCATTGATATTCTTGAATTCCACCAGATTTAGATTTTCCAAGTAAAATTGGAATAATTTTTATTTCCTCATAGGCAGTATAATCATAGAAATTATTGGTTTCAGCATTTTTTATAATTGTAGAAAACCCAGGATTTACCAATCCACCATCCACGCTACCAATCTTTGTTATTTCAGAGTTTCCATTAGAAGATAATTTTAAATTAAAAGCATAAATCGGGACATTTCCTGAATTTGTGAATCCAAAACTTTGTGTTTCAGTATTGATTATTGGAGTTATATAAATCTCTGAACAAGCCTTATCAATATTTTTAGTTTCTCCAGCAATCTCTTTTTCAATAGCTTCCTTAATAAATCCTTTTGACCAAAGTAAGATTATTAATGCAAGGACAATACATATTGTAATTAATAGAACTGTAGATATAATTGGACTTACTGCCCTTTTATTTTTTCTTTTTAAATTCATTAGATTTATCATATTTATTTTATTATTTTTATACATCCTTAAAATAAAATTGGTTTAAATATGTTTTGGAATAATTAATTAAAATATTTTGAGATAGTAAAAAAATTATCCCAATTTATTAAAGGGGTTAATTAAGCAGAATATCTTGGAAACTAAGGGGGATTGAATTTTTGAGGCAAGTCACAAAAAACTGAATTTAGGCGAAAAAGGATAAGGGAATGAGCAGTTTAAGCCCTTTCCAGTGTTCTGAACAATAGGAAACGCAACATTTCAAAAGAAAATTTTAGGGTTTAGCTTCGGTTACTTTAGGAAAGATTGAAAACGATTTTTCATAATCCCCCACAATTATTTTATATTTTCCACATTCCACCTGTTGTGGTTCTTCTCTTTGTATAATTACCCCCTCACATTCTTCAACAACTTTAATATATTCCATTTGATTCCAAGAAAAAAGGGCATCAACTTTTTCTTTCCTACAGACTATAACATCACTACAACCAGGTCCTACAGGAACACAATCAATAGTTCTGTTTTTACAATAGCAATCTATACTAGAACCAATAAAACCACTACAAGAATGTTTTAGGTTTACAAATTTTCCATTTTCATTTCTAATAGAATACGGTAAATGGTCAATGCACAAATTTATTTTTGCCTTGATTGAGAAACTCACAATTTCTCCCTGAAAAAAACTCCCTTTATCAAGAGAAATTGTTTTTGGTACTAACCTTTGGATAAGTCCACTAATTAAAAATGCTGCAAAAATTAAAGCAATGATCAAGATAAAATGTTTTATTTTCATGATTTTTAGAATCTATGTTTTAATTATTTCCTTCCAATTATGCATTTACTATCTACGCATTTAATAACATCTTCTGGCATTAACGGCATACAATCGCACTTCAACAAAGGGCAAGTTTTCTTTGAATATTTTCCATTAATTTCTTTTATTTTGTTCAAGCTCGCGTTTTTATTTAAAAGGATATAACAACAAAAAACACCACCTTGCAATTCTGTTGAAATAACGCAATCAGAATCCACATCACAATAATTTTCTTTATTTGCTAAATCCCATGCCTTTTTCCTTAATTTTTCGCAACTTACTTCAGAATAATTTTTTATAACATAAAATAAACTAACCAAAATTATTATAATTATTAATAATCCCAATCTAATTTTAGTATTCTTTTTCATATTGTTCTATTATTAAATTATTTATATAAACTTTTCTGAATCTCTGGCCCATTGGGCATTACGATTAATTAAGATGTTTCTTAAATTATCCTCTTAAATTGAAGTATATTCTCTTGTTTTTTTTAATTCTCATGTTATTAGGTTTAACTTAAAAATTTAAAAACCCTTTCTAATAGTAATAGATTATATAGAAAATGGTTTATAAATTCAATCCGAAAACTGCAGAACAAAAAGAATTTTATATATATGACCCAAAAAATATAAAAAAAAGCATAGAAATAGCAGCAAAACCAAAACCTTCTGCTGAAGATTTAATATTTATTGAAAAACCTGGGAAGGTTAAGAAAGTTAGTAAGGTAAAGACTAAGCCGAAATTAAAATCTAAAATCCCCCATAAAGCAATAAAAAATCCAAGGAATTCAAAGAGCCCAAAAAATTTAAAAATAAATCAGAATAATGGAAAATATATTTTAATTATAACTGAAAAACCACAAGCTGCTGAAAAAATTGCTTCGGCATTATCTGAAGGAAAGGATAAAAAAATTTCTAAGAGAAATAGGGTTTCTTATTATGAATTTAAAAGAGATAATCAATCAATTATAGTTGCTTGTGCTGTAGGGCATTTATTTTCTGTTTCTCAAAAAGTTAAAGGAACAAAATACCCAATTTTTGATATTGGGTGGTTTCCGAATTTTGAGGTTAAGAAAAAAGATTTCACAAAAAGATATTATGATACAATCAAAGATTTAGTAAAGAAAGCATCTGAGATTATTATAGCAACTGATTTTGATATAGAGGGGGAAGTTATTGGATATAATATTATTCGGTTTATTGCAAATAAGGAAGATGCTAAAAGAATGAAATTTTCAACATTGACTGTTTCAGAAATTCAAAAGGCGTATGATAAGGTAAACCCAAGTATTGAGTGGGGGCAAGCAATTGCTGGGGAAACAAGACATTTTTTAGATTGGTTATATGGAATAAATCTTTCTAGAGCATTGATGAATTCAATAAAAACTACTGGAAAATTTAGAATAATGTCTATTGGGAGAGTTCAAGGGCCAACATTAAATTTAATTGTAAATAAAGAAAAAGAGATTGAAAAATTTAAACCAAGTCCTTATTGGCAGGTTTTTATAGAAGTTGATGATAAAGAAAACAAACTAGAATTAAAGCATAACAAAGAAATAACTAAAAAACAAGAATTAGATAAATTCAAAAATTTAAAAAATAAAAAAATTTCAATAAAAATTGAAAAAATAAAACAAAGAATTCAACCACCTGCGCCTTTTAATTTAACAGCCTTACAAATGGAAGCTTACAAATTCTATAAATTATCTCCTGCCCAAACTTTGAGAGTTGCCCAGAAACTATATCTCGCAGGATTAATTTCTTATCCTAGAACGTCTTCTCAAAAAATTCCTAAAGAGATGAATCCAGAAAAAATACTCAAGCAACTTTCTAAGCATTTCCCAGAATTAATGAAATATAAAACACGTGAAAAACCTATTGAAGGGAAAAAATCTGATTCAGCCCATCCAGCCTGTATTCCTACAGGAAATTGGGGTGGAAACTTAGCTGAAGATGAAAAAAAGATTTATAATTTAATTGCAAAAAGATTTATTTCTTGTTTTTGTGATGATTTAGAATTAGAAATTAAAAAAGTAGGGGGTTTAGTCGATAAATTGAAATTTTCTACAAGAGGTATTGAAATCTTAAAATCTGGATGGAATAAAGTTTATCCAATAAAAATAGAAGAAAAAGAAATACCAAATCTCAAAGAAGAGGCAGAAATTAAAAAAATTAAAACTGAGGAAAAGCAAACAAAACCCCCAAATAGATATTCTCCAGCATCAATTCTTAAAGAATTAGAAAAAAAGAATCTTGGCACAAAAGCAACAAGGGCAAATATTCTTGAGACACTCTATAATAGAAATTACATAAAAGACAGATCAATAAGGGCCACAGAATTGGGAATTAGATTAATAGATTCTTTAAAAAAACATTCTCCAATAATCGTCGATGAAAAATTAACAAGGGAATTAGAAAAAGATATGGATTCTATAAGAACCAGTAAAAAAGATTTAATAAAAAAACAAGGGATTGTGATTAAAAAAGCAGAAGAAAATTTAATAAAGATCTCTGAAGATTTTAAAAAACAAGAAAAAGAAATTGGGAAAGAATTAATTGAGGCAAACCAAGCACTATGGGATCAAGAAGAACAAGAAAATAAATTAGGGGTTGAATGTTTTGGTTGTAAAAAGGGAGAATTTTTGATTAAATATAGTCCAAGATTTAAATCATATTTTATTGGATGTAGTTCTTATCCAGATTGTAAGCAGACCTGTTCTTTACCTTCAAAATCTTTAATAAAAAAAGCAGGTAAAAATTGTGAAAAATGTAATTGGCCAATGTTAATCTCAATAAAAAAAGCAAGAAGACCTTGGGTTTTTTGTTTTAATCCAAATTGCCCTTCTAAAATAAAAAAAGCAGAGTCTAAAGATAAATAATAAATAAAAGAATCTAAAGATAAATAAGAAATTTCTTATTTAATTTCTTTCAATAAATGTTTCATTACCTTTTTTTTGAACAATTAAAAAATAAAGCATTTCACTATCAATTAGATTAAAATCAAAATTTTTGTTTAATACTTCTACCTTAGTTATATTATCCAGATTAAGATCACTTATTTCTGTATGTATTGAAAACTCATTTAAGGGATTCCAACTAGAGCCTCCTTCAACAACTGCAACTAAATTCGCATCATTCCCAAATTTTTCTTTTTTATACTGTATTGAATGCAAACTTGTTTTATTCCCATAAATAAAAATTATATTTGCATTATTTGTTTTTTCAAGAAAATATTCTGCAAAAGCTCTAGATGTAAAATTCTTTATTAATTCTTCTTTATCTTCTTGATTATATTGATTATAAGAAGCATATTCAATTATTTTTGGAGCTTCTTTTTTTAAATTTAAACCAATTTCTTGAATAATATTTGATTTAGAGTTCTCTGTAATATAATTTTTTGTAGCAGTTAAACTCGAAAGAGCTATAACAATTATCATTGCAGCAATAAGATAAAATTGGGCCCTTTTGTCCCCTTTTAATTTTCCCATAATAATTTAAAGAATCTATTCCAATATATAAATATTCTGTTTAAAATGGCTTTGCGTATAAACTCCTGCTTAATATCCAAAATAACTTAATCGTCTGTGATTATGGATAATTATTCTCGCACAAATTTGAGTGAATTTAGAGCAGAACTTTAATTTTGTCACAATTCCAAAAGT
>Ga0268281_1002085_pt1 | contig 10422 bp, 10 predicted proteins | sample saktaG_10_FD_190134 | JGI IMG/M metagenome (GOLD analysis project Ga0268281, IMG submission 190134) | Saline water microbial communities from Sakinaw Lake, British Columbia, Canada - sak_2011_5_24_50m | ecosystem: Environmental > Aquatic > Non-marine Saline and Alkaline > Saline ... | reverse complement strand
ACCGACAACCAGTACAGCATCTCTTCTTGTATTTTGAATATGTTCAAAACCAGTCATTAGAGGTTGATCCTTATCTCTTTTAATGCAAAATTGAAGGCCACTCTTTCCCTTGCCCCTTATTTTATAATCCCATAGTGTCTGGCCAGCTTCTCCATCCTGCCTGCAAACCATGTTTTGAAATCAGACTGAGGAAAATCATAAGGCCCTACTCGATCTTCAAGTTGTAAAACAAATCGATTTCCGGAAGGATCAAATCTTTTAACCTTGTCGTAATGTACAACAATAGACTTAGGGTCGGTCGGGCACCTTTGCTCACAGGCGCCGCAACCCGTACAGTTTTCCTCTATGACAACGGGAAATCGCCCCTTTTCCAGCTTGATAGCATCATACTTGCAGGCCTTGTAACAATTTTTGCATCTGCTCGTTTTCTGCCAGGAGAGGCATGTGTCGGGCTCGATCACCGCGTTTCCGATATCAATCTCTTTTTTGGGGACTTTCTTAATAGCTTCGGTGGGACATATTCTGACACATTCCATACACATGATACACTTCTTCCAATCGAGAACCGGTGTGCCCAGGTTGGTTATGCCGTCAAGAATGCCGGCAGGTTTAAGCGCGTCGGCAGGGCACACGTCTATGCATCTGTAGCATCGGGTGCAGTACTTCAGAAATTCGTTTTCAATGAGTGACCCCGGCGGACGGGGCAATGCCTTTGCTCCAGAAACCTTGAAGAAGATAAAAACGATTCCCGATATGGCACCGCTGATGATTATATGAAGTACATCTCGCCGCGACAGTTTCATGTATTACATACTCCTGTCTGCTTAGTTTCCAAATACGGCAATGTAATAAGTCTTAAATGAATTATTGCGTTGTCACAATAAAAGGATTTTTCCCTATTTTGTATTTTTATGAACAGACATTCAGACAACGTATGTACATGCTCATTAAGAGAGGTCTCGACAAAGAGCAAAAAAATCAAGATGCATGGTTATAGATTGTCGTGACTTTATCAATCTCCTGCCAAGGCAATAATCGGGGCAGGCTGATGCCTGCCCCGATTATTCATCATTTACCTAAAAATTTTCCTTACAAATTTTTCTTAGCCGCTTTGATATCGTCAATAAGAAATGCGAGTCCAAGATCATTCAAGGCCTTCTCCGTCGGGACACCGTTGCTATCCCATCCGAAGAACGCATAATAATCTTCCTGCATCTTCTTTGTATCGGCCTCGGTAAAAATCGCTCCTTTCTTCGGTCCCTCCGGCAGTGCTTCGTTTGTCATACGGTACGGCAGGATATCATCCTTCCGGCTGATACCCTCACGGACATCAAAGCAACGCTCCAGAGTTCGGATTCGTTTGCCTGTTTTCATCATATCATCTTCCGATATACTCCACCCACACAGCGGGTTCAGCATATCGGTGAACATACCCATTGACCAGTACCCGCCGACAAATGAACAGCAGACAAGCGAATTGTGGATACATCGCTGGGCCTGGCCAGCGGGGCTGTTGGATTCATGATGGTCACCGCCGCACTGGCCCATGGCATAACTGACACCCCTCGGTTTATCGCCCCGCGGGTCATGAGCAGCCATCTCTTTGCCCTTTGTATGAACGGCCCATTTCTCGGAACCGTGGCCTATTTCCTGTGACATGGCAACAACGCCTTTAGAGAGCAGCTTGTCCGCTTTCCCGTTCTTGTAAGCGATCTTTTTCACCATCTCGACAACCCCATCCGCGTTGCCCCATTCGAGATCAATGCCGTCAAGATCAGCCTTCGAGAGAACACCTTTCTGGACGCATTCCATGGCAAAACCGATACATCCGCCGGTTGAAATGGCATCGAGGCCAAGGGCATCACACAGTTCAATCGCGGCCATCATGCCATCAAACTCAGAAATGTCGAGATTACTGCCCAAAAGGCCGCCGGTTTCATATTCGGGCCCCTCAGCTATGAGGCCACTGTACTTGCCACCTCGAATAACACCAAGTTTCTGACAGTGAACGGGGCAGTGCGTACAGGCCACATGCCTTTTCCAGAAACGACGGTTTGCCTCCTCGGCACCGATGTATTCAATGTCCGGGAACCAGGTGGTCTGATAATTTTTCGTAACGAGTGATCCCGTGCCCCAGTTCTTCAGCTCAAGCAGGCCGGCAGTGCCCCATCGTTTGATGCCTTGCCAGCCTTCATTGTCAACGGCATACTGCTTCGCCGCCTTGGCCGCTTTGATGAATTTATCGCTGTCAACTGCGGGAACATACCCGCTTCCCTTGATAGCAATAGCCTTTAATTTCTTGTTTCCCATGAGCGCGCCGGTGCTCGTCCGGGCGGCGGCCCTGAAACGCTCTACAATAAGAGCTGCATACGGGACTTCATTCTCACCGGCGGGACCGATACAGGCGACCCTGACCCGAGGATCCTTCAATTCCTCTGTAATCATATCTTCCGTTGTAGCGGTATCCTTGCCCCATAAGTTACTGGCATCTCTGAACTCCACTTTGTCGTTCCGGATATAGAGCCATACCGGCTTTTTCGATTTTCCCAGGATATAGATGCCGTCCCAGCCGGCCCACTTAATCTCGGCGCCTATATGAGCCCCCACTTCGGCATGACTGAGCCTTTTTGTGTACGGACTCATGTGGACGACGCTCATTCGAGTGGACGGACAATACGTTCCATCCAGTGGGCCCGCCCCGAGATACAGGAAGCTGTTTTCAGCAAGGGGGTCCTGATGGGCTTTATACTCGTGCAGAAGAAAGTAATCCCCCATGCCCGCCCCACCAAGAAATTGCTGATATATCTCCTCCGGCACGGTACGCGTTTTAAAGGTTTTTTTTGATAAATCGATTTCCAGAACCTTTCCAAAATTTCCTCCTCGTGGTGCTGCCATTATATAGCCCTCCTTTCCCCGGTTTCATTTGGATAGAAGAAGTTGACAGTCATGTCCTTAGCAGCTTCCTCCGGTGTTACATCGCGATATGCCAGGTTCACACCGAAACCGAGTTTGTCTCCCATAATACAGGGCCCTTGGGGATTTCCCGATTGTGCCAGACATGCTTTCACGCATTCTGGGTCGCCACCGCAAAGGTCACATGTCAGAGGGTGTCCTGTATCGGGATGCAACCTCAGGAACTGTGCCGGGCATGCCTCCACACATTTACTGCACTTGGCACCGAGACACGTATCCTTATTCAAGAGGATGCCGTTCGTTTTTTCATCCTTGTAGATAGCCGTAGGCTCAACGGGACACGCTGCAATACAGGGTGCATCTTCGCAATGCCAGCAAATTACCGGGATATCGATGATACCTTTATACTTGTTGACATGTACTCTCGCAGCTTCAGGCCTGACAACTCCTTCGTGGAACAGGGAACATGCAAATTCACATCCCCGGCATCCTGTACAGTTCTGACGTTCGACAAACAGATGCTTGATCATCTTGGGAGGCGGTGCCGGGTTAGCGGCCTTGACAGCAGCGGGTTTTATGACACCAATTGTTGCCAGCGCAACGGCGCCTCCCGCCGCTACAGCAGCTCCCTTGAGAAATCCACGACGGGATGTCTCTCTCTGAAGAACCTCAGGATATTTTTTCTCTTCTGTTTCCATGGAATAACCTCCATCCTGATAGTTTGTTAGTCTTTATTATCAACAACTTCGTTTTATTACGAAGAGGTTGATGCTTATGGTGAAAGGCTAATAGCTGTAAATATCAGGAGATTAACACCTAACCCCGCCATTCACCTGATTCGAAAATGCGAGCTTGAAGCCTTTTACCTTTGAGATTGAGGCTTCGCTGCTCCGGATTGTAATTTGACACCTCCCTTCTGTTTTTCCGCACTTACTTTCTGGACAGTAAGTCGGTAAAACGTCAAAAAGATTCAGATGGACACTTGATCACCTTGATCTTACAATGGCTCAGCATACTGCTACGACAACACTCTGCCGTTATGCTTTCTTTGGAGAATGTATTGTTTAAAGACGGTAATCCACAAGGCAAGATAAGAGATATAAATGTATACGGGGTAAAATAAGGAGAATAGGTGTTGTTTAGAAGCGCCCGTGAATTAACCATCGTATTATCCCCTATTGCGGATATTATACAAACAGTCATGGAAAGTTCAGCCTTCTTTCCAAACACGGGAGGCTTCCCCGTTTCCGGGAAAACCCTTCGGTGTAATGCCATTGGCAGAAACCTTTAGGCGGTTACACTCGGAGGCCTGTTACCTCTGCTTTAACCGGCGTGATACATATCAAAAAATATTTTGTCAATAATAAAATGAACACTTAATAAAATGACCCTCTGAAATAAATCTTGACACTGATATCATTAATATATCACCATAGAAAAGAATAAAAGGGTCCCAAGGTTTATCACGCGACGAATACTATGCCATCTCAAAAAATGACAGATATGCTTGCCGGGTAAAGTGATTTTAAAACCATTGTGCGTATGTGGTTCTTCATGCAGAATTTCCGGATATACGTCGGCTGATTTCAACTTTAGATGATCTTTCAGGAGGAGTACACTATGTATGCGGTAATCATGGCAGGAGGAAAGGGCACCAGGTTCTGGCCCCTGAGCAGAGAAAAGAGGCCGAAGCACCTGCTGAACATTACAGGTGAGAAGACCATCATACAATACACGGTGGACAGGGTGACTCCCCTCGTGGGAAAAGACAATATCCTGATTGTCACCGGCGCGAGTCATTCCGATGAGATCAGAGAACAGCTTCCCCAGCTTCCCGCTGAAAACATTCTGATCGAACCGGTGGGAAGAAACACCGCGCCATGCATCGGCCTTGCCGCGATACACATAAGAAAGAGAAATCCCGACGCCGTTATGTTTGTGCTTCCCTCCGATCATCTCATCGCGGATACGAAGAGCTTTCTAGCCTCACTCGCCATCGCGCGCGAAATGGCGAAGAGGAGAGCTTGCCTCGTCACCATAGGCATAAAACCCGAATGGCCTGAGACAGGGTATGGCTACATGGAAAAGGGCGGGATTGCCGATACCATAGGAGAAACCGGGATATATGAAGTACAGTCGTTTCGCGAAAAACCGGACCCGGCAACCGCGGAGGCGTTTTTAAAAGATGGGAGATTTTTCTGGAACAGCGGAATGTTTATATGGAAGGCATCCGCTATATTAGACACGATAAAAAGGCTGATCCCTGAACTATACGATGGATTGTTGAAGATAGAAAAATCCATCGGCACAAAATATGAAAAAGATATTCTTTCTGAAACCTATCGAGATATAAAGCCTGTCTCCATAGACTATGGCGTAATGGAAAAGACAGGCGATGTATTCATGATAGAGGGAGATTTCGGATGGAATGATATAGGAAGCTGGGATGCCCTGTGGGATGTCATGGATAAAGACGAAATGGGCAACGCGACAAAGGGAGAGGTTATAAACTTTGATACCTCGAACTCTCTCATATACAGCCCTGAAAAAATGGTGGCGCTGATCGGCGTGAAAGACCTTATTGTAGTGGAGACAGGAGATTCGCTCCTCATATGTAAAAGGGGTGCTTCACAGGCTCTCCGAAAGGTTGTGGAACGCCTCGAAGAAAAAGGCATGAAAGAATATCTATGAGCATAGCTGAGATAATCGGATTTCTGGCGGCGTTTATATGCTCGGTATCCATGACACCCCAGGTTGTCAAAATATATCGCACCAAAAAGACTTCCGACCTGTCATTGGGTGCATTCGGGATACTGGCAAGCGGTCTTTTTCTGTGGTTCATTTACGGCCTGCTGATACACTCGATCCCGGTAATAGTAGGAAATGGCATAGGAGTCGGCTTCACCCTGTACATCATAATAATGAAATTAAGACACGGGTGAGATATTCACTGCCCGGCCACACAATAAGGAGGCAATGGATGAAGATATTCGCGGTAAACGGAAGTCCGAATATGAAAAAGGGAATGACCCATATACTGCTGGAAAATTTCCTGGAAGGGGCCAGAGAGGCAGGTGCAGAAGTAGAAACGGTTTTCCTGCAGAAGAAAAAAATAAATTACTGCCTGGGCTGCTTCGACTGCTGGGTAAAAACCCCCGGCGTGTGTGTTCAAAAGGATGACATGCCGGAACTTATGGAAAAGGCGAGCCAGGCTGATTGTATCGTGATAGGAACCCCCCTTTACGTGGACGGAATGACCGCCCAGACAAAGACTTTTCTGGATCGTATTATACCGCTCGTCGATCCCCATTTCGAACTTGTTGATGGGCACTACCGCCATCCGCCGAGGGACGGGAGAAGTCCCGCTGATGTCGTCCTGGTCAGTGTATGCGGTTTCTATGAACGGGATAATTTCGACGGGCTCATTGATCAGATGGAGCGTATGTGCCGCAACATGCAGTCCCGTTTTGTGGGAGCGGTAGTGCGGCCGTCAAGTTATATCTTCACACTGGAGAAATTTATTGGTGAACAGATAAAAGAGATAAAAGAGGCCACGCGCCGCGCCGGAAGGGAACTCGTGGAAAAAGGCACACTGTCACCGCAAGTCCTTGACGACGTTGCAAGGGATTATCTGCCAAAAGAGGCTCTTCTAAAGGGAGCAAATGAATTCTGGGACAGGTGTATCGAAGCGGGTAATTTTATCGCCATATAAGGCGAAAAGCGGAGAGACAGAGTCCTCAAGTCCATCAATTATGATGCACCCGTAAAAAGTCGTCACTCCGCGTGAAAACCGGAGTCCAGATGATCCGCTATTTTTATGGAGTGGAAAGACACAAGACCCGCTCCGCCAATGGTCCCCTTCGGTTCACAAGAACGGTATCTACTTATCAACGCCATTGACTTTATCGCGTAAGATTAACCATTATTTATTGGTACTCTTGTTTTTGGAAGAACAGCTTCGAGTAGCAGATTTCAACCCGTACTGCGTAGGAGCTATCGAAGAAAGAGTGAAAGAAGCCAGTTATTAACACCCATCCTCCTAGGATCGACCCGTTATCTTGAGCAGGCTTGCAAAGAGGGCATTTCAGGATTTTTTACTTCTCTTCTGCTCGTACATCCGTTCATCAGCCTGAGCCATGAGTTCGTCGATTGAACGGGGATTTTCCGGGTCATAGCAGGAGCAGCCCATGCTGATGGAAAGGCTGTATCTGCGGTTTTCCTGAGCATTGCACCTTTCAATCTGTTCCTGCAGCCGGGGCATCTGGATGTCGGCATTCTCTTCCGCCATATCGATGGCGAGGACGGCAAATTCATCCCCTCCCATCCGCGCTATGATGTCGGATGCTCTGAAGGTCTCGTTGAGGACCGCCGCCACTTCGATGAGGGCGTTATCCCCCTCCTTGTGCCCCAGGGTGTCGTTAATCCCCTTCATCCCGTCCAGATCGGCAAAAAAGAGCAGAAAACCCCTTTTTGTCCGGTCCGATACTTTTAGCTGCTGCTCGGCAAGGGCCAGGAACCCCCGCCTGTTGTGCAGACCCGTAAGCTGGTCGGTAATGGAGAGCAGAAGGATCTGTTCCTCCGCTTTTTCACGCCGAAGGGTCTGGCTCCGCAGACGTTGTGTGCTCAGACCGATTCCGGTGAGGCCGATGATCCATAGAAAACCGTGGGCAAGGGTCAGTTCGATCCTGCGGGATCGTTCAATGGTCCTCAGGGGTTCCATGGGGATCGATATGCTGATCCCTCCCCGGATATCCCCTTCCTTGTAACCCTGGAAAGCATGACACTTCAGGCAGGCCTTTTCCGTGACGAAGGGGCGCATGAACCGGAAATATTCTTTTCCGGAGATCTTTTCGATGGAACCGGTCTCCTTCACCCCTTCCTCGAACGATTCCAGCGCCTCTTTTTCCCAGGGATCCGGGGCATTCTCGGGCCTGATGGGATTGAGACTGGTGATGTGCCCTTGAAAGTTACGCCTTTCCATAGCCAGTTCGTTTACCTGGCGGGTCATATAGAGGCCGGATTGATCAGGGTGAGAGACAGACCGTCGGTGGTCCTGACATCGCGACGGGGGACCTTGAGGTACGAGTTGGGAGGGGTCATCTCTGAAACGGGCACATACACGCCGTCGAGATTCTGGCAGATGTGGTCATCCTTGCTGCTGGTGGGGTGGAAACACCCGTGATCCTGCTGAAATCGGGAGTCGAGGACGCAGGTTCTGGTTTCTTTATGGATCTACTTGTGAGTACTTATGGGGTAACTAAAGATCTTAGCCAGACCAATGAGCCGACAATGTCGCTTGTCTATCATGGATCCCACAAGGGCAAGAGTTTCATCTTGTCTCCCTCTTTGAATCAGCCAAGGCTTGTAAGGTACACCGAGTTGGGGGTGAAAGGCATTTTTCTGCCTACAGATCGCTTGCTTGGCATCATGAACAAAATTGCTGATGATCCGTTCGGACGTGTCTATGCAGATGGAACATTCTCCAAGCCGGTGACTGAGAATGACTGGGCAACGCTAAGGGAGGGCTCCTCGATATCCAAGGAGATATTGGTCAAAGCAGGCGCAGATAGCAACTCTATTGTAGTCTCGAAGGTGCAGGGCGGTCATCCCGGGGGGACCGCTGCTATTGGAAAAGTCGTGGATAAAGATCTGCAAACCAAGATGGACAACCTTTTCGTTTGTGATGCCAGCGTTTTCCCGACGTCTTCTGGTTTGCCACCGATTCTGACAATTGTTGCCTTGGCCAAGAGACTAGCGAAGACACTTGCGCCATAGTTCATCCACTATGCAACGATAGCGAAGCCTCATCTAACCTTGCCGCTCCAGCCATGATCCATCATTATGCGTTAAATTTACCCAAGAGAGAAGAAATTTATATTGAAGTAGCCGAGGCTGAAAAAGTAGCAGAGAAATACGTTTTAAATAAGTAAATATAGTTTTAAATTGAGGAAGGTATGAATTAATTCTAAATAATTTTTCAGAAAAAGTAGGAACAAACTATGCAAGTAACTTATTATGGATACAATGCATTGAAATATATAAGTTTGGGTTCTATTGGAGCAGGTATTTTAGCTATTCTTTTTTCAATATTTAATACCTCAAGCTGGCTATTGATGCTCGGCTTGGTTTTTGGAGCTATGTTTGTCTTTTCTGGAATTTATTTTTACTATGCATTAGGTTGGTGTGTAGATCCTTACAAGTTAAGACAGTTTTACAAAACTTTTTTAGATGAGGTGGCTGCGATTTGGGATGGATATGGAAGAGTTCTGGATATTGGCACTGGACTTGGCCCTATCGCAATTAAAATTGCAAAACGCTTCCCTAATGCTCAAGTGTATGGGGTGGATACTTGGTCAAAAGGATGGTCGTTTATGGGGATAAGTAAAGCCGGAGCTCAAAAAAACGCAATAGTTGAAAACGTCCACCAGCGTTGTACTTTCCAGCATGGCAGCGCTCTGAATTTACCTTTTAGAGATGGAAAATTTAAGGTAGTGGTTAGCGCTTTAACCTTTCATGAGATTCGCGTACCGGATAGAAAGGTACTGTTTAGAGAAGCCATTCGGGTTTTAGCGCCGGGTGGGATACTGCTTGTTTGTGATCCAATTGGAGGACTCTTTTTGGATACATACAAAGTAAATCATATAAATGAACTTCTCAAAGAAATAGAAAAGTTTAGAATGAAAGAAGTAAAACATAAATCATTAAAGGATGCTGGTTTAAATCTGGGAGGGTTGTCAGAAATTTTTGAGTTTAAAGAGGAAGCGATCCCTTATCGAGAAATACCCCACCACAGTTTAGAGTCGGCCCAGCTTGCATATGTGAGTGGTAAAAAGTTATAGAAACGTAAAGCTGAGAAAAATAAGAAAAAATAATTAAGTTGATCCCCCTTAAATAATACCCTATAATAAGTTATCATAATAAGTTATCTATGGCTGAATAAGCAAAATACAATTGTTTGGGTAATTAGGGACAACAGCGCCCTTTTATTTAATCATCACTGATTACGAAAAGAAATATACAATCATTCGATCCCGATTAATTTCCTCGACTTCAGGAAGCAAACCATTAGCCGGAATGAGAGGGAAACAATTTGTCAGGTAGTAGCATGTTTCATCCCGCATTCAATGATCTGGCCCGACCAGCCGCCCTAAGGACTTGTATTTGAAGACACGGCTTATCGGTGGCACTCCGTTCGCTAATTCAGCGCGGCCATATCAGGGTTGTTGATCCGTGTAATTCCCTACTTCAGGAATAAAATAAATTGGAATCAGGGAGAAAAGGGGAATGCATACGATAATCAGCAGTACGCTCTGAATGGAAAAGATGTCGCCCAGCTTACCGACGATGGGGGAAAAAACACCGCCGATTCCAAAAGCCAGTCCCATCATCAGACTGGCTACCATGGAGCGGCCCCTGGGGGCGATTTTCTGGGCCATCACCACGCCGAGGGGCAGGGAAGCCATATTAAATCCGCCTGCCAATATCGTAGCCGGATAAATCCAGTTTCCG
>Ga0268281_1002083_pt1 | contig 10426 bp, 7 predicted proteins | sample saktaG_10_FD_190134 | JGI IMG/M metagenome (GOLD analysis project Ga0268281, IMG submission 190134) | Saline water microbial communities from Sakinaw Lake, British Columbia, Canada - sak_2011_5_24_50m | ecosystem: Environmental > Aquatic > Non-marine Saline and Alkaline > Saline ... | reverse complement strand
ATCGCCGCATTGCAAGGTGAGAATAATTGGAATTTTTTTATTAAGCCAGCGAAGAATAATCAAGGCAATACCCGCGTAGCTTTCCATAACACCATGCGCGATAACCGGTTTATACTTTAAGACCGCAAAAGGCGAGGCAACTATAAACCAAAATTTGTCCAAGCCAAAAGGCAATCCCCAGCCCAATCGCCTCACCAAACAACCGGACACTTCCTCCAGTTCAGGCAAACTCCTTTTAAAACGAGCGGTAATTACTAAAAAATCGTACTGGCCCGCCAGCCCCTTAACCACCTCTTTAACGAAAAACTCCGCGCCGCTCATAAAAGGCGCGAACGAAGAACATAGAATAACGATTTTCGGTTTCATGCGATTTATGCAACTAACTGACTGAACCTGACTAAGTCAAGTCCAAGCTTGGACTTGACTTAGTCAGGTTCACAAGCGAGTTCAAATTTCATCCAGATAAGCAATGGTTTTTTCTAAGCCTTGCTCAAAACTAACCTTGGGCGTGAACCCCAAAATATTTTTGGCCCGGCTGATATCAGCTTTGGAGCGGTAAATGTCGCCGATTCGTGGCTCCTTATAAAGCGGAGTGATTTTTTTATCTAAAATTTTGCCGATTGTTTTGACTAACCGGTTAACGGTAATGCTGTCGCCGCACGCCACATTGAATGTTTCGCCCGCGGCTCTGGGCGAATTCACAGCCAAAATCATTCCCTCAACAACATTGTCAATATAAGTAAAATCGCGGCTCTGGTTGCCGTCGCCGAAAATTACCGGCTGTTCGCCTTTTAGAGCCAGCTTAATGAACAGAGGAATAACGGCCGCGTAATCCGATTCAGAATTTTGTTTGGGGCCGAAAACATTGAAAAAACGCAGACAAACTGTTTCCAGGCCGAACAATTCAAAAAAGTTTTTGGCATAATATTCGCCGGTTATCTTGCTCACCGCGTAGGGCGACAGGGGCTGGGGCTTCTGATCTTCCTGATTTATTTCAAAGGCGCCTCCGTAAATTGAAGAAGATGAAACAAAAATAACTCTTTTCACTTTGCTATCGCGAGCCGCCAAAAAAACATTAAGAGCGCCCTTGATATTTGTTTCATTGCATTGCTCGGGATTTTGCACCGAGAAAAAAACTCCGGGCAAAGCGGCTAAATGAAAAATAAAATCAACCCCCTGAAAATTCTTTCTTAAAAAATCAATATCGCGAATATCGCCCTCAATGAATTTAATCTGTTTTTCAATTTTTTTGAGATTGCTCAAGCGGCCGGTCGCCAAATTGTCCAACACTAAAACTTCATGACCGCCAGAAACCAATCTTTCCGCTAAATTAGAGCCGATGAAACCGGCCCCTCCGGTAATTAAAATTTTCGCCATATTATAGAAAAAAAGTTACAATTTATGTTATTATAAGGTTAAACGGCCTTAGGGTCAAACGACTTTTATGAAAAAAATCCTTTATTTAATTACCTCGTCAGAGTATGGCGGAGCGCAAAAATACGTTTTTGACTTGGCTTCCAACTTACCGCAGGCGGAATATCAAGCGATAGTGGCCGCGGGCAATGGAGACGGCGAATTATTCAGCAGGTTGGCCGATTTTCCGACGGTTAAAACCGTAAAAATTCTTAACCTGAAAAGATTGCCCGGCCCCCTAACTGCCTGGCGATGTTTAAAAGAAATAATTAAATTATTAATTCAAGAAAAACCAGACGTTCTCCACCTGAACAGTTCAATGGCGGGATGTTTGGGCAGCTGGGCCGCCAAAGTTTACAAAAAAAACACAAAGGCCAGCTTGAAGGTTGCCTACACGGTTCATGGCTGGATGTTTTTGGAGCCGGGCTTTTTAAAATCGCAAATTTATCTTTTGGCTGAAAAAATTACCGCTAAATGGAAAGATGCTTTTATTGTTTTGTCGGAGCGCGACTTAAAAATCGGCGTAAGAAAAAAAATCGCCCCAAAAAATAAATTCGTTAAAATTTATAACGGCTTAAACGATAAAGCGCCGTGCTTTTTAACAAAAGAAACGGCCAGAAAAATTCTGCCCGCTGAATTTCAAAAAGACAACCTGCCGGTCATCGGGACCATCGCTAATTTCTATCATACAAAGGGCTTGCAATATTTGATTGAAGCGGCTCGCCTCCTTAAAGAAAAAAACAAAAACATAAATTTTATTATTTTTGGCGACGGACCGGAAAAGAAAAAATTAGAAAAACAAATCGCTGAATCAAACTTAGAAAAAAATATCTTTTTAGCGGGCAGAATACCCTCGGCGGCTCAATATTTGGCGGCCTTTGATATTTTTGTTTTGCCATCGGTTAAAGAGGGCTTGCCCTACGCCATTTTAGAGGCAATGGCGGCGGGGTTGCCGATAGTGGCTACAAACGTGGGAGGCATTCCCGAGCTAATAGAGAATAACGTTTCCGGAATTTTAGTGGAGCTGAAAAATCCAACCGCCATGGCTAAAGCCATTGAAAACTTAGTCAGAGACGAAGATAAACAAAAAAATTTAGCAAAAAATGCCAGACGCAGCATAGAAAGGTTTTCTTTGAAATCAATGCTATTTCAAACCCTTGCCCTTTATAAAGATTAACTCTCTTAGTTTCTAATTTTCAGATGTAATTTTGAGATTTGCAATTTTAGATTTGAGATTATTTTACACCATTGGTTCGGCCTCTTGGGCTGGCTCTTTGTCTGAATCGCCTTGGCCGTCTTTCTTACCCGAAATGGCGGCTTTTTCTTGCGAACTCCTCAAGATACTGCTTTCTTCCTCGGCAATCAATTTTTTGGCGGCTTCAGCCGGAATGCTGTATTTTTCTCTGGAACGGCGGATAATCTGCTCGCGAAAAGAAGGGTGGGGCGATTTTAATATTTTCAAGGTTTGCGCTGAAAAAGGATCATATATCTCCCCGTCAATGGTCATTTTAATGTAAAACTCCCGCATACCAAGTTTTGTCATATCCTGAACGTCAAACACCGGGGCCATTTCCGGCTTTAGTTTAGTCGCGTCCTCGCCGCCAACCCTAAATATGATAATTGAGCCAACATTGCCCAAAACCGCCGCCTGCACCGACGGCAAAAGCTGGCCGGCATACTGGTGAGCCATTGTCAGGCAAATGCCGTATTTACGGGCTTCGGACAGCAAGTTTTCAAAAGTGTCGGTCATTAAATTATGGAACTCGTCAACGTATAAATAAAAGTCAAGGCGCTGATCTTCCGGTATGGACGCCCGGGCCATGCCGGCTTGTTTTATTTTAGTGATAAACATTGAACCAAAAAAGCTGGCGTTCTCCTCGCCCAAACGGCCCTTGGAAAGGTTGATAAACAGAATTTTCTGGCGATTCATCAGGTCGGCCAAATCAATTTTATTTTCTTTCTGGCCGAAAATGTTGCGCAGCATCGGGTCGGACAAAAACTGCCCTAATTTATTAACCAAAGGAATAATCGCGTCGGTGTCAAATTTCTCGGACCAATCGGCAAATTCAATCGCCCAAAATCGCCGCACCATATCATCTTCAATATATTCAACAACATGCTGGCGATAATTGCGGTCAGTGAGCATAGAAATCATACCCCGCATCGTGGCGTGCGGGTAATCCAGCAGGGCCAAGCAGGTAAAACGGAACACGTGTTCTAAACGGGGCGTCCAGTTAGCGCCGAACTGCTTTTCCAAAACCTCAATCAGGCCTTGGGATAACTGATGCTTAAAGCCCGGGTCAACGTTAGCCAAAGGGTTAAAGGAAGCCGGATATTCTGAATCCGAGGGGTCAATAATCACCACATCGTCAATCCTGTTTTCGGGAATGAAATCAAGCATTGATTCAATGACATCGCCGTGCGGGTCAACTAAACAACATCCGTGGCCATAAGCAATGTCCTGACGGATTAAAAGCTCCAAAAGTTTGGACTTGCCTACCCCACTCTTGCCGATAATATACATATGACGGCGTCTATCAGCCCTTTTAATGCCAAAAAGAAACCGTTTCTCTTCTAAGGCGGCGACATAATTGGTGCGCCCAAAATAAGAAATTTCCGCCGGATCAGCGCTGCCGTAAACCGGCAATTCCGGGGGCGGGGGGGCGTATTTAATTACCTGCAAACGTGAACGACTTGGCATATTTTTCTATTATAACATAGATTTTAGCAGAGGAAGCAGGGAACCTCCTTCCTTAGCTCTATGCTATTTCTTTAAGGTAACAAGCCTCGCAATAAACTATCTCGGGCTGGTCGGGGCTGTATGGCGTTGTAATTTCCTTGGAGCATTTCTGGCACGCCCGTTGGAATAATCTTCTGGGCAGTAATCGCGCCATACGATCTTTATGCCTTTGCAGGGGCGCTCGCTTGGGAATCGGCAAATCCATTTGCCGATAAAATTGCAATTCCATGGGAATAACGCGATAGGCCTTGCCCGAAACCTCGCACTTGAGAACCTTTTGCAAAATGTCATCTTTAACCTCGCCAATATCATCGGGAATCTCATAATCGGAAAATTCGTATTTTACATCCGATTCATAATCGCTCCAGCTGTATCCCCTATCAAGCGCTTCTTGCTTGCTCAACGGATAATAATCATTAGTTGTGGTTTCATTATAGCCAAAGGGCGAGAGTTCTGGCGGAAAAAACTCGCCGTATTTGTAAACCCTGCCCTTTTTATCAACATAAGGCATTTCCATCATTTGTTTTTTAATTTTCTCAACCAATTGTTTATAATCATCTTTTGAATACTGCTTATTTAAAACGCAATATTGTTGTTTTCTCACATTACAGCAACCAAAGCAGTCGTTGCTGTTCTGGGTAAAAAAGCAATATTCTAAGTCAGCGGACGCAGTAGTGCTTATTTGACCGTCGCCGAAAAGATGGCAGGAAAATTTTGAACGGTTCACCCCGCCCGCGTGCCCCATTTCATAGCAAAACTCTCCCCAGCCAAAACAGGTGGCGTCATAACAATCTTTCAAAGAAACAACTATATCAAGATTTCGGCAGTCCTCGCATTTTTCAACGTCCCAGCCGTTGGAAATATTCTTTGACTCGGATATGTAATTACCATTAGCATTTTGGCATTTAACAATTTGGCTGTATTTCTTGGGAACTGACATCCAAATTTTTTCCGCCTCTTTTCGTAAGCGAACAAGATTCTCCCTCTTGCCCAAACGATTTTCCGCTAAAAACTTTTCGTATTCCTCTTTGGAAAACGGTTTATTGAAAATATAGTATTGCCTGTTTCTCAAGCCCGAGCAGCCCAGACAATTCTGACAATTCCTCATATCAGAACACAGCGCGACCCCCAAGCAGTCAAAACAATTTATTGAAAAAGACGTTTTCCAACAACGCTCACAGTTCATATTCTCATAGCACTGCTCCGACTGCCAAATCCAGTAGTTGTCAAAACAATTCTTGCCTTTGATTTCAAAAGTGTTATAGGCGGAGTCCTCATTAAAATGGCCGCCAACATTCAAATAGCAATTTTTATCGTCGGTTTCCTGATTAACCCAGTCGCTGTTGACGTTATTGGCGCCAGCCATGGCAATGTGCGGTGTTTCCAGCAATAATGTTTTAAACTGTTCAAAAAACGGTTTGGAAAAATCATATTCTTTGGCGCTTCGCGACTGGTCCCAATTGTCGCTCCACCAGCACTCTTTGCAATAAACCTTATACGGCTTATCCGACGAAAATCGCGAGATGATGCCTTTGCCGCACAAATCGCATTTACCTTTATAAAGAAAATGCCCATTACGAAAAGTAAACCGCCTCACATCCCGGCACTGGGGACACCAAGTGGGCGGAGGCACCTTAACTTTTTCGTAAAAGTCAAAATCGTCGGGCTCTATGGTGAACTCCTTTTTGCAATTTTGGCAAATTTTTGTTTCTATTGACATATTAATTTCACTTATGTTATCATTTAGGTGTCCTGCTAAGGCAGGACAGTACCAGGCTTTCCTTGGGGTTTCCCCGAGGAAATTTTTTATTTTCAGACCACAAACGGATTATTACCTATTTGATGAGCTCAATCTCGTGCCTCAATTTTTTAAAATCTATAAACTTTGCCTGCTTGATTAGTTCAATAGCGATATGCTTTTTAGCCGAAACAACAATACAATGTTTTCCGCGCGCTTTTAAGTATTTAATCAAAGATTCAAAGTCACCGTCACCAGATAAAAGCACAAATGTTTCGTATTCGTCTCTAAAATGCACCGCATCAATTGTTAAATCAACATCAATATTTCCCTTATGATGACCGCCGCGAAGATCATCTTTTTGGTCTTTAATAAACTTTATTGCCTTATGCTTAACCGAATAGCCAATGATTTCCAAAAAGTCATGGAACTTGCGCTCTTTGCTGTTTTCCGGATTAATAGCCGCGTAAAAACTAATCCTCGCGAGATTAGTATTTTTCTTAAAATAATCAAGTAATTTCTGAAAATCAATCCGCCAAGCCATTGTTTTTTGAGAAAAATAAATATTTGAAGCATCAATAAAAACCGCTGTCTTACCCTTTGCAAATTTGTTAATCATATTTTAATTATACTACTTCTTTGAGGTAACACTGCTCGCAGTATACCTTGTAATTTTTGGCCGGATCCCAGCCCGAATGCATCATTTGGCCGCAATTGGAGCAAGGGTATTGCCATAGCTTATAGGGATGGCGGAAAGCAAAGCGGTTTTTGATTCTTTGCAAAGGATGAACGGTCGGTGGGGGCAATTTATGGGCGCGGTAGAAATCCAGCTCAAATTTAGTTAAGCGAAAGGGCCTTTTGGTTTGTTCGCAAATAAGGACTTTGTTTAAAATATCATCGGAAACATCAACAATGTCATCAGGTATATCTTCTGTTTGAAGCACGGTAAGCTTTGACAAATCAAGCTCGCTCGCTATTTCCTCCTGCCAATACCAGCCCCTTTCTTTGGCTTCCTTCTCTGATAGAGGGAACTCTACCATAGCCGACGAATCGTTATAAGGCACCCAGCTAATTGTTAAGGGAAAGGCCTCGCCATACTCGCCATTTCGCAACATTTCAGCTTTAATCTTGTCAACCAGCGGCCAGTATTCCCGCTCCGAATATTGTTTATTGAAAACGCAATATTTTTTGTTTTGCAAACCAAAACAACCGAAACAAAACTCGCAATTTTTGCATTCTACCGAATATTCCGTGTCCAAACAATAGCGACATTGCATGGAAAATTCAACGCGATTGGAAAAACTGACTCCGCTGGATTCATAGATGTAAGCGCCCCGTCCGCCACCAAAAAAATCCATACTCTCCCTGTTATCTTCCGGGCCGGTGCAATAACGCAAATGCTCACAGCCCTCCTGCACATAAAAAGAATAGAAACAATCATTGCAATCCCACAAATCATTGCCCGTTGAGTGAACCGCCTTTCTCGTGTTTAGATTTTCGTGAATAGCTAACCGTAAAATCTCATCAAATTTCTTTTGGTACTCTAAAAAAACAGCGCGACTGCCTAGGTTTAAGGCGCCTATCTTTTTTTCATATTCTTCTTTACTGAACGGCTGGTTAAAAAAATAATACTTTTTGTTGCGCAAGTTTGAACAACCAAAACAAGAGTTGCAGTTGCGGCAGTCAAAAAGGAAAAAACAGTCAAGACAATTTTGACATTCATAACAAAAAAAACAATTAAAACAATAATACAAATAAACGCTGTCGTAGCAATTGCGCGAAGATTTTGTATGCAAAACATCCAGACAATCCTGGGAGTCATAGCTCACCGACGAATAATAAAGATTTTCACAGCGAATGGGCACGGCCGAAAAATAACAATTCTTAGGAGAAAGCCCTGAAACAACATAATCGCTATTGACGCCCTTGGGATCTTTATAAATGGACAAATTGGGAACAATTAAAATAAATTCTCGCCATTGCTGAAAAAAAGGTTTTTCAAAATCGTATTTTCTGCCATAATCCAATGGATCCCATTTATCCGAGTACCAATAATCGTAATCGTAAATTTTTATCGGGTTGCTTTCGGAATAAAAAGAAATCACCTTTTCGTTATGACCGGGGGCGGAGCAGGTTTTTTTGTAAAAAACCGGCAAAAAATTGATACGATAGCCCAGCCGCCTTTGCAAGCGGCATTGGGGGCACAAAGTTGGCGGGGGCACCTTGAACATTTTGTAAAACTCAATATCTTCTTTAAAAATATCAAAAACCTGCCCGCAATGCGGGCAGGTTTTTTGGTGCGGCTTAAGGTTCGCCAAAACTTCACTTATAGCTTTGTCAAAATCAGGCGTCATATAACTTAAAAGTTGTCATCCTGAGGGTACTCCCGAAGGATCTCAATAGTTGAGACCCTTCGCTTCGCTCAGGGCGACACTTCGTGTCGGATTCTTCGCCTGCTGGCTCAGAATGACATGAACGCGTAAGTCCTTAGGGTATTTTCATTTTCTTCTCTCCATCGCTTTTTCCTCGTCAACCCAATCATCGTCATTGCCATTATCGTTAGGGGCATCTTGCTTTTGGGGCTCTTCCTCTTTGTCGGTAGCCAATGATTCTTCCAACGCTTTGCGCAACTCGTCTAAATTTATTTTTTTCTTTTGGGTTCTTCTTAACCGCTGCGGTTCTCTTTTCATTGCTTCTTCCAAGGAAATGGCCGGGGGCACTTCTTTTGTTTTTTCAACGCTGCCCTTGAACGCCGACTTTTTCTCCGGTAAAGGCGCTGTTTGAGGGGCGTTAAATTCTATACCTAATTCTTCCAAAGCGGTGAATTGCTCGGGCCGCTTCTTGTTGTGAGAGGGCGCGTTTTGAGCGGGAACATTAACGGCCATTTCTTTCTCTTGGGCTACCTTTTTTAAACAGGATTTGCAATAAACCGGCCGAACGCCATCAGGCGGAAAAGTGAGTTTTGTCCACCTGCCGCACAAAGAACACTTCGCGTCGTAAAGCCCCGATGGGCTGGCAGAAGGAGCGGCTGAAGCGACCGCGGCATCCATTATCCCCGACCAACGGGCAATGTCTTGCTCTACGTTTACCCTGGGTTGAGCGTATTGTTCCCGGGAGGCCTGAATGATTTTCTCGCGATTCTGTTTATCTACGGGCACAGCCAAAGGCGGCAAGGTGCTGGCAGAAAAAGGCCGGGAAGTCATACCGTCAATCATTAGGCGTAAATAAACCTGATAGTTAGGCAAGTTCACAACATCTTGGATGGTAAACTCGGGCTCAAATTCTTTTTCCAAAAATTCCGCGTCGGTTGCCCCCACCCGAAAACTCACTAAGGTGCCTACATTGCCAAAAACAGCATCCCTTACTTTCGTGTTATTATCGGTAACCAGCTGGCCAACATACTGATGGGCTAAAACTAAATTTAAGCGATATTTCCTGGCTTCCGATAATATGGTGGCGAATGACTCGGTGGCGAAATTTTGAAACTCATCCACATACAAGAAAAAATCCTTGCGTTGGTCCTCGCTAATCCTCACCCTTTCCATAGCGGCCAACTGAATTTTGGTAATAAGCATCGCGCCCAACAAAGCCGAATTGTCTTCGCCGATACGGCCCTTGGATACATTAACCAATAAAATCTTTCCTGCATCCATTATCTCGGGAACGCTTATACTGCTTTTGGTCTGGCCAACAATGTTTCTCACCAAAGAAACATTAAGAAACTGACCAACCTTATTTTGAATGGGGGCTATCGCCTCATTTCTGTATTGGTCCCTCCATTGCTCATACTCGTTAAGCCAAAATGACTTAACCACCGGGTCTTGAATATTATCAACAATTTTCTGGCGGTAGTCCCTGTCAACCAAAAGCCGCATAATACCCAATAAAGTGGTGCCCGGGCTATCCAGCAAAGCTAAAATGCAGTTGGTTAAAATATACTCCATACGGGCCGACCAAACATTCGCCCAAATTTTAGTAAAAACGCCAATTAAACCCGAAGCCACCAAGTGTTTGTATTTAAGGTCAGCTACCTCTAAAATATTGAAGCTAATGGGAAAGTCGGTGTCCGCCGGATTAAAATAAACAACATCCTTGGCGCGGCTGGCCGGGATGCGTTCTAAAACCTCCTCAACAAACTCGCCGTGCGGATCAACAATCGCCAAACCATCGCCCCTGATGATATCCTGCAAAGCCATATTTTTAAGCAAAGCGGTTTTGCCCGTGCCGGTTTTGCCGATTACATACATATGCTGGCGGCGGTCTTCGCGGCGAATACCAAACTTCTGCTCGCCTTGCCGGAAATCAGTTTGAGCAAAAAATGTTGTATCGTTTTTCTCTTCCATATTTTTGCAACCAGCTCTATTATACAACTAAAAACACTACCCCGACAAGGAAACCTCCAAAACCAACTGTGTCCTAATTCGTGCGATCGCACGAATTAGGACACAGTTGCGGTTAGAATAATTTTAGAGTAATGTTTTTATTTTAGCTAAGGTGGATAGGCCGACAATGCCGGTGGGATTCGTTAAACCCAA
>Ga0268281_1002082_pt1 | contig 10427 bp, 7 predicted proteins | sample saktaG_10_FD_190134 | JGI IMG/M metagenome (GOLD analysis project Ga0268281, IMG submission 190134) | Saline water microbial communities from Sakinaw Lake, British Columbia, Canada - sak_2011_5_24_50m | ecosystem: Environmental > Aquatic > Non-marine Saline and Alkaline > Saline ... | reverse complement strand
AGGGCGTTCGACTTGCATGCATCAGGCACGCCGCAAACGTTTATCCTGAGCCAGGATCAAACTCTCTTAATTAGTTTAGAACCTTCCTTCCACTATCCAGTTGTTAAGGTGCGTTTTGGAAAACAGCACTTATATTAGCATGCCGTTTGGGGGATGTCAAACAATATCATTCCACCTGCTGCCTGATTATAAATTACATCAGCTTTGAGCATACGTCAACAACCTTGACGTTTACACTCATACACTGCTAAAATGCCATCTGGCGTTCGCGAAAATTTAACGAGAATCGAGGTACATAAATGCAGCAACCTGGCCCTGAAAAAATCCGCAACGTAGCCATCCTATCCCATTCCGGCTCGGGAAAAACATCTCTGGCCGAGGCAATGCTCTTCGACGCAGGCGCGGTCAGCCGCATGGGCAACGTCGCCGACGGAACCACAGCATCGGATTATGATCCAGATGAGATAAAACATAAGATCAGCCTTAACCTCACCATTCTGCCTGCCTCATGGAAGGACAACAAGATCAATATCATTGATACGCCGGGGTACCCGGATTTTGTGGGTGAGGTGAAATCGGCCCTGCGCGTATGTGAATCTGCCGTAGTGGTGGTCTGCGCGGCCTCGGGCGTGGAAGTAGGCACGGAACAGGTATGGAACTATGCATTAGAGGCAAAATTACCGCGACTTATTTTCATCAACAAGATGGACCGCGAGAACGCCAATTTCGCGGGCACGCTGGAACAGATCCAGAATAAGCTGAGCGCCAGGTGCCTGCCCATCCAGATCCCCATCGGCTCCCAGAAAGCTTTCAAGGGCGTCATCGACATCATAGCTAAAAAGGCCTATGCCGGCGCGCCGGCCAAGGAGATAGATCTGCCCGCCGCAATGGCTGCCGACGTGGACAGCGCCAGGGAAAAGCTGGTCGAAGCCGTGGTTGAGGCTGACGATGAGATTATGACACGCTACCTCGACGGAGGAGAGATAACAACCGACGAGATATATAAATGCCTCAAAGAGTCTACCTCACAGGGAACGATCATACCGGTGCTGACAGGCTCCGGACTTACCAATAACGGCGCAATCGGCCTGCTGGATGCCATCGTCGACTACCTGCCTTCCCCTGTTACGGCAGGCCCGTTCAAGGCAACTACTGCTGCGGGCAAAGAGGAGGAGGTCAAGCCGGCCGCTGAGTCACCGCTTACAGCCCTGGTATTTAAGACGACCACCGACCCCCATGTGGGGAAGGTCAGCTTTTTCCGCGTCTACTCCGGCGTGCTTTCCAGCAACTCGCAGGTCTGGAATGTAAATAAGGGAGCAGTCGAGCGCATAGGCCAGGTCTCGATCCCGCGCGGCAAGACGCAGGAGACGGTCAACCAGGTCGGCACGGGCGATATCGGCCTGGTGGTCAAGCTGGCCAATACAGCGTCAGGCGATACGCTGGGTGTCAAGGAACATCCCCTCAAGCTGAGCCCGATCAACTTCCCGCCGCCAATTCTGAGCAAAGCCGTCCACCCCAAATCCAAGGCGGACCTGGATAAGATGAGTTCGGGACTGGCCAGGATCTGCGAGGAAGACCCCAGCCTGAGGTCACAACGCGAAGCCGATACCGGTGAGCTCACGCTGGGCGGCATGGGCGACACCCACCTGGAGATCGCCGCCAGCAGGTTGCAGCGGAAATTCGCCGTGGAAGTGCTGCTCGAGATACCCAGGGTGCCCTACAAGGAGACTATTACTATCCCCGTCGAATCTGAATATAAGCACAAGAAGCAGACCGGCGGGCACGGCCAGTTCGGGCATGTTCTTATCAGGATGGAACCATTGCCACCCAGTGGTGGTTTCGAATTCGAGGCAAAGGTAGTGGGCGGCTCGGTGCCCAGGAACTTCATACCAGCCGTCGAAAAAGGCGTCAAGGAGGCACGCGTCGAGGGTGTGCTGGCCGGTTTCCCCGCCGTGGATATGAAGGTTACCCTCTATGACGGCAGCTTCCACCCGGTGGACTCCTCGGAAATGGCCTTTAAAATAGCCTCCAACCAGGCTTTCAAGAAGGGCATGCTGGACGGGTCACCCGTCCTGCTCGAGCCCATTATGAATATCACGGTCACGGTGCCCGATTCCTTTACAGGCGACATCATCGGAGATTTGAATACCAAGCGTGCCAGGGTCAGCGGCATGAACCCCAACCAGGGCCTGAATGTTATCCAGGCGCAGGCGCCCCAATCTGAGATACTGAGGTACGCTATCGACCTGCGTTCCATGACGCAGGGCAGGGGCACTTTCACGGTCGGATTCAGCCATTACGAACACGTGCCCGGTCCCGTTGCCCAGAAGATCATAGCCCAGCACAAGAGCGCAGCGCAGAAAGAATAAAACGTAGGGGCGAGTTTTTAAACCGGTCCGTATCAGGCAAGTTGCGCCTCGGGCGCACCTGAAAGTTCGCTGCTACATTTCATGAAAATAAAACACCCAGCCGGCGCGCCGGCTGGGTGTTTTATTATTTACCTGTACCCGAATTTGTTACGATACCAGCTCTTTAACTTTGGCTGTAAAGGCCGGCAGCACGACTTTCCAATCGCCCACCACGCCGAAGCGCGCCTCTTTAAAGATGTTGGCCTCGGGGTCCTTATTGATAGCAACTATGCACTTAGAACCCGCGCAGCCCGACATATGCTGGCTTGAGCCCGAGATACCGATAGCAATGTAAAGCTCAGGGGCAATGATCTTGCCTGTCAAGCCGACCTGAATGGAGTCCGGCACCCACTTATTGTCGCAGGGAGGCCTCGATGCGCCGATGGCGCCCTTGAGTATCCTGGCCAGTTCCGCAAGCTCCTTAGTGAACGGCTCCGGGCCACCCAATCCACGCCCGCCGGCCACTACAGCCGCGGCATCCTCGATCTTGATGCCCGCGACTTCCTCTTTGATTGTCTCAAGCACCTTAGCCTTGATCTTGGCAGCGTCCAGCGCTACTGCGAAAGCCACTACCTCGCCTGCCCTGCCTGCATCCGGCGCCAGGGGTGAACTGGCCTTAACCCTGACGGTAGCGATCTGCGGGATGGCCTCGGACGTAAAGATGGCCTTGGCGTTTCCGCCGTAGACAGGGCGGGTGCACTGCATGAGCTTGGTGGCGGGATCTATAGCCAGCTCCAGGCAGTCCATAACGGCGCTCACGCCCAGCTTGAATGCCAGCCTGGGGGCCAGGTCGCGGCCGTTTGACGTCTGCCCCATGATGATTATACGGGGCGCGATCTCGGCCACTGCCTTTTCCATGACCTGCATATAAGTGCTGTTTTCATATTCCTTGAGTTGAACATCATCGGCCGCATATACCTTGTCTGCGCCCGCGGCCACCGCGGCCTTGCCGGCATCGCCGATCTTTTCACCGATCAAAATGCAGGAAAGCTGTTCTTTCAGTTCATCAGCGAGACGCCTTCCGGCGCCCAGGATTTCAGCGGTAATCGGGAGAAGTTTGCCTTCAGCGACTTCACCGACAACCAGTATTCCTTTATTATCAGCCATTGTATCCTCCTAATAATTATCCTGTAAGTATCGTTAAATGACCTTGTTCTCGCGCAATTTCTGTGCGAGCAGGGAGCCGGCCTCCGCCGGTGAATCGGCCGTGACGATGTCGCACTTGCCCTCTTTTACAGGCTGGAAAAGCTTGACAACCTTGGCTTTCCTGGCCGCGGCGCCGACCTTGTCCACCCCGATATCCGCGGGCTTCCACACAACGGGCTGCTTTTTACTGGCGGCCATAATGCCTTTCAGCGTGGCATAGCGCGCTTCACCGAGCTCATTGCTTACTGTGATAAGTGCGGGGCCCTGGACCTCCAGCACCTGGAAGCCGTCCGCGACCACGCGCTCCACTTTGATTTTGCCACCGTCGAGGACCTCGACTTTCTTGGCTACCGTAACGCTGGGGATACCCAGCAGTTCGGCCAGCCCGGAGCCGACCTGTCCATCGTCCCATTCAGATTCCTGCCTGCCGCAAAAGATAAGGTCAAAAGGTCCGATTTTCTTAACCGCGGCTGCCAGGGCTGTGGCAACCGAGAAGCTGTCCCCGCCTTCGAACGCCGCGTCCTCGAGCAGTATCAGCTCATCGGCCCCCATGGAGAGCGGCTTCTTGACCACGTCGCGAACAAGGTTGTTGCCCAGGCTGATAATGGTGACCTTGTGGGCGGGCTTGTCCTTGTCCTTGATACGCAGGGCGGCCTCGACGGCCTGTTCGTCATACGGGTTGACAACCGGCTTGACTTCGGGCGGCTGAACCATCCTGTTGTTGGCAGCGTCCAGTTTAAAAGTGGCTGGAGCTGCTTCCGGGTCGAGTACCTGTTTACAGCAGACGATCATGTTCATGGTAGCAAATCACCCCTAAATATGATATTTGGCTAAAGAATTTAACCAAGCGGAAAGTTTACAATAACCTTATATGGATGTCAAAACCCCGTTGGATATCCGGTGAATGCAGCGTCAACCTGCCCAAATCAACCGTGCAATCCTGCCTGGATCTCCCGCACTGTTTCAAAAATAGCCCTGGTGTTTTCTGCCGGCATTGTAAACTGCAACATATGGGTCATTGCGAGGATATGTCTTCCGTGGAGTTTGCCGATACGGTAACTGCTCAAAATACTTTCCCGTATTTCCCGGGGGCTCATCTGTTCTCCCAATTGAATATCTATACCGGTGGCAAAGGCCAGCCTGTCCCCGTATTTTTCGTAGGCTGTTTTAAAATCATTGCCCGCCTTCGGTTGAAAAGCCTGCAAAATATCCACCCCGGCCTCCACGTAATAATCGAGAAACGGAGTCTGGAAGCCGCAGGAATGGAGCATCGCCAATGCACCGGCATCGTGTATGGCATCTACAATACGCTTGAGGTGCGGATAAGTGAATTCCTTCCACATCTCCATCGAGATAAACGTGCGCCCCGTATAGCCGTAGTCGTCATATATAAACACCATATCGGCGCCGGCTTTCACCCCGTGGCGGGCCAAATCTATACACCAGTCACCAAAACGTTGCAGAAACTCTTTGACTTCGGCAGGGTGGTCGTACAATGCCGTCATGAACGGGATCATAGACCACATTTGCGTGGAAAATAGATCCTGTACGCCGAAACCCTCTACCATGATGCTGGCCTCGGGGTATGTCCTGCGCAACTTTCTTATTGCCGAATAGTGTTTTTCGTCGCCGAAATCGGGAAACCGGTAGTCCTTTAAGTCGCCGACGGCCTTTATGGCGGGTTTCTCCACATCCCAGTAGATGCCACCGCCCAATCTCCTGATGTTGCCGTATGCATCCAGGATCCTTACCTGTTTATTTTCCCAGTACATGCGTTTGACATTGGAACTTGTGCCTACGCCCTGAAGAGCAATATCTGCGCCTAATTCCAGCGCATAAGCAGCGTTTCCATAGTCAGTCAGAAGATGAGGCAATGCCTTCCAAAGGTCCGGCGCATCGAATCCGCCTTGCCTGGAAAATTGCCCCCAAAGGAAATTTGCCAGCCAGTTTGAGCAACGATTGCGTCCGGGTTGCATCTCTGACATCAAGCGGCAAACCGTATGCGGGTTCAAATAGTACATTACGGGCACATGGTCTACAGAAAGGCCTTTGGCTGCTGCATGGACACGCTCCCTGGATGTCATCTTCTCCCTGGATACGGTCATATTTTCTGCTTTCAACCTACCTGCCTCCTTCTAAAGCCGCGGATAGGATGATACGCGTCCGCTACGGCACTTTCAACGCTCAGTAATCGCTTTTGGACGATAGCTATTTACGCCGATGCGGAACCTTTCCCTGCCTCTATTTCCTTAACCATCCGGGCATGCATCTTCTCGTCTATAGGATAAAAGAAAAGGAAAATAATGGCCAGCACCAGGAATGCGGCGGGGACGATGCTCGTCAGTATTCTTATCCCCAACAGCGACCCTTCGCTCTGGCTGATATTTGCAACATATCCGGACAGGTCCAATCCCCACCCGGCGAGCAGCATAGACAATGATGCCCCAAGCTTGGTGATGAAGACATAAACGCCATACTGGATTCCCTCGGTCCGTGCGCCCAGTTTCCACTGAGCATACTCTACAGTATCGGGCACCAGTGACCAGATGCTCAGGTTCATCCCGCCAAAACCTATGCCCGCGGCAACAAAGATCGGCACGATGGCTGCCAGGTCAGGCGTGCGGGCAAAGTACACCATGAGCATGGATAACGCATATATGCCTGTCCCGAGAAAGTAGACCGTTTTCTTGCCGATCTTTTTGGAGATTAGCACCCATACGGGCACTGAAATAGCCGCGACCAGGAACACGCACCCCAGAGCAACTGAGAAAAGCCCCTCGTTTTGCAGGTTGTACTTAAAAAAGTAATTCAGCATGGCGCCCATCAGTGTGAACCCCATAAAGCAGCATGTGGCAACAACAGACAAAATCACGAACGGCTTATTGGCAAAAAGCAGGTGCGCTATTTCCTTCGCCTTATAACGCACATCAAGGCTGGCTTTATACCGTTCCTTTGCCGTAAAGAAAGTGACCAAAAAACCGGCCAGCGCAATAAGGCCGAATACGATTCCCACCATTTGCCACCCTGAACGTTCTGTCGGATATATAGCCACGAATGGCTTGGTAAAACTCCCGATGAGGATCAGGGCAATTATGGTAAAAACCTGATAGTAACCAGCGATTTTTGACCGCTCCTGGGCATCCAGTGTCATGTTTGGCAACAGCGCATTGTAGGGTACGGATACAACCGAATATGCAACCCACATCAACAGGAGCATCGCAATGTAATAAAATATATTTCCTCCCTGCGAAAAATCCGGGACCATAAATAGCAAGGCAAAAGCTACGGCAAGAGGAAACACTCCAAAAAGGATATACGGCCGTTTCTGCCCCCAACGGCTGTTCGTCTGGTCGGAAAAGAAACCTATTATGGGATCAATCAGGCAGTCTAAAAATCTGGTTGAGAAAATAACGACGCCTGCCATGATCGCTCCCACCATAGCTACGTCAGTCAGGAAATATACATAAAACAGTCCGAGCGTAGTGTAAATGAATTGGCTGCCGAAATTCCCGAAGCCGTATCCAAGCATCTCACCAATGGATACCTTTTGCACCTTAGTCTGTTCAGTACTGCCCATCGAAATGTCCCCCCTGTTTCATAATTTCGTCAATATCAGTGGCTATCCTTCAATAACCGGTGATCCCCGAGCGACTTTAATGCAGCTCCATATAATCCCGCACAACCTTATTTATCATGTAGAAGGTATGCGGAGGCATCACTGCACACGTTCAGATACACTACGGGCATAATCCCTGCCGGCGATGCAGTCCGGCCCATAGAAATCTGCGCCTATCTTTTTGGCGTAGTCGTCGTTGAGAGGGGCCCCACCCACCATAATTTTTACAGCGCTGTGTAATCCCGCTTTATCGATAGCCTCAACAACGTCTTTCATAGTGTACATGGTCGTTGAAAGCAGCGCCGACATGCCCATCACGATGGGTTTGTGCTCTTTAACCGCCCCGACGAACTGCTCTGCGGAAACATCCGTGCCCAGGTCTATTACCTCGAAGCCTGCGCCTTCCAGCGACATGACCAGCAGGTTCTTGCCGATATCATGGAGGTCTCCCTTCACAGTGCCGACGACGGCCTTGCCCGCGCCTTTAATGCCCTGCTGTGCCAATTTGGGTTTGAGAACATCCAGGGCGTTCTGCATGGCGCGCGCAGAGACGAGCAGTTCGGGCAGAAAATACTCGCCTTTCTGGAACAGGTCTCCCACCTCATCCATGGCAGGTATCAGCACCTTATTCAAAATGGAGCCGGCATCCATGCCCCGGTCAAGCAATCTGGTTACCTCGTCAGCGATGCCTTTATTCGTGCCGTTGATTATCATCTCCCTGAGTTTTTCCATAGCGTGTTACCTCCAGAAATATCAGTTTGTTTTCCTTAGTATCAGCGCTTCATCCCCGTTTAACAGAATCGCATTCTCTTCATACGCAAAGCTCCCGCGTTTGCGAGTGGAAACCAGAATTTCCCACTTTAAATTCAAAATACCTGTTTCAAGCTGCAATTTTTGCTTTCCGCAGCTGAAGTTGAGCACCACCATAACCGTCTCGGATCCGTTCGTGCGCAGGTAGGCAAGGACATTCTTCGGCTTCATGGTCAGCGGGATGAAATCACCATCGAGCAATGCCGGATGCTGCTTGCGGCAGCGGATCAGGAGGCGATAGAAATTCAGGAGCGAATCAGTGTCTTTTTCCTGGATCGCTACATTTCGAGAGTTACTGTCTTTGTGAACTTTCAACCATGGTTTGGACCGGCTGAAACCTGCATTGATAGAGCTGTCCCACTGCATGGGCGAACGGCAGCCATCCCTGCCCACATTCGCAGGCCAGTAATGCTTGCCCAGGGGATCCAGCAACTCCTTGTATTTGAGATGCACGTCGCGCATACCAATCTCGTCGCCATAGTAGACGAAGATAGTCCCGCGCAGCGTGAACAACATGGCGGCCGCCACCTTGAGGCGGCCGTCGTTCTCACCCCGGGCATAGCGCTCCGCAATACGCTTGCGGTCGTGATTGCTGAGAACGTGGTTGGGCCAGTTATCGCCCAGGGCCTGTTGCCAGTCGAGTATGGCCTGCAGAAAACGCCCTGCACTCCAGGGACATTCGAGGAATTTGAAATTGAACGCCGCGTGGAGCTTATCGGGACCGCAATAGCCGGCGGCCTTTTTAGCGGTAGGCAGCAGCGTTTCACCCACCGAGTAACGGCCGACCCGTTCATCCAGGATAGCCCGGATCTCTTTCACCACCGGCATCATCTCGGGCTGATCGCATTCATAAATATGGTCGTAGTGTTCGAACGGGCGGATCCCCTGTAGGCCGGGCGTGCGGTTTCCTTTTGATACCGGTGGGTCATTACGGAATTGTGCGTCCTTGAAGTAAAGGTTGAAGACATCCAGGCGGAATCCGTCCACGTCGCGTTTAAGCCAGAATTTAAATACATCCATCTGGGCGTTGCGCACCTCGGGGTGGCGCCAGTTGGGATCGGGCTGCTGCGTGTAGAAAAAGTGGAAATAATACTGGCCGAGCTCCGGCACATACGTCCAGGCTTTGCCGCCGAAAATTGAAAGCCAGTTATTTGGTACCTTGCCCCCGGGAGCCGGATCCCGCCACAGGTAGTAATCATGAAATGGGTTGTCGCGAGATTTGCGCGATTCCACGAACCAGGGGTGCTTATCCGAGGTGTAAGCCAGCACGATATCCATGATGATGCGGATGCCGCGGCGGTGCGACTCGCTTACCAGCCGGTCGAAATCCGCCATCGTGCCGTAGCGGGGGTCGATGGCGAGGTGGTCAAAAGTGTCGTAACCATAATCGGCGTCGGGAGAAGGATAGATCGGTGTAAGCCAGATGGCATCCACCCCCAGGTCTGCCAGGTAGTCCAGTTTGCTGATGATGCCCTCCAAATCACCAAAGCCGTCGCCGTTCGTATCCAGGAAAGAACGGGAGTAGATCTGATAAATAACCGCGGTTTTCCACCATTCATTGGTAGCCGGCATATGTTTTACACCCTCCCTTTAAAATATGTCTATTTGCTCAGAACCCGTGCTCCTCGTTCCATTTACGTGTTTCGTCGATCATGGCGTAGTAATTCTCGATCCTGACATAGTTGGCCACGGAGTTGCCCGTCCCCATACAGTAACCGCCACCCGGCGCGCAGTGCTCCAGTATCTGACGTGTACGACGCTTCACCTCTTCCGCCGTTCCACTCGCCATCAAGTCCATGTCTACACCTCCCAGTATGGCGACACGATCATGGAATTTGTCATACCACTGCTCGACCGGCAAAATGGCATCTTCGAAGCTGTGCCTGCCGTCGATGCCCGCCCCGATCAGATCATCCATGATGGCCATGACCTGTCCGCACGAGTGGAGCAGGAACAGTTTCCCGTGCCTGTGGCAGGCATCGATGATACGTTTCAGCCTGGATATATAGTATTTTCTTAAAAAACGCGGTGACAAAGTGGTGCCGCCCTTAAACCCCAGGTCGTCGGAATAAAAAATGGCGCCGGTACCTGCATGCGCCGCAGATAAGCCGATGGCATGTTCAGCAATGCGGGTCAATTGCTCGAGAATATCCTCCACCAAATCCGGTTCTTCGATACTTTTAATGGCCATATGCTGGGTGCCCATCAGCTCGCTCAGGTCCTCATAGACCCCGTTGTACATCACCATGATCTTCATACCGTCCGGTATACAGCCGGCCGCGTAGTCGAGAGCCAGCAAACTGATCTGGTCAAGCGCAGGCCACTTGAATTCTTCATATTCGGCGCGGCTGGTGATAATACCCTGACCCTCTTCCTTCCAGGCACGTTTTTGCCGCCGAGGGTCATCATCTGCGGCCAGCTCCCTCCGGGTTTTGGTCAACGGGACG
>Ga0268281_1002079_pt1 | contig 10444 bp, 9 predicted proteins | sample saktaG_10_FD_190134 | JGI IMG/M metagenome (GOLD analysis project Ga0268281, IMG submission 190134) | Saline water microbial communities from Sakinaw Lake, British Columbia, Canada - sak_2011_5_24_50m | ecosystem: Environmental > Aquatic > Non-marine Saline and Alkaline > Saline ... | reverse complement strand
ACTCAAATAAAAAAATAAAAAAAATAAATTTGGGTTCTATTCAAAAAAACTTGCTTTCTCTTTTAACAAAACATGGTGAAGATGGTAAATTAAATTTAAAAGAATATAAAATTCTGGGGAATGGAGAATTTAAAGAAAAGCTAATTATTATTGCAAAAGGCTTTAGTAAAAGTGCTAAAGAAAAAATAGAAAAAAATAGGGGGCACGCAATTCTTTTTAAAAAATTAAAAAAAATTTAATTAAACAAGGAATAAAAGAAAATCTTTAATTTGTAAAAGATTTATCAAAAATATTTAAATTTAATATGGGATTTAGAAATATATTAAAAAACCTTCCAGAGGTTATTGGTCCTACTGAAAAGAAATTAGGTTTTAATATTAAATTAAAATGGACCCTAATAATTCTTGGGGGATTTTTTATTCTTTCAAATATTTCTCTTTATGGTTTAGCAAATAATGCTTTAGAGAGATTTGAGTATTTGGCAATTATTATGGGAACTAGTTTTGGTTCTATAATTTCTTTGGGAATTGGTCCAATTGTAATGGCCTCTATTATTCTCCAATTATTAGTTGGAAGTAAAATCTTAAATATTGATACTTCTACGGCTGATGGGAAAAGATTTTTTCAAGGAATTCAAAAATTATTAGTTTTCTTTTTTATATTAATTGAGGCGATAATTTATGTTTCTATGAAGGGCTTGGAAGCAATTCCGGGTTATGGCTTTATTGTGATTTTTCAATTGATTTTGGGAGGATTAGTAATCTTATTTATGGACGAATTATGTAATAAATGGGGTTTTGGATCTGGAGTTAGCTTATTTATTGCTGCAGGTGTTGGATGGAGATTAATAACCTCTGCTTTTGGATTCTTAGGACCTCAAGGGAATCTTCAAATTTCTGGAAAATTCATAGTATTTGTAACTAGTTTATTGAATCAAAATCCTCAGGCAGCGATGTGGGCCTTTGCAGCAATATTTTCTACAATTGTTTTATTTTTAGTCATTGTTTGGGCGCAATCTTTGAAAATTGAAATACCCCTAAGTTATAATCGATTAAGAGGATATGGGATTAAATGGCCTCTTCAATTCTTTTATACTAGTGTAATCCCTGTAATTTTAACTGCAGCATTAATTGCTAATCTTCAATTATTTGGAGGAATCGCTCAAAATTGGATTGGTCATCCAACCATTTTAGGAAATATTGTAAATGGACATGCAGAATCTGGTTTCCTATATTGGATTAGTTCCACCAATATTGTAGAAAGAATCATTCAAGGAAGTTGGGAATGGAAATTATTAATTCAGACAATGGGCCATATTTTGTTTTTTATGATTTTTACTGCAATATTTTCTTTGTTTTGGGTTAAGACTTCTGGAATGGATGCTTCAAATCAGGCTCAAAAAATTTTGCAATCTGGTTTACAAATCCCTGGATTTAGGAAAGATGAACGAATTTTACAATCAATTTTATCTCGATATATTCTCCCTTTAACAATTATGGGGGGGGTTGCCATAGGATTTCTTGCTGCACTTGCGAATGTATTGGGAACATTAGTTGGTGGAACAGCCCTACTTTTAGGAATTATGATTACTTTTCAATTTTACCAAAATATTGCGCAGCAACATGCAATGGATATGAATCCAAGTTTAAGAAAGGTTATGGGTGTTTAAAATAATGATAAAAGAATTAATTCAAACAAATCCAAAGATTGCAATAATTATTATTTCCTTATTAGTCACGCTTGTGATAACTACTATTACTTATTTTGTTACTGATAGGAAAAAAATGAAAGAGATTAAAACAAAACAAAAAAGATTGAGAAAAGAAATCAAAGAATGTAGGGACAATCCAAAAAAAATGATGGAATTAAATAAAGAAATGATGAAAGATCTCCCAGAACAAATGAAACATTCTTTTAAACCCATGTTAATTACTATCGTGCCCCTATTAGTTTTATTCGGATGGTTAAGAAATACTTTTGCAGAAACAACTCTTGCTTCGGGATGGATTTGGTGGTATATTATTTCTTCATTAATTTTTAGTATGATTTTAAGGAGGTTATTTAAATTAGAATAAATCAAATTAAAAAATCGATCTAAAATTAAATTTTAATAAAAATAAAAAAATGGACAAAAACAAAATTTTAAAATTACAAGTTATTGAAGAAGAAATTAATGAAATTGATAATAAATTAAAATATATTGAAGAAGATCTTTCGAGTATAAAAGAATTAAAAAATGATTTAAAAGAAATAAAGAAAACAAAAGAAGATATAGCTTGGGTAGAATTAAAAAAAGGGATTTATATGCCCATAAAAATTGTAAAAGGGAAATTATTAATTAGATTAACAAATAAAGAATTTATAAGAAAACCCATTGATGAAACCATTAATTTAATTGATGAAAATTTGAAAAAATTGCTTGAAACCAAATCATTTTTTTTAGAAAAATTTGGGGATTTAGAATCACAGATAAATAGTTTAATTAAGGATAAAGAAGAATAATTTGCAAATCCTGTCTTAAAATAATTTATGATTTTTATTTACTTTCTTTAAAAATTGAGCATAAGTTTGATTCCCAAATTCTGAAATCATTCCTTGAATGTTTTTCTTTTTTATTAATTCAAAGCAAGGATTTTTCATATTAATTTTTTTATGATTTTTCCAAATTTCCTCTGAACTTCTTTGTTCTATTTTTATATTTTTTGGTGAATATTTTAAAGAATCTGAAAGAATATATAGGGGGATTTTGCTTTTTTTTGCAATTTGCGCGAACATACCACTACCAATCTTATTTATTGTACCTTTTTTAAATAAAACATCTGCACCAAATAAAACTAAATCTGCCTTTTTTGTATGTTGAGTTTTTGTTAAAGCAACTGCAGCTGCAGAATCAGCAAATAAGGTAACTTTAATTCCTGCTTTTTTTAATTCTATTGCACTTTTCCTCCCTTGATAAAGCGGGCGAGTTTCAGTATTATAAACTTCGAATTTCTTATGATTTTTTTTTGCATAGATTAATGATTGAATTACAGTTGAAGAATGACAATGCGTAAAAATAACAGAATTATCTTTTATTATCTTAAAAACAGTTTCGTTAATTTTTTTTTGATTATCTTTTAACTTTTTAATAAATTGCTTATAAGAGACTTTATCTGCAATTTTAAGAGAATTTTTTAAAAGAGCTTCTGTAGGCCTTAGAGATAATAATTTTTTTTTGGATTTTTCTGTTGGAATTAATTTATAAGCATAAAAGGCCTTTTTAGCTATATCTTTTGCTCCTTGAATTTTAAGTGATTTTATATCGTTGCAAATTTTATTAAAAATTATTTTTTTATCCATTTATTTTATTTCATAATTTTAATTATTTTAAGGATTCTTAAAAATAATTCGAATGAAAACTATAAAAATCTATTGATTAAATTTTAATTCTTAAATCTAAAACTTTTAATAAGATTTAAAAATCTATTAAGTTAATAAGATTCCAGGAGAAAAAATGTTAGAAAATTTAATTAATCCAAAAAAGGCTGAAAAACGTCCTTGGGAAATGTTTTTTATCGGCGCATTTTATGCTTTAGTTTCTTTAATTTTAGTTGAATGGGTTTTTGCTGGTGATCCGGTTTTATCTAGATATCAAGGATTATTAGTAGTCACATTTACAGTTATTTTTTCTTTGCCTTTTATGTATTATGCAATTAAAAATGAAGAACAAAAAGATTTGCAAATTAAAGGTTTTAAAAAACTAATAAAGGAACATGAAAAAGCCATTCTTTATTTTATGTTCTTATTTATCGGTTTTATTTTTACTTTTTCTGTTTGGTATGTTGCAATAGAAGACGGTAATCAAAGTTTTAAAGTTCAAATTGAAACTTATTGTGCAATTAATCAACCCACAAATTTTGATCAATGCGTCTCAGAATATGGAATGGAACAATCTTCTACTTCAAAAACCACTGGTTTTTCGATTACAAAAGACAGATTCCTAAGTATTTTTATTAATAATATTTATGTTCTCATCTTTACTCTGATTTTTTCTTTGCTGTTGGGGGCCGGGGCCATTTTTATCTTAGCCTGGAATGCTAGTGTAATTTCTGCTGCAGTTGGAATTTTTGCAAAATCTAATTTAATTCAAGTACCCATTGGAATTTTGAGATACATGATTCATGGAATCCCTGAAATTGCAGCATATTTTACTGTGGCGCTTGCTGGCGGAATTGTTGGTGTGGCAGTTATAAAACATGAAATTCATTCTGAAAAATTTTGGATAATCCTCCAGGATTCTTTAAATTTAATTATTTTAGCTATTGTATTGCTTTTAGTTGCTTGTTTCATAGAGGTTTTTATAACTCCAATTATTTTTTAAAAAATTAAAGAATAAAAAATTTAGAAATCTTTGAAAAGAATTAAATTTAAAAATCAAAAATTATAATTAACTTTGTTATAAAAAATAAGAAGAAATAAAAGATGGTGAAATATATTTGCAAAAATTGTAATTATCGATTTAATTCGAATAATGATCAAAATGAATGCCCCTATTGTGGTAGAAATGCTCTTGAAAAAGACAAATCTGCTTCAGAACTTTTAGAAGAAATTGAAAATATTTTAGAAGGATAGTTAAAGAAATTTTTTGGCAAAAAAATTTGGATTCTTTTTTTTAAATAAGTTTAAAAATAATTAAACCAACAATAATCTATGGAATTGTTATTATTTTTTTCATTAATAATAAGTGCAATAATCTGTTTAATATTTTTGCCGGCTTGGATAAAAAAAACAAAAAAGATACGCTTAGTTTGGAGAGATATGAATAAATATAATCCTTTAAAGAAAATCTCTGCTTCTGGGGGAATTATTGTTTTAATGGCCTTTATTATTGGTTGTTTATACTATATTGCATTTAGAACTTTTTTAATGAGGGCTATTGATGGAACAACTATAAAAATATTCAGCATAATTTGTGTTATTTTAATTTTATCAATCATTGCACTTATCGATGATTTATTTGGATGGAAACAGGGTGGACTTTCAATTTCTTTGAGATTGTTTTTAATTTTAATTGCTTCAATTCCTTTAATTGTTATTAATATTGGTAATTCTTTAATAGTTTTTCCATTTATTGGTGCCATAAATCTTGGAATTTTTTATTCATTAATAATTGTGCCTTTAGGGATTGTTGGTGCTTCGGCAACTTATAATTTTTTGGCTGGATTTAATGGTCTTGAAGCAGGGCAAGGAATTCTTATTTTAAGTTTTTTATCTTTTGTGGCTTATAAAACCGGCTCTGCTTGGCTTGCATTAATTGGATTGATAATGGTCTCTGGATTAGTTATTTTTTATATTTATAATAAATATCCTGCAAAAGTTTTCCCAGGCGATATTTTAACATATCCAATTGGTGCTTTAATTGCCTGTATGGCAATATTAGGAAATTTCGAAAAAATTGCTTTAATTATTTTTATTCCATATATTATTGAGACAATTTTAAAGATCCGAGGAAAAGTTACTGAATTTAAAAATAAAAAAGAATGGCCTCAATCTTTTGGAATTCCGAAAAAAGATAAAAGTTTAGAAATGCCTTATAAAAAAATTTATAGTCTTACTCATTTCTCTATTTTTATTCTTAAAAAATTGAGATTGAAAAATAAAGTTTATGAAAAAGATGTTGTTTATTTTATTTTTATAATTCAAATTATTTTTATATTATGGGGATTATTTATAATCTAAAAAATTTTAAAGTAAACAAGGACTTTTGAAATAAACAAAGGATTTTAAAATAAAAATTTATTTATATGAGAACACTTAATTAAACATATTTAAATAAAGATCCCCATATTAGGAATATTAAATTGAAAAATGATGATGGAAGATATAAAAAAATCAATAGCGAAAATTTACGAAATTTCTAAAAAGAAAAACATTCGAATAATTTTTGCGATAGTTTTGCTTGCAATTATCTTGTTTTCTAGTTCTTTTATAAGGGTTCAAAATATAAACTTATTAAAAGATTCCACAACTGGAAAATACATCCCCCTAGCCTTAGATCCCTTTTACTTTTTAAGATTGGCTGAGACAATTATAGAGGAAGGTTCTTTACCAGAATATGATTCTATGAGATATCCTAGTTTAAGGGTGGGATTTTCAAATGAAATTCTCCCAATAATCTTGGTGGGATTATATAAAATGATTAGGCCTTTTAATAATGAAATTACTATCGGGCTTGTGGATATTATTTCCCCAGTAATTTTTTTTGTGCTGGGATTAATTGTTTTTTTCTTTTTGATTTATTCCCTAACTAAATCTAAAACAAATGCCTTAATCAGCACAGGATTCCTATCTATTATCCCCCTATATCTATATAGAACACTAACGGGTTTTGCAGACCATGAATCTATTGGAATGTTTGCATTTTTCTTAACCCTTTTAATATTCTCTCTTACACTTCAATTTTTAGAGAAATCCTCAAAAAAACAAGAAAATTTAAATCCAAAAAAGCAAAATAAAAAGCAAATTTTTAAAAATATAACTTATGGATTAATTCTTGGAATTGCTTCTGCATTTACTATTGCTAGTTGGGGGGGTATTGCTAAATTTGTTTTTATAATTATTCCACTTAGTTTTTTTATAATTTGGATTATGAAATCTAAAAATTTTAAAGAAAATCAAAATTTGCAAGAAGATACTAATTCTAAAAAAACTTTTTCAAATTATTTATGGGCCTATTTATCTTGGAGTCTTTTTTGCATTTTATTTGCAATTTTTTTTGGTTATAACTTTTCTTCAATTATAAATATTATTTTCCTGAATACAACTAGCATTCTCAATCCTTTTGTTTTTTTATTTTTATTAGTAGATTTTACATTTATGTTTAGAATTAATAAAATTCTTGATAAATTAAAAAATAAAAAAATAAAAAAATCTGGGATCCTCCTTAGTTTAATCATTACTCTAATTTTAAGTTTAATTATCTTAGGCATCTTTAAAGGAAATTCTTTAAGCTTTCTTTCAGAAATAATTAATAAATTATCACATCCTTTCGGAATTGAGAGAACTGGATTGACTGTCGCAGAAAATGCTCAACCTTATTTAATGGATTGGGTTAATCAGATTACCAAAGGATTTTTTTGGTTATTTTATATTGGATTGGCTTGTATTGGAATAAATTTTTCAAAAAATATCGATAAGAAAAAAAATAAAAATTTATTTTGCTTATTTTGGCTTATTTTAATTTCAGGAATCTTATTTAGTAGAATTTCTGCAGGTTCTATATTAAATGGTGAAAACTTTTTAAGTAAACTTCTTTATTTTGGAAGTATTATTTTATTTATTATTTTTTCAGTTTATACTTTTTTAAAGACTAAAATTAAATCAAATGAAAATTTAATTTTAATAATTTCTTGGACCTTAGTTATTTTGATTGCTGCAAGGGGGGCAGTTAGATTATTCTTTGTAATTATGCCTTTAATTTGCTTTATAATAGGATATAGTACAGTTAGTTTTATAGATTATTACAAAAAAAGCAAAAAAAATAGTGATGAACTTATAAAAATGATTTTGGCCATCGTCTTAATTTCCTTAATCGTTCTTTTAGCTTTTACTGCAAATGCCTTTATTAAATCTATAAATTACCAGGCAAAGAATACTGGACCTTCTGCAAATAGTCAATGGCAAAATGCCATGGCTTGGGTAAGGAATAATACAAACATAAAAGATATTTTTATTCATTGGTGGGATTATGGATATTGGGTTCAATATTTAGGAGAAAGGCCAACAGTAACTGATGGGGGCCATGCTAATGGTTATTGGGACCATTTAATTGGAAGATATCTGTTAACAACACCAAAACCAGAAACTGCCCTGAGCCTTATGAAATCTCATAATGTTTCTTATTTATTGATAGATCCCACAGACATTGGAAAATATCCGGCCTATAGTTCTATTGGGAATGGGAAAGACAATCAAGATAGGTATTCTTGGATTATTACTATGATTTCAGATCCTAAACTAACACAAGAAACACAAAACGAAACAATTAGAATTTATCAGGGTGGGAGTTTAGTTGATCAAGACATAATTTATTCTATTAATAATACAGAAATATTTTTGCCTGAAAAAAAATCTGCAATAATCGGAATTATTTTGAAAACAGATTTAAATAAAGATTCTATGAAAATAAAACAACCAGAAGGTGTTTTTTTATATAATGAAGAACAAATAAGGATACCCTTAAGATATGTATATTATAATAATCAGGTATTAGATTTCAAACAAGGATTAGATTCAATAGTTTATATCTTCCCAAAAATTTCTCAAACTTCTGATGGACTACAAATAGATCCCCAAGGTGCCTTAATTTATTTATCCCAAAAAAATATGTGGAGTTTAGTTTCTCAAATGTATATCTTAAATAATTCTTTTGAGAAATACCAAGGATTAAAATTAGTTCATTCAGAACAAGATCCTTATGTAAATTTATTTAAAAATAGTGGGACAGATCTTGGGGATTTTATTTATTTTAATGGAATAAAAGCCCCAATTAAAATCTGGAAATTTGATTGTCCTTTAAATATTTTAGAAAGAAAAGAATTTTTAAGTGAATCTGGAGATTGGGCTGAATTTGATAATTTAGAATTCATTAAATAAAAATTAATAAATTATAATGAACATAATAAAGATTAAACAATACAATTTCCATAATAGGTTTTGATAAATAAAAGGCTTTAATGAATAATAATTTAAAAATGAAAGATTCAAAAATAGTAATAATAATTGGGACAAGGGCAGAATTAATAAAAAGTTTTCCAATTATGTTAGAATTACAAAAACAAAAAATACCTTATTGTTTTATTCATACTGGGCAACATAATTTACAAGATCTTTGTGAAATATTTCAAGTAAAAAAACCAGAAATTGTTTTAAGCCATGAATCAAAAGAAGAATCAAAATTTTGGTCTAAAATAAATAAAAAATCCATATTTTGGAATATTGCTATGGTTTTTAAAATAAGAAAGGTCTTGAAAAAATTTCTAAAATTAAAATATGTTTTATATCATGGAGATACTATGACTACTGCTTCAGCCTCAATAGGTTCTTCAAGATTATTAAATCCTTTCAAAAAATATAAAAATGTTCATTTAGAAGCAGGGTTAAGAAGTTGGAATTATAAAGAACCATTTCCAGAAGAAATTTCAAGAATAATTGCTGGCAAATTTTCAGATATTCTTTTTGCAGTCTCTGAAACATCAAAAAATAATCTAAAAAAATATTGGAAAAAGAAACGAGTAATTCTTGTTGGCAATTCTGTAATAGATTCTATTAATTTTTCTTATGAACTCGCTAAAAAAAATAAAATAAAGGCTTTTTCAGATAAAAAATTCGCTTTAGTATCAATTCATAGGCATGAAAATATAGTAAATAAAAAAAGACTTTCTGCCATTGTTGAAATTTTGCAAAATATAAAAATACCAACCTACTTTGCATTACATCAAAGTACAAAAAGACAATTAATAAAATTTGCCCTTTATAAAAAATTACGAAAAAATAAAAATATAATAATTATCCCAACTCAAGAATATTCCAGATTTATTTATCAAATAAAACATGCTAGTTTAATTATTTGCGATGGAGGTTCAATGCAAGAAGAAAGTTTAATATTTCATATACCCTGCATTTTATTAAGAAAAGCAACAGAAAGGCCAGAAGGATTAAATTCAAACTTTCAGAGTTTAATTGGAGTAGATATTGAAAAAGCAAAAAGAAAAATAAAAGAATATTTACATAGAGATTTCAAAATAGAAAAATTCAAAAATCCGTATGGTGAACCAGGAGTAAGTAAAAAAATCGTGCAGATACTTTCAGAATAATTTAAATAATTTAAGTAAAAAAATTCGAATAGACTTAAAAAATAATTAAATGCCAATAAAATTAAAACAATCCTTTAGATATCTAAACTAAACAACTTTCAGTTATAAAAATGCCACCAATAAAAGTTTATCTTCAATATCCATGGAAATTTCCAGATAGTCCTTATTATAAATATCTTGTGAATTCCCAACCAAAAGGGATTGAGTTTCTGAATACAAAAAAACAAAAAGGGGTTATCACAAACAAAAGATTTTTCTGGTTTTCAAATTTTTTGAAAAGAAATATTCGTAGATGGGCAAATAAATTAAACTTAGTAATTCCGAATGCACATTTGCGTCCAAAAGGAAATTATGACTTAATTCATTGTGCTCATTGTTTATCTAAAAATAAAGATAAACCCTGGGTTGCAGATATTGAAAGTGTTTGGTCTATGTGGTTATCTGGAATGAACACAAAGAAGGGTGAGGAAAAAGTTAGAAAAATTCTCATTAGTAAAAATTGTAAAAAAATAATGCCTTGGACAGAACATACTAAAAAACAAATTTTGAAGAAATTCCCAGAAATTAAAGATAAAATTGAAATTTTGTCT
>Ga0268281_1002068_pt1 | contig 10480 bp, 8 predicted proteins | sample saktaG_10_FD_190134 | JGI IMG/M metagenome (GOLD analysis project Ga0268281, IMG submission 190134) | Saline water microbial communities from Sakinaw Lake, British Columbia, Canada - sak_2011_5_24_50m | ecosystem: Environmental > Aquatic > Non-marine Saline and Alkaline > Saline ... | reverse complement strand
GGGGAATTAATCTCTTAAACAATCCAACAGATATAATATTAGTTTCAACTGACAGTTTTTTACTTCCTGCGACGAATCAAAACGAGCCACCGGCCTGTTTGAACAGGGCAACGAACCATTTATTTATTCCAATAAGTCATTAGAATATTACTGCATTCTATCAACACGTTCCATCAAGTCATCGGAATATTACTGCATTCTATCAAATTATTCCAATGGGCTATTAGAATATTACAGCGTTCTATCAATATGGGTATTCAAATAAAAATAATTAGTGTACAAGGTATCATTTTCAGCAGACGGATAATGGAAATTTTACTTCGGGTTATAAGTTTCGACAATTACAACATCCAGATCAATTTTCCACTGTTCTGAATTCAGGAATTAACAATTAATATAAAGGAATCCTTATTTAAAATAGTCTGTTTAGAGATTTCGTAGTGCGTCTCTGTTACCGCACACCCCTAGCAATTAAAGCACCATCCCAATTAAATGAACCAACAAGGACTATTGTATTGTTATAAAAATCACCATAATAATAGTATCGGTTCCCAGTAGGAACTGAATCATCTTTACTCCAAACAATGCCATTAAAATGTACAATTGTTCCAATTAGACCAGTTAAGACAATATCATTTGTACCCTGAACAATAATGGATTTAAAATCATGATTCAACAAATTCGCATCAGCACCGCTGGTAAATTTGTAAGAATTGGATTTATACGCATATTTAAGAACACCTGTTCTCACTGAAAAATACGCAGTGTCATTATAGACATCAACAGCATAAATAAATCCATAGTCGTTGTTATCTACATCACCAAGATAAGAAAACGATTCAAATAGAGTATTCCAATTCCCATTTTTGAATTCTAAAGCGATACTTTTTCCGCTATTTTCTCCGTAATCATCATAACCCGTGGCAAATATATGTTCATCTTTACCTGATATATCCCTTAGAAATAAATCCATACCTGTTTCTAACTTTTCCCAGTTTGTACCGTCGTAATGTACAGAATATCCTTTTTCGCCGACAAGGTAAATATCATCACCAGATTTACTCCACATCCGCCATAATGGTCCATAGTCTGGATCCCCGATATAATCCATAAACATATCTAATGGAATAAACTCATGACCATCCCATTTGGTAAAACTAGCACCTGCACAGAAATATATTTCCGACGATGAAATGGCAAAAACTGTTTTTAAATCCGCAGATTCAACAATTGACTGATTAGGTAACGCGAAGGTTGGAATTTTAAAATATGTCCACTCAACACCATCCCAGTGAATCGCATTATAGGGGCCGCCGGCCATCTTTAATTCACCCACAGCCCAAATGTCATCATCATCGATAACGGCTACATCTCTGAGTACGGAAGGATAATCAGCGATGGTATCGACATGCCAGACAAAGTTACTGTTGCTTATATCCATGGTTCGGGCATATACAATGTCACTAGAATCGATAATATCACCACGATAGACATAAAGCGCCTGGTACAGATAATCGGTAGATGGTTCTAAACCGGAGTCAACAATTAGGGTGTCTGTGCCATACAATGTATCGGTTCTGATATATTGGTTATCCCGGTATAGGGAATAGGTTTTCATCAGGCCGGAATCCGGTAATTCTACATTCAGGTATACTGATTGACAACGGGTGGTTTCTAATGATAAAAGGATAACACCTTCAATCTCAATATCTGGTTCGATCTCTTCCGGGCACGATATAAACGCTTGTATGATCAGAAATCCGAAAATGACACTGAGAACCTCTGTTGTTCTTATCATAAATACCTTTACATAACGGTATAAAGATACTTCACATACAAATCAAATTCAAAAGAAAAACTGCCTCACAGATTCTGACGTCTTGACTCCTGGCTCTTGTATCTTAAACTGACATAACTCGCGCCGACACAATCGGTGCAAGTCAAGTCATATATTAATCAAATAATTCTTCGTGAAAAGCCTCTTTCAGTTCTTCCTGCATGGGAAAGACTACGATGTCCCTGGACTGATCGGGAGTAATGCTTTTCTCGAGAATATCATTGATTTCATTGGCAGTATGGCTATAAAGCCGGCAGAAAATCGTGGCTTTTTGCAGTTCCTTCGGCCCGCCCAGTTTCATATTGACCGCGAGTTCCAGGTTTTCCATATCCCCATCCCGGCACAGAAACACGATAGCGTTTTTCCGGCTGTCCCGGATTTTAGCGGCCACCAGTTCCCAGATATCCGATGAATGGATATCGCCTTCAACCGGGTTATGAATAAAACAGCCCATGACAGCCTGTTCCTGTGCCCACTGAAATTTACGGCGTTTTAGATCAACATTCATACGGCTCGCTACAACGACAATATCATCATGACTTTTTCGTTCGTTGTCGCTGCTGAGATGGTAAAACAGCATTTGCCCAAAGCGTCCATAACCGAGAATAATAAAAATATTCCCTTTTGGATCAAGATAATTCCTCTGCAGCACCCAGTGGCGGTACATCCGGCGCGTAACCACCTGGTAACCGTTAAAAATCTGTACTCCGGCATAAAGCGGATCATTCAGAAAACTCTGTTTCCAGAAATCGTGCAAGCCCAGATTACCCAGGTGGAAAAACGTTTTCAGATCCTTGCGGCGATCGGGCATGCCCTGAATGGTCACCAGAGCATTGAGATTGGTGATATCGAGGTTGGTTGTAATATAGACACGTTTCGCGCGCTGCACACTCGCCCGGCGAAGGACGGATAACTGAGAGAAATCATCCCGCAGCCACCAGGTGGTTTTACTTTTTCGCAGAAAGATACTCCGGGAATTATTCGGGTCTCGTTCAATGACGACAATTCGATGATCTTTGGGTTCATGTTCCTTGATCAGGTCATAAATCAGCCTGCCATTCCGTCCCAATCCACACACCACCGAATGATTGCGCCAACGCGGAGAAAAATGACTCAGTACTTTTTCCTGGATCACCTGGTACACGGCTCCCAAAGTCAGCACCGGCGCAAAAAAATAGCATATCCACAGCAATGTTAGCGCTGACGCAGACCCGCCCGATGGCAAACCAATATCCAGCCCGCCAATGATAAACAACGTCAACGAATAATACAGCGCCTCAAAATAACGCCCGGCACCACTTTCCGACACCATCGTTGTCTGTAAAAACGATGTCCAGGCAAGCAGTACAATCAGTATAAACAGTGAATATTTCCAATATTTCCAGATAATCCGTATCATTTACTCAACTCCTTAATTGGGCTAAAATTACTCACTTTCACAGGAAGGTGCAAAAGAATAACCGGTTTGGCATTTTTTCAGTTTTGATAGGTTTTGCTGAATCCTTTACTCAAGTTGGGAAAACATCATAACTCTTTTACGGCAATTTCCCTGAAAATCATCGATTAGTTTATATGGCACAGAAGTTGACTGATGACAAGACAGGAGTCAATACCGAGGATATCAACGTGTTACTGCCTTTACAAAACAGCATTGTCTATGGACCAGTGGCTTCCCGCCGGTTGGGGCGTTCGCTGGGTGTCAACTTACTACCCTTTTACCAGAAGACCTGCACCCTGGACTGCCTCTATTGTCAGTACGGCTGGACCCGTTTCAGCAACCTGGAAACCGCAAAATATCTATCGGTATCGGAAGTATTATCCGCGCTGAAGCATTCCTTGAAAAACCTGCTTATGCCACCGGATTATATCACCTTTTCCGGAAACGGAGAACCAACCCTGCACCCGGAATTCGGAACAATTATCGATAAAGTCAAACAGTTGCGTGATTTACTGGCGCCAATGGCCAGGGTAGTAGTCCTGTCAAATTCCACAACCGTGGTCAGAGAATCCGTTCGGGTAGCGCTAAAAAAACTGGATGACCGGATTATGAAGCTGGACGCTGGTAACGCGGCCACTTTTGAAATCTACAATCGTCCCCATCCGTCCGTTGAATTTGACCGGATCGTAAAAGGACTGTCATCTTTGAGTGATGTCACTATCCAGGCGCTATTCACCGGTGGAAAAGACGGAAATTACTCCCCCAGATCAATCCTCGACTGGGTGGATAAAATCGTTGAAATTAAGCCGCAGAAGGTTCAAATTTATACCTTGGATCGCGGTTACCCGGCCCCGACAATTGAAAGCCTCGGCCTGACCGAATTGAATCATATCCGGCAACGGCTTTCAGCAGAGCATATTGCGGCGACAGTCTTTTAAACTTTAATCAGGAGTACTTACATGGATTATCAACAGTTTCTTGCCAGTCGTACCCAGAATATCAAAGCCAGCGTCATTCGCGAAATTCTAAAAGTCGTCTCCCAGCCAGGGATGATCTCACTCGCCGGCGGACTTCCTTCACCTGACAGTTTCCCACTGGAAATTATCGGGGAACTTTCAGCGGTCGTCATTAAAAAATATGGTTCAAAAGCCTTTCAATACAGCGCCACCGAGGGTTTTCCGGCCTTACGAGAAGCATTGGCACACTATTTAAAGAAAAAAGAGATTAACGCTACCGCCGACGATGTTTGCATTACCAGCGGATCACAGGGGCTGCTGGATGGTATCGGAAAAGTGTTTATTGACCAGGGACAAAAAATTGCGGTCGAGGCTCCCACCTATGTCGGCGCACTACAGGCATTTAATTCATATGGTCCTGAATATGTCTGTATCAAAACCGACGACAACGGTGTTATTCCCGAGCACATGGAAGATGTTATCAAAATGTTCGGTATCAAATTAGTCTACCTGATTCCCACTTTCCAGAATCCGACCGGAAGGACACTGTCCCTGGATCGTCGTCATAAAATCGCCGACATCATTCAGAAATATGAAATTCTGCTGATCGAGGATGATCCCTACAGCGACCTGCGTTACCGGGGAGAACCGATCACTCCGCTGAAAGCACTGGCTCCGAATAACGTGATTTACACCAGCACCGTTTCCAAAATCCTTGCACCCGGCTTTCGGACCGGCTTTTATGTTGCTCCGCCGGAGCTGAAAACCTGGCTAATTCGGGCAAAGCAGGGTGTCGATCTGCATACCAGCACTTACACACAAGCCATTGCTGCGGAATACCTGGCGGGTGGTTATCTGGACAAGCAAATTAAAAAAATCATTGCCCTATACCAGCCAAAACAGGAAGCGATTCTCGAAGCACTGGACCAGTATTTCCCGGATAATTTCAACTGGTCCAAACCCGATGGTGGTATGTTCATCTGGGTGGAAGGCCCGAAAGGATTTGATGCCGAAGCCTGTTATCACAAGGCCATTGAACAGAAAGTTGCGTACGTCCCCGGTAAATATTTTTTCACATGTGCCGGTGAAGGCCTAGAAACCATGCGCCTGAATTTTTCCATGTGCGACGCCGATACGATTCGGGAAGGTATTCGCATTCTGGGCAACGTGATCAAAGAGTATATCTGACCAGATCCGGAATTGGCTCTGAATTTTTCATGGTAATTTTAACGACCCGAATTAAAATACACGTATTAATCTGAGGAGTATTGGATGCAAGACGCCACAGTAGAGCAAGATGCAGCTACGTTTTTTCAATCCGGTTATAACTGCGCGGAATCGGTATCACGGGCAGTAATCAAACATTTCAGTGAGACAACGGATCTTGATTTTCTGAAAGTCGCTTCGCTGTTCGGTGGTGGCATCGGCAGTTCTCATTCGGAAAATTGCGGGGCATTTTCCGGCGGAGTAATCGCTATCAGTTATCTTCTAGGCCGCACGGACCCGGAGACAAATATCGATCTCGCCAAAGAGATTGTTGTTGAATTCCGAAAGGATTTTTTACAGCATTTCGGGACACTGCATTGTCAATCGCTTCTTGATAAATTCGGCCCCCAGGAAAATTCCGAGAAATGCCGGGAATTGACCGGTAAAGTCGCCGGACTATTAGTTGATCTGCTGGCCGATTATGAAATACATCCTCTCTAATCCCGGTAATTAACCATCATGAAAAAAGGTGTCTTTCTAACAATAGCCGCATATTTCCTCTGGGGAATTTTGCCATTTTACTGGAAACTTCTTGCCAATGTCCCGGCTTATGAAATTCTCTGTCACCGCATGGTCTGGTCACTGGTCTTCACTTCAATTTTACTGGCATTCAGAAATCGTTGGAAATGGCTCGGTCTTCTCCGTGAAAAACCACACATCTTGATTTCCTTTATTTTCAGCGCTGCGGTTCTGTCAGTCAACTGGTTTGTATTCATCTGGGCGGTCAATTCGGGATCCATTCTGGATTCCAGCCTCGGCTATTTTATCAATCCCCTGATCAGTGTGTTGCTGGGTGTTATTGTCCTCAAAGAAAAACTTCGTAATGGTCAAAAACTGGCGGTATTGATTGCGGCCATCGGGGTTGCTTACCTGACTGTTAAATATGGTAAATTCCCCTGGATAGCCCTGAGCCTGGCGCTGACATTCGGGATTTATGGACTGCTGCGAAAAACCGCCGGGCTGAATTCCGTGGAAGGTCTGAATGTTGAGTCTGCATTTATGGTTATCCCGGCTTTTGGGTTTATTCTGTACTTTGGAATCACCGGACAGAGTGCATTTATTTATACCGGCTGGATTCCTTCTTTACTCCTGATAATGTCGGGAGCGATTACCGCTATTCCGCTGATTCTGTTTGCCGCCGGCGCCCGCCGGATTCCGTTGAGCACTGTTGGTTTTATCCACTATATTACACCGACACTGCATTTTTTCATCGGGTTAATTGCCTACCATGAACCGCTATCGCCATCACGACTTATGGGATTTATCATCATTTGGATCGCCCTGATTATCTATTCTGTTGATGGATTTCGCAAAAAACTGTCGAAAGATTGAGCATCCCGGCAAGAACATGTCTTTTGTCCGTAAAAAAGGAAATTCTCTGAGATATTATTTATCCGGATTCTGTTTTTCCGGTTCCTCTACCGTTTTATTTTCAGTGGCTTTGGGCTTAATGATTTCTTTTACAACCGGCTGTTTTTTCGATTCGGATTTTTTCTGAACCGTTTCGGTTTTATTATCGGCTTTCTTCGGCTTGGGTTGGGGTTTTATCCGCTTAATATCACGGCTCTTTGGATTCTTAATGTCTGAGGGTGTTGGTAAAGGTTTGATCTCTTTGGGTTCGGGTTTACTGTTTATTATTTCCGGCTCTGGTTCTGGTTTTTCCCGTATCGGCAGTTTAGGATCGGGATTTGGTTTGGGTTTCGGCATAGGAAACGGTATCGGATCAATTGGATCAGGTTTTGGTTTCGGTGATGGGTTAAATTGTTGAGAATCATTAGTATCCTCTTCAATAGGCTTCTTAAAAATCGTTGTTTGCTGAATATCCCGCTTTTGCATCTGATAGGTATTATATTTAGTCGCTTTCTTCATCATTTGTAAATCAGCGGAAGGACTGCTGGCAGGCCGGCTAACTTTCCCGTATTTCTGGTACTCTGTCTCTTTCTTTTCCATTTCGGCGAACTGCTGAGAATATTTATGAATCGTTAAAATCTGTTTCTTGAGATTGGGACTTTTATACTCTTTTGCAGAATTGGCCACTTCGATCGCTTGTTTAGCGAGCGTCTGTTGAATTTCACCCAGGTTACTTGCATTGGCCTGCTGGACAACGGTCTGCAGTTGGATTGTCGAATTCAGCAGAGATAGCCGTTCGCCCACATAGGGATTGCGATAATAATCCCGGTTTTGCGGCTCCGACGTAGATCGGATATGTACCGGTGAGTTCGACTGCACTCGGTCACCTTTATTCACCACATCGTCATAATGCAGGACCACTTCGGCCAAAAGTAATGAATCCGGGATAGATTTTGGCAGCTGTAATTCAAACGTCAATGAATAGTGATCGTTGGAGAATATATCGCCCATCGACACTTCGGTCTGATTATTTCTGGTTTCAGAAAGATATCCAAATACATCCAGCACCTTGACGCCGGCAGCGGGATTGATCTGAATTTTTACATTCTGGGCCGCTACAGCAAGTAAACCAGACATTTCACTGGCAAATATTGTCGGTATCTCTTCCGGTGAATGAATAAAGTAGTAATTTCCAATGCCCAACTCCGCGAGTCCAAGCAGCAGGTCCTCGTCGTAATCCGCGCCAACTCCAAAAGTTGACATCGACATATTTTGGAGAGATTTATCGTAGCAAATTTCCTGTAATTTATCCGCTCTTGTCACACCTTCATTGGCTAATCCATCAGACAGAAGCAGAACGCGGTTCACCTGGCCGGTTTTCAGATTTCTAGCCACCTGGGAATACCCTTCCAGCATACCACCGCTGAGGTTCGTCGAACCATCACTGGTGATATCATCAATAAGCCTGATAATCTTCCGTTTATTCTTCGCTTGCTGGGCTGGAACAACTACCTGTACTTTTGATTCATAAGTAACCAGGGAAACATAATCATCTTCAGACATGTTCTGCACAATAAATTTGGCCGAATTTTTTGCATAATCCAGTTTTTGTTCGGTTGCCATGCTGCCGCTACGGTCTATCACCAGCGCCAGATTCAGTGGTATCCGGTCCCGCCTGGGAACTTCTTTGGAGTAAACATCTACCTGCAAAAATACCGATTCGCCACAGCCATTAAGCCAGACCGGCTGATCAAGAGCTGTTTCCAGTTTCAGAACGTGATCATCGTACACACTCAGAGGATCATAGTCAAAAATCGGATTCATTCTAATGTTCTCACCGGTCAGGTTTTGAATGATCTGCTCCGCCAGTTCGTCAGTAGCCCGGATTATTTCATCATCCGAGAGCCAGTCTTTTTTCTCCGCCAGCAGCACTTCGGCACTAGCCACGTCTACTAGCCGGGCATCAATTCTATAAACGTCTCCGGCAGCGATGATACTTCCTACCAGAATCGCATTCGCTCCCGCCATTTCACCAATTTCCACCACCTGATCGTTACTGACAACACCCGATAACGCCAGTTGCAATTCATCCAGGATTTCCTGCAGCCGGGATCGCTCCACCAGAGTAATTTTCTCACATAAGCTTAAATCGGTGACCATAATTTCAGGAATGGCTTTCTCGAGGTAAACCAGGTCAAGTCGTCTGGTCAGATTTCGGAAATCCATCACCGCTACCCGCAGATCAGGGTCTGCCGAAAGAAGTCCGACATTCAAAATGATGAACAGGGCAATCCATAATGGGAATGACCGTTTAACAGACATAATTCCTCCTCTGGATGTTTACTTTCATGTTGTTTTTTCGTCTTTGTAGACGATCGAAAATGATTTATGTTCCAATAGCCAAAGAGAATTGACTACTGTTTATCCGTCGCTTCGGTCAGCAACGTCACGTTGCTCTTCGTGAAAAAACCGTCAAAATCGCTATAGCGGTGAATGTATTCATTGGTCAGCAATGTGTTCGGCGACGCTACGGTAAAAGTCTGTTTCAAACCATCCTCTTCACAACCGACCAGTTCCAGCAAATATTCAAGACCATCTTCGCCCAACGCTTTAATCGTTGTTTCGATGTTTTTTGTAACAAAGGCCATGTGATGGACCCGGGTATTGTAATTGTGGATAAACTTTTCGGTCGGCCCGGATTCAGTTTCATTTTTATAAGGTGCAATACCCGACGTAAATACCTGGGCATAATCTTTATGCGACAATCGAGCAACCGTAGTAATGGAATTCTGAGATTTGACATAAATCGCAAAATCGAAATGATAATTGGTCAGGTACATGAATTCCACAATCGCAGCGTCCCGATCCTTTGCTTTTATCCGGGTTGCACAATGATCCAGTGTCCCGATATTTTTCAAGTACGCATACTTCGGTTTTTTCAGATTCCATTTCAGCGGTTTGGCTTTGCCCCGCCAGTTTCTGCTCGGTTTTTTCCACTGGGTTAATCCCAAAGAGTTACCCGTATACTTCGATGGCATGGTCTGAATAAAATCATAATCATGGTAATGTACAATCTCCGGCGTTATGAATTCCACTCTCCGTTTTTTCTGAATACTGACATATTTCTCCAGGTCCTTGCAGGAATAGACAAAGGTTTCCAGCCGGGTATTGGGCAGATGGCCGGATTTCGGACTGGTATTAACTGGTACAAAGGGATTATCCGGTTTTTTTCGTGACCGAATCAATAAATCCGCCGATTTTGGACAGCTCAGCAAGCAGGTTTTATAATCCTCATCTTCAAAGGAATCCTTATAATTGTAGCCGGTATAACACAGAAATTCTTCCGCAGCAGCTTTTTGATTTTCTAGTTCCGTGTTGATGATCACCGCTTCTAATCCGCCGACCAGACTTTCCAGTCCTATAGCCTTGCGGACATTGACAACTTTCGGAGTTTCTCTGCTCAGAAACTCATCGCTGTTGCTGAATTCCAGTTTTTCTGTCGATGCCGGATGCTGGCAATGAGGGCATTTCCCATCAAGAGGTTCTTTATAAACTTCGTGGCAATTCAAACATAAATATTTCGCCATGGGAACTCCGCTTTATATAAAATGACTGTTGAGATAACTCATTATA
>Ga0268281_1002066_pt1 | contig 10484 bp, 16 predicted proteins | sample saktaG_10_FD_190134 | JGI IMG/M metagenome (GOLD analysis project Ga0268281, IMG submission 190134) | Saline water microbial communities from Sakinaw Lake, British Columbia, Canada - sak_2011_5_24_50m | ecosystem: Environmental > Aquatic > Non-marine Saline and Alkaline > Saline ... | reverse complement strand
AACAACCAGGCGCTGTGAATCAACAAGCTCTTTGCTCAAAAGCCTGAATTTGCCTTTTCTTCCACAGGAGCATCTTGTTGGCTCCCTGAATTTCTGGCCTAATTGCAAGATAGATATAGTATTGCCGCAGCTAGGACATTCAAACTTTGCAGAGATTGTTTGTGGTCTTACATCAGATGATTGCCTTACAATTCCCTTTAAGACAAGAAGCTTGTCTATGTGATTAGCTCTTATGTGCCTTATTGCAATCTGCTGGTCTTCTGGAATATTTGTTAACCTTATTTTAAAGCGTTTTAGTGGTCTTGGAAGCTCAAACTGCTCAACAGCTATTTCAGCTGCCTTTATTGTTTCCTCTGGCTGCTCTAAAAGCTCTTCTGCAAGCTCTGGATCAAATCTTGATAATTCCTGAAAATCAATAACAAAAAAGTTTTTGCCTTTTCTTATTGTTCCCAATAGTTTATCATGATAGTTTTTTTCAAGAAATTCATAAAACCTTTTTATTTGCTCAGCAGCATCCATTTTAGTTAATGACCCCCAAAATTTACAAATAAAGATTGTTTATAAATTCTCTTGTTATATAATGTAAATTTATCGAAATATATGTTAAAAATACGATGCCCCCATGTTTTCATGTGGAATTAGGGGATTACAAAGCCTGTTGTTTCTAATTTCTTATTTTTACTATTTATTAGACAAAGACACCCCTTTGTTTCCTTTGGAGATTTTTTACATTAGCATATAAAAAGGGCTACTAATTTATCATTGTCCTTTTAATTTTAAAGAGGAGAAAACCATTATTTTTTAGTTTAATAACTCTTTTTATATATAAATTTTCATGAGAAATATGAAATCAATATTTTTTAACCTTTTTTTCCTATGGAAATTGAAAATAAAATAAAAAAAGAAAATTATATATGAAAAGCTATTTTTTTCTCATGCTTTCAAATGCCCGGAGTATTTCCAGTGGAACTGCAAATATCACTGTATTGCTCTGGTCAGAGCTTATATCATTTATACTTTGCAGTGTTCTTAAGTGCAGTGCTCCTGGTCCTGTTGCTAGTATCTTTGCTGCTTTTGCCATATTGTCTGCTGCAATAACCTCTCCGCTAGCTTTTATTATAACTGCTCTTTTTTCTCTTTCTGCCTCTGCTTCCTTTCCAATGACTCTTTTCATATTTTCTGGCAGTTCTACATGCTTGAGCTCAACTGATTCAACCTTAATTCCCCATGGGTCTGTTGCTTTATCCACAATGAGCCTTATTTTTGATGAAACAGAATCCCTCTTGCTTAACAAATCATCTAAACTAACTTCTCCAACAACATCCCTCATTGTAGTCTGGGCAAGCTGTGAAACAGCATAGCCATAATGCTCAACCTGAATTATTGCTTTTTCTGCATCAGAAACCTTAAAATACAAAACAGCATTTACCTTTATAGAAACATTGTCCCTTGTTATTGCATCCTGGTCAGGAACATCAATAACCTTTGTCCTTATATCAACTTTCTGCCAAGTCTGCAGTATTGGTATGACAAACCTTAATCCAGGATTTATTATTCCAGAATATCTTCCTAATGTAAATCTTACTCCCCTTTCATACTCCTGAACTATCTTTAGCCCCAATGCAATAAAAACTGCAATTACACCTAACCACCAAATCCACATATAAATCACCCCACAATTTTTTTATTGCTTATATTAATAAATCTTTTGATTTGATAAGCTTATAATAATATTACCAATGAGTAGTTAATAAATACAAACATTTATATACTGCTTAGGAAATCCCTTAATTTATAAGAGCATAATATTGAGGAGAGAGCACTTGCTTATTTACTAAACATTTCGCTTTTTCTAGAAAAGTGCTAAATACAAACGAGGTAGAACATAATGAACATATTTGAAGATTTAAAACTAGATAGTCAGCTGCTTACAGCTATTAAAAAAATAGGGCTAACAAAACCAACCCAGATTCAGGAAAAATCTATGCCTTTTATATTAGAAGGAAGGGATTTAGTAGGTGAATCAGCAACTGGCTCAGGAAAAACCCTTGCCTTTGGCTGCGGCATAATTAAGAAAGTAGTCCCTGGAGAAGGCTTGCAGGCATTAGTCCTTACTCCTACAAGAGAACTTGCAGAGCAGGTAAAAGAATCATTAAATAAATTTTCATACCAAAAGAATCTAAAGGTTCTTGCTGTTTATGGAGGGGTGTCAATTGATCACCAAATCCGTGATTTGTCAAAAGCAAATGTAGTGGTTGCCACACCAGGAAGATTATTAGACCATGCCCAGAGAGGAACAATAAACACATCAAAAATCAAATTGCTTGTTTTAGATGAAGCAGACAGAATGCTGGATATGGGCTTCATAGATGATGTAGAAAAGATTATTAGGTTGTGCCCAAAAAAAAGGCAAACATTATTTTTTTCTGCAACAATTTCGCCGCAAATAAAAGATTTGGCTAACAAGTATATGATTAATCCAGTTAATGTTTCAGCTACAAAGTATGTTGATCCAAGCAAGCTTAAACAAAATTATTATGATATTCCAAGAAACCTGAAATTATCTTTGCTTGTGCATTTATTTCAATTCGAAAGTTCTGGATTGATTATGATTTTTTGCAATACAAGGAGAACTGTTGATTTTGTTGTTAAAAATCTTAAGGCAAATAAAATCAGCGCAATTGCAATTCATGGGGGATTAACCCAAAACAAGAGAACAAAAACCATGGAATTATTTAACACAGACAAGGCAGATGCATTAGTATGCACTGATGTAGCTGCCAGAGGATTGCATATTGATAATGTTTCGCATATTTATAATTATGACATTCCAAATGACCCAAATGATTATGTTCATAGGATTGGAAGGACTGCCAGAGCAGGAGAAAGCGGCAGGATAATTAATTTAGTCTGTGATCAGGATTATGGAAATTTCTCAAGAATATTGGATAATTACAGAACATTTTCAATTGAAAAGGAAGAGAAGCCTTATTTGAAAAAAATAGAATTTATTAAGCCTAGGTCTGATAACCAGAGAAGGCCGATGAGAAAAAAACAATCATTTAGGAGGTATAATTGATACTCTTTGATACTCAAGATATCGTCCAAAGAGTTCATAAAAAACAGAAGCATTTAAAAAGGAGTCTTACTTACTGCTATAATAATTAAGACATTTTCAGTCTTATCTTAAATTTAAGATTGACTATTTCTGATTAGTATAAATAAAATGAAGGAGTTAAAAAAATGAGAAGAAATGATGAAAGACCAAGACGTGATTCTGAATCAACAAATTTCAGCAGCTTTGACAGAGGAAGCTTCAGTTCATCCCCTAGAGATATGCATAAAGCTGTTTGTGCTGATTGTGGAAAAGAATGCGAAGTTCCTTTTGAACCAAAAGAAGGAAGGCCAGTTTACTGTAAAGAGTGTTATGCTAAACATCGGCCTAAGAGGTTTTAGAATAAATGAGAGTATGTAAAAAATGCAAAGGAACAAGTATAAAATCCCGTAAAAATTATTCTCATGGCAAAAAATCAAAACCAACAACTACATTAAGTTGTAAGGATTGTGGTTCTATGGATATAGAAATAAAATCTAATGATAGGAGGAACCGAAGTTATAAACGTTAATAAATGGTAGATTATAAAATCATAAAATATTGCAAGCTTTGTAGAAAAAGATTTGTGGTTAATAAAGGGGAATCAAAAAAAAAGTATTGTGAAGATTGCCAATTAAAAGCAGATAAAGAATGGAATAACTGAACGGAGGTGAGAAAATGAAAGGAACTGTAAAATTTTTCAACAATATGAAAGGCTTTGGATTTATATCTGGAGAAGATGGCGAAGAATATTTTGTACATCAAACTGGGCTAAAAGAAGGCGTTTCTTTGAATGAAAACGATTCTGTTGAATTTGAAGTGGAGCAAGGAGACAGAGGTCCAAAAGCGGTCAATGTTAGTAAAGAATAATTCTTTATTTGTAAATTGAATCAAAAAACCCTTATTTTTCTATTAAAATTTTTTTTGAATTGAGTTTAACATATTGTAAAATATGTTATGTGTACTGATTCATACAAAGTATAGGGGGGGAGTATGAAGAAAGAGAAATCTTTAAATATAATTTAGCATTTTTTATCAAAATGGGAGAGGAATATTTAAAATATTTCGCAAAATATAAAAAACCTGAGACATTTGCCAATTATAAAGAACCTGAGACATCTTTTACAGATTTATGTGAATACATGGCAAATGAATTTGGGGTTATAGATATAACAAGACAACCATCAATTAAAACAATTGGTTTTTATACAGATTCAAAAGAAACTGTAGAGAAAATAAAAGATTTAGAATGGATTACAGAAGTCACATATAATGGTTCTACATCATAATACTTCTTTGAGTGATATTACATATAACATCGCGATCGCTGTTATACGTCCCGACTACTGAAAGGAATGAGGAATTCAGCAAAAACTTTAATTGAAGGAAAATTTATTAAAGGACAGTATAATATTCTAAAATGGGGTGATTTGTATGCCAATTGTAAATATTGAATCTTGGCCTTTAGAAAAGGAAGTAAAACCTGTTATAATTAAAAAAATAACAGAAGTTTTTACAGAAATGGGAATACCTGCTCAGGCAGTTACTGTTATAATACATGAAACAGAATTAGAAAACTGGGGAAGTGCAGGAGAACAGCATTCTGTAAAATTCAGGGATTTGAAAAAATAATCTGCCTTCAATTAAATTGCGATTTATATGTTTTTTCTGCAAGGAAAAATGCAGAAGTAAAGTGTAGGTACAATATGATAAAGAGCAATTTCACAGTTCATTTAAGATAAGATTATGTATTTTTTCTATTGTCTTTTTACTGACTTTTTTGTAAGGAATTGGCCAAGGAGGATGATTCCAATATTCATCCCTGAATATAACATTATTTACAATTCGTTTTGATTTATACCTTGGAATTATATGCCAATGGTGATGTCTTACACAGTTTCCTAATGTTGCATAATTAAATAAATCCGGATTGAAGCATTTTATTAGGGCATTTTTAGATTTCTTGATAATTTCAAGCAGCTCTTGAGTTTCAGATTTTTTTAATGCACATAAATCAATCACACTTTTTCTATTCAAAACTAATTTTAATTTGCCAAGATAATATTGTCTTGGAGATAAATAAAGAGTCCAGTATTTGTATTTTTTCAACAAAAGGAGTAAACCCTTTTTTGTAAATTCGAGTTCCATATAGTTCACTAAAATTGGTTAAATTGTGTATAACTTCTGGGCCATGTTAGTCTTATTTCCAGTTACGAACCAAGTTCTGAAAACCTACGTTCGTAGGGTAAAATTGAGCGTTATTAAGTATAAAGTTTATAACTCTTCTTTTAAAAAAAAATAAAAAAAATCGTATCTAGAAAACTATCAAAAAATATAAACTTAGAATTTTTTGTGCTTTCCATAACAGTCTCTGCAGTAGACTGGTCTGTCTTTTGATGGCTTAAATGGCACTTCACATTCTTTTCCGCAATCAGCACAAACAGCTTTATGCATTTCCTTTGGGCCCTGGTCTCCTCTGAAACCGCCTCTCCTATTATCCATTGTTTTTCACACTCCGTGTTTCACACATGAATATATTATTCATGCTTTAGCCAGATATTAATTCAACCTTTATAAAACTTTCCAATTAGTTTTAGGAATCAAAGAGGGTGAATTATTTTTTAGGACTCCAAATTTATTGAACTTAACATATGCGATAATCGCTGTTATGCTCTCCTGATAGGAATTGATTTTTAGTGCAACGATGCCGAAGGCAAAAAATTAAAGTAATTTTAGGGGCTTTTTCTTCCTATACTCAAATCTAAAAATTGCGTATAACATCACAATTCCTGTTAAATGCCCCGACGACCGAAGGGAAGAGAATGCAACGTGGTCGAGGAGCGAAGCGACGAAGAAGTTTTGGGCTCGCCGAAAATTCGTTGTTATTGTAATTGTTGAAAAATAGAGTATTAACGTTATAGTAGTAAAGAAACGAAAGATTTATAAAGTATTGATTATAACCCTTGATTATGACAATAAAAAAAACTTTAACAGCAATTGTTTTGGTAGGAGCATTGGCTTTAGGTAGTGCTGGATGTAGTAAAGACCATTCTCAATATAAATATGATGGCAAAATTGGTGAAGACAAAGTAACATTTATGGAAAAGGGATACTTTCTAGTAGCAGATGACAATATTATAACTGTAACAAAAGCTGATGGAAGAGTTATAAAATATGTAGATAGAAAAAGAGATGATCTACAGTTAGAATATGTCAAAATTACAAAGAATGGTCAAACAACAAAATATACAGCAGATGATGAAGTTGGAAAGCCAATTTTGGAAGAAGCCCAAAAACAATTCGATGATTATATACAACAAATTAAAGAAACTAGAATTAATCAAGGTTTAGAGAACCTAAAGTAAATCTTTTGTTTTATAATTTTTTATTTTTCAACAATTTCGTTAAAATTTTGTTAGATAGAGTGCGAAGCATTTCATTAGTTTTTTCTTTATGATTTTAACGAAGATAGCAACATTAGAATTTTCGGTTTTAACCTCTGTGGAGGTGAGCCCCAAAATTGAGTTTAACATCGGAATTAACAGAAGTCGGAAAATTTCAGGTAGCGAAGCGGACGGGAATTTTGCCAATTTAGGTGAGCAAGTGCAACGAAGCGAACCTGTTAATTGTTGTTATACGAGGCGAGGCACGAAGTGCCGAGAATGCAATGCCCCAAGCGAACGACGTGAGCGCAGCGTTTGGGTTTGGGCATAATGAATATTAATTTTAAAGTAGTAAATTAATCGAAAGATTTATAAAGATAAGTTTTATACTAATTAAGGAGATTAAAATGTCAAAAAAATCGGATAGAATCTTAGAGGGAATAATTGCTGGGGTTTATGCATCCTCTTTTGGTGCGTGTAGTGTGGATCTTGTATCTCGTATGAATTCTTATAATGCTCAAATAGAATCAATAACCCAAAAAGTTTATTCTGCTGCACAACAAATCACTCCAGAAGTAGTAGAGGAAGCAAAACAGTTGATCTTACAATCTGTTGATAAACCTCATCTTTATCCTTTTGCAATTTTAGGTGCTGTTTCTGGAGTCTTAGCAATAGGTTTTGCTACTAGAGTTGCAAATAATGATAATTACAAATAAATCTTTCTGTTTCTATTAATTTTTTTAAGTAATATATTTGTGAGACTATTTTCTAGCCCAAACCCAAATGTCGTATAACATAGGAATTCCTGTTATATTCCCCATAGGACTGAAATTTAGTGCAACGTCCCGAAGGGAAATTTCAGAGTTTTTGAAAATGCCGTTCATCAGGAACGAAGCCCTATCAAAAAAATAGATCTGGGGCAAACTCAACTTAATTCATAAGAAAGCAGAACTTTTCTGCAAGTACAATAACTTCCAAGATGACATAAAGCTAATTTAGATGCTGTAAATTTAATCTTTTCTTCTATTGGTGATGGTTCTCCGATGCCAGTTGTAATATGTGGAGTAAATTTCTCACCAACCTGGTTATTTACAAAACTATTGACCCAATCATCATCACCCAATCCCATCTCATCCGGATTAAAGAACATTTGACTGTTAGCATCATATCTAATATAATCTTTTAGTTTATCATATATTTCTTTTTGTAGTTTTTCTATTTCTTCTGTTAAATCTAATTTAAGATCAGATGATTTATCACCATCCGGAAGCTCAAATATATTGATGTTGGTTATAGTTAATTCTAATGGTTTGAATTCTTCCGCAATCTTTTCTAGAATTTCATTGATAGCAGGTAAATGTTCTTCATCAATAACACCCATAAGTAAAGAAATATGGGGTAAACAACTTTTTTTGTTTAAGATTATCTTATCTTGGTCATTCTTTAATATTTCTTTATTCTTTTCGATAGCAAGGTCCATGATTTCTTCTGGTAGTAACAATACAACATCTATTACAATCTTTGCCATATGAATTATGAATTAGTTGATGTATATAAATCTTGTTGAGTTTGCCCCTTTTGTTTCTTAGGCATTTTCAAAAATTGAATATAACATAGCAACTATACGAAGTCTCAAAAGGGTGGCATCTGGGATGAGGCAAACCACAGCCCGAGCAGGTAAGGGTAAATTTATTTTGAAAATTATAAATTTGGTTTGAGATTTTGGAGAGGCGAAAGGAGTTACGAAGTGGCGACTGGAGCTGAACCGTATAGTTGCTGTTAGTTTCCCTGACCTACGAAGTGGGGAAGGTCGAATGTAGTGAGAAGTTCAAAAAAGACTTTTCTATTAAGCACGAAGTGCTCTCTATTTAAAGAAGTAAGAGCCCCAGAAAAATAGGAAATTTTATATAATACATTATTTAAATATAATCTAAAGAGGTGTTAAAATGAGAATAATACTGTCATTATTATCAATACTAACTCTAATTATCCTAATAAGTGGATGTGCTCCAGGTGGAACAAGTACTGTTCCTGGAGGGCTTCCGGTTGCGACTTCTGATGAAACTTATACTACAACTTTAGAAGGAGTAAAATGTAAATTAGTTGATGCAACCTCAATAGGCGGAACTTTAAATTTAGCTGATAATTGTGTTATTTCTGGTACTGCACCTCATGCTGATAATAAAAGAATAATTCCCTTTAAGGTTGAGATAACAGATGATAAGGATGTTTCAAAGGTTCATGAAATGCATTTAACAGTGGAACCTAGACCAATATCATTTGAGATTCCGAATGAAATAACTCCTGGAACTGCTGGAAGCAGTTATACTTATAGTTTTGCAAGTAATGAAAATCCTAAATATGGAAATCCACCATACACTTTTACAGTTTCAGGACAGCCAATGGGTTTGATAATGAATGTAAATGGGGTGTTATCTGGAGATATTCCTGAAGGAGCGACAATAAAGCCTTATACTTTGCAAGTTTGTGTTAAAGATTTAAGTGGAAATCAGGCTTGTGATGAGACTGTATTAACAGTTTCAGATAAAGCGCCAGTTAATGTTAAAATTGACTCAGTTTCGTGCAGAATGAAGACTATAGTAACTGAATATGGTGACAGTCAAATTAGAGAAATACCCTGTTTAGGAACTGCTTCAGGACCTGTAGGTACTATGTTTGGTATTGGTATGATGCACTCAGAACGTGAGCTCAATTGTGGTTCATGGACTAGATTCTACAACTTTGATGACCATAGTAATGGATGTAGCAGTAATAAAGGCTGTCCTGGAGAATGCATCCGAGGCGAAAGTGATCCCGAGACTACAACATGGAGTTATATAGGAAGAGGAGGAATCGTGCCTAATTGGTGTGCGATATGGGTTGATGCATCTGCTGAGGAGAGTTCCAAAAAAGCAGGTGTCTACTGGTACACTGATAATGCAGAACGGGATTATAAAGCAATCAATACTTGTTAAGACAATATTTTCTAGGGCTCTATCATATATAGAAAGTCTTTTTTGAATTGAAACTAACATCGGAATTCCTGTTAATTGCCCCGAACGGAACGAAGTGGAGTGAGAATGCAATGTGGTTCGAACGAAGTGAGAAAGTCCGCCGTAGCCCGCCAGTAGTTTTTCGCTGGGAGTTCAGCTGATTTTATTTAGGATAATTGTGTTCTTGTTTATGTACTCAACAGAACAAACTTTGTTTCCTACTAATTCGCAATTATAGGTTTCTGCTGTCCGATATTCTTTTTCTGCTCCCCCAATAGACCCTATTGTTTCCCAGTTCTCTACACCTTCAGGAATGTACAGCTCCATCTTATTACCTTCTGGAGTTACTCTTAATCTGTCATCTTCTGAGAACATAGAAATAGATGCTCCGTTATCAAACCCTATATGCAAGACTCCATAGCCATCTTTGTTAGTAGACATCCAGCTTGAATAAGTATTCTCACCGCCTACTTGCACAGGTGCACATCCCTGTTGACAGCCAAACAGAGGATGAGATACTTTTACATGGGTTATCGTGAATGCGCAGATATGATCCTCACCAGCGTACATGCCTTTCTCATCAGATTCTATAGCCATCTCAAAATCATACTGGGCAATAAATGGATTATGAGTTGACTCTTCTGTAATATCATATGTTCGTTTTGTTTCAATCGAGCCTGAATCAGATATAACTCCTTTCCAAGTGCCATCAAACGCATGGCAATCTGAAGTTGGATTACTCTGCGTGGTCTGACTAGTGCATCCGTTTATCAAAAAAATTCCGATTAACAAAGTTATGGACAATAAAACATAATTTGATTTCATAACAGATGACATAAATAAACACATATATAAAACATTCGTTCGTTGGCGGGCTACGGCGGATTGCAATTAACATCGGAATTAACAGAAGTCGGAAAATTTCAGGTAGCGAAGCGGACGGGAATTTTGCCAATTTAGGTGAGCAAGTGCAACGAAGCGAACCGGTTAATTGCTGTTAAGTGACCCGAACGG
>Ga0268281_1002061_pt1 | contig 10521 bp, 7 predicted proteins | sample saktaG_10_FD_190134 | JGI IMG/M metagenome (GOLD analysis project Ga0268281, IMG submission 190134) | Saline water microbial communities from Sakinaw Lake, British Columbia, Canada - sak_2011_5_24_50m | ecosystem: Environmental > Aquatic > Non-marine Saline and Alkaline > Saline ... | reverse complement strand
CGCTCAAAATAAACGGCGTTAGTGTATACGACTAACTTGCGATGTAACTGCCTTTCTTGTAACAACATAGAGCAATCATGCCTCGTCCGTGAAATAAACTCACGCTAGCGGTGCGCAACTATTTGTTGAAACGCACAGCGATCATATCATAAATGGAGTTCGCGTTGCAGTGCGCGATCATCTCGTTTCCCCGTCAGCAGTGAATATGTGCTGGTTTTCAAAAACAACGACCGAAATCGAACAATACGCAACAATAGAGGAAATCAAAGTCGATAAGAATGGTGAATTTAGCAATTACCCAAAAGACTTTCTCGACGAATGGACAAACCAGTTGCTGCACTTGGTGTAATATGCGACAACTCTTCCTAAATGAGGCATCGATTCGTCCTTTGGCTCCCGATTTTGATGGGGCGTGGGGTCGGCTCAATGGTTTTATACAGACCTACAAAAAAAGGCCTGTTGGTACATTCGAAAGTCGGATTTGCTCGGAGTGCTATCTTGGTGATATCCAACTCACTCCAGATATGAATCTGCAGACGTTTGCAAGTGACACCCGTGGTCGAAATATCGGGGCATTGCTTCTTGGGTTGACCAAACACCCGTATATTGACGATGGTTCGCGACAGGTCGATGAATATCTTCAATCTAGATTCACTATATCGAAGGATAACCAAACGATTGATGTTCAGGGAATTGCCGCAGCGCACCTGCATGATAGCGTTGCGATCGGATTTGCCTCGGAAACGTATTGGCAGAACGTTGTGTTCACTTTAACCGTCACAACTGACGGCAATGAACGGAATTTTGATGTTTTATGCGTTTCTTCGCCGGAACATTTTGAAGCACCCGTAGTCAAGATGTGGGTAGAGGATCGCGCAGAAATTGTCCTCGTCGAGTCAGCGATCAGTTGTGCCCAGAAGACGGTAAGACTGAGAGACGATCATGGGAGAGAGAAACTGCTTTCGGTTGCTGCGCGGTTGATCCGTTGTCCGTATGTCGTTGAGATCGTAAACTCGTTGCCCTTCAATCCGCAAGAGAGGAAAGTTGTTCGTTCAGTAAGTAACGCTGGACTCGTAGAAATGGTTCTGACAAAAACCGATGCGGGGTATGGATTGGTGGTCAGAACCACAGGGCGTAATGAGCGTGAGACTAGACGCATCGCGGAGATTCTGGTGGAGGAGTACTGGGATTAAGTAGTCGAAGTCGCAGGGCGAGGAAAGGTCGGTTTGCCATATTTCGACACTGATCGAAAATAACAAGCACCTGCATTTTCCGAACAATCGTGGGCGCGGAGGGTCGTATCTAAACTTTTCAACTACCCCACCCACACATTCGCCATCGCATCAGAGAGATGGAGTCACCGCTGAAGCACGGACAGCACAGTAGTCGATTCATTAGAGAACAGGAGTTTTCATGCATATTGCTCGACTTCGTATCTCGGGATTTCGCGGTATTCGGCAAGCTGATATTCGGCTGGTGAAGAACTCCATACTGGTTGGCCCAAATGGCTGCGGCAAGAGTACAATTATTGACGCCATCTCGCTTGCGCTCGGTCGAACGAGGATGGTGCGGTCACTCACCGAACATGACTTCACCTGGAGTGATCCAACGGCAATCACGCGAATCAAGATCATCGTGACCATTGCGGGATTCGCCAGCGATGATTCCGATGAACACGACCAATGGTTCCAGTCTGGCCGTGCTGTTCCCAAGTGGCTTGGCATGGACGGGCAGGAATACGTCGAAGCGGGCGTCGAACGCAAGTTGTGCGTCAATGTCGGCTTCTGCGCTCGGTTCGACCGCGACGAGCTTGAGGTCGTCAGTGTGCGGTATTTTCACGACGACGATGACGTGACAGATCCATTCAACGACGACAGTGGCATTGTCCATGTGCTTCCCCGGCTCTTGAACGACCTCGGGTTCTTCGTGTTGCCGGCCAAAAGAGACTGGGACGCCGTGGCATCCTTCAACTCAGATCTCTTCCGCCGCACCGTCTCAAACATGGCTGGCATTCCCGCCGACGAGATCCTCGCGCAACGGGATGCGCTCCGCAACCCGGCAGTCAGAATCGAAGACTCTGCCAAGTTAGCCGCCTTAGTAACCGGACTGAACGAACGCCTCGCGCGACTGGCGCCGAACGCGCCGAAGTTTCAGTTGCGCGTAACGGCAGGTGATTCAGAGGCTGTACTGCAATCGCTGCTGCCACACTATGTCGGCCACGGGGGACCTTCACTGCCCGCCGCTCGCCATGGCGCCGGTTTGGTATCCCTGCAAAGTCTTCTCCTGTTGCTCGAAGTGGGCCGCGCCCGCCTGAAGAAGGATATGTCGTTTATCCTTGCACTGGAAGAACCTGAACTCCATTTGTCACCGGGCATCCACGGACGTTTAGTCGCGGAAGCTGCCACATCCGCCAACCAAGTGATTTGCACGACCCATTCGCCGGACGTGGCCCGAGTGTTTCACCCGACTTCCGTCCTGATCGTAACCAACGAAGGAGGTCACCTAGCGGCGCGCCCATTCTTACCGCATCCGCTTACGCTGACCGCCAGTAACAACGAGAGAAAACTCTACTTGCAGAATCGTGCCCGCGTGGTCAACGCACTTATGCACTCTTTTGTCCTGATTCCCGAGGGGCGGTTCGATGCTGCGTGGCTGACCCGTTTCGCCGATGTCGCCGACCCACACACTACCCATACAAGTCCGTTCAGCGCGGTCTTCGGCGTCGTCCCAACAGAAAATGCCGCCGTAGCATTCACCGCAGAACGGCTGACCCCACTGCGCCCCCGCATCGTGGTCATGGTCGATGGAGACGCGGCAGGCGATACCTACGTCTCGGAACTTAAGTCTAAGACGCAGCCACCTTCCCTCATCATCCAACTGCCCCCAGACTGGACAATAGAGGATGTCGTGTGTTGGATGCTGGAGCCAGGCGGAGCAGTTGCGCTCGCTACGCTTACTGAAGCGCTACCCGGATTCACATTCGCGTCTCTGGATACGCTCCGTGACCTGCTTAAGACCAACAACAACAAGGGAACGAATACAGTCGGCCTTAAGGAGGACGTATTAGCCCATGACGCCATCGTTGGTGTTCTCGATGCTACGCTCTCGTGCCGCGCACGCATTGTGGACTTCTGCGAGGCGCTCGTCAGCGCCGCCATCGGAACCAATCATCCGCAAATTGTTCAGGACGTCCCGCGCTCGACTGCCGCGGTGAATGTGGCCAGGTTCACGCCATGAACACCAAGGGGTTTACAGGTGGGGCTGGCACTGGCAAGACCACGAGTCTGCTGCGCGAACTGGATACATATCTTGTTGCCCATCCACTTGCACCGGGGCAGCGCGTCCTCGCGCTCACCTTCATGCACGGGTCGCGGCATCGACTTGCCGAGCGCCTCGCTAAATCCTCTGCACGGGGGCATTTTGAGTGCATGACCCTGGATCGGTTCGCTTGGGACATCTGTCGGCGATGGCGCTCAAGACTCCGCGCTGGCGGCGGACTGGTGCCTCTCGATCTTGACGAACCGGACTATGATGCGACATGCGAGGTCGCCGGAAGGTTGCTTGCGACCTCTGAAGTTAATAAATGGGTCGCTGCACGTCATCCGGTTATTGTCCTCGACGAGTTCCAGGACTGTACGCCTGTCCGACTCGCCCTTGCGCAGCATCTGCACGGGCGCGTACAGATGTTTGTGGCAGCCGACGATTTCCAGAATCTTAACCTAACGGGCGAGAGTCCGGGAGTCGCCTGGTTGCGCGGGTTGGGAGTCAGCGAGGAACTAACCATCAACCGACGCACTAGCGACACCGACCTGATCGCCGCTGCTCAAGCTCTTCGTGTCGGCAACTCGTTGCCTGCCTTTCTTAACACGAGTTTTAAATTGCTCGACGCGCCGTCGGCTGCGGTAGCCGCTTCTTTTATATCCCAGACGATGGCTCCAGCCACAGGGAAGGACAGCGTGATCCTGTCCGCATCTCGACCGGGCACCTCTCCGTGGGTCGACAAGGTTATCGAACTCGTAACGACAACACAGTATGGAAAACAGAAGGCCGGCCCCGTTCTCATCAAGTGGGAGACGAACGCCGAGAATCTCGCTGAGAAGACGATAGTCGCCCTCGGCATTGCAACTGGAAACGAAAAGATCGATGCCTCGGCAATTCTTGCCCTGCCGCACGGTCCTGTGGCTACACAATTGAACCGGTGGGTTGAACACCAACGCCGCGTATTGGGACGGACCGATTTCGGAGTCGCCGAAGTTCGTTCTCAAGTTGAACGTGCCAAGCAACATATCCGGTCCTTCGGTTTAACGCCTCAAGGAGGTCGCCGGGCCATGACAATTCATCAGGCGAAGAACCGCGAATTCCCAGTAGTGATTGTACTCTGGCCGTTTCGAGTAGTTAGCGATGCGGTTCGTGCGCGGCGTTTGCTATACAATGCGATAACGCGCGCCAAACGACGTGCTATTGTTATCGTAGAAGACCCCAAGAAAAAGCGTCTCAACGCTCCGCCATTTGCTTACCAGTCTACCGCCGTTGGCTAGGAACCGATCTCGGGGAATCTGTGTCTAAACTATTGCAGCGCAAGTAAGATGTTCCCGTCACATGCCGCCCTGGGCGAGCATCAGAGTCAGCGTTCCGATAGTCGCCAGCAGATGTTCGGTAAGCACCCGCAAAGATTCCTGATCTCCTCCGAGGTCAAATGCGCCTACTTTCATGGCATCGAGGTCGCCCAGCCGTTTCCATCCTGTTCAATCTCATGTTTACACGTCACATCCTGTCGCGCTACACTGCATCTCGCACGTGTTCCTGAGAAATGAGGCAAGATTTTCTGGACAGGGGAGGGGAGTGAGCAGCTCATCGCCACTATCACCCCGCCGAACACTATCGGCACCCTCAAATCCGCCGGTCAGAACCTCAATGGCCCCTCCGGCCGGGCGCTCGACGAACATATTCTCGAAATTAAATCGCCCGCCTGGGCGCCCATTCGGCACACTGGGCCTCCCTTCATGCGTCATGGCAGGCCGCCTCGCATCCGCATCTTCCAAGCCTGCAGACCCATTAGCAGGTCCCCCAGCCCCAACCCGTTCTTCCGGGCGTGATTGAGCGCCCTTCAGAACGGGTATGCACTCTCTTGCGCACCCCCGTTAGCCTGTTCATGCTAGCGCAGGGCGCCTATCCACCCCGGCTATGCCGCGCGGGTCACAAACGCCGTCAGCGCCGCTTCGGGCACGCGGTAGCGGTCCAGCCGCGTCTCGACGGTCGGAAGGCGCCCCTCCTTCACCATGCGCCAGATCGTCTGTCGCGAGACGTGCATCCATCGCGCCGCCTCGGTGAAGGTCAACAGCCGCGTGTCCGTCACCTCTGCGGCCTTCTCGCCGTTGAGCGCACGTTCCATCGTCTTGAGTTGTTCCGGCGTTGCCGCCAGGATGCGTCCGATCAGTTCCTCTTTGTTCATGGTGTATCCTTTCTGTGCACGCATGTAAGCACACCACGTGCTTCTTGATGCGCTGCGCAAATAAGTATACCGTTCAAGGACGCGGCGGCAAGTGTCCTTGCCATCCGTCATTGCAGCCAGCCCCGGCCCGTTCTTCCGGGCGTGATTGAGTGCCCTTCAGAACGGGCCGCTCATCCGCGCCAATCACCCCTTCATTGTCTTGCCGGCGGTCTGCGGTTTCTCTTTCCCAGGGCTCAATTCCCGCACCTTCTCAGCGACGATCTGCCGTCTTTTCGCATCCAACCGTGTCAGAAATCCCAGCACGGCGTCCACATCGAGTGGATTTTTTCTGATTCTGTGCTCCAGCTCGCCCGAACCCCGATCACGCGCAAGGGGGGTGATGTAAAAGTGATGTAACTTTTGACCAAAACCGAGGTTAAAATAGGGGAATCGCCGGACAGAAGAAAAACATGTTACAGCCCTACGAAAGGGCTAAAAATGCAAAAAGCCCCAATAAAAGGGGCTTTTTAGCTTGGTGCCAGAGGAGGGAGTCGAACCCTCACGGTGTCGCCACCGGTGGATTTTGAGTCCACTGCGTCTGCCATTTCGCCACCCTGGCTGAGGAGAAGACCGTGTTTATAGCATGATACGATCGAACCGATCAATGAAAATCGGACCCACCCACCCACCCACCCACGCGCCCTCGGGCGTTCACCGCTCGGGCTGCAGAAACAGATCGGGCCGGTAGGCGGTCGGGAAGTTCGGATTGTATTTGTAGGCCGCGTAGCAGGGCTGGGGTCCCTCGGCCATGCCTTCGAGATTCATCCAGCGCTGGTCATTGAGCATCGCGTGCCAGGTGGTCAGGAAGTCCTTACACTTCCAGGTGCGGCAGTTGAGGTCGTTGCGGTGCCAGCCCGTGAATTCGCCGGTCTCGATGCGCGCCTCGACCGCCAAGGCGGCCTCGACGTGGCGCAGCGCCTGATAGGCTTCCAGATAGGCGTCGTAGCCGCGCCGGTCCAGATAGTGTGTCACCGAGCGGCAGAAGGCCCGCGCCATGCGTGTCTGGTGCAGGGATTTGTCGAGCTGGGCCATGGCTTCGTTCTCGAAGAACGCGCGGCGGTTGCCGTGAAGATGCCGGACGGCGTCATGCGCGCGCTCCGCGGCGATCGCCCATTTCGGTTCGGCGGCGTCCATCCGCTCGCCGAACCAGCTCAACGCCTCGCGCAGGGTTGCAAACCGCTTCAGGCCCCAAATGTCCGGCGGCTTGTCCTCGCGGTTGTAGACGCGCTGGAGAGTAAAGCGGACGAGTATCGGATAGAGGTTGTCCCCCACGGTGTTGTCCGGACGGCTGTCGTCGGCCGCGAAGGGGATATCGGTCAGCGCGCGGTAGGCGTCGGCCACCTCGGGATGATCCGTGTCCAGCACCTGCCGGGTGTACCAGCCGAAATAGCCGTCCCCGTCTGGGCCGCAGATGGCGGCCATGGCGGCGTAGTCGCTGGCGTAGCCCATGACCTGCCGCAGATTGAAAATCTTTTCGCGCACGTTGCCGACGTTGAGGATCAGGATGCGGTTCATGCTCAGATCGACCGCGCGTTTGAGTTCGCGCGCATAGACGCGCGGCGCATAGCTCGTGACGCGCATGGATTGGGCGCCGTTGAACATGGAGATGTGTTGATAGACGCCCGTCGCGTGCGTCGAGCGGCCTACCAATTCCTCCAGATTCTGCCGCATGCAGGCGTCGCCATCGTCCGTATGGATGATCGTCGTCCCTTCGGGAAACCGCAGCAGGCCCGCGTTGTAAAGGGAGTAGAGTTCTCCCCAGAGGTAGCCGAAGGTCTCGGGCTGGTCCTCACCGCGGACGTCGCGGATGAGCTGGTACTGGGCCGCCAGGACTTCGTTGATGATTTGTGCCTTGATCTCCAGCGGCGCGTCGGGCTTCATGTTGGGGTCGTCCACCCAGAACGGACGGTCGATCAGCCCGCGGAAGTTGAGCGTCCACAGCACCTTCTTTCCGGTTTGGCGCGCGATGGCCTTGCGCCAGTAGGCGAGGATGTCGTCACGGTTTGTGGACCACGAGAAGGGGATGCCGCGCGGCCAGTAGAACGGCGCCGAGCCGAGGGGTTCGGCGTGATGCTGGGCGATGTAGAGTCCCATGTCGGACGCGAGCGTGATCTGCGGTTCGTCGGGAAGGATGTTCGTGCCGGGGATCACGCAGGTGCAGTGCATCCGCAGGGCGAGTTCGAACAGGTCGTGCCAGACCTCCATCGAGAACCCGTGTTCGGGTTTTTCCATGTGGAATCCGACCAGCAGATCTTCGTCGTTGAAGAAGAACCCGCGATGACGGAAGGTGTAGGGGCGGGAAGCCGTGGCGCCGCAGGGGATTTCGATCCGGTCGGCGCGCGCGGGGACGATGCCGGTGAAATAGCGGCAGGGGTCGGCCTCGAGCCAGCGCGCGCTGAAGGCGTAGATGCCGTGGATGAGGCCCAGTTCGTCGCTGCCGCTGATGGTGACGCCGTCCGGTTGCACGCAGATGACATGGGAGTCGAAGGCGCCGATGTCGGGATCGAGGCGCAACGCGATGCGCCCCGTGGTGGGGGAGTCATCGGCGCCGCGCTCGAGACCGAGCTTGCGCCGCAGGTCCTGACGCAGCGCGGTGGCCGCGTGGGCCACCGCATCGCTTCGGCTGTGATCCTGAAGGGTCGTTTCAGCGGTGAGGATGGATGTTTTCATGGGGTTTCAGGCTTCATGGAGACGGGTGATGGATCCCCGGGTTTGTGCGGCCGCCCCGGTTCGGTCACGGCGGATTCGGCGTGTTGTTCGCTGACAAAGAAGATACGGGAGTAACCGGCGGAGCGGAGGGCCGAGGCGACGCCGACGAACAGCTTCCGGTTCCGGGGGTCGGGGATATTGATCCGAATCGGTTGGTTTGACGGCACGCGGACCGCCTTCAAGGCGGCACCCAGTCGATCAGCGGGGTAGGCGCGTCCATTGAACCACAATTGGCCCTCGGCATCGGCGTACACCACGAGGTCCGCCGTGTCGGCTGCGGTCGGACGCGATGTGGCGCATCCGGATAGCGCGGCGAGCATGACCAACAGCCCGACGCGCGCGCCTGTCGTAAGCTTTAGGGTCATTTCACCTCGGGGACGGGGATGCTGCAGGTGTCCGCGGCGGGAGCCGCGAGGTTTCGGGCGCCGTGCAGGTCGAGCGCCATGGCGATTTCGGGGCAGGTGAACGGATTGGAGAATTTGGTGCAATTGATGCACCCCATGTAGATCTTGTGCATCAGGGACGTTTTGGGAACTTCGCGGAAACCCAGGGATCGGAAGAACTCGGGGACGAAGGTGAGGACGATCGCCTGGGTTGGCGCGAAGCCCTCGACCCGTGCCAGCATCGCCCGGATCAGGCGGGAGCCGACGTTGTGGCGGCGGTAGGACTTGCTGACGGCGACCGACTGGATTTCCACCGAGGCTTTGGAGGGGTCACCGACTTCCGGGAGAATTTTCCAGGCAGCGCACGCGATCACGCGCCCTGCGTCTTCGCACACATGGAAGCGGTCGATGTTCATGATCACGTCGCTCATCGGGCGTACGATCAGATCATCCTGATGGTCTTGGATCAGCGTGTAGATCGGAACGGCGTCGGCCAGCGTGGCTGGGCGTTCGGTGATGGTGTTACACAGATGCATGGCTACCTCTTCAGACGGATCCAAGCCGAGAGTTTAGTGCGGTTCGGCTCACGCGTTGCGGGGCTGACCGGTTCCTCGCGTGTGTCGGCGGATGCTTCCTCGGCACGCGTATCCGACGTGTGTTCGAGTTGTTCGATCCGGCGGAGCAGCGCCTGCTGGGCGGTGGCCAGGTGTTCGCGTTCGACCTCCCGCTGTTTCCGCTCCTGACTCAGTTCCAAGTCGCGCCGCCGGATGGTTTCGGCCAATTCCTGATTGTGACGCGCCAGTTTGTCCGCTTCGATAACCCGCGCGCGCAGCCGGGCATCTTCGGCCTCCAGGACGTGAATCTTGCGGGTGAGTTCGGCTTCCCGTTCGTCGAACAAGCGGGTTTCCTGTGCCTGGGTCGCGCGCAGCGTGGCCACTTCGGCCTGGAGCCGCATGGCGTCGCCCGTGTGGCGTCGGCCGCCGGAATCGGGAACGGGGCGGCGCGAGGCCGCGACATCGGTTTCGCCGTTGAGAATGCGGGTGAGATCGTGAATGCGGGTCTGGATCGCTTCCTGCCGGCGCGTGGACCAGTCACGCAGGCCCGCCATGGCTTCACGCTCTTGCGCCAGATCATTATCGAGGCTTTCCATCTCTTGTTCGAGGATATGTGCGAGGGCGCTTCCCGGGTCTGCGGCGCAGACCTCGGCGGCGCGTTCGACCGGTGAGAGGGGCTTCTCCAATGCTTCAATGCGCGCGAGAAATTCGGCTTCGCGGGTGTTCGAGAGCGTCAGAAGCTCTGAGTAAGCGGATTGGGCTTCGGCGAGGGCCAGCTTCAGGTCGTCCCGTTCGTGCGCGATGGCTGAGTGAGCGGATTGGGCTTCGGCGAGGGCCAGCTTCAGGTCGTCCCGTTCGTGCGTGATGGCTGAGTTAGAGGATTGGGCTTCGGCGAGGGCGAGACGCAGGTCGTCCCGTTCGTGCTCGATGGCGGTGCATTGCCGGGCGGCTTGTTTGGCGGCGGCGAGCGTCTCTTTCAGGCGGGTGATGTCGGTCTCCAGGAGGGTGACGCGTTGACGGAGCGCCTCGCCATCCTTGGACGGTTTCTCGGCCTGCGCGCCATTGGCCCGGGGTTCCGCGCCGGGGCGGATGACGCGCGAGAGGTCGGCTTTGTCGGTATGGACGAGCCGCGCGTCCGGCGGGGCTTTGCCGCTAATGAGGATGGTTTCGGCGGCGGCTCGGTTGAGGGGGCCGCGGAGGTTTCCCGCGCCGTCGTCAATGTACCAGACGATCCCCAGCTCGGGGACCTGATCGGCGGGCACCCAGGTTATCTGGTCGGTTGAGACCTCATGACCGGGGAGAATGCGGCCTTGTTCGGCCCACACGACGATGCCGGGTGTGGATACGGGACCGAAGAGGGGCTTACCTGTGATTCGCAGGAACC
>Ga0268281_1002053_pt1 | contig 10557 bp, 5 predicted proteins | sample saktaG_10_FD_190134 | JGI IMG/M metagenome (GOLD analysis project Ga0268281, IMG submission 190134) | Saline water microbial communities from Sakinaw Lake, British Columbia, Canada - sak_2011_5_24_50m | ecosystem: Environmental > Aquatic > Non-marine Saline and Alkaline > Saline ... | reverse complement strand
TCCGGTAAATACGACAAAAATAATGCAATACTGGAAATATTTTCCGGAGCTGGCGGGCAAGACTCTCAAGATTGGGCGACAATGCTTTTAAGAATGTATGAAAAATATTGTGTTTCAAAAGGATTTAAAGCTGTAGTTTTACATCAAGCATTTGGAGACGCGGGAGGCCCGGAGGGCAGGATTGGAACAAAATCTGTAACGGTAGAAATAAGCGGGAATTATGCTTACGGATTTTTAAAAAAAGAATCTGGAGTACACAGATTAGTCAGAATTTCTCCTTTTAATGCGCAAAAGCTTAGACAAACATCATTTGCTTTGGTAAACGTTTTACCGGAGTTAAAAAATGATGACGCCGAAATTGATATAAAGCCAGACGATTTAAAGGTTGATACATATAAAGCTTCAGGACCCGGCGGACAATATGTGAATAAAACAGAATCAGCGATTAGAATAACCCATATCCCAACAGGTTTAGTTGTGGCTTCTCAAACAGAAAGACTGCAGGGTAAAAATAAAGAAAACGCGATGAAAATTTTGCGGGCAAAATTATATCAATTAAAAGATGATGCACACGCAAAAAAATTAAAGGAAATAAAGGGCGATTCCATTTCTGCTTCGTGGGGAAATCAGATAAGGTCTTATGTTTTACACCCGTATAAAATGGTAAAAGATTTAAGAACGCAATATGAAACATCAGACACAGAGGGAGTATTAGACGGGGAGTTAGACGACTTTATAGAGGCCGAACTAAAACTAAAGAAAAATGATTAAATTTAATAATGTAACAAAAAGTTATCCGGACGGTACCGTTGTCCTAGAAGACGTTACTCTTGAGATAAAGGAAGGTGAATTTGTTTCTATTGTAGGTAAATCTGGGGCGGGTAAAACCACGCTAGTGCGCTTGATTTTGGGTTTAGAGGCGCCAAGTTCCGGAGAGGTTTATTTTGACGGAGTAAACTTGAACAACGCTGAATCCTCGGCAATTCAGGAAATAAGAAAAAAAATAGGAGGAGTTTATCAAGACTACAGATTGCTTCCTAAAAAAACAGTTTATGAAAATGTTGCATATATTATGCAGGTTGAAGGAAGGGAAAATGACGAGATTGAAAGGGAAGTGCCGAGGGTTTTGGGAATTATTGGTCTTATGGAAAAAGTTAATAATTTTCCCGACGAATTGTCTGGGGGAGAGCAACAGAGACTGGCTGTAGCTAGGGCGCTTGTAAATCACCCGGATGTTATCATTGCTGACGAACCAACGGGGAATCTAGATCCTTATAATACATATGAGGTAATTTCTCTTTTGCAAAAAGTTAACCGGGCAGGTAAAACAGTTATTCTGGCAACCCATGATAGAGAAATTATAAATAAATTAGGTAAAAGGGTTATCACCTTAGAAAATGGAAAGATAATAAGAGACGAAGCGGACGGGCGATTTATCATATAAAAAAGTAAAAACAAAAGTTATGCTTACAAATTTCAAAAGAATTTTAAACTTCGCTGTTAGTGATTTTTATAGAAATAAGGGCATATCGGTTGCTGCAATTTTTGTTTTAACTGTTACTATATTAATGTTAACGGGGCTTTTCTTTTTTCAAGGAATGGCAGGATATTTGACCGCTCAAATTCAAGATAAAATAGATATTACAGCCTACTTTAAAGATGGAACTTCAGAAGAAGATATTTTAAATGTAAAAACTCAAATTTTAGAAACAGTGCCAGCCGTGAAAGGAGTCGATTATGTCTCAAAAGATCAAGCCCTAACTTCTTTTAACGAAAAGCACAAAGACAATCCAATTTTAACAAAGGCTCTTGAAGAGGTGGGAAGCAATCCGTTTTTACCATCATTAAACATAACAACTAATGGAGACGCGGCACAGTTTGAAGAAATTTCAAACATTTTACAGACATCTGACTTTAGCGGGATGATTGACAAGGTAGATTTTTCACAGAAAAAAGACACCATTGAAAAGGTTTATTCTATCGTTTCTAACGTAACTTTATTTGGAATTATTTTTAGCGCCGTTTTAGCTCTTGTAGCCATACTTGTTGTCTTTAATACAATTAAACTTGGCATAGAAAATTCAAAAGATGAGATTTCAACAATGAGGATAGTGGGGGCAAGCAACTGGTTTGTTAGGGGGCCATTTATTATACAGGGAATGATTTATGGTGCTTTTGCTTTCTTGATTTGTTTTCTATTATCGGGCTTAGCGGCGTATTTTTTGTCTGCAAAAATAGCGGTTGTTTTGCCAGGATTTAGTTTATTCTCTTACTTCTTGACTAATTGGTGGATTTTTGTATTAATACAGTTAGGTTTTGGAGCAGGAGCAGGAGCAATTTCCGCCCTAATAGTCGTCAAAAGACACCTAGAGTTATAATTTTGCGGGATCGTCTAATGGTAGGACACATCCCTCTGGAGGATGGTATCTTGGTTCGAGTCCAAGTCCCGCAGCCATTCGACTCGCCTTGCTCGCTCATGGCTATAGCCATAGTAAAATAGAGCGCGGCGAATGTCCTGAGCGAAGAGCAACAGATCTGAGTCGAAGGAAAAATACCATGTACTCAATTTATATCATTCGTTTCTCGGATAACAGTCTCTATATCGGTCAAACAAATAACCTAGAGCAAAGACTGAAAGAACACGCTAGTAAGGGGACAAAATCATCTAAGTTTTCAAAAGAACACGAAAAATTTGAGTTAGTATACCAAGAAAGTTATGATTCTCGGTTAGAGTCTATGAGAAGAGAGAAACAAATAAAAGGTTGGACTCGGGCTAAAAAAGAAGCACTTATTGCTGGAAATAAAGAATTATTAAAAAAGCTTTAATATTTAATCATAAAAGATATTTTTAAAGATATATGATTTCAGTGGGACTTCAAAAATTTATAGAATCTAATGCAATTGGCTTTGCAACTGTTGGGAAAAACGGTAAGCCACATAATATTGCAGTAGCCGATGCTAAAGTTGTTGAAGATAAAATAGTAATATCTAACGCTCATATAAAAGAGTCTATTAAAAATTTAAAATATAATAGCAATGTTTCTTTAGTTATATGGAACAAAGAATGGCAAAAGGCATGTGTTGGTTTTGAATTAATAGGAAAAGCAAAAAATTATACTGAGGGGAAGTGGTTTGAATATGCTAAAAGCTTGCCAGAAAATGAGAGCTACAAGGTTATTAGCGCAATTGTTGTAGAAGTTAAAAAAATAAAAAAATTATTGTCGTAAAACTCTACTGAGACACCTCATTTGTGAACGGGCCAGAGCGCTATACCTGTCCTTAGGGATTCAGGTTCACAACTGAGCCGACCAGCCAGTATAAAAGCACAAATTTAGTCGTGCTTTTTTAGTTTAGAAAAGGTAAGATAAAAATATGGAAATATTTAAAGCAGAATTTGCCAGAGGAATTATTGGGGGCGATTATAGTACGGAAGATGAATTACCACACGTTGCTTTTTTGGGTCGCTCAAATTCCGGTAAGTCTAGCGTGGTAAACTCCTTAACCGGTAAAAAAAATCTTGTAAGGTCGAGTAAAATGCCCGGACAAACAATTGAAGCAAATTTTTTCCGTATTAATGATTCTTTTTACTTTGCAGATTTTCCAGGATATGGATTTGCCAAGCGTTCAATTACTGACCGCAACAGAATGGTTAAAAGAATTCTCTGGTATTTAGAGTTTTCTAACGTCAGACCAAAAGCCGTTTTTCTGATTATTGACGCTAATGTTGGTTTAACTAAACTGGACTGGGAGATGATTAAGGTTGTTAAACAAAATAACCATCACATTGTTATTGTTGCAAATAAGGTTGATAAGGTGGCTAAAACAAAAAGAGCAGAAAATCTTTTGGCAATTACTAAAGAAGCGCAAGGGATAGAGGTTTTGGAATATTCGGCAAAAACAAATGAAGGTAAGGAAAAATTACTGAAAAAAATAGAAGGCTTTTTACTTTAATTTTATTAAAAGTTATACACATGATCGTTATTTTTTTTAATTCTTATTTTTTGGTATAATAAAATAAGATTTTCTAGAAATGGATAATATAGAAAAAAATACCTCCAAAAAGGAAAAAAGTAGGGAAGGATTTTCGGTTAAGTCGAAACCAACGTTTTTAGTTTTGGTAAAAAATAAACTATCTAAGCCGGTAGAAAATTTATACAAATATTTTGCAAGATATTGGGACCGTAAGATCTCCGAAAAGATTCTTAATTTTAAGGTGTGGGTTGGCCTATCCAGATTTGTTTCTAAAAAATCTAAAAAGGCTAGTGTAGTCGTTTTGGGTCTTGCCCCAAATAGTTTTTCTCGTTTTGCTATTCGCACAGAAGGGAAGATTATTAAATTTTTTGGAGGGGTGATTCAAAAGTTAAATAATAAAGCAGAAAAACACAATTTTATTATTGAAAAAAGAAAGTTTTCTTTATCATATAGTCCATTTCTTGCACTGCAAGGAGTGGCTGTTTTTGGTTTAACGTTGTGTCTACTATTTTTGGGACTTAATTTAATTAACCCAAAAAACTCAAAAACATTTAATAAAGAGGTTCTCCAAACCGCTCAAATCTACCCCGCCGGTCCCATTATTGCTGGCCAGTCTGTAAAGTGGGTAGCCGTCGTAAACAAGCAAGATATCACCAACAACAAGTATTTCTTAAAGCTTCCCAAACAAGCCTCCAACATCAAAGTAAAAACGCTTAGCTATACAGATACAACAAAGTATCTAGCCAGCATTCAAGACAGCAAGCAAAACCCACTTACCGACCAAAAGAGAATGCAGTTGGCAGGTATTTCTAGCTTAAAGAACCCCCTCTTTGCAGATTTAGAGGAAATCACAGGCAACGTAGTTGCAGCAATTACGAACACAGCATCGGATGTAGCAACAGCCGTAGTAGGAACAATCCAGGAAGTAACGGGTCAGGTTCAACAAACAGAAGACGCTAAGTTAGTTGATTTGTCATCGGAGGCCCCAGTCGAACCGGTTATCCAAAAAGAAGAAAAAAAACAAGCGAAGGAAGAGATAAAAGACGACAAAAAAGAGAACAAGAAAGAAGAAAAATCAACCGTACAAGAACTGGCACCGGAATCAATATTGACGGAACAAAAACCTACGTCAGCTACACAGCCTGTTGCTCCAGCAACCCAATCTGATTCGTCCACATCAACCACACCAGAAACATCGCCGGAAGTCGAGCCGAGCACAGACACAACAGAAATAATCGCAGACACAGACCAAGTTCTCGTCGAATTCGAAACTCCCGGAGCCCAAATCACAGAGGAGGACACAAATAACGGAAAGCTCGTTACCGTCTCGTCGTCTGACGCAGAAAAGATTGATTGCGAAGCGCTCAATCCTAATTCTGCCCCAAACACCTTAGGCGTGTCTGAGGTGTTAAGCAACGCCGGTGCCAGCCTGCTTGACGGATTCACTGGCGCGATTAAATCCATCACAAAGCTTCTCGCGGCCGATTTAGAGCAAGCGGTGAGCCAACTCACTGAAACAATAACCGGATCAGATGAGCCTCCTTCCTCGCCAGAGGTTACGGAAGAACAAGGAGAGTTAGTAGTTGAAGTTTCGGTTGGCGAATCATCTTTGATAGAAACGCCCGAAGAAACTTCGGAACTAGTTGAAACGCCGATTGAAGAGGTGGTAACACCAGAAGTCCCAGAGGCTGCAGAAGAAACACCAATTATTTCGGCAGAAGAAACAGCTTACCAAAATTGTTTAGCCCAGAAAACTCCACTCACTGATGTTCTTGCATTCACCAACATCCCCGAAATTTACAACGTAGGACAGGAAGATAAAATTAAAATCAAATGGAAATCAAACAATAACCAGGACGTCGCATTCCACGCTTACGATCTTAACAACAACGGTAAACTTGATTATGTAGAATGGACAGTCCCTCACTTATCAGAACAGATATTTGAAATTATCTTTATCTCAAAAGCATTTGAGTTAGATGAGAACAAAGAAATTGTAGCAGATATTTATGACACCGTAAAAACGCAAGACAACACATGGGCAACCGTTACGGATGGACACTATATCCGTGCCACATTCGAACAAATTTTAGATAACACAAAAGATAATACTATCTACGCCAAACCAAATAAGCTAAATCAGCCGGGCACAATAGAAGTCTATCCCGTCTACACAGATGCAGACGGAAGCCAAACACAAGGTCCGCTTGCGGCTACATTTTCGGCAATAGACCACGAAGACACATACAAGGTCTTACTTACCAACTTGCAAACGTCGACGGACGTTTTTGATTTAAAAGTTGTTGGGGGTAGTATAGATTTTGATTATATTGTTGATCCAGCTTTAACTTCGGGACCAAATGGCCCCGGGACAGCGTCAACAAGCAACGCTAGCGGTGGTACTGCTGATTGGTATGCACCTAATTATGCCTTAGATGACGGTTCTTATGCTACACCTTCGGTAGTGGGCGATACTAGAGAAGTGGTATGTTTATCTCCAGATACCCTTATTTCTACTGAAGGAGACGATAAAAGGATAAAAGATTTGAAAGAAGAAGAATTGGTTTATAGCTACAATTTCATATCAGGAAAAATCGAGTTAAAAAAAGCCAGTAATATTTTTAAAGTGGCCGTAAGCGCCCTAAATAACAAATATTATCATATTTATTATGAAAACGGTGACGTTAAAGCGACCTTCGACCATTTATTTTACACTGACGAAGGATTTATAATTGCTAAAGATTTAAAAATAGGCGACAATCTTTTGGATATAAATGGTGTAGAACAACAAATCACCAATATTATTGTTGAAGAAAATGAAGATGAATATGTTTGGAATTTGTCTGTAGATGACAACCAAAACTTTTTTGCAAACGGCATTTTGGTTCATAACTCCGGTGTTTACGATGATAAAGTAAGAATTATAAAAGGCGGGGTTGTCGGCTCAACCGACCGTGCAAGCGGATCCGCGTGGCCGGGTACTCTAACCTATAGCACTTACGGAAGCTCTTCTGACCTCTGGGGAGAGACATGGACAGTAGCAGATATTAATTCTAGCAGCTTTGGAGTAGCTATTTCAGCTAAGGGCGTGGGTTATGCTTCTGGCAATTACACCTCTTATTATTTAAAACTGACTAACTTTGGTTTTAATATTCCTGCCGGTTCCACCATAAATGGGATTAATGTAGAAATCAAGAAATATACTAATATGACATACCCTTCGGTAACCTTCGTTGACGCATGGGTTGATTACGCCCGTATAACTATTTATTATACTGCTCCCCCTGCAAATGCCTATTGGGTTGGGGGGGATGGTAATTGGTCTGACGCGGCAAATCACTGGGCAACAAGCTCGGGCGGAGTAGCGGGCGCGGGAAATTTACCCGGAACAACAACTAATGTATATTTTGATTCGAGTTCTGGAACGGGAACAGTGACTCTGGACGGAAATATTTCTGTGGCAGATTTTGATTTAACATCGGCGAACATAACTGTTAATGTTGGCGCAGGTAAAACTATCACGGCTTCCGGGACCTTAACAATGAGTAACGGTTTAGTCACTGGCGCAAATAATAATGTCGCAATTACGGCTAACGTCGTGAATATGAGCGGTGGCTCCATAACCACAACCACAAGCGGGAATATCACATTAAACTCATCTGGCACTCCCGGAGCGTTTGATTTGCAGACTATCACATCATTGGGAACAATTACAATTGGGAATACCACAGCGCCTGCAACTCTTAGTCTGGGCACAATATCTTCTGCTGGCGCGCAAGCATACACAGCAACTACTTCCACAACTTTAAATAGTACAATTCACAAAACTGCCGGCGGTACGGCCGGAGCAATTGCTTTTACTGGCCCAGTGCTTTTGGCAACAGGAGCGATTGAAGTACACAACCTAGCAACCTCTGACGATGACGATGTAACATTTTCATCAACTATTAATGGCGCACAAGCTTTATCTCTTACCACAACAACAGCGGGCGATATTGAGATTTTAGGCAGCGTAGGAAATATAACACCCCTAACAGGCTTTAGCTCAAGGGGTGATAATTTACGTATTAAGGACTTTACTACTACGGGTAATCAAACATATGGTGTGAGAGGAGATATTATTTTAGAGGGGAATCTTCACTTAAATGTAGCTGGCGCAATAAATTTTAACCAGTCAGCCAGCATTATAACATTGGGCGCCGATGTTGAAATTCATAATTTGGGCGCTACTAATACAGACGATATTACAATTTCATCAGGCACCATAAATGGTCAATGGGCGCTAGCTCTTACAACAACCACACTGGGAGATATTGTGGTTTCTTCTGCTGTGGGAGGCAGCGCGCCGTTATCAAGTTTAACTGCAAGCGGTGATACTATAAGTGTTAAAGCTGTTACAACTAATGGCTCCCAAAGCTATACATCAACCACATCCACTACTTTGAATGGAGCCATCCACCAAAATGCACAAACAGGCGCCATTACTTTTACTGGGCCAGTATTATTGGCGACAGGCGCAATCGAAATACATAATCTTGGTACCTCCGACACCGATGACATCACATTTTCTGCAACCTCTACAATTAATGGTGCGCGCGCCCTAACGCTTACAACTACTACCCTGGGTGATATTGTGTTCTCGAGTGGAGCTGTTGTTGGTGGTTCATCAATGCTGACAAGCCTGACGGTAAACGGGGACAGTGTAAATATTTATGCGGTGACTACTGCGGGCGCCCAGAGTTATACTGGTACAACTACTTTGGACGGAGCCCTTGATGTTGGAGGTGATTTTACTATTGGCGGTGGAACTCTTAGCGCAGGATCTAGCGCTATCAATGTCGCCGGTAATTGGAATAACTCTGGAACATTTAGTGCGGGAACAGGTACGGTAACTCTTGATGGAATCAGCCAAAAAGTATTTGGCATCACCACTTTCTATAACCTAACCAAAGATATATCTGCTGGGTCGGCAGACCAGATAATGTTTGAGAACAGTAAAACACAATCAATTGCAGCCAATGGAGCGCTAACATTAAAGGGCGCATCGGGAAAAGTTTTAACAATTCGTTCTTGTGATTCAAGCGGGGCACAAACCGATGGCTCAGCCTGGAATCTTAATGTAAACAACACAGGCACAACCGTAGTGGCTGATTATGTTGATGTAATGGATTCGGATGCTTCGGCCGGCAAAGCCATCGTCCAAACAAATTCTACCGACTCGGGAGATAATCCTAATTGGGTTTTTAATCTCTCCCCGAATGATCCGGTCTTGGTTTCACCAATTGACGCCACAGACACAAATGATTCCACACCCACCCTATCAGTCAGTTATTCCGACCCAGACACGCTAGATACGGGTAAGACCTACTACCGAATATCTTCTTCGTCGCTTCCCGATTGCGTAGCCAACACCAATGTTGTAGCCTGGGGAAACTCCGATGAAACAGCAGACGAGAACGAAGACACTACCTGGACTCCAGATTCTTCGATTGGTGACGACGCCACATACTATTGGTGCGCACAAAACAACGACGGCACGTTAACCTCAGATTGGACACAGATGGGAACGTTCACTCTAGACACTATCATCCCCACCCTTGCCGAAGTAACACGAGTGCCCAACCTAACAGGTAGCCACACTCCAAGTTACACTTTCAGTTCAAGCGAAGCTGGAACAATAACCTACGGTGGCGATTGCTCTTCTGCCACAACCCAAGCCCTAAGTGGTAACAATGATATTACTTTTAGCGAACTCTCTTCTGGCAATCATACCAATTGCACTATCACCGTCACTGACGCAGGCGGTAACCCGTCTTCCGTGCTAAGTGTCTCCGCATTTGCGGTAGCGTCATCCGGTGGTGGAAACGAAGTAACTAAAATTGTTGTAGAAACAGTCCAGGAAACCACAAAACAGATTGCAGAGCAAATAGCATGGATTACCCAACAAATCGGTCAGCTCTCGCAACGGGCAGTAGAGATTTTTGAAAATCAACAACAGCCAGAAATATCTTATCCGCCGTTGGCGGAGTCAGTGCCGGTTCAGCCTCAAACAGTGTTTAGGGGAGGAACTGTTATTTCTAAAAAAGAATTGGCAAAGATTGCAATCCTTCCTTTACCAGGGGCGCTTAAGGATTTAGCCTTGAAGTTCCCACAATTTAGCCAGACATTAGAAAAGGTGGGTATTTCAAAAGCAGAAGATATACAAAAACTTCAAACCGCAAAACTTACTTTCCCTGGGTTGGCGGTGGCATCGGGCGCTGATATTGGTTCGCCTCTTTCTAAATTTACAGATAAAGAAATTTCACAAATACCAACCAGCTTTATTTTTGCCAGAACCGGAGCTGGCAATATTGATTTTAAAACAAAAGTTTCTGTTTCAAATTTAGGCGAGCCGACAAAAACAATAACTACAATAGAAAATAAGCCGCTATATTTAGTGGTAAGGCCGGATGTTCCTGCGGAAAGCGTAAAAGGTTATATTATTTTTAAATCGGCTAATTCTCCTTCAGCTTTCCTTGATTTTACCAGCAAGCTTCCATCTGCTCTTTCGGCATCTTTATTAGACGCCACAAACCTAAAGGAAGT
>Ga0268281_1002051_pt1 | contig 10564 bp, 9 predicted proteins | sample saktaG_10_FD_190134 | JGI IMG/M metagenome (GOLD analysis project Ga0268281, IMG submission 190134) | Saline water microbial communities from Sakinaw Lake, British Columbia, Canada - sak_2011_5_24_50m | ecosystem: Environmental > Aquatic > Non-marine Saline and Alkaline > Saline ... | reverse complement strand
TGTGACGACTGACCCGGGTTCACGGAAACGCTGGCGTTGTCCTCTGCAATAGAGACGCCGAATGCGATGGCCACCATGATGATAAACATGGCACCAGAAGCGATCGTTCTATTCATGATTGATCCGCAATGTGCCCCATCGATTTAAGCTTATTTCAAAACGATCTTTTGTTCAATATCAAGAATGATTGGGAGCTATTGCATCCTGAAAATGCCATTTGGAGGTGAAAAAGATGACGGGAAGATGCGATGAGACGGGAGATAAGGGTATGGGGATATTTGAGGTTGGCCGACCTTCTCAAAGCCTCCGTAGCCTCTCCAGCAGCCGTATCCACCCTCCGTCAGGCGAAGACAGGCGCCACCGCCACAGGGCGGAATCGCCCGCGAGCTGCATCGCCTTAGCAATCTGGGCCGCAAGCTTCGATGCTTCCGGCTCCCGTTATATTCGATCCCCCCTCACCCCTTATACTCTCCTCCCACAAGCTCCCGTATCCGCTCTGCGATCTTCGGCCCGACCTTCTCGACCTCCATCAGCTCATCGTATGTGGCGGTCATCACCTTCTCCAGTGACCCGAAGTGGCGAAGCAGGTTTCGCGCAACCGAGGGCCCCACCGACGGGATGGCCGTCAGGAGGTACTCCTGCTGCTCGACGAGCGTCCGGGCGGTCTTCTTCCCGTGGGGCTTGACCTCGCGCCCGCCGGATGCCTGCTCTCGCCTTGCTAAGAGCGCGATCAAGGCCGCGGTCTCCTTGATGTCCGCTGTTGGGAGCACAGGGACGCCGAAGTCGATTGCAATCGAAGCAAGCGCTCCTCGAATGGCGTTAGGATGAATCTGCCGGGTGTAGAGGTCGCTTCCCTCGAGGATCAAGAGGGGCTTCTCATAGCTTCGGGAAAGATCGCCCACCTGGCGAAAGAGCCCCCGGTCGGGATCGACGATGCAAGCGACGAAGTCCTGGGCGGTCTTTCGCTCGATTCCCAGGCGCTCGCTTGCGACGTAGTCGCCTACCTCGAGGGTGACGAGCCTAATCTCCACTCCTAGCGCCTCCAGCTCGCGGGCAACATCCCTCTCCCGCGGATCGACGAGAACGCAAGGCCCCTCCACCTCGGTGATCCTGGACTGCCGGCCCTCGGGGCGGCCCACAGGCGCGGCGCCCCCGTCCGCTCCCTCCATTGGGTGGGCAACCCCACCCTCGCCTTCACCCTCGCCCTCGCGCTCCTCCGCCCGACCGTCCGGGCGGTCGAGTGAAGGGAAAGCATCGAGCGAGGGGACCTCATCCTTTGGGAGCTCGGCTGCCGGAAGCGAGAACTCTCTTATCTGCCGGCGCATGTTCTTCTCCTTCCGGTCGCTTATCCAGCGATAAGCCTCGTCGCGGGTGCCCTTTGCCATGAGCACGACGACGCGGCCCGCCCTCGCCCGTCCGGTCCTCCCCTTCCTCTGTATGCTCCTGATCTCTGACGGGACCGGCTCGTAGAAGAGGACCATGTCGGTTGCGGGGATGTCTATCCCCTCCTCGCCTACCGACGTTGCTATGAGGACGTTGTACTCCCCTTTTCGGAACTTATCGAGGACCTCGGCCTGCTTCTTTTGTGTCAGCCCCTTGTCGTCTTGTCGCGAGCTCTGGCCTACGAACCTGACCGGCCGGATTGCAGGCGATCCCGCAAGGGAGCTTAGAAGGGCTGATGCGGTATCCCGATAATTCGTGAAGACCATGATGAGCGAGTCGGGCTTCCTCTCGATCTGCTCATCTAGGACCTCCTTTGCAGCGGCAAGCTTCGGATGCTCGAGGTCCATCGTCGCAAGGATCGAGAGCATCTCCTGGATTCTCACATCTTCCATCAGCCGACGCGAGGCCTTCGAGCCGCCGCGAGATCTGGCCTCCCCCTCGAGACGGGCGAAGTAGCGGGCAAGGGCATCCATCCCCTGGGTCTCGGCAAGCTCGACTGCATGCTTGAGCTTCATCACCTCGGCGAGGATGGAGATCCCCCTGTAAAGCACCTGGTTGGGCTGCCTAGCTACAGCCGCGCTCATCTTCGACTGGAGCTCGAGAAGCGCTCCCTTCGGGGCCTTGGGGTCGAGTGCGGTTCGCCCAAGCGGCCCATAGACCTGCTCAGGTATTCCAAGGCGGTTTAGCTCCTCGATCCTCTCCTCCAAGACCTCCTCGATCCTTCGGCGAAGACGGATGATCTCGTCGGGAACTTTCACCTTGACCCACTCGATATCCCTCTGGTAGACGAAAGGAGAGACGTCGGGATCGTCCTCAGAGCGGGTCTCTATCGCTTCGATCCCCAGGTTTGCGCAGATCTCCTGGATCTTCTCCTCCTGGCTTCCGGGGCTTGCAGTGATCCCGAGGACGAGGCGGTCTCTTCCCTCCCTTGCGTAGCGAGTGGCGATGTAGACGTAGGCGTAGTTTCCAACAGCCCGATGGGCCTCGTCGAAGATGATCAACGAGACGTCTAAAAGGTCGATCCGCCTCGACAAGAGGTCGTTCTCTATAACTTGGGGGGTTGCTGCAACGACCCTTGCCTCTTCGAAGAGCGCGCGTCTCTCCTCTGCAGGTGTCTCCCCCGTGATCTGGGCAACGATCACGGAGTCGAGGAGAACCCTCTTCAGGAAAGACGCGTGCTGCTCGACCAGCGGCCTCGTTGGGGCGAGGAAGAGGACGCGCCCCCTCTCCAGCCGCGCAAGAAGCGCCATCATGGCAACGACGGTCTTTCCTAAACCCGTTGGCAAGACGACGAGCGTCGAGTGGGAGAGGGCGCTTACGGCAAGGTCCAGCTGAAAGAGCCTCTTCTCGACGGATCCAGGCCGAAGCAGGGGATGCTCCAGATAGGAGGTCATATGGACCTACTAGGGATCTTGCATCTTATAACGTTTTACGGCCTCATCCCAACGGCCCGCGCCCTTGCGCGGAGGATCTCGTAGCTATCTTTGTTCGGATTGATCAAGAGCTTCCTTGCGATCTCATCCGCAATCGCCTCCCTATCATCCGACCGAATGTAGAGCTTCCAGATGTTGGAGCGCTCGACTCCTTTTACGGCCGAAAGGCCAAGCCTGTGCACAAGGCGGTTTCGAGTGGATATCGCTTCACCATCCTCGATATGCAGCCCGACCTTGACGGGGACGTATCCATCATCGAGCTCGAGATCACTGATCGAGACCAGGCATTCCTCCTTGTTCTCGTTTACGAGCTCCCTGACTATATGCTTTGCAAGCCTCCAGGGGTTTCCAACATCTGCCTCGATGCTGTAGAGCCGCTCGCGGCTGACGTCATCGATCACTCCCTCGAAGCCCATCCTTCGGACGAGGGTGTTCTTGACGGTTGCAGCCTCTGCATCCGGGATCTTGAGCCAGATCCTGAGATTTATCCTCATTTGGACACCTCTATGAAGCGTCTCATCGACTCGAACACCATTCTCCCAGGACCTGGTCCAGGCGGTCTACGGCCGGGTGGAGGAAGCTGCCAGGAGAAGATCGCCCTCTCGGGGTGGGGCATCATGCCAAGCACGTTTCCCTCTGGATTGCATATCCCGGCGATGTTCTCCGTCGAGCCGTTCACGTTGACTGGGAACTCCTCGACGGCGGTGCCCGAGGAATTGCAGTATCGAAATATCACCTGGTCCTCATCGTTGAGCTCCTGGATGAGTCCCTCTTTTGCCGTGACGAGGTTTCCTTCGGCGTGAGCGATCGGCATCTGCAGGAGGGCGCCGCCGTCTAGGAGGAAGCTTCCGGATGAGCGGCGGGGAAGCGACTCGTGCCTGAGAGTCGTCCAGCTGCAGTAGTAGCCCCGGCGAACGATCCTTCCTCCCTTAACCATGACGTTCTGGGCAAGGGCGAGGCTGATCTCGCCAGATCCCGGAAGCATTCCCGACTCGACCAGTATCTGAAACCCGTTGCATATGCCTATTACCGGCTTGCCCTCTGCTGCCTCCTCCTTGAGGGTTGCCATAACCGGCTCCTTGGAGGCGATGACGCCTGCTCGAAGACGGTCCTGGTAGGAGAACCCGCCGGGAACGATGTAGCCGTCGAACAGAGAGAGCTCTTGCTCTGGCCGGTTCCATCGAAAGATCTCTCCATCCATCCTCGCATCCCTTACGGCAACCAGCGTCTCGTGTTCGCAGTTGGTTCCCGGAAACTGAATAACAGCGATTCTCATTCAATCGCCTCCACAAGGCCCAAGGTCCAAGCATCCCTCGCCTCGGCAAGGTCAAGGTCTACGAGTGGCGCCCCCCGCCTCTTGATGACGAGCCTCGCATCAATCGTGACAGCTCCAAGGTCGAACGGCTCGAGGTCAAAGCTTCTGATCAGCTCCTCGAGCTCGGGTGCCCTCTCTTCTGGAACCTCCAAAAGGATTCCCGAGGACTCCGAGAATAGGAGCCTGTCTGACGAAAGGGACGCGTCGCCACATCCATCGATCTCCAGGTCGAGGCCGAGGCGGACCTCTTGGGCTATCGCCATCTCAGAAGTGCTTATGGCAAGGCCGCCATTGGATATATCGTGGGCGGAGACTGCAAGGCCGCGGTCGATTGCGTCGATCGTTGCGTGGATCATCGCCCTCTCCTCGTCGAACCTCACCTGGGGGACGTTTGCGCCGGTCTCATGAAAGATCTCCCTGTAGTACTCGGATCCGCCAAGCTCGTCATAGCGCCTTCCGATCAGGTAGATCCTGTCTTTTGCCTCCTTTAGCTCCATAGTGACCGCCTTATCGGCATCGAGAATGATCCCAACGCAGGCGACAACAGGCGAGGGATCGATCGAGCCCTCTTTTGCCTCGTTATAGAAGCTCACGTTTCCGGAGACTATGGGAACAGGCTGTCCCGGGTATCCCTTCATCCAGAGCCTCTTTGCCGAGTCGGCAAGCCCCCTTACGGCCTCTCGGAACTCCCAGAAGGCTTCAGGCTTCTCGGGATTTCCGAAGTTGAGGCAATCGGTGAGGGTCGATGGGGTGGCCCCGATACAAGCGACGTTTCTCATGGCCTCAGCTACAGCTGTGGCTCCTGCCCAGTAGGGGCTGATTCGACCGTAGAAGGGATTTGCGTCAACGGCTAGAGCGATTCCAAACTCCTTTCCCCTGACTGGGACGATGAGGCCTGCGTCTGCCTCGCCAGGCCGGATTCGGGCGTTTCCCTGGACCTCGGTATCGTAGTAGCGGTAGACGTGCTCCCTCGATGCGATGTTCGGCGAGGAGAGAAGCTTCAGCATGACGGCGTTCATATCCTCTGGCATCACGAGATCGGGCTCAAAGAGATCGATCTTCCTTGGGCGCGCCTCCCTCTCGTATCTGATGCCGCCAGTTAGGTGCTGGATCGGCACATCGATGACCTTCTCGCCCTTGTACCTCACAATATAACGATCGTGTGTGCAGATCTTTCCAACGACGCTCGCCCTTGCGCCCGCAGCCCCGGGAAGGTCCCAGTCCTTGTTGTAGATCTCGAGGATCCTCTCGCGGTGCTCGGGCGGGGAGATTATGAGGAATCGCTCCTGGGTCTCTGCGATGCAGAGGACCTCAGGTGGAAACTCCCCTGCTGTGTGCATGAGGTCGAGGTCTAGCTCCATGCCGAAGCCGCCGGCAGCTCCCATCTCTGAAGAGGCGCAGGTGAAGCCCCCGCCTCCGAGGTCCTTGAAGCCGATTTCGACGCCCTTCTCGCGGACGAGGCGGAATAGGTCCTCGTTTGCCTTGAAGAGGATGTTCTTCAGGAACGGATCCGGTATCTGGACAGCGCCCCGATTTGTTGCCTCCTCCTCCTCGCGAAGGGCTTCTGAAGCGAAGATGACGCCGCCAAGGCCGGATGAGTCGGTGGGCTTTCCGACGAGGATCACGTCATAACCACCCTCCCCAGCCCCCAATGGAGCGCGGGAGCGGATGATCTCGTCCTTCTTTACAACGCCTATTGCAACGACGTTCACCAGGCAGTTGTTGTCGAAGCTCTCGTCGAATACGATATCCCCGGCCATGATGGGGACTCCCAAGGCGTCACCATACTGCCAGATGCCGTCTACCACCCCTTCGGCAACCCAGCGGACCTTGTTGGCGGAAGGGCCATAGGGATCGCCGAACCTTAAGGGGTCGGCAGTTGCAACAACCTTTGCCCCCATGCAGTTTACATCCCGGACGATTCCGCCTATCCCGGTTGCCGCGCCCTCGTTTGGCAGGATCTGGCTTGGGTGGTTGTGGCTCTCGTGGGATATCACGACGCACCACTCGTCGTCAATGGCAACGATGCCGGCATCCTCAACAGGACCCATGACGACGTTTGGGCCGTCGGTTGGAAGGAACTCCTTGAGCGTTGCCCGGCTGCTCTTGTACGAGCAGTGCTCGGACCACATGGCATCATAGTTGAACAGCTCAGGAAGGGTGGGATCCCTCCCCAGGACGTCGGCGATGGATCGAGCCTCGGCAACAGACATTCCAATGCCTGCGGCTCTGAGATCCTTATCCACCTCGTCGTCGGCAAGACCGATTATCTTCAATAACCTACACCTCGGATAGGAGAGTAGGGTGGATCGGGGCGTTATGAATGTATCGATTAGATGGTCTCTTCCGCTGGGAAAAGGGTTTTATCCTTCACGAACCAATACACCGGTCCATGCTTGTTGTCCTCTGCAACGACGCCGAGATCGAGGTGCCCGACGGGGAGGTCTGCCAGATCTGCGGCTTTGAGCTCGATGAGTACGATCAGGTCACGGGGACTGCGATCTTTGGCTACTACCACTGGACCTGTATATCGCATGTGGACTAGGGGGGTTGGTGGGGTAATGGACAATGATGGATGATGGCATGAGCAATCCTTATGTACTTCAATGTTCATTTAATATGCGTAGGATGATGAACTATGAATATTAATCTTGGGGCTCCGTACGAAGTTGCTATAAAAAGCATCATCGAGAAAGGCTATGCGGGAAATCGGACGGAGGTCATACGTCAGGCTATAATGGCATATAAGCGGATTATAGAGGAAGAAGAGCTGATGTTGGTACATAGAGGGGTTATGACGGAGATGGGCGAGCTGGAAGCCGGAAAGGCCGAGACCCATTCATTTGAAGAGATAAAAAAGATCCTTGAGCCTGAGTCCTAACGATCTATGGACCTCGTCTTCTCAGATTATGCAAAAAAGGAGCTCGAGAATCTACCGCAGGAGCTGAAGATCCTTTTTATGAAACGCTTAGAGAAGATGATAGTGGTGCCTCCCCGCAAACGGATGAAGCACGGGATCCCTTGCCATGTAGAAAAGGTGACCAAACAAGCGAGGATCGTTTGCGAGATCAAAGGAGATAAGATCTATGTGCTTCACTGCTTCGAGAGTCATAAAATGTATGAGCGATGGTACAGATCATACAAATAGATCCGTCTTCATATATCCTATCAGATCTGGATTGTCCTTAGCGGGATTATTCTGTTCTTGTCGAAGAGGTTTCATACCGGAGTTTATATGATCCTGGAAACTGGTACCGCTCGCTATCTATAGCATGTAGATTCTTGCCGTCCATTACGCCTCTCGCATCATCCGACAGCAGACCATGACATCCGCCTTCCCCTTCACCTGCAAGCCTTCACCGCCTCCATGACGTATCCCTTATATCGCTCCAATAGCTCCGCCATATCGCCACCCGCGGTCTCGATGTAGAGCCTGACAAGCGGCTCGGTATTGGAGGGCCGGATGAGGATGGTGTATGTCTCAGTCGTGATCTTGATCCCGTCCGTGGTATCGGGCCGAAGCGACGATAGCCGCTCAAGAAGCGCCTTCATGACATCTGGTATGCTCGCATGGCAGGGGATGCTCACCTGCTTGTATGGATAGTCGGGTATCTCGTCTGCGAGGTCTGAGAGCTTCTCCCCGCCAGATACGATCTCGGCGAGCGCTAAGCTCATAGAGAAGGGATCGTCCGAGTACTGGAACTCCGGGAGGAAGAAGTGGCCGCTCCTCTCGACTCCGAGAACCGCTCCATCGTCCTTTACCCTGTTTGCAACGAACACATCTCCCACCCGCTCTCGCTCTACCCTGAATCCAGCAGGCACGAGCTCTTTTTCAAGCATCATCGAGCAGTCGAACCCAGAGATCACGAGGTCGCCCTTCTGGTACCTCCTCTTAGCAAGGATGATTGCGACCTTCTCAGGCGGGACTATCCGGCCGAGGTCGTCGATCACGATCCCCCGGTCTGCATCGGGATCGAATCCGCAGCCGAAGTCGGCTCCCTCTTGGACGACCGCCCGGGCGGCCTCCTGAAGCGTCTCCTCGCTCGGCGAGGGCCCGCGTCCTGGAAAGTCGCCGTCGGGCCGGCCGTTGAGAACCGTAGCCTGAAAGCCCAGATCCCTGTAGAAGCCGTCCATCGTGCAGGCAGAGCCGTTTCCCATGTCGAGCACGACCTTGAGCGATCGACTGAGGTCGAGCTTCGAGGATACATAATCCCTGTAGGCATCGATCGCCTCTTTTGCGTCGTGATGGCGAACGATTCCCTCGCCGGCCCTGAATTTGCCATCCCTGTAGAAGTCCATGATCGCCGTGTTCTGATAGAGCATGCCGTATCCATAGCCCGTTCGAAACCGTATGCCGTTGTATTCGGGCGGGTTGTGCGAGGCAGAGATGTAGGCAGCGGCCTTGTACCCGCCCTTCCATGTCGAAAAGGAGATGACGGCTATTGGAAGGAGTCCGTAGCTGTCCACCTCGGCGCCTGTGGCAAGCACTCCCTCTAGAAAGGCCGCCTCTAAGGAAGGGCCGCTCGTCCTCGAGTCTCGCCCAAGCGTCACCCTTCCACCATCCGCATAAGATCCAAAGGCCCTCCCGATCCGCCCGGCGATCTCCTCGTTAAGCTCGGTCTTGTAGAGACCTCGCACATCATAAGCTCTGAAGATGGTCACGGCTGGCGAATTGTAGTGCAAGATTTAAAACAGTTTCCGGTGAATTGGGCTAAATCCTCGCGATTACCTCTCCAAAGGCGAAGTTCGGCTTGACAGCCTCTATCCTGACCCTGAGCCGGTCGCCTATCGCTCCGCCCTTGACGATCACGGCAAACCCATCCACCATGGCGACGCCGTCTCCCCCTGAGCCCATGAACGAGATCTCGACATCCACGATATCTCCCGCCCGCACAGGCCCAGATAGGAGCTTTCGGCCGACGATGTACATCTCGGCGCTCTCCTTTCGGGATGCCTTGGGGGAGTGGGACTGCACCCGAGAGAACTCCCTTCTCACCTCATTCAAGAACTCGATGAACGTATCTCCCTGAAATACCTTGACTAGGAAGTTTCCCCTCGGTCGAAGAAGCCTCTTTGCAAGGGCAAGCGACTTTCTCGCAAGGTCGATCGACCGGCTGTGGTCCACATCCCAGACGCCGCTTAGGTTCGGGGCAGCGTCGCTGATCACGGCATCGCAAGGTCCTCCCAGGGCTTCGAGGATCAGCTCGGCCGTTTCCGGTGCGGTGATATCCGCCCTGATCGTGATTACGCCCTCCAGGGATGAGATCTCCTCGAGGTCGACCCCTACGATCTTCCCGCCCGAAAGCTCCTTTGCCACCTGGAGCCAGCCGCCGGGGGCAGCGCCCAGGTCGACTACGGAGTCGCCCTTCCCTATGAGGTGGAACTTCGAGTTCATTTGGAGCAGCTTGTAGGCCGATCGGGCTCGATAGCCCTCCTGCTTGGCCTTCCTGTAGTAATGATCCCTCTGATCTCTGGCCATCCATCGAATCCAAGCCTTCATGATAGATAAGCATCATGGAGGAGGCAGCGCCTGAGCGAAGCTTGCCGGACCCCCGGATAGATAAACCTTTTATCTGCAAGGTCCAAGTGGAGAATCGTGAGCCAGGATATCCAGCTGCCGACGGTCCATGCGAGGAAGTCCATCGCCTTGATCGCATTAGGGATGGGCGTCTACTTCCTCTACCTCTACAGGGTGGGCTTCGGAGAGACGATGGAGACGCTCCAGAGCGTGAACCTGGCCGTATTCTCGATAGGGTTCCTGTTAGCACTTCTCGGAGTTCTTTGCGACGCGCTAGCTTGGCAGAAGGTCTTAAACGAGTTCGACTACCACGTATCGATAAGGGACGTCTTCTCGATCTACCTGTCATCGATCTTCTTAAACAACCTCATACCTTCGGGAAGCTTCTCCGGAGAGACCGCTCGCATCTACTTCATGGAGAAGCTCGCCGATAACTCTCGTCTGGACCAGTCCTCGGCCACGGTTGCGGCTTCCCGCATAATAACGGCCGTCCCGTTCTTCATGGGCACGATCGTCGGCCTCACATACATGGTGATGATGGCAGACGTTCCGCGCTGGGCGCTTGCCGCATGCTCGAGCATAACCATATTCCTAGTCTTCATCAACCTGGTCTTCGTCGGCATATGCTTCTCCGCATCCCTCCTTGAGAGAATTACTGACGGCCTCATCAACGGCTTGGAGTGGCTCTTTCGCCTGCGCATCAACAGGAGCGCATGCAAGGGCATGGTCCGCCAGTTCAACGCCTCGATGGTGAAGCTGACGGGGCACAAGAGGACCATTCTGATAAGCGTATTCTGGGCTTTTATGGCCTGGATATGCATGAACCTCGTAGCATTCGTCACATTTCGATCGATA
>Ga0268281_1002034_pt1 | contig 10662 bp, 10 predicted proteins | sample saktaG_10_FD_190134 | JGI IMG/M metagenome (GOLD analysis project Ga0268281, IMG submission 190134) | Saline water microbial communities from Sakinaw Lake, British Columbia, Canada - sak_2011_5_24_50m | ecosystem: Environmental > Aquatic > Non-marine Saline and Alkaline > Saline ... | reverse complement strand
AAAAAGAAAAAGTAATTGTATCTTTTGGTCAAAAGATAGGAATAGTATGCCTTAGAAGTTTGGAAGAGTATATAGGGAAAAATGAAATAATAAAGTGTTATATTATCGCTTCCTTGCCTCCTCACCAAAATGTAATTAATTATGCGAGAAATATCGCTTTATTAGAAATAATTATTTCTTCTAATTTCAAGCAAGAGGTAGAGAAGATTAGAAAGTTATATAAAAATAATTCAGTTAAAATAATTGATTTGGCAGATTTTGGCGAAAGAAATATGATGCGAGATGTAGATTAGGAAAAATAGGAAAGATAAAAAAAGAAGGGAGAAATAGAATATGAAGCAGATTGGACAATTAGACGTTACCGATAATAAAAGATTAGTTTTATCTATCGGGGAGTTTCGGGGAGTAGAGAGAGTCGATTTAAGACAATATGTAAAAGTGAAAGACGGAGATGAGTACGTCCCCACCCCTAAAGGTGTAAACTTTGCTGCAGAATGGGTAGATGATTTTGTGAAAATGATAGAGAAATTGAAGGAAGTTGATTAAGAAAAATAAAACAATATTATTATTGTTTCTTTGAGGAGAAAAATTAAAATGAAAAATGTTAATTATTTATCTATTGCTGAGGAAGCTATAAAACAGATAAAATCTAAAGGAGCATTCCTGGTAGTCAAGTCCAAAGACGATGAAAAAGTAAATGTTATGACTATAGGTTGGGCTTCCATCGGATATATGTGGAGAAAGCCGATAATGACAGTTATGGTTAGAAAGAGCCGCTTTACCCATCATATTATTGAAAAGGCTTCCAGCTTTACGGTTTGTATTCCTACTGATGACTTGAAGGAAGCATTGGATTTTTGTGGTACTAAATCCGGTCGAGATTTTGATAAATTTAAAGAATGTAATTTAACCATTGTTCCTGCACAAAAAGTAGACACTCCCATTATCAACACAGCAGGATTTAATTATGAATGTAAAATTGTTTGTAAAAGTGAAATAAATCCCGATTTTTTATGTAAAGAATATAGGGAAGATGTTTATGCAGATAATGACTACCATACTTTTTATTTTGGAGAGATAGTAGATTGTTACAAGTTATAAAATTTATTATTCCGTCAAATTGTAATTGTAATAGAATAAACTGCAGATAAAATATTGGTAAGTAAAAAAGAATTAAATTAATTTCAAATAATTTTTACAAAAAAGAAGGATTATCCAAGGCGAATGTGGAAAATGGAGGTAGAGAATAATTTTTAATTAAAACATAATTTCTGGTAAATATTAAAAAATATATATGGTTAATATTTAAGTTCAAGAAAAAATATAATAGCCGCGAGTTTAAGCATTTGAAGTTAAGAGGGAGGTGATTTGTTTAGCATAATTATTCAAGTTCTAAGTTAGTAAGGATTTGTTTACTTAAAAGATTAATTAAAAAATATTTAAGGAGGATTTATACAAATATGTTGAGATTTAAAATAACTAAAGGACTATTAATTTCCCTGTTAACTTTCTTGTTAATTTTAGGTTCTATATCCTTTATTTTAGCTGCCGAAAAAGAGATTGTTGTATTATCGATTAATGACTTTCATGGTTCTCTTGCTCCCGATGGTAAAAATGTTGGAGTAGTAAAGCTGGTTGATGCTTTATTGACTGAAAAGGCTAAGAATCCAGAAGGAACAATTATTGTCTCTGCAGGTGATAATTACCAGGGTAGTGCCATGTCTAATCTTATGTATGGTGAACCGGTAACAGCAGCATTTAGAGAAATGGGTTTAGAATTATCCGCAGTAGGTAATCATGAATTTGATTGGGGAGTGGATAGAATTAACAAATGGGCTGAAGATGGTGGATTCGACTTTGTATGTACTAATATTTATGACAAAAGAACTAATCAACCGGTCGATTGGGCAGAACCTTTTGTCATTATCGAAAAAGATGGAGTGAAAGTTGGATTTATTGGCTTGGCTACTCCGGAGACTGCTTATAAAACCCTAAAAGCAAATGTAGTAAATTATGAATTTAGAGACCCGGTAGAAGTCCTTACCGAATGGGTGCCTAAGGTGAAAGATGCAGGAGCAGATATTATTATCGCTTTAACTCATCTTGGTTCATTCCAGGACAAAGAAGGGAACATTACCGGCGAAGCTGCTGACTTGTGTGCAGTAGATGGAGTAGATGCAGTAATATCTGCGCATACCCATATGAGTGTTAGCGGCCTGGTAAATGGCAAGCCTCTGGTACAAGCTTATAAGCAAGGTCGTACATTTGCTAAAGTGACCTTTGTTTTTGACGAAAATAATAAATTAGTTAGCGCAGAACCATCACTAGATCACCTCTATAACAGGGCTGATACTCTAAAAGATGATGCTAATATGTTAGCAATTTATCAAAAATATGAGGATGAATTGAATCCTGTTTTAGGAAAGGTATTGGGTAAAACTACAGTAGATTTGGACCATGACAGATATGACGGACCATCCTTATTGGGAGAATGGTCATGTGAAGTAATGAAAGATAAGGCTGGAGTTCAAATTGCTATGACCAATGGCGGTGGACTTAGGGTTCCTGTTCCGGCAGGAGAAATTACTGCCGGTAAATTATATGAAGTCATGCCTTTTGATAACACTCTATACACTATGAAGTTATCCGGTGCAGATGTAAAGGCAAATATCGAACACGGCATAATGAATGAAGATATTGGTTGGATTCAGATATCCGGAGTAAGAGTAACATATAATTCCGGAGCAGAGGCGGGTAACAGGATTACCAGCATGGTATTGGAAGATGGAACCCCTGTTGAGATGGATAACTATTACACTGTAGTTACCAATGACTTTATGTTCACCGGCGGGGATAATTACAACTTTGAGAATTCTAAAGATGGACTAGATACCTTCGTTCCTATAAGGGATGCTCTAATGGAGGCAGTAGAAAAGGCCGGAGTTATTTCACCAGTAAAACGAAATTGGTTATCGGAAGCAAAAAGCGGTAAAATCTATGTGGTTGAAGTGGGAGATTCTGTATGGGAAATTGCCCAAAAATTTGGTACAACGGTAGAAAAGATTGTTGCTCTTAATGAATTAGCTAACATGAGACTTATCAGACCGGGTCAGGAGTTAGTTATTCCTACCGATTGATAAATTAATAAGTAAAAAGGGGATGGTATTATTAATATGCCATCCTCTTTTTTGTTACTGTTTTGTTGAATTACTGTTTTGTTGAATTCTTAGGGGTCAGGTCTTCACATTTGACATAACGTATAAATTCTTTTAAGTTACGTTATGTCAAATGTGAAGACCTGACCCCTAAGATAGAGAGTTGATAATTATGAGAAAAAAGCAATCCAATATATTATTATGGATATTTATATTTTTTATTGTCTCATCATTATTTTATTATTTCATTATTTATAACAGAAATAGTTCTGTAGAGAATAAAGATATTACTTATGTAAGGGCAAAAGTCTTAGAAGTAATTAGTAGTGATTTAACCGAAGAAGGATATATCCCGGGTGTTTATGCAGGCACCCAAGAATTGAAAATTGAGATATTGTCTGGGAAATTTAAAGGCCAAAAGGTAAACTTAACTAATTCTCGATTACATGGAGATTTAGTATATGATGTTGTTGCCGAAGATGGAATGGAAATTGTTTTGGCTGTAAAAGAAAGAGAAGGTAAGTCACCTTCAATTGGAGTCGATACTTACGCTCGGGATAAAGTTCTCTATATACTTATTTTTCTATTTATTTTTGTATTAATTGGAGTGGGAAGAATAAAGGGTTTAATGGCTTTAATTTCCCTGGTTATTACCGGTTTATTGATTGCTTTTTTTATGCTGCCGTTAATGTTTAAAGGTTACAGCCCGATCTTATTGGCTATTATTACTGCCACTATAATCATATTTTTATCTTTGATGTTAATTGGCGGATTTAATAAAAAAAGTTTAGCAGCTGTAATTGGGACATCGGCAGGAGTAGTAATTGCCGGAATTATTTCTTTAGTTTCAGGGAAATTTGCCCATCTTACCGGGATTACCGGAGAAGCCAGCGAACAACTTATTTATATAGTAGGCAGTTTTCCTATTAATATAAGAGGGATAATGTTTGCTGGTATTATTATATCCTCTCTTGGAGCAGTGATGGATGTAGGTATGTCCATTGCTTCTGTCATCTTTGAGATTCATAATAAGGCTCCTGAGTTAAACAAGGCAGAACTCTTTAAATCAGGAATGAATGTGGGGAAAGATATAATGGGTACAATGGCCAACACCTTAATACTTGCCTTTGCCGGTTGCTCTTTAAGTATAATGGTACTTTTAATGGCTTATGATATGCCTTATTTTAGAGCGATAAATCTCAATACAGTCAGCACTGAAATTATTCAGGGTTTATCCGGAAGCATCGGTTTGATATTAACAGTGCCTATAACCTCTATTATTTCCGCTCTGTTTATCGAGAATAAGCGGAAGAAATATAGAATCAATAATTAATTTAATTGTTTGTGGAATAATTGGATATTGCCACATTATGATCTTTAGATTTTTTCGTCTCTTTAAATATTTATTTTTAAAACCTGAAACCCATAATGTATTAATTTTTATCACTATATTTTCATATTTACTGTCTGCTAAAAAAAGAGATATGAATAAATTGAAAAAATAGTGAAAAAATATTTGTATTTTAATTGATTTAATGCTAAACTTTTTATGGTTTTTTAACTTCATTATCTTAATTCTTTCAAAATCGTAAACAAAATAATTGGTTTACCCTTACAAATTGGATTTATATTTACTTAAAGGAGAATATTAAAATTTTAATACACGCGCCTTTAAAGACGTTGTGCTTGCTTCAAGATACTTTCTTCTGTCCCGGCTTAACGGGAGCTTTCCCTCATTCCCACCTTTACAGATGGGGAATTTCTACCAGATTAAATATCTATATATCACTATTTTCAATGAAATATTTAGGGGAAAAATATTCCATACCTATATTGTGATACATTATAATATTTTGAAAATTACTAAAAATATTAAAGAAGGTTAAGTACAAAAAGCAAAATTCAATGGGGGGTGAATAAAAAGTAAAAAACTTTTAAGAGTTTGACAATTTAAAAATTATTAGTCGAAAAGGTTCATGTTTAAAAAGGTTTATGTTTTAGTACAAATTTTAGTATAAAGGAGAAAAGAAATGAGAAAAAGTTTATTCGTTTTGACATTGGCTTTACTTATAATTGCTATTAGCAGCGTAGCTCTTGCTGCTGATGTAGTTAAAATTGGTATTTTTGAACCCATGACCGGACCAATGGCTGTTGGCGGAGCACTTGGTATGCAGGGATATGAACTTGCCCAAGACTACAGACCTACAGTCTTAGGGAAAACAGTTGAATTAATCCTTGTTGACAATAAAAGTGATAAGGTTGAATCAGCTACTTCAGTTTCCAGATTAATCGAAAAAGAAAAAGTAGTAGCAGTTTTAGGTAGTTATGGCAGCAGTTGTTCAATCCCAGGCGGTGAAGTTGCTGATAAAGCAGGAATTCCCATGCTTGCTGCCGGAGCAACTAACCCATTAGTTACTTATGGCAAAGAATATGTTTTCCGTTGCTGCTTCATTGACCCCTTCCAGGGTGAAGTAATGGCTCGTTATACTTTTGAAAACTTAGGAATCAAAAAAGCAGCTCTTTTAGTTGATATTGCTCAGGATTATTCAGTTGGTTTGGCGAAATTCTACAGAGATACATATCTAAAACTTGGCGGAGAAATTATTAGCGACGTAAAGTATAACACCGGCGACCAGGACTTTAGTGCACAGTTAAGCCAAATTATAAATTCCGGAGCAGAAGCTCTGTTTTTTCCGGGTTATTTCGGAGACGTTGCTTTGATAGCTATCCAGGGTAGAGAGTTAGGATTTAAAGGCATATATTTAGGCGGAGATACCTTGCATAATCCGGTTTTAATTGATTTAGCCGGTGATTCTGTTGAAGGTTTAGTTGCAAGTACTTTCTTTGCAGAAGATGCACCACCTATTCCGGAATCAGTTAAATTTGTTGATCGTTGGAACAAGAAATTTGAGGAAGCTCCCAATGCAACTTCTATTCTTACCTACGATGCCTACAACTTAATGCTTGACGCTATTGAAAGAGCCGGCTCATTTGACCCGGTTGCCATCAAGGATGCTTTGGCTGCAACAAAAGATTTCCCGGGTGCTGGCGGTAATATTACCATCAATGAAATTGGTGATGCAGTAAAACCTGCAGTTATAGTTAAAATTGTAAACGGGAAACAGATTTACGATACAACAGTTAATCCCTAAAAATAATTGATTTATTTACTAAATTACATAGAGGGATAGAATAGATATAACTCTATCCCTCTATGTAAAAAGAACCTTTTCGACTAAATTTATTATGATAAGTAAAACGGAAGAGCAAAATGCCACAGTACGAGAACGCCTTTGCTTATTTTACCTTCAGATTAACAAAGTAAAGGAGCTAAAAAGTTAAAATTTAAAGTATATAGAAGTTATTTAATTAGAAGTTTATATATTGAAAGGAGGATTCTATGCCATTAAATTTATTCCTGCAGAATTTAGCTAACGGTCTATCTCTGGGAAGTTTATATGCCTTGATTGCTATAGGATATACTATGGTTTATGGAATTTTAAGATTAATCAATTTTGCTCACGGGGAAATATTTATGCTTGCGCCTTACTTTCTTTTTTATGGATTATTAATTTTCCATTTGCCCTGGTGGGCATCAATTATTGCTGCCGTAGCCTTAACTTCTGTAACCGGAATGTTATCTGAAAGAATTGCTTACAGACCTTTACGAAATGCACCTAGGATTTCTGTTTTGATTTCAGCGATTGGTGTGTCATTTTTTCTACAAAATTTAGCCATTGTACTTTTTACCGGAATTCCCAAGCCTTTTTTCCGTCCGAAATTTTTTAAAAATATTTATCAATTTGGGGGTGTACGCATACAATCGACTCTTATTGCCTCGGTAATAATTTCCGCTATCTTTTTAGCCCTACTAATATATATTGTTTACAAAACAAAAACTGGCCTTGCCATGAGGTCAATATCTACAGATATTGAAACTTCCAGATTGATGGCAGTTAATGTTGATAAAACCGTATCTATCACCTTTATTATCGGTTCAGCTTTAGCCGCTGTGGGCGGTATTTTGTGGGCTTTAAGATTTCCGCAATTATTCCCTTTTATGGGTATGATGCCTGGTTTGAAAGCTTTTATTGCAGCTGTTGTGGGAGGAATTGGAAATATACCGGGGGCGATGCTCGGTGGATTATTTTTAGGTATGTCTGAAATATTGTTTGTCGCTTTCTTGCCTGCATTGTCAGGATATAGAGATGCATTTATCTTTGCAATCTTGATTTTAATCCTGTTGTTTAAACCGGATGGTATTTTAGGTAAAAATGTACAGGAGAAGGTGTAGCACATGAAAAAACAAAATGAAAAGTTATATACGGTATTGGCTTTATGTATATTGGCAGTTTTGGTATATTTTGCTGAGAAAAATTTAGATGCCTATAATTTAAGAATTCTAAATCTTGGTGCTATATACGTTACTCTAGGTGTAAGCTTGAATTTAATTTATGGATTTACGGGTCAATTTTCCTTGGGTCATGCTGGTTTTATGGCAATTGGCGCTTACGTGACCACCTTATTAGTACTTCCTCCTTATTATAAAGAAATGATTTTCATACTCGAACCATTGGTTTGGCCCTTTACTGTTATGCATTCACCTTTTATAGTTGCTTTATTATTAAGTGGATTGATATCCGCACTGGTGGCAATTTTAGTCGGATTGCCGGTGTTAAGGCTTAAAGGAGATTATTTAGGAATAGCGACTCTGGGTTTTGCCGAAATAGTAAGGATAATCGCTAATAATATCCCTCAGGTTACCAATGGGGCTTTGGGAATAAAAGGTATTCCGGAATTTTCTAACCTCTGGTGGACTGTAGGAGTAGCTGTTTTTACAGTTTATATTATCAAGGGATTAATTAACAGTAGTTTTGGACGAGCTTTGATGGCTATCAGGGAAAATGAGATAGCTGCCGAGGTTATAGGAGTTAATCTTACCTACCATAAAGTAATGTCATTTGCCGTTAGTGCATTTTTCGCCGGGGTTGCCGGAGGTTTATTCGCTTGTCTGATTACAACCATAGACCCCAGGGCATTTATGTTCGTAATGACCTTTAATATATTAATTGTGGTTGTGCTTGGCGGTTTAGGCAGTATTACCGGAACAATAGTTGCGGCCTTTTTATTTAATTTTTCTTTGGAATATTTGCGTCCCATAGAAGCAGGCTTTAATATTGGACCGATTGTAATTCCCGCAATACCTGGCTTAAGGATGGTTACTTTCTCAGCCCTCCTCCTAATTGTTATTTTATACATGAAGAATGGAATTATGGGAGGTATTGAGTTTTCCTGGAAGGGATTATTTAGATTTATTCGCAAAATTTTCCCAAATAAAAAATCATCTGAAGGGAGTGCTATGTAATGGAATTGTTGATGGAATTATTAAATGTAGATAACATTACTATGAAATTTGGCGGTTTAACAGCTGTAAGTAATTTTAAGTTAAAAATCATCCCGGGCGAGCTTATTGGATTGATTGGTCCAAATGGTGCCGGAAAGACTACCGTCTTTAATATGATTACCGGAATATACACCCCGACTATAAATAAGATTTACTTTCAAGATCAAGATATTACCGGAATAAAACCCGATAAAATTGCTAAAGTAGGGATCGCCCGAACCTTCCAAAATATCAGGCTTCTGGAGAACCTGACAGTAATTGATAATGTAATGATAGGTTTTCATCTTCACCTTAAATCAAATCTTGCTTCCGCTATCCTTAAATTTCCCGGTTATGTTCGTGAAGAAGAAAGCATTTACCATAAATCAATGGAATTGTTGGAGAAAGTAGAATTAGAAAAATTCAAACGGGAAAAAGCAGGTAGTCTTCCTTATGGGCAGCAGAGGAAATTAGAGATTGTTCGGGCTTTGGCTACTGGACCCAAACTACTTCTTTTGGATGAGCCGGCAGCTGGGATGAATCCTCAGGAAACCAAGGATTTAATGAGCTTTATTCAGAAGATTCAAAATGACTTTGATTTAACTATTCTTTTGATAGAGCATGACATGAAAGTAGTAATGGGAATATGCAAAAGAATTTTAGTAATGGATTATGGAGTGACTATTGCTGAGGGAAATCCGGCAGAAATTCAAAATAATCCGGAAGTAATCAAGGCTTATTTGGGGGTGGATGCAGACTATGCTTAAGATTAATAATTTAAATGTTTTTTTTGGCGGTATACATGCCTTAAAAGGAATTTCATTTGATGTTCCTCAGGGAAAAGTAATTACTTTAATCGGAGCAAATGGAGCAGGTAAAAGTACTACTTTAAGGAGTATCTGTGGTTTAATTAAACCACAGGAAGGTAAAATAAAGTTTAACAACAAAGAGATAACCGGTGCTCCTACTGATAAGATTGTTAAAAGAGGAATTGCCCTGATACCGGAAGGAAGAAAAATATTTCCTAATTTAACAGTTCAAGAAAATTTAACCTTAGGTGCTTTTGCCCGGAATGACAAAAAAGAAGTTACGAAAGATCTTGAATGGGTTTACGAGTTGTTCCCTAGGGTTAAAGAAAGATTATGGCAAAAGGGCGGAACTTTGTCAGGCGGAGAACAACAGATGTTAGCTGTAGCCCGGGGATTAATGTCCCGGCCAAAACTTTTAATGCTGGATGAGCCTTCTTTGGGATTAGCACCTTTATTAGTGAAAGAAATTTTTGATATTATTAAGCGGATTCACCAGGAAGGGATGACAGTTCTTTTGGTTGAACAGAACGCTTTTGCAGCATTGAAAATTGCTGATTACGCTTATGTGTTGGAGACCGGAAAGGTTGTCCTGCAAGGAACCGGAGAAGAGCTTCTGCAAGACGATGGAGTAAGGAAAGCTTATCTGGGAGAATAATGATATTTTAATAAAACGAAAAACGAAAAGCGCAAAACGTAAAACTATAGCTCAAAATGTAAAATTTAAATATATATCTCAGTTCGTTGATTAATTACTTAGTTAATTGGTTAATAAATTATTAGAATTGTACTATTTAACTAGTTTATTTTGCATCTTGTATTTAAAGCTAACGGCTATCGACTATTCACTAACGACTAGTTAAGAGTTTTGAATTATGGTTTTTCGCTTTTAGTTTTAAATTTTTAGCTGTATACTGACAACTAAAAAATTGTATTTGAAAATAACGACTAATTTAATATTATTCTATAGTAATTAGCCAAGAAATTTTCCGCTGATATTGACTGTTTTTATCAAGAGCAGTAATATTTACAATATAAGACTTTTTAATTAAAGGTTTTAAAGAATCAGGGGTAAAAGAAATTTCTCGATTTTCCGGATTAAAATCGAATTTTACTTTTGCCCCTCCTAATTTCATAGAGAGAGTATCTGCAACATAATTATCCCCCTCTAAAATTGCCCCTATCTTAACCAATTGGCTGCTTTCTATTATACCGTCATAGGGGAAAATTTGGGAAGCATTAAAAGGGCGTTGATTTAATATCTGCACAAAAGAATTAAGTGAACTTTGGCCAAAAATTATTTGCCGGTTCAAGGAAA
>Ga0268281_1002030_pt1 | contig 10674 bp, 9 predicted proteins | sample saktaG_10_FD_190134 | JGI IMG/M metagenome (GOLD analysis project Ga0268281, IMG submission 190134) | Saline water microbial communities from Sakinaw Lake, British Columbia, Canada - sak_2011_5_24_50m | ecosystem: Environmental > Aquatic > Non-marine Saline and Alkaline > Saline ... | reverse complement strand
GCATATTATCGTATATTGCTATTCTTGCGAGGATAGGGGAATTATATTCCCCCGTTTTATTTATATCTGTGTTAGTTTTAATGTTAGAAATATTATCAGGCATAAAAATATGTAATGGTTGAGTAATAAAATTAATTAGATTTCTATACTAAAGAATTATATTGATTTTTTATTATTAAATCAATAAATTATTTTCTAATTATTTTCAAATTCTTTTCACAAAAAAAGTTTTTAACAGTTGTTAATATTTAATTATCTGTTGAAACTAACATATAGTTTTAATTAAAAGATATGGTATTAAAAACTTTTGGCATAACATATAGGCTGGTTTTTTAAGTTATCAACAACTTTTTCAACAGGTGTTGATAAGTATGTGGAAATAATTGGAAAAATGGAAAAAAGTCTTTAAGAATGAAAGAATATTAATAAAGATATATCAGATTATTTTAGCTATAGAACAAGTGTTTTTAAAAGAATCAAAAGAAAAATAATATTAGCATAAAGATAAATATAGTTAAATCTATGTATTAAATTTATAAAAAAAATATTAAGAAATTGAGTTCTTGATATTAGAATAATTAGAATGTATAATTGTCTATTTAATCGAGAGCAAAAAGTATTAAAAGGTATAAAAGATGAAAAGAACATATCAACCAAAAGTAAGAAAAAGAAAAAAGACACATGGCTTTAGAGCAAGAATGAAAACAAGGGCCGGAAGAAAGATATTAGCTAACAGAAGAAGAAAAGGAAGAAAAGTACTTTCTGCTTAAAATATTTTAAGGGAAGGTAAATATTAAATTTGAAACAATTAAAAGAAGAAAAGACTTTGAGAAGCTATACAGTAATGGCAGAAGAGTAAATTGTAAAAATTTAAGGCTAGTGGTCTTATTGGCAGGCGATAGTAGAGATATCTTAAGGGTTGGCTTTGTTATTAACAAAAAAATCGGAAAAGCAGTAGAAAGAAATAGGGTTAGAAGAATTCTTAAGGAAATATTTAGAAAAATAGAAAAAAAGGATACAAAGAGCATTGATATACTTTGCATAGCAAACAGGACAATAACTGATAGCAGTTTTATAGAGTTAAAAGACCAGATACATAAAAGTTTACAGGCCTTCCTTTTTTAAAAAGTAGACTAAAGTTTTCAGTAATGAACTAAGAATGTTTTATTAATAATGAAAAGAGTACTAATATTTATAATAAAGATTTATAAAAAAATAGTATCACCTATGCTACCGAAAAGCTGCCGGTTTTACCCTACTTGTTCAGAATATGCTCTACGGGCTATCTGTAAGTATGGAGCATTAAAGGGCAGTATTATGTCGATATACAGAGTGCTAAGGTGTAATCCTTTTAATAAAGGCGGATACGATCCGGTAAAATAATAATAAAGGAGGCTAGAAAAATTGACCCAGATAATGGATGGTTTGGGAAAGCTGTTACAACCCATACAAGGTGCTTTAGAATGGATAGTTATATTTTTATATAATAATGTTATTGCAAATTATGGAATAGTTATAATACTTCTAACTATTATAGTAAGAATTGTATTAACTCCCCTAACTCTTAGCCAGACAAGGTCTATGGCTAAAATGCAGAGGCTTCAGCCGCAGCTGCAGGAAATCCAGAAGAAATATAAAGGTGATAAGCAAAAGATACAGCAAGAGACAATGGAGTTTTACAAAAAGAATAATGTCAACCCCCTGGCAGGGTGCCTGCCATTAATACTGCAGATGCCTGTATTTTTTGCTTTATTCCGTGTGTTAAGAGAACCTTCAATTATAATTACAAGTGTGCTTGGGCTTCCCTACATTAACGATGTAGCTAACCCAAACTTTACGTTCTTATGGCTGGATTTAAATGCTAAGGACCCTTACTATATATTGCCAATATTAATGGTAGCAACAATGTTTCTGTCAACGAAATTAACATCCACTTCAAGTAGTGGACAAAATAAAATAATTATGTACGCCATGCCAGCAATATTTGGAGTTATATCTATAAATCTTGCATCTGGAATATTGATATATTGGGTAACAACAAATGTATGGTCTGTAGGGCAGCAGTGGGTTGTAAACAGATTTATAAAAAGACAGGCAGAAAGACAAGAAGAAAAGGGAAAAGAGGCTAAAAAGGAAGAGGTTTTAGTGCTTACCGAGGAAGAGAAAAAGATAATCAAAAAAAAGAGGAAAAAAAGAAAGAAGAAGAAATAGTTTGAATTTAAGAGGTGATAGATAGGATGTTAGATGAAAATATGGGAGATGCCATTAATACATTTGTAAAATCATTAGAAAATGAGCAGAAAAGCGGAAAACTGGTAGAAAACAGTATAAAAGAAAATAATAAAAATAAAGAGTCGTCGGGATTTGAAGAAATAACAAATTTTGTAAAAAGGGCAGTAGAAATTATTTGTATAGGTGAAAAGGTTAATATTAAAGCAGATGAAGAAAATTTAAAGATTTCAGTATATGGGAATGATTTAGGAATAGCTATTGGTAAAGACGGAAGGAATATTGAAGCATTAGAGTATGTAACTAATTTAATAGGTAGAAGGAAAAAATTAATTGGTAAAAATGTTATTATAGATATAAAAGACTATAGAAAAAGAAATATTGAGAAGATAAAAAAAGTAGCTATTGAGATGGCAAAGAAGGCAATTAAAGAAGGAAGAAAGATAATTTTAAAACCTATGCCATCGCATGAAAGAAAAATAATTCATAACATATTATCAAGCTTAAAAGAAGTTAAAACGAGAAGCCAGAACGAAGAGCCAAACAGAAGAGTGATTATATACCCTGTTGGCAATAATTAATAATCCTCTTTTAATATTACAATCTAACCGGCCCCTACCCGATAACCCATACGCCAATTCTATTTACGCTTCCATCAAAAAAGCCACTTGCAAAATATACCTTATCAAGAGCATGGGCCCTGATAATTTCCTGCATGATTGCAGCGATCTCATTACTTAATATAGGAACGTGATCACTGTCCCATCTAACTCCCCTGCTAAGATGCAGTAAAATACCCCTGACAAATGGAATAACTGCCGAGATCTTATCTGATACTAATTCTAGTGGATGATTATGTCCGGTATCAAAGGTAATAAGCTTGTTGTATTTGTATCTAATTATTTATTATATTAAAATTAAATTCTTAATAGGTAATTTTTATTTATCAAAAGGAGGGTTAATTGGAAGATTTTGTTTTCCAGAGTGCTACAAAAATAATTTTTGGCAAGGGTGCTGAAAGAAATGTTGGGAAAGAAGTTAAAAAATATAGTAGTAAAATATTGCTTCATTACGGGCATGGGAGTATTAAAAAATATGGTCTTTATAAAAGAATCGTAAAATCTTTAAAAGAAGAAGGAATTGAAATAATTGAACTTTCTGGAGTTCAACCAAATCCTGTACTAAGTATGGTGAAAGAGGGAATTAAGATCTGCAGGCAGGAGAAGATAAATTTTATTTTAGCAGTTGGTGGAGGAAGTGTGATTGATTCAGCAAAGGCTATAGCAATTGGAGTACAGATTACAGGAGATATATGGGATTGTATTGTTAAGAAAGTAAAAATTAGCTCTGCATTACCTGTAGGAGTGGTTGTGACAGTGCCTGCATCAGGCAGTGAGGCAAGCGATGCAACAGTAATTACGAATGAGGACAAATTGATAAAAAAGGGTTACCATAGTGATGAAATAAGACCAAAATTTTCTATTTTGAATCCTGAGCTTACATATAGCCTGAAATCTTACCAGACAGCGTGTGGTGCTTCAGATATTATGTCTCATGTAATGGAAAGGTATTTTACAAATACAAAAAATGTTGATTTATCAGACAGATTATGCGAGGCAACGCTAAAGGTAGTTATAGAAAATACTCCATTAGTTTTGGATAAACCCAATGATTATAATGGGCGCGCAGAGATAATGTGGGCAGCTACAATTGCTCATAATGGCTTGCTTGGAATGGGTAGAATTGAAGACTGGGGGTCTCATAAGCTGGGACATGAAATCGGCGCTATGTATGATATAGTTCATGGTGCAACAATATCTGTTATATTTCCGGCATGGATGAAGTATGTATACAAGAAAAACGTGGGAAGGTTTGAACAGTTTGCGGTAAGAGTATTTGGAATAGATGCTTTTTCTATATCACAGGAGATCGCAGCTGTCAGGGGAATAGAAGAACTGAAAAATTTTTACAGAAAAATTGGAATGCCAGTATCTTTAAAAGATTTAGGAATTGGTGATGAGAGAATTGATGAAATGTCTGAAAAGTGTACAACTTGGGGGCCTGTAGGTAATTTTGTAAAACTGTACAAGGAAGATGTAAAGAAAGTATTTGAACTTGCAAGATAATTGGAAAATATTGGGCAATTATACTATATGTAGTATATAAAAATATAAATATACACAATATATGCAATAAATTAGAAAATAAAAAAAATTATACTGATATATTATAAGCTGCATAGGATAATATAAGTTACCGCTTTTTAAGGTAAATCTTTTTAAAAATCTAAATAGGACTATTGCTATAATCTAAAAAAATAATGTTATAATTAATAAGGAATAGAGAACAAATTAATATTGGCAAGACAATCATTGTAATATTTTATATGAAAGGATTTTAATAAATGTATGAGAGCAGCAGCGACACAATAGCTGCAATTAGTACAAAACCTGGCGAGGCAGCAATTGGTATTGTTAAAATAAGCGGAGAAAAATCTATAGAAATAGCAGATAGAATTTTTAAATCAGAAAAAAATAGAAAAATATCTGATGTGAATACATATAATATGGTGTACGGATCTATAATAGATAGTAAAAAGAATATTGTAGATGCAGTGATAGTTACGCTAATGAAAAAACCAAAATCTTATACGAGGGAAGATGTTGTTGAAATTAACTGTCATGGTGGATTAATAGCAACAGAAAAAGTTCTGGAATTATGCCTGGAAAACGGTGCAAGAACAGCTGAACCAGGAGAGTTTACAAAAAGAGCTTTCCTAAATGGGAGAATAGACCTGTCACAGGCTGAAGCGGTAATAGAAATAGTAAAGTCTAAGACAGAGGAAAGTTTAAAAATTGCAGCGAGAAACATAAAGGGTGAAACAAGAACTGAAATAGAAAAATTGAGAAGGATTATAATGGATGTAATGGTAGAACTTGAAGCATCAATTGATTTTATTGAAGAAGATTTAGAAATAACTCCATATGGCGAATTAGAAAAGAAGGTTAATAGTATATGCAGGAATATAGAAAAACTAATTAAGGATGAGGGAAAAGGGGAAATTATTAAAAATGGTGCAAAGATTGCAATAGTTGGGAAAACAAATGTTGGAAAATCAAGTCTTTTGAATATATTATCAAAAAAAGAAAAAGCAATAGTGACAGCTCTGCCAGGGACAACAAGGGATGCAGTAGAAGAGGTGTTATATTTAGAAGGGATTCCACTAATGCTTGTAGATACTGCAGGGATTAGAAAAGCAAAAAATATGATAGAAAAAATTGGGGTTAAAAAAAGTTTAGGACATATAAATGAAGCAGAAATTGTAATATTCGTATTGGATGGAAATAGAAAAGTTGAGAATGAGGATAAGGAAATAATGGAGAAAATAAAGGGAAAAGAAATAATAGCCTGTATTAATAAAATTGATCTGAAGCAAAAAATAGAGAGAGATATTATAAATAAAAGACTAGGCAGGAGAAAGATAATTGAAATATCAGCATTGGAAGGAACAGGTATAAGTAAATTAGAGAAGGAGATTAAAAAGACTGTACTGGGGGATATAAATTATAATATTGAGAATAAAATAATTGTAAATGCAAGGCATAAAAAAATTTTAAAAGAGGTAAAGGAAATTTTAGAAAATTCGAAAAAAGCAATGAAGGAGAAAATGTCTGAGGAATTTCCATCATCTGACTTAAAAAATGCTTATGATTTATTAGGTGAAATAATAGGAGAAAAAACAGGGGAAGAATTACTTGATAATATATTTAGTAAATTTTGTATAGGAAAATAATTTTTTTAGGGAAGTCAATTACGCCAGAAATTAATATAATAAGGATAATTGGCGAATTGTTTCACGTGAAACAATCAGAATAAAAAAGTAGAGGATTGTGAAATAATAGAATGAAAGTAGACAACATGTATGATGTAATAGTTATAGGGGCAGGACATGCAGGTTGTGAAGCAACTATTGCATCTGCAAAAAATGGAGCCAAGACATTAATAATAACTATAAATATGGATAGTATTGCAATGATGCCATGCAATAGTGCAGTTGGAGGTCCAGGGAGAGGGCAGCTGGTTAGGGAAATTGATGTTTTAGGGGAGAGATAGCAAAGAACGCTGATAAAAATTTCATACATAGCAGGATGTTAAACACCTCAAGAGGTCCAGCAGTACAGGCTCTGAGAGCTATTGTAGATAAGAGAAGATATTTTCTTTCAATGAAATATGTGTTGGAAGAAAAAAAATTATTGGATCTTAAACAGGGTTTAGTGGTTGATATAAATAAAGAAGCAGATGGATATAAAGTAATAACAAGTGATGACAAATGTTACAGGTGCAAGTGTATAGTAATAGCTACTGGGACATTCCTGGATGGTAAGATATTCTGGGGAAATTATGAAATAAATGCAGGCAGACAGGGTGAAATACCTTCAAATAGATTGGCTATTAATTTAAAAAAAATGGGATTTAAATTTGGGAGGCTAAAAACAGAGACACCACCGAAAGTAGATAAAAAAACAATAAATAAAAAAATATTAAAAATTCAAAGTTATGATAAGTTTCCAGAAATGTTTTCTTATGAAAATAGGTATGATGGGAGGGAGCAGTTAGAAAATTATATATCTTATGTAGATAAAGAATGTATAGAATATATAATGAAAAATATAAAAAAATCTGCAAACTATAGTCATAAAATGGGATCAGAAGGACCAAAGTACTGTCCCTCCATAGAGGATAAAGTTAAAAGATTTAAAAATAAGAAGAGACATCTGGTTTTTATTCAACCAGAAGGCAGGGATACTAATGAAATGTATTTACATGGACTTCATACAACTTTTTCAGAAGAAATACAGTTAGGAATAATAAAAAGGATAAAAGGATTAGAAAATGCAAAAATAACAAGACCAGGTTATGGAGTAGAATATGATTATCTTATGCCTTTTCAAATAAATAATAATTTAGAAAGCAAGCTATATGAGAATATATTTTATGCTGGTCAGGTGAATGGAACTACTGGTTATGAAGAAGCAGCATCACAGGGAATCATTGCAGGAATTAATGCTGCAAGAAGGGCAAAAAGCCTTGATAATATCATTATTAATAGGGAAGATTGTTATATAGGTGTATTAATTGATGATATTGTAGTAAAAGGTGTGCACGAGCCTTATAGAATGCTAACATCAAGAAACGAGTACAGGCTTTATCACAGGCATGATAATGCAGATGCAAGAATGGCAAAATTTTTAAAAAAATTAGGTTTTAAAGAAAAAGCATCAAAGATTTGCAAAAAGTATAAAAAAATTGAAAGCGTAATTGAGGAGATTAAAAAGAGTAAAAGCTTAAAAGATAAAAATTTAATTGAGGGAATTAAACAGGATAAAATAAAATTAAGTGAGATTAACAATATAAAAAATACATTTAATTTGGATGACGTGGGAATTAGGAGCGTACTTATAAATATGAAGTACAAGACCTTTATAGATAGAGAAATTAATAATATAAATAAGGTTAGAAGTAATATAAACGTAAAGATTCCTGAGGATATTGATTACAGCAAAGTAAATAATATATCAAATGAAGCAACTAAAAGTTTAAAAATAAAAAAGCCAACAACGCTGGGGCAGGCAACAAGAATTGAAGGAGTTGGTCCAGCAGATGTTTTTTCTTTGCTGTGTTATATAAAAAATGTTTCACGTGAAACATAAGAAAGTAGGATATAAAAATGTTTCACGTGAAACATTAGGTAGTTTATGGGAAATTATTATATATAAAATATAGGAAAGTTATGAGATTTGATGTAATTGTAGTTGGCGCAGGACATGCGGGTTGTGAAGCTGCACTGGCTGCTGCAAGACTTGGTCTAAAGACTTTAATAATTACTATAAATTTGGATAAGATTGCTCTTATGCCATGTAACCCAGCTATTGGCGGATTGGGGAAAAGCCAGCTGGTTAAAGAAATAGATGCATTGGGTGGAGAGATGGCAAAAGCAGCAGATAAAACGTTAATACAAATAAAGGTTTTAAATAGAAGCAAGGGGCCTGCAGTTCAAGCATTAAGAGCACAAATAGATAAGAAAGAATATGAAATGCAGATGAAAAAGACGCTTGAAAACACTGAAAATTTAACTTTAAGGCAGGGAACTGTAAGCAAGGTTATTGTTGGCAAGGGTAGGACAATAGAGATTTTTATAGAAAGTGGTATGAAATTTATTGCCAAAGCAGTAATTATTACTTCCGGGACATTCTTAAGAGGAAGAATAATAATTGGCAAGAGAGATTACAAAGCCGGCAGGATGGGAGAATATGCAGCAATGAATTTAACAAGCAGTCTTAAAGAAATTGGATTTAAGATGGATAGGTATCAAACTGCTACACCTCCCAGAGTTGACAGGAGAACAATAGATTTTTCAAAAACAACTATTCAGCCAGGAGAACCAAATCCTATAAGTTTTTCATGCTGGAATGAAGATAAAGTCTATGATAATATTCCAAGCTACTTAACATATACTAATGAAAAGACTCATAAAGTAATAAGGGATAATATAGATAAATCTCCAATAAAATCTGGCATGATAAATACTCACGGGCCGAGACATTGTCCATCGATTGACAGGAAAGTCATTAATTTTGGAAGCAAGAAAAGGCATCCTGTTTTCATAGAACCTGAAGGAAGATATACAAATGAGTCATACCTGCAGGGATTAACAACGAGTATGCCAGTAGAAATTCAACAGAAAATATTAAGAACAGTAAAGGGCTTAGAGAATGTAAAAATAATTAGACCTGGTTATGCTGTTGAGTATGATTTTATAATTCCTAATCAATTAAGCGTCACTTTGGAATCAAAAATGATTGAGAATTTATATTTTGCTGGTCAAATAAATGGAACTTCTGGTTACGAAGAAGCTGCAGCACAGGGATTTATTGCAGGAGTAAACGCTGCTTTGAAAATATTATCAAAGGAACCGTTGATAATGAAGAGGAGTAATAGTTTTATTGGGGTACTAATAGATGATCTTATAACAAAAGAATTATATGAGCCTTACCGTATGTATACTTCAAGAGCTGAGTTTCGGCTTTCATTAAGACCTGATAATGCAGATATCAGGTTAAGTGAGGAGGGCTATAGAATAGGATTAATTAGTAAGGAGCAATACAGAAAGGTAGTTGAAAAGAAAAGAAAAATAGAGCAATTAATCAAGGAGTTTAAAAATATATCTATAAGTCCCGTAGTAAAAAACAACGAATTTTTAAGTGAAATTAAAACCTCTACGATTAATAGTTCAATAAGTATTTATAAGTTATTAAAAAGACCAGAAGTTAAGATAACAGATGTTATGAAGTATTTTTATAATAATAATAAGAATAGCAGCAATAACGGCTTCAGCAATGAGATGCTAAAACAGGTAGAGATTAATATAAAATACAAAGGCTATATAGATAGGGAATTACTCAATATTAGGAGATTAAGTAATCTCGAAAATTATAGTATTAAAAAGGATACCAATTATTTTGATATAAAAGGGTTAAAATATGAGACTCAGGAAAAATTATCAAATATCAGGCCGGATACTTTAGGGCAGGCTTCAAGGGTTGCAGGAATTTCACCGGCAGATATATCTATATTAATGATTTATCTTAAGCAAAATTAATTATCATTAGTAATCAAAATATAATGAACATAGATGATATTTTAAAGAACTCCTTAGAATTATTAGGAATAGATTTTACTGATAGGGAAATAAATCTTATTAAGCATTATCTTGATATTTGTTATGAGTATAATAAATCTATAAATATTATTGGAACTAAAGAAAAAACTGCTATATTAAAAAGACATTTCATAGATTGCCTATCAATTCTTAAATATATTAATAATGAAATTATAGAGGGCAGACTTTGTAAAAAAATAATAGATATAGGAACGGGAGCCGGACTTCCAGGGATGTTATTAGCAATATTTTTGTATGATAGTGAAGTTTATTTAGTTGATAAAAAATTAAAAATAATAAATTTTTTAGAAGGAGCAATATCAGAATTAAGTCTTCTAAATGTAAAATTGCTGAGAGGAAGAGCTGAAGAAATTATTCATGATTCTAATTATAGAGAGGTGTTTGATTTGGTTGTTGCTCGTGCGTTTGGAAAATTTAATATATTGAGTGAAATAGCTATACCGTTTTGTAGGACAGGGGGCAGGGTAATTCTTTATAAAAGCAGAAAGGTATCTAAGGAATTAAATGAGTTCGGCAGTATTATACAAGTGCTTGGAGGTGAAGTAGAAAAATTACTGGATATTGAAGTGCCATACTTAAATGAATATAGAACATTACTGGTAATATCAAAAAAACGCAGTTCATTGTATAAGTATCCTAGAAAATATGATAAAATTAAAAAAGAACCAATTATATAAAATAATGTTCAAATAAATAAATAGACA
>Ga0268281_1002027_pt1 | contig 10689 bp, 6 predicted proteins | sample saktaG_10_FD_190134 | JGI IMG/M metagenome (GOLD analysis project Ga0268281, IMG submission 190134) | Saline water microbial communities from Sakinaw Lake, British Columbia, Canada - sak_2011_5_24_50m | ecosystem: Environmental > Aquatic > Non-marine Saline and Alkaline > Saline ... | reverse complement strand
CAGCCTTGAAAAAGGAACTTACTGGGCCTATTCTGCCAAACCGGGGATTTACCAGATCCGGGTGGATTCCAATAATCCGGCGGTGGTTTTACCGGAACAGATCAGTATTATGCAGAACTATCCGAATCCATTTAATTCACAGACCACGATCCGGTACACGATTGGTGCCGGCGGTTTTGTAACTTTTGATGAGGCTTTTGAACAGTTAACACCTTTTGATGTATCTATCAAAGTCTACAATATTCTCGGCCAGGAAGTGGCGATGCTGGTCAATAAACAGCAGTTACCCGGATTTTATTCGGTTGTCTGGAATGGCCGGAATAAAGTCGGTAAACCAATCTCTACTGGACTCTACATATATCAGGTAATTATTGGTGACAAGGTTTTTCATAAAAAGATGACCATTTTGAAATAGCTTTCTTGATCATCGGTTTGAAATGAATGTCAGTATTAACATGATCCAAAATGGGTAAAACTCTTCATCGGAACCCTGAGTTAAAAATAAGTCAAATCGTTCTGCTGCTGAACTGATCGTGAAATTAAATCGTTTAAAAAGGGAAGGTAGATGTACATAAAATCTGTTTCGATTGGTATACTGATAGTGTTTCTAGGATTGATATTTACCAGATGCGATCGGGACATTGATTCCGGCGGTTACGCACTCGTTATTGACTGGATTCAGACAGATTTTATCGAAAAAGAAATTTGTATCCACATATCACCTGATTTCAAATCGAACATGTCGTTGGCTGGGAAGAAAGTACGTGCCGTTTTGGTTTTTCCGGATGGTAAAAAGAAGCGTTATCGCCTGGGTAAGATTGGAAGCCACGATCAAATTACGTTACCAATTCGCCATATTCAGACATGGCAACCGAACAGCCCGAGCCTGTATTTTATTCATTTATCATTTCATAATAATAATGGTGAAACCATTGCGTCGGCGAGCCGACGGTTTGGAATCCGCAGTTTAGAAACTCGCGATGGGAAGTTTTTTGTTAATAACAGGCCTTTTTATATGCGATCCTATGCTGGAGAGGGTGGTTGCGGCAGTGATGATTTGACAATAGAGCAAATTCGAAAGCGCCTGACCCAGGCCAAACGATATGGATTTAATGCAGTGCGCCATCATTCTCATATTCCTACGGATGAGTATATGACTATTGCCGATGAAGTAGGTATTTTTGTACAAATGGAGATTGGCGGGAAAAAGATCGGTGACAATGTTGTTTCCAACAGCTTTCAGGAGTGGCGGTCCAGATGGATTGATATGATTGAAATGGGCAGACGGCATCCCTCAACATTTATTTATAGCTGTGGGAATGAGATGTATCGCAACGATCCGGGGCTGATCCAGGTGTTAGACAGTTTATATGATCTTGCCAAGGCGATGGATCCTTCGACGCTGGTGCTGAACCGCTCGGGTAGCAATCCCTATAATGACGACTATGGCAAATACGATCTGATCGAGAGGCCGATTGGCGAATATGAACATGTGGCAGAATTTGCCCGGGAGGCGTTTAATGTATATTTGCGGGGTAATCGAAAAGGACGCAGCGATGAATTCCCCATTGTTGCTCATGAATATCCATTGGTAGCGTCTTACCCAAATCCTGCATTAATCAGTAAGTACGATTCGATTCCGGCATGGATTGATACAACGATGAAAAATGCCCGAAAACATAGACTGGACCATCTGCTGCCCCTGTATGTCGGCAATACGGAAATGATTCAGGTACTCTGTCGAAAAGAGTTGCTGGAGGAGGCCCGAAAATTTTCAGAATTAGATGGCTATAGCATGTTGCGTTTTACAGACTGCGGGAATTACGTGTCCGGTGTAGTGGATGATTTTGCCGATCCGAAAAATATCAGTGCGGCGGAATTTTTACAGACGAATGGTGAGACAGTTTTGCTCTGTACCTGGCAAGAACGGTCTTTTGAATTTGGGGATACATTGAAGGCATTACTGCAACTATCACATCACGGGACGAATACGTTTCGTAAACCGCGATGTAGATGGCAACTGCATTGCGGGACGGCATTAATTGCAGAAGGACAATTCAGAAATATCAGTGTTGGTGCCGTTGATGTAAGCACGATTGGAGAACTGACTGTTCCGATTCCAATGCTCACCGGTGCAGTAAAATTGACTCTGTCTGCGGTAATTCCGGGAACCATGCCCCTGATCCAAAATAGATGGTCATTCTGGGCATTTCCCGGTTATAGTATTTCCGATACTATCCAGAATAGTACAGTGATATGGGATCCTCAACAAAGATTTGAAATTTACCATGATACCTACCCTGAGTTTCGTTATTTCACGGATACAATCTGGACTTCAGACAATAGTGACGCCTGTGTTATCTTGACCGATAGCTGGCAGGAATCCTTATATGAGTTTCTGGATCGTGGCGGCAGAATCTTTTTTCTTTCTGACAAAACCTGGCCCTGGCCGGAGGAGATGGGCATTTTTGGATTGCATATTACGCGCATTGTCCCTGAACAACAATCGCCACCAGTTTTTCCTCAATTGGATGAGAAACTAACGAACTGGTTAACGATATGCAGCAACCACCCCAAGCGTTTTGGAAACAGTGGAACGATTGTCAACTCTCATCCGGCGTTGAAAAATTTTCCCCACGACGGGTTTTGTGATTTACATTTCTGGCCCATGATTTACAGGGCCAAATCCCTGCGTTTGGCAGATTTTCCTGACGGTACGAAACCGATTATCCGAACCATTGATAACTATTATCGCGGCCGTAGCAAGGGATATATAGCGGAGTTGCAGGTTGGCAAGGGAAAAATATTAATTTGTACGTTGAATTTGACCCAGAGTTTCGATTGGTCAGCGGCCACACGGTATATGTTTAAGGAATTAGTAATGTATGTTTATGGTAATGAATTTCAGCCGGAAGTGTCGATGGGAATCGGGAACTTACGGACAATGCTGGATAAATATGCCTGTGAAATCAAAGCGGAACCACTACCCGTTCATAGCGAGATGGCTGCACGATATGAAACACTCTGGGAAAGACGATTTACGCCGGGAGACATTATTGTACTGTATCCCTATGACGCTAAAGGGATTGATCGAAATCGCCTGGACGTCCATTATGAATATGCTCAGACACAATGGTATTATCAGGCCGAAGCGAGAGAAAAACTCTGGTGGGATTTTGAGATTGAAAAACCAGGACGCTACGATTTTAGTATTTATCTGGCGGGACTATCCTCTGAATACCGGGTAAATGTGGCGGTTGATAAGAAAAACAGGAGAGATATTTCACTGAAAAATTGCGTCGGCTGGAATGATTTTATCCAACAATCCTTTACCGTTGAACATCTGGAATTGGGCGAACATACGTTAACATTGGGGATTCCTGAAAATGTTACACTTCAACTCAGAGACATCTGGATTAGAGAAAATTGATAATTGCTACTTATGCTATTTCAATCTATTGAACGAAACATAATAATATTCGGTGCTTTTTATTCGAATGAATATCTAATAAGCGGTTTCCAGTATTCCCACATTTATAATGTTCTGGAAAAGTCAACCGATAATGCGTACAGCCAGGGACATAGTATTTCATAAAAGATGACTATTTTGAAATAGATTTGTCGAATAATTTTTTTATCGGATCATATTTTCGTAAGTTTTATCCGCAATGTCGAATCAATCAATAACTTCTGAAAATAAATCCACATTTTCTGATGTCATGCGGTTGTTTTTTATGGGTTTTACCAAAGGATCTTTGGTAACACGGGCCTCGGCAGCCGCTTACGATTTATTTTTAGCATTGATTCCAAGTGTGATTTTTTTATTTACGTTGATTCCCTTTGTTCCGATAGAAAACTTTCAGCCGGAATTGTTGGCAATGATTTATGATTTTATTCCTGAAAGTGTTTATCGGGTTTTAGAATCAACGATTATTGATGTTGTCACACAAAAAAGCGGTGTACTGCTGCTGATTATGTTCATGGCAACAATTATTTTTTCCAGCAACGGAATCCATGCCTTGATTTCAGCATTCAATATTTCACAACACAGCTTTGAAACCCGCACATGGCTGACTCAAAGGATGGTGTCTATCATTCTGGTGGCCTTGATTTCGGTGATGCTTTTATTGTCAGTAGGTCTGATTATTTTCAGCAAAATCGGTATCAATTACCTGGTGAAAATACAGATAATCCAAGTGAATATTACCTATTACATTTTATTAGTTGGCCGTTGGTTGATTGTTACAAGTTTGGTGTTCTTTGCGGTTTCTTTTCTCTATTATCTGGCTCCGGCAAAAAAAACCGGCTGGCGGTTTTTATCATGGGGTTCAGCGATGGCCACCCTCATGGTTATCATTTCCGCCCTGGTTTTCAGCTCTTATGTAAATCATTTTGGTCAATATAATAAACTTTATGGTTCTATTGGGACCTTAATGGTCGTGTTGCTCTGGTTGTACCTCATTTCAATTTCATTGATTATCGGTTTTGAAATGAATGTGGCCACCAATATAAGCCGTAACGGACACAATACCTTGACAGACAGGGATATCAATGAATAATATAATTAAACCGTTGCTCGTTTACAGCGATGGTGCCGGACAGGTGTTTAATCACGATAGTTTGCTGGCGATTGGAGTTAGCGGTGAGCAGCTGGTTGATATTCCACCTGAAGCCTGGATACCGTTACCGGAGGGCAGTCAATTGATGGAATTGACCGGTCGTCTGCCGATTGGAAAAAACCCGGATGCCGAAGAGGTGATTACTTTGGATTCCGATGAGAATGAAACCCTTGTTGCTGTCGCTGCGTTTGTTGCGCCAGCTTATACGATCTGTTATCATGTGGCTTATGAGCGGCTGAATGAAGCTCCGATTTTACCACTCTACGCCTATTCTGCTGTCGGCTGGTACGAGGGGAATTTCTATGTCCCGGCCATTCGTATCGATGATAGTATACGTCAGGATCCATCTCAATTCAACCAAGATAGAATTGATCAAGCCGCTGATCAGATATTACAAAAATATCCTCAAAACCGCCTTGTTAATCACCTGGTGAATAATTGTGCCATGACATATAGTTGCCCGGCCGCGCTGAATTATTTGCTGAATCGCTGGGAAATGCCTTTGCCGACATCCCGGGTCTGTAATTCCAACTGCCTCGGGTGTATCTCTCTGCAGGAGGATACCGGTGTTTGCAGTGCTCAATTCAGGATCGAGTTTACACCCACAGCGGAGGAGATAATAGAGATCGCGATTGATCATCTGGAAACGGCCCCTGAACCGGTGGTCAGCTTCGGACAAGGCTGTGAAGGTGAACCGCTGATGAACGCCCAGTTATTGATCGATACAGTCAAAGGCATCCGACAAAAGACTTCACGCGGAACGATAAATCTGAATACCAATGCCAGTCGTCCGGAAATTGTTACAAAGTTAAAGGATGCCGGATTAGACAGTATGCGGGTGTCGCTGAACTCGACCCGGAAGATCTATTATGATCGCTATTTCAGACCAAAAGGATACACCTATAAAGATGTTTTAAAATCCATTTATGCCATGAAATCCAGGTATGGATTTGTTTCGCTGAATCTCTTTGTCTTTCCCGGATTTATCGATCAACCGGAAGAGATCGAGTCGCTGGAAAAACTGATTCAGGACTATCAAATCGATATGATTCAGTGGCGCAATCTGAATATTGATCCGGAATGGTACTGGGAGACTATGAATCCGATGGATAGGGAAGGCATCGGGATTGAGAAAATGATTACAAGAGTACGGACGAAATTTCCGAGATTGCGGCACGGCTACTTTAATCCCTGTTTAAATCAGTAAATATCAAACACGAAGAATTTGGTGATTATAGTAGCCAGCCAGGATTTAAACATGGGAAGAATTATCCAATCTGGCAATGAATTTGAATGGTTACTAAATCAAAACGGGCGGTGTATTTAGACAATAAATATTTTTGCTTGACTTATTCTGCTAAATCAATTAGAATTCACTTTGATGTGATATTTTTCAAGAAACAGGTTTCAAAAGTGAGAAAGAGGGAAGAGGTTGTTGAGCAAGCCCCAAAAAATCAATAAATCCACCTGTCTTTCTCATTTATGGTGGGGAGCATAAGAGCAGGAAGATCGTCTAGTATTTTAGGATCTTCCTGCTCTACTATTTTGATTAAAGGTTAAAAGAGGAATTTGCTCATTTTGCCCGGGTTGCCGGGAACCTGTGCATAAACAAAGTCAAAGCCGACATTAAAAAATCAATATATCCAGTAAGGACACATTATTTAATGAAGTGAATTGGAGTATTGTACCGTTTGTTGGCAGCGGTGTTGTAAATTATATAATAAACACCCGAGCTCAGCACACGACCATTCTTCGCTTTTCCGTCCCATTGTATCATATACTCTCCCGGAAGATAATGTTTTCTTACCAGTGTGATCAGTTTTTCGCCGTTAATGTTGTGAACGGATATTTCAATGATTCCAGCTTTTTTGACCAGGAAGGTGATATTAGTGCTGCTATTAAAAGGATTGGGATAATTGGCGATACAGCGCTGAGGCCGGGATAGAGTGATGTCATCAATATTGAATTGGTCAATCGCCGTACTGATACTGTCATCCAAATAGAATGTATATGAAATTCCACCTTTGTCAAACCAGGACTTTCCCAGGTCGGTTTTGTTGAATTTGTAAGCATAACCGTTACTTTTTGCAGGATCGTGGACCAACGGATTACCGTTTTCATCGAACCCGGCCAGCATCATGAGATGTCCACCGTACAATGGACGTCCTACGGACATGGCAATCCGGCCGCCGTTCGCCAGAACTTCTCTGGCCTGGCCCCAGGAACGGTATTGGGTCACATAACCTTTCACTCCATATTCCGAAGCATTTTGAACGACCCGCGGCCAGACTCCGAAAAGATTATGATAGGGATCGTATGTATCTCGTGCAAAGGAGACCGGCTCCACATCGATTCCAAAGCTGATTAAAATCATAGATACTGATGTAGGCGAGCAAATACTGCCGCCAATCTCAGGGTCAAGAGAATATTGATACAGATGAGTCGTTGGGATAAAAATCTCATCCGGATTATCATTTAACAGGACGGAATAATTGACCTGATCTGTTGTCCGGGTATCACTGACAAAAAAACTCACTGTTCGAATGGTTGGCGACGGATAATCGATGTTTTTGCGTTCAAGAATGATCTTGAACTGCCAATCACTCTTATAAGTATCCAATTTAACGTAATCAATATCGATAAAACCGTCTTCGAAACTGGTACTGCCGTAGCTGGTCCAGATGTTGTTTTTCCAATATCCGGCGGTTAGCCAGTCCGACCAGCCTGTACCATATTTGAACCGCATTTGGACTTTGAAGGATGATTGCTGATCTGGTGCCGTTCCATTCCAGGAAGGTAATCCCCGGTTAAAGGGTTCGTTGGAATGTTGCGAACGTAAAACGATATAACCGGACAGAACCGAATCGGGTAATTGTAAACTGTTTTCATCAGCACTGATTGAAATATTATTGATCGATTCAGCGTCCCGCAGCAGACTATCGGCACCGGTGATGATATAGTGCTGATCCGGGTGGGAAATTGCTGATAAATTTATACCTAGGACTAGAATAAGACATAAAATAAATACAAATCCAGTTTGATGGTGATTATTTAGCATTGGTAAAATTCCTGTTGATGGGGCATGAGAAAGAATATCAGTGCTTAAACTAAAATAAAATGACAGATAGTACAACAGAATATTTATTATTTTTTTATAGAAATTGAAATATCTTCATAATACCTTATTTATATGAAAAAATTTATAGTTATCTGGTTAGTTTTACTCTATTCTGTCTTTGGTGCTTCGGATGTTGAAAAACTCCAGAGACAACTGGATAAAGCCTTACCAGCGGAGCGTGTTCGATTACTGATCGATATTGCAGAAATCCTTTGGAATGAATCCCGGGAGGAAGCAGCGGTCTACTACAAAAAAGCAATTAAAGAGGCCCGGATTCTGGGGAATCCAAAGCTCTTGGGTGACGGACTTTTTGTATACGGGAGAAAGCTGTATTTTTGGGGAGAATTGGACTCTTCAGCGGTCTATCTTCAGCAATCACTGGATATTTGCCGATCAATTGCAGATTCCAGCGGGATTGGGAAATGTCTATCGCATCTTGGGTTGCTTAACTGGCTGTTGAATGAACAGGTCATAGCCAAGAGATATCTGGAAGAAGCGCTGGGTATCCAGCGCGCGCTGAATGATAACCGCGAAGTGGGTAAAATTTTGACCAATATCGGTAATTTTTACCGACAGTGGGGTGATTATAGGGAAGCGTTAAAATATTATCTTGAAGCTCTTGAAAAATATCAGAGTGATAATTATCGGGAGGGAATTGCATGGTTGCATTTTTCATCTTCGCTACTCTATAAGCAGATGAACGATTATGAAAATGCTCTGAAATACATAGAATTGTCCCTGGCTAGTTATAAGGAACTGGCTTCAGTATCCCATGATAGCGGTGGTGTTATGATTTGCTATGGTCAGTTAGGTGACCTGTACCGGCTGACCGGGAATTTGGATAAAGGGCTTGAATATCAGTTTTTGGCCCTGCAGCTGCGAAGAAAAACCGGAGTAGACGTTTCCATCGCTGACGGACTAAGCAATATTGGTCAGAGTTATTATGAAATGGGAAAAGATTCAGTGGCGCTGGACTATTTACTGCAATCGCTGGAATTACGGGAAAATATAAAAGATGTCACCGGAAGAGCGACCAACCTAAAATATCTGGGATTTATTTATCACCGGCTGGGAGATGATCAAAAATCTCTATACTATCTGAATCAGGGACTCGAAGCTGCACAAATTCGTATTGATCGGGCCAATGAGAGTGATATTTTAAACTATATCTCAAAAATTTATTACCAAAATCACGAAACGGATTCGGCGTTTAAATACTTAAATCTTTATTCTTCAGTAAAAGATAGTATCTTCAGCGACAGAGTTTCCAGCCGTATTGCTTCGCTTCAGATCCAGTATGACTTGAAAGAGCAGGAGCAGAAAAACCAGCGTTTGGAACAGAATGTCCGGATTAATGAATTGGAAATTGCCCGTCAGAAGTCCCGCGGAAATTATATGATTTTACTGATACTTTTGGGCGCGGTCATTATTGCAGGATTTTTCGTTCAGTACCAGATTAAAGCGAAATCTCACCGAATAATTGTGAAAGCCAGAGATCAGTTAGCTCAGGAAATCGAAGAGCGTAAAGTAGTGGAAAAAGAGCGTGAAAAATTGATTACGGAACAGAAAGAAGCGCTTGCGAAAATTAAAACCCTGACCGGCTTAATACCGATTTGTGCCAATTGTAAAAAAATCCGCAATGATGAAGGTTATTATGAACGGGTGGAGAAATATATCATGGATCACTCCGATGCGGTGTTTAGTCATGGTATCTGCCCGGAATGTCTTGAAGAGCTTTACCCGGATTTCAAAGATAAATGGGATAAAAACAATAATACATAAACAATCACCTCATTAATAGCGAAGCATTATTTGTTTTGTCTGTTACTGTTGGATTAATGCCAGAAATTCAATTTCGTTGAGGATTGGAAGACCAAGATTCCTGGCTGTGTCGGCTTTGGAACCGGCATTTTCACCGACGACAACATAGTCGGTCTTTTTACTTACCGATGATGACGAATGGGCACCAAGTTTTTCAACCATCTCTTTAGCCACGTCGCGAGTGAATTGAGTCAAGGTGCCGGTGAAGACGAAGGTTTTTCCGGCAAATGCTAAAAATTCGGTATTTTCTACTTCAAATGTCTGAATAGCAACTCCACCCTCAATTAAACGGGTAATTGTCAGACGGTTTTTTTCTTCTGCGAAAAAATTGATAATTGACTGGGCTACGATTGGTCCTACTCCGTCAATATTGTTCAGCTCATCAAAGGATGCGGACATAAGTTTTTCCAGATTCCCGAAGTGTTTTCCTAGTAGTTTTCCCATATGTTCGCCGACATTGCGGATTCCGAGAGCATGGATCAGCCGGGCCAGAGTTGTGTGGCGGCTGGTTTCAATGGCATCGATGACATTTTGTGCGGATTTTTCAGCCATTCGTTCGAGAGCGACAATCTGCCCTGTTTTTAGAAAATAGAGATCGGCGACGTTGTTTATCAACCCGGAACCCACCATTTGTTCGATGAGTTTATCACCCAACCCATCTATATTCATGGCTCGCCTAGAAACGAAATGCTGAATACTGCCCCGTAGTTGAGCCGGGCAATTCATGTTCTGACAGCGGTGCTTGGCTTCTCCTTCCGGGCGAATCACATGACCATCGCAAACCGGGCATTCGGCCGGAATGTGATATGGTTTCTCGCTACCGTCACGACGCTCCGTGATAACTTTGACAACCTGTGGGATAACATCACCTGCTCGCTGAATAACAACCCAGTCACCTATCCGAATATCCTTCCGGTCTATTTCATCTTGGTTATGCAGGGTAGCGTTGGAAACAACCACGCCGCCTACATTCACCGATTCAAGATGGGCAACCGGTGTTACGGCACCGGTGCGACCGACACTGGCTTCGATGTCTAATATTTGGGTAATCTCCTGCTGAGCTTTAAACTTTCCAGCAATGGCCCAGCGAGGACTGCGGGATTTGATACCCAGCTCTTGCTGCTGAGCAAT
>Ga0268281_1002021_pt1 | contig 10724 bp, 10 predicted proteins | sample saktaG_10_FD_190134 | JGI IMG/M metagenome (GOLD analysis project Ga0268281, IMG submission 190134) | Saline water microbial communities from Sakinaw Lake, British Columbia, Canada - sak_2011_5_24_50m | ecosystem: Environmental > Aquatic > Non-marine Saline and Alkaline > Saline ... | reverse complement strand
AAACGGTTGTAATCAGTTTTTTCTCCAACCCTCATGTCTTCTACCTGAAAATTAACTTTTTGAACCGGAGAAAAAATAGCATCAACGGCAATAGTACCTATTGGAATCTTTTCCTCTTTGCGTTCCTCTATTTGTGAATAACCTAGCCCTTTTTCCACTATCACTTCCATTTCTATTTTTCCTTTTTTATCTGTAATTTCTGTAATATATAAATCAGGATTCATTATATCCACCATTGGATTATTTTCAAAGTCTTTGGCATATATTTTCTTCTCGCCATTAACTTTTAATCTTAAAACTTGGGGTTCGTTACTGTGTAATTTTATTCTCAATTGCTTTAAATTAAGCATTATATCCAAAACTGTATCAGCAACATGATTAATAGTGGAAAATTCATGATGAACACCCTTAATTTTAAAAGATGTTACTGCTGCGCCTTCTATGGAAGAAAGAAGAACTCTTCTTAAAGCATTACCAATAGTTACCCCATAACCAGGATACAATCCTTCGATCTGAAATTTCCCATAGTTTTTTTCTTGCTCAATAATTTTTATTGAAGAAGGTAAATGAAACATAGTACAAAAATTTTAAATTATTTTTTTTATCTACTATAAAGTTCTACAATTGAAGTAAAATCAAAGGGTAATTGCAATTCTCCTAAATCAGGATCTGCTAGAACCTCCCCTTCCATCTTGCTTAAATCTAACTTAAGATGCTTTGCAGGACTATATTTTTTCAATCTTTCTTTAATATCTTTAAAAGGTGCCTTACTAATACTCTGCGGTCTAATAGAAATAACATCGCCTTTTTTCAAAATTGTAGAAGGGATATCATGTTTCCGCCCATTTAAAAAGAAGTGTCCATGGTTTGCTAAATGCCTAGCCATTGTTCTGGAAGTTGTAAATCCCAAACGAAACACTGTATTATCAAAACGATTCTCTACTAATTGAGCTAAAGCGTCTGGAGTAGAAATTTTCTTTTTTAACGCTATCTTAAAATATCTACGGAATTGTTTTTCTCTCATTCCATATGATAATTTCACCTTCTGCTTTTCTAATAATTGTTTCCCATATGAAGTTAATGTTTTTCTTCTTTTCCTTTTTCCTAAAACTCTAATTCCTCTTCTTATTAAAGCACACTTAGGAGTGAAACATCTTTCTCCTTTTAAAAACAATTTTTCTCCGACTGCTCTACATTTTTTACATTTATCTTCTAACATAATATATTTTAATTCTTAAACTCTTCTTACTTTTGGAGGCCGAGGACCATTATGGGGCATTGGCGTTATGTCCTTTATTAAAGTAACATCAAGGCCTTGATTAACTAAAGAACGAATTGCTGTTTCTCTTCCGCCTCCGATTCCTTTTACATAAATTTCGATAGTTTTTAATCCAACTTTTTTTACTTTTTCTATTAAAGTTGCTACTACTTTTGATGCAGCAAAAGCTGTGGCTTTCTTAGGACCTCTAAAACCTAAGGATCCAGCTGAAGACCACGCAACAAGATCACCTTTTAAATCAGTAATTGATACCGTTGTATTATTATAGGAAACTTGAATATAAGCCCTTCCAACTTCTAAATGTTTTTTAGAAGAGCCTTTGGCTTTACCAGAAGATGCCTTCTGCTTAGTTTTAGTATCTTCACCTGATTTAGTAATAACTCGCTTTTTACCCATATCTCAAATTTAATATTATTAATCTTACTTTGCTGTTGGGGCTTTCTTCTTTCCAGAGCTAACTGTTCTTCGTACGTTTCCCCTAACTGTACGAGAGTTTGTTTTTGTCCTCTGCCCTCTCGATGGCAATCTTCTTGTATGTCTTACTCCGCGATAAGAGCTGACATCTATAAGACGTTTTATATTTGCCCTTAGGTCTCTTCTTAAATCGCCCTCTGTTTTTATCTTGTTTTTTTCTATTAATTCTTTTAAAGAATTTAATTCGGAAATACTTAAATCCTTTGTTTTCTTTCCAAAATCAATATTAGCTTCTTTTAAAAGCTTTTCAGATAAAGAACGCCCTATTCCATAAATATATGTAAGGGCAATGTTTATACTTTTATCATCTGGAATATTTATACCTAAGAATCGAGCCATTAAATTGATTTATCTTTAAAAATTAGTGAATAAAAAAACATTCAAATATTAACCTTGACGCTGTTTATGCTTAGGAGTTGAACAAATAACATATACGCGACCTTTTCGTCGTACTATTTTACAATTCCTACAAATTTTTTTTACTGATGCTCTGACTTTCATATTTAAAATATAATCGGTTTACAGCCGATAAACAATGCGACCACGGCTAGAATCATAAGGTGATTGTTCTACTACAACTCTATCACCTGGAAGAATTTTAATGTGGTGGAGACGAAGCTTACCAGCTAAATGAGCTAATATTTCATTATCTTCTCCATCTAAACGCACTTTAAATACTGCATTACGTAAAGACTCAATCACAACTCCTTCTTTGCGGCTAGCTTCTTTACGTTCGGTTTCTTTTTTCTGTTCCATAAAGCGTTATTAGTTTATCAAAATAACTAGTTTTAGTCAATAAAAAGATTAATTTTCTTCAAAGAATTGGGCACTCTCCTTATCCATAACGGCCAAAGCTTTACTTCCACCTCTTTTATGCCAGGATTACTCTCAAAAATTTTATCTAATTCTTCTCTGCTTTTACCAGCAATAGTTTGCTTTATTTCATCTAAAGATAATTTATGGCATACAATTTGATTTGTTTTAACCAACATTTTTAATGTGCCTTCATTAAAATCAGTTTTAAATTCTAAATACTCTAATTCTGGTTTTTGACAGTATTCATAATTTTCATCTTTATCTTCATCCAACATTGCTTGCATATACTCAATAACATCATCTTCATTAAATGCTATTATATTAACTTCTCCTTCAGCGCTTACAGTAAATTTTTCTCTAGAATCCCCCACATTAGCATCACTATCCACATTAGTAATTTTTATACCACTTTTTGCTTCTGATAAAACTTTCAATTCTTTAGGAATTTTATTTTGTAAATCTTGTTCAATAGAATCCATAACTGTTTTAAGAATTATTTCCTCTGCATTTTTTAAATCCTCTGATGTTACCAAAGGAACAGCGCCAAAACTTCCACCAGTCATTGCTTTAGTGGAAACTCCATAAAAACCTTCAAATTTTGATGTTCCTTCAAATCCTGGAATGGTAAATTTACAATCAGGCAAATTACATGCCTCAATATTATAATCTGGTCCTGATTTGTCAGCAGTAACCTTTACATCAATAGTGGATGGTATAAGTTCTCCGTTTTTAGTACTAGCGCCAGGAATCACAATACGAGAATCTAAACGGAATATTTTATTATCCGGAGTTTCGAAACGTGTTGTGGCAACTAATATCTGTGGAGAAGTAGAATAGTTATTATAAATTGTAATTATTCCTTTAGCTTTTCTTTCATCTTTACCTTGACCAGTACTGGAAAATTCTTGAGTCTCATCTGCTTTAAAAACAAATAGATTTCCAGGAATAACAGCTTGACTAAAGTTTGTGGCAAAAACATTTCTATCAACTAAAATAGTTCCTGAAAAAGGCATCTCGATCTTCTTTGTAGCAATATTAACTTCTGCTTTAGCTAATAAAACAAATCCTAAATAATAAAAAGCAACTAAAGCAAAAAATATGCCTAAAAGAATTTTAAATTTTTTGTCTACTGCTTTCTTTTTATTAGTCCATTTTTCTTTTAAAGCAGAAGAAGTTACTGTGATGCTTTCCTCGCTTTTAGTATCTTCAATTTTTCTTTCCACTTTTGCTTTATCAATAAAACGAATTGGAATTTCTTCCGTTTCAATTTGTTTTTGATCAGACGAATAATTATTTAATTCGTGAGGTGAAAAAATATCTTTAACTTTTCTTTTCTTTTTTTGAGAATTTTCCATTATTATATATTATTTTTTTAGTATATCATAAAAAAACAACTTATTCCAGAATTGCCTTTATCCTTCTAGTCCCTGCGCTTGATGATTCTTCTTTGATAATTCTAAAATGCCCCAATTCGCCAGTATGTTCTATATGAGGACCACCACAAATTTCTTTTGAAAAAAGATCATCGTTTTTACCGATTGTATAAACTTTTACTTTTTCTCCATATTTTGATTCAAAAACCCCTGTTGCCCCTCGTTCTTTAGCATCTTTTAATGATATTTCTTCAAAAAATATTGGTAAATCTTTTTGAATTACTTCATTTACTATTTTTTCAACTTCTACCTTTTGTGCATTAGTAAGTTTTTCAGTATGAGAAAAATCAAAACGAAGACGTTCTGCGGTAATATTTGAACCCTTTTGCTCTACATGATTTCCTAATACTTTTTTTAAGGCAGCTAAAAGAAGATGACAACAAGTATGAAGCTTTTTCGTTTCATCAGAAACATTAGCTAAACCACCTTTAAATTTACCTTTAGTAGCAGTTCTAGAAAGCTCTTGGTGTTTAATTAATTCTTCCTTAAATTGTTCCGGATTCTTTATCTTAATGTTAACCTTAAACAATTCTTCCTCAATTATTGCCATAGGGGTTCCAGAAGTTTGGTATAAATCAAAAGCTATTTTTCCTGTTATTTCTTTTCCACTACTTTTGTATCTTTCTAATTCTTTTAGTCCTTTTTCTAATGCTTTATTGAATTTAATTTCTTCTTTTTCCAAGTTATTCATTATAAATTCAAGATTATGAATTAATTCAGGATAAATTGATTTATAATCATTAACTATAATTTTTGCTATATCCTTAATCCAAAATTCCTTTTGAATACCTATTTGCCGACCATAACGAATAGCTCTTCGAATTAATCGACGAACTATATACCCCTGATCAACATTAGAAGGAATAATTCCTTTATTATCGCCCATAATAAAAGTAGTGGCTTTTAAATGATCAGTAATGATCTCAAATGATTGCATATTATCTTGATATTTTTGATTTGATAATTCTTCAATCTTTTTAATAACATTAATAAATAAATCTGTTTCAAAGATATTATTCTTGTCCTGACTTACCATAGTAATTCGTTCTAAACCACCTCCAAAATCTACATTTTTTTGCGACAAAGGTTCAAATCCTTTTTTAGAACGAATAAATTCTATAAAAACGCTGTTGCCAATTTCAATAAAACGCCCACAATCACAATTAACATGACAAGGTTGATTGCTCCACTTAGAATTTTCATGACGTTTTAATTCTTCCCCTAAATCATAAAAAACCTCGCTATCTGGCCCTCCAATTTCCCCAATTGGCATATTGGCAGGAACCCCTGAACGTGACCACCAATTTTTGGTTTCGTCATAATAAAAAATACGGCCTTCTTGAAGTCCATGTTTTTCAGAATAATCAACATCTTTAGCTTCAATTCCATTTTTTTTAAAAATATCTTTCCAAATCTGAACAGATTCTGAATCTTTATCAATACCAATTTCTTTATTACCTCGAAAAACAGTAACGTAAATTCTTTCAGGATCTAATTTTATTTCCTTAATTAAAAATTCAAACAGCCAATTTAATTGTTCTTTTTTAAAATAGTCGCCTAAAGACCAATTGCCTAACATTTCAAAAAAAGTAGTATGATGATTATCGCCCACCTCTTCAATATCTTCAGCACGAAATGATTTTTGAACATTCACTAACCGCTTACCTCCAGGATGAGGTTCTCCCATTAAATATGGTACTAAAGGCTGCATACCAGAACCAGTAAATAAAGTAGTTGGATCATTTTCTGGAATTAAAGAAGCAGAAGGAATTATTTTATGCTCCTTTTCTTCAAAAAACTTTAAAAACTTTTCTCTTAATTCTTTTGAATCCATAAACTTATTAATTCTAACCTTTAAAGATACTTTTGTTCCTTCAACACCTCCCTTACTACTTGCCTATCATCAAAAGGAACCACTTTTGTTCCATAGTCCATTGTTTTCTCATTCCCCCTTCCTAAAACTACTATTAAATCTCCTTCATTAGCCTGTTTTATTGCTTCCTGAATTGCTTCTTTTCTATTTAAAAAAGATAAGTATTTATTTGAAGGAATATTCTTTTTCTTGATAAAATTTAGAAAATCATCAATGCTTTTCTGTGGAGATTCTTCTTGTGGATCATCTTCTGTGATAATAGTTAAATCAAAAAAATTAGTTGCTATTTCTGCTAATTTTTCTCTTTCTTTTAATGGACTTTCTCCAAAATTCCCATAAACAGCAATTTTTCTCTTAGGATTTAAAATTTTAATAAAATCTATTATACCACAAAAGGCTGCTGGCGTATTTGCCTTATCTACAATAATAGAAAAAAGTTGTTTACCATTTATGTATTCTAACCGTCCAGGAATATTTTTTAAACTTTCTAAACCTTTTTTTAGCTTTTCAACACTGAAAGAGAACTTATGTACAGCACCAATAGCTGCTAAGGCATTAAAGATATTAAAAAGTCCTGGTAAAGGTAAATCAATAGAAAAAGATTCGTTCTTGTAATGAATAATAACTTTATTCTCTGTTTTCGTAATTTCTTGTATATCCATCCATAAATCACAGGTTTTATCAAGGCCAAAACTTAAAATTTGAGCTTGCGTATTTTTAGCAAATAAATCAAAATATTCACTTTTTTTTGGTAAAACAGCGATTGATGTTGGTCTTAAATTACGAAAAAGCTTTAATTTTGCTGAAACATAATTATTCATATTACCATGAAGAGCAATATGATGATTAAAAGAAATATTAGTTAAAACTGCTGCTGAAAAATTTAATCCATAAACCCGTTCATACATCAAACCAAATGAAGAAACCTCAATCACTACAGCCTTTAAACCTTTTCTTACCATTTTTCTTAGCAAATACTGGAGGAAAAATGGATCAGGAGCAGTGCCGGGTGCTTTCAAATCCTTTTTTGCTATCTTTTTCAACAAACGATAAAGAAAAAATAGATCAGGCGTTGTGCTTGACATATAAGCTTCTGGATATATGATTTCATCGCCAATATAATAACCAGCAGTACTAATTAAACCTGTCTTTATCCCATTAGCTTCTAATATGTTTTTTATCATAAAAGCTGTAGTAGTCTTACCAGTAGTTCCTGTAATACCAATAATCGTAAGATTGCGTCCTGGAAAACCAAATCTTAAACCAGCTAAAAAAGCAATTGTTTTTCGCAATAAAGAATTCTTTTTTATTTGATTTAATAAACTCATTTAACTTTTATTTTAAAAATTCTTTTAATCTACCGGATTGGGAATGTTCTTTAAGCTTTTCCAATGTTTTAGCTTCTATCTGTCTAATTCTTTCCCTTGTTACTCCAAAAGCCTTTCCTACCTCTTCTAATGTATGAGTAATTTCATCTTCTAAACCAAATCTCATTTTTATAATTTCTCTTTCTCTTTCAGCTAACTCACTCATAATTTTTTCTAATTCATTTTTTAACAATTCTCTCGCTGCATGATCATCAGGAGTAATTGTTTTGGTGTCCGAAATAAAATCTCCTAGCTGGCTGCCACCATCCTCATCTCCTACTGGTTGATTTAAAGACGAAGTGCTTTGAGAAATTGTCATAAGATAAAGAATTTCATTAACTTCTTTTCCCATTTCCGAAGCTATTTCTTCTGGTAAAGGATCCCTTCCTAGTGCCTGGGATAATGATCTTCTTGTTTTTAAATATTTAGTAATTGTTTCAACCATATGAACAGGAATACGAATTGTTCTTCCTTGATCAGCTAAAGCGCGTGTAATTGCTTGTCTAATCCACCAAGTAGCATAAGTAGAAAACTTAAACCCTCTTTTGTAATCAAATTTATCAACAGCTTTAGAAAGTCCAATATTACCCTCTTGAATTAAATCTAATAGACCTAAATTTCTACTTCTGCCGATATAGCGCTTAGCAATAGAAACAACTAAACGAAGATTGGCTTCTATCATTTTTCGTCTTGCTTGTTCATCTCCATCGTCCACCTTTTTAGCTAATTCTCTTTCTTCTTCACGAGTTAGAAGAGAAACTTTCCCTATCTCTCTTAAGTACGACTGAACAGCACCAGATAATACCCTAGAACCTGAAACTTTTAAAGCATTTTTTAATTCTTTCTCGGAAATTTCTTTATCTAATATCAATAAATCTCCGCTTTCTATAACATCAATATTAACTCCAGCTAAAGAATCATAGAGTTTTTCTAAAAGCTTAATATCTGATTCAATACGCGGAAAATATTTTAAAATCTCGTCTTGAGTAATAAATCCCCGTGATTTACCTCTCTCAATCAATGCATTAATTCTTTCTTGTACTTTTCCTTTTTTAGACGGTTTTTTTTCTTTTTTGATATCCTTAATTTTCTTGATTTTTCTAACTTTTTTAATTTTCTTTATTTTCTTTACTTTCTTTATTTTTTCCACCTTTCTTATTTTTTTTACAATCTTCACTTTCTTTACTTGCTTTATTTTTTTCACTTTTTTGTTTTTTTTAATTTGTTTCATATTAATTTAATAATTGTTTTGATAATTCATTAAATTTTGTTATTAAATCCTTTAATGTTTTTTTATCTTCATTTTTTTCAGCAATACGAATTTCTTTTTCCATTCCCTCTAATCTTTTCTTAATACATTCTTTTTTTAATTCCCTTAATTCTTTTTCAAATTCTTCTTCAATAGAAACCTGAAATTTTTCCAATAATTCTGTCTCATAATCAGCCCTTAACGCTAATTGATTAATTTGATTGATTAAATCCTCTGGTAAATTTACCTTCTTCAAATTTTCTATATTTAAATCTTTTCCTGAAGAAATATTTTTAATAACTTGAAAAATCGTTTGAAAATTTTCTGGAAAATATGATTCATAACTAGAAGCCTCTTTTTTTAATGAAGGCATTTTTATTAAAAAAGAAATTATCCTTTCGGCTATACCATCTATTCGCGATCGCAATTGAGCGGCAGGAAATTGATAAAGAGATTCATTTTCATCAATTATCGATTCATCACTTCCTTCTTGCAACCTATTTAATTCATCTTCAAGAGCCTGATCAGGAATATTGATAAAACGCGAGAGTTTATTTATCCAAAAAGATCTATCTAAAACATTATTAAGTTTTTTAATTTTAGGAAGAAAATAAGAAGCAATTGCTTTTTTACCATCAATATTTGTTTTATCGCCTTCATTTTGGGCTCTGGTAAAATAAAAATCCATTATTGCTTCTGCTTTGTTTACTAAATCCTTAATACTTGCTTTATTTTCTTTATCCATAAGAAAATCAGCTAAATCTTTTCCTTCAGGCAATCTAAGAATTTTTACATTAAATTCTTTTGATAAAGCTAACTCAATACCTCTTTCAGCTGCTTTTTCTCCTGCTTCATCCATATCAAAGCCTAAAACCAAAGTATCATTATACCTTTTTAAAATCTTTAATTGATAAGAAGTTAAAGCTGTTCCTGATGTAGCTACCATATTTTTTATACCTGACTGCCAAGCAGCCAAAAAATCTGTCTGACCTTCTACTAATAAAGTATTTCCTTCAGAGCGAAGATAATCTTTACTCTTAGATAAACCATAAAGAACTTTGCTTTTATCAAAAATCAAAGTTTGTGGACTATTAATATACTTTCCTATTCTTTCTATATCCCTGATTGTTTTTAAAGAAGTTTTGCTTTGGAAAATTCTACCAGTAAAACCAACTATATTATTTGAAGAATCTTCTATTGGAAACATAATTCGCGAACGAAAACGATCATAAATATCTGTATCTTTAGAAATAGCCAAACCGCTAGCTAATATTTCATCTGATTTAAACCCTTTTTTTATAAGAAAATTACTAAGTTTATTCCACTCATCGGAAGCCCAACCAAGATGAAATTCTTTTATTGTTTCTTCTCCCAATCCTCTTTTTAAAAGATAATCCATCACAGCTTTTTCTTTCCAAAGATTCTGTTCAAAAAATCCCGCTGCTTCTTTATTAACATCAATTATTCTCTGCTTCTGAGAACGTACTTGAGGATTCTCATAAACTAATTCTACTCCCGCCTTTTGAGCTAATATTTTTAATGCTTCTTTAAATTCAATATTTTCTATCTTCATTATAAAAGAAAAAATGTCACCCCCAAGAGAACAACCAAAACAATGCCAAATTTGACGAGATGGAGAAACAAAAAACGAAGGGGTTTTTTCTTTATGAAAAGGACAAAGACCTCTATAGTTAGCTCCTGATTTTTGTAGCTTTACATATTGCCCTATTACTTCAACAATATCTAATTTATTCTTTATTTCTTCAGAAGAAGATTGCATATTCTAATAATTCTTAAAATTTGAAAATGATTTTGGGAAGAAAGATTATAAATCCTAAAATTAAAGCAGTCAAACAAGCTAAAAAAACTGCTCCTGCAATTAAATCTTTAATCATTCTAATGTTATCAGAAATATATGGTTTTAGAAAATCTAATGTTCTCTCAAGGACAGTATTTAATATTTCCAAACTAAGAACAAAACCTATAAGAAAGATTATTATTAACCATTCAAAATAGGAAATCTGCAACCAAAATCCTAATATTAATGTTCCTATTGTTATAAGAATCATTAAAAAAAAATTCTGCTGTAAAAACACATATTTTATTCCTTGAGAAGCATTGTATATGCTTTTAAGGAATTTCTTAAAGGAAAGCTTCATTGGAAATCTCTTTTTAATTTGTTTTTCCTATTATAATTCTCAATAGCCAATTGAATTAATTTGTCTATTAATTT
>Ga0268281_1002020_pt1 | contig 10730 bp, 10 predicted proteins | sample saktaG_10_FD_190134 | JGI IMG/M metagenome (GOLD analysis project Ga0268281, IMG submission 190134) | Saline water microbial communities from Sakinaw Lake, British Columbia, Canada - sak_2011_5_24_50m | ecosystem: Environmental > Aquatic > Non-marine Saline and Alkaline > Saline ... | reverse complement strand
TGAGTTGTTGGAGGTTCTGTTATGAATAAACTGGATTTAACAGGCAAAGTATCTGTGGTTACAGGCGCATCAAGTGGGATAGGAGCTGCAATTGCTTTAACTTTTGCCCAGCATGGCTCAGACGTAGCAATAATCGATATTAATGAAGAAAAAGGTTCGAAAATAGCTGCAGAAATGAGTAAAAAGTACAATAGAAGGTGTATATTTTATAATTGTGATGTTAGTAAATATGATTTAGTAAAAGATACCTGCACCAGGATAATTTCAGAATTTGGAAAAGTAGACAATTTAATCTGTGGTGCCGGTTATCTTAATTCAATGCCTGCAAATGAAATAAAAATAGAAGTGTGGGAGAAGGCATTAGCTGTAAACTTATCAGGCGCTTTTTATTTTATTAGGTGTCTTATTAATCCAATGCTTGAAAGGGCAAAAGGAAATATAATAATTATTGGTTCATCAGCTTCAATAAACGGTAGTGGTGCCGGGATAGATTATGCTGCATCAAAAACTGGTCTCCATGGTATTATAAAAGCATTATCTTACGAGATGCTTCCCCGAGGGATTAGAGCAAATATAATTACTCCTGCAGTGATAGATACCCCAATATTTAGGAAAAGATACCCTGATAGTATCAAAACAAATAAGATGCTAAATGCTCAGATGCCCTGCGGCAGGATTGGAAAGCCACAGGATATTGCAAATACTGCATTGTTTTTAGCATCTGATATATCCGAGTATATATGTGGGCAGGAAATTATTGCTGATGGAGGCAGAACACTTTATACTCATCCGGCGGGAAGCACTACACCTAAGAGTAAATAATTATATGATAAGTTTTTAGGGAGAATTTAATAAGGTTAGCTTGCTGGTGAAAGTGTCTATAATAGAATTTAGTAAAGGAATGTAAAAGCAATATGTTTGAAGTTAATAATTCAATCAAGGTAGGAGAATTTCAAAAAATTCATGATTTTAGCTGCAGGATATTAGAAACTACAGGTATGAAGTTTGTCTCTAGTGAGATTTTAGGTGCACTTGAAAAAAATGGGTCAAAAATTAATAGAAGCAATAACATAGCATATATTCCCCAGAAATTGATTGAAGAAAAACTTACTGAATTTAAGGATGAGATAAAAAATAGCAGGAAACAATTAATGAGAAATGGAGGAGTTAGTTATAATATTGGCAATAAAATATTTTGTAAGTTTGGTTCAATAGCCCCCAGATTTTTCAATTGGGATACTCAAAAGGAGAGGGAAGCAACTGAGGAAGATTTAGTTAATGCTATAAGATTGGGGCAGGCAATTGCTGAAATAGGAATGGTTGGCTGTCCTATGTATGCAAAAGTCGTAAGTGGCAAGAGGATTGATCCCAATTTCACACCAATTATAAATGCCATGCTTCTTGCAAAGAATACAACAAAACTTGGAAATTCTGAAGTTAATAGCCCAAAGCAGTTGAAATATTTAATAGAAATGAGTCTGGTTATCAGAGGTTCATTGGAAGAATATAGGGAAAATCCCTGTTTTTTAACTGCCAAGGAGAGCATATCACCTTTAGTACTTGATGAAAATGCTTGTGAAGTATTGATAGCACTGGCGAGAAACAAATTGCCTGCAACTATGATTCCCATGCCAATTATGGGTGCGACAGTTCCAGTAACAATTGCCGGAGCAGTTGCAGTAACTAATGCTGAAGTTCTTGCTGCCATGACAGCAATAAGGTGTGTTGTGCCCGGTGCGATGGTTGGCGGCGGCTCAATGGCAAGCTATATGGATATGAGCGGCAAAGGAATAAAATTTAATGTTATTGATGCTATAAAAGTTGATATGATTCTTTCTCAATTATATGATGCTTACTATGAGCTTGATTATGGATATGGTATTTACTCTGCAGATGCAAAATCGCTTGGTTGTGAAATATTAATTGATAGAGTTATGAAAATACTAGGTGCATTCTTTGTTAAGAAATTTAATTATGCTGTAGGACAGTACGATCAAGGTATGGTGTTCAGTCCAGAACTTGCTTTAGTAGAGGTTGAAATCATTAAAGAGCTGCATGAAATGTATAAAGAATTTGGGACAGATGGATTGAATAATAAGTTACTTGATATTATTCAAAATGTCGGACCGGGTGGAAGTTTTTTGGGAGAAAAACACACGCTAAATAATTTTAGGCGCACATTGAGATCGAGTATTTTAGAAGGAATTTTTAATATAAAAAACCACAGGAGTATAGGCAGTATTTACGGAAGAGCAAATGCAATGTATAAAAATGTTCTTAAGAATGCAGAGTATTACAGGCTGCCTGCTGATAAAGAAAGAGAAATAGACAAGATAGTATCTGCAGCGTATAGGGACATAGTTGGCCAAGATTGGTAATTTATTTAAATAATTGAGGAGGGGAAAAATAAAAATGAAAAGATATTGCCTTGTAATTGAAATTAAAGAAGAATTTACTGGCAAGTATTGTGATATTCACAAGAATCCATGGCCAGAAATTTTAGATGCCATTAAAGATGCAGGCGCCGAAGAGCTGCTAATCTGGAATTATAAAAATTTATCAATTGTTTATTATGAATGTGATGATTTAGATAAACTTTATGAAAATCTTGGTAAACTTGAGGTAACTAAAAAATGGAATGCTGCTGTTGGCCCATGGTTTGCTGAGTCTCCTACACTGGATGGTTCTGGCAGCGTGCAAACATGTGAAAAAATATTTGATTTAAAGCAACAACTTTCTGGAAATCTAGAGCAGTACTGATAATATAGATATTAATAGAGATTGATTATTTAGTTATTCTAAGTGAGGCATTATTGATTGAATATAAAAAATTTGAGTCCTTTATTGGAGAGCCTGACAGGGAAAGATTAAGAGCAGCCATTAAAATGGAACCTGTTGATAGAGTACCAAATATTGATAATCTTATTGAAGATAAGCATGTAGAAAAAATATTAGGTAGATATGCAGGAAATACTTTAGCATATGGAGGCGATCCTGCAAAAGGGGCTGGTCACGAAGCAGTGAGGCCCATGTATCCTGATGATTTTATAGATTTATGCAATGTAATAGGACAGGATATAATTATATTTGATGCTGGTATATGGACTCCTTTTAAGAAAAATGACGAAGATGGTAATTTAATTCAAGTTTCTGATAAAAGCATTAAAAATAGAAAGGATTTTGAGACGCTTACTTTTGATTCTAAAACTCAGATTGATAATGCAATAAAATATACAAGAGAATATAAAAATGCAGTGGAAGCTAAAAAATCAAAAGTGGGGGTAGTGGGTTGTTATGGATGTATCCTTCAAACTCTTTATGAATTTATTGTAGGTATGAATGATTTTATGATGTTGTGTTATGAGGATAAGGAATTAGTGGATGATATGCTTGAAGTATCAACTGAACATTTTGTAAAGATAACTAAAGCTTTAGTAAAAGAAAAAGTAGATTTTATATTCCTAGCAGATGATGTAGCTTTTAAGACTGGACTATTTTTACCACCAAAGATTATGAAAAAAATCTGGGTAACGAGAATGGCAAGGATTGCGGAACCTGCAGTTAATGCAAGTATACCTATTATTTTTCACTCTGATGGGAAGATTGATGACATAGTGGAGGATTTGATTGAAATGGGTGTTGATTGTATTAATCCTCTAGATCCATACGGGATAGACTACAGGAATTATAAGAAGAGATTTGGCTCAAGAGTTGCACTTTGTGGAAATATAGATATTGAATTTCCACTCTCAAAAGGAACACCTGAGGATGTTGAACGTGATGTAGCCGAGCATATGGATGTTCTAAAACCGGGTTATGGATATGTTTCTGATAGCTCACATTCAATTGTTAACTATATACCGCATGAAAATTATATAGCTTATATAAATTCAGTACATAAATATGGAGTGTATTAAAAATGAATTGGAAAGAAAAAAGTAGAGGAGGAAAATTGAATTTAAATATTAATGCACATATTGGATGTCTGGGAAAATTTTCTGAGAGGTATGTTCCTGATGGTTATTTTAGTGAAATTAACTTTGACAAACAATTGGAAATAATGTCTAAAATAGATGGTCTTACTGGGCTTGCTGTCTGGTATCCAGGGCACCCATTAATAGATAAGCCTGATAGGCTTGCTAAAAAGTTGGCTGATTATAATTTAAGAGTTGCCGATATTGGACCAGATATCTGGTCAGACAAGAAATGGAAATATGGGACCCTCTCTTCGCATGATGACAAAATAAGAAAAGAGGCAATAAAGATTACAAAATATACTATGGATCTTGCTGTAGAGCTTAATGCCTATAGCGTTCTTGTCTGGCCCGCACATGATGGTTTTGATTATGTTTTCCAGGCAGATTTTAAAAGAGGGTGGGATAATTTAATAGATTCTTTAAATGAAATAGGCAGCTATAACAAAAATGTAAAAATAGCAATTGAATACAAGCAAAAAGATCCCCGGGCAAAGTCATATATAGAGGATATGGGTAAGGTTATGCTTCTTATAAAATCACTGGATGTTGATAATATTGGTAGTGCACTTGATCTTGGGCATTCATTCTTTGCAAATGAAAGACCAGCAGAGTCACTTGCTTTATTAGACAAGTATAAGAAATTATACCAGATCCACCTTAATGATAATTATAGGGACGCTGACCCCGATCTTCTTTTTGGAACTATAAACTTCTGGGATACTCTAGAATTATTTTATTGGCTTAGTAAGACTAATTATGATGGATGGTTAAATATTGATACTGTAACAGGTCGGGATGATAGAGGTAAAATGCTAGAGCTTGCGGTAAAGCTAATCAAGGATTATGAGAGACTTGCAGGTAAATTAAATAAGTATTCTGATATAATTGATGAAAATTTAAAAAATCACAATTTTGTAGATAATATGAAATTAATAAGGGAATTAGTATTTGTAGAAAAATGATAATATTTCTTGCATTTATGCAAAAAGTTGCATATAATTTATTATACTTAATTGAGATTAATTAACATATCTATAATTATTGTGTTGGTTATTAATAGGAAGGAGCGGCAATGGTTAATTCAAAAACTATCAATCCTTACCCAGGTGATCCAGATATAGAAAGGCTTCTATCTGCATTCAAAAGAGAATCGGTTGATAGAGTTCCAAATTTTGAAGTGTTGTATGAAGATGAGCATGTAGAAAAATTTTTAGGAAAGCCAGCAGGAAATACATTAGCGTATGGTGGTGACCCTGCAAAAGGGGTAGTAGATCCTGATGTTGTAAGACCAATGTATCCTGATGATTATATAGACCTGTGCAATATGATTGGACAGGATGCAATGGTATTTGAAGGAGGACTATGGACACCTTTTATGAGAGAAGATGAAAACGGAAAGCTGGTACAAGTAGCAGATAGATCAATAAAAACAAGAAAAGATTTTGAAGCACTAACCCTAAATTCAGACAGGCAGATAAATGATTCAGTAAAATATGTAAAAGAATACAAAGAAGCAGTTAAAAGAAGAAATTCTAAAATTGGTGTATCTTGCCTTTACGGTTGCATATCCCAAACTCCGTATGAATTTATGATTGGTATGAATGATTTTATGATGATGGTATATGAGGATAGGGATCTGGTAGAAGACATATTAGAAATATCAACCGAGCATTATGTAAAGATGACGAAGGCCCTCGTAGAGGCAGGTGTAGATTTTATATGGCCTGCAGATGATGTTGCTTTTAAAACAGGTCTGTTTATTCCTCCTAAAATTATGAGGGAAATGTGGATTCCAAGAATGGCCAGGATAATGGAGCCTGCTGTAAATGCTGGTGTTCCAGTAATGTTTCATTCAGATGGGAAAATTGATGACATTGTTGAAGATTTAATTGAAATGGGAGTAAATTGTCTAAATCCTATGGATCCATATGGAATAGATTACAGGGAATATAAGAAAAGATATGGCGATAGATTATGCCTGTCAGGAAATGTAGATATTGAATTTCCATTATCAAAAGGAACCCCGGAGGATGTAGATGCAGATGTAAAAAAGCATATGGAAATATTAAAGCCTGGCTATGGTTATGTTGCTACATGTTCTCATTCAATTGTAAATTATATTCCACATGAGAATGTAATAGCATATATTAATGCAATCCATGAATATGGGATTTATTAAATTGGACTTATTTAATTTTTTTAAAATTAAAACCTACATTAAAAGGAGACAGACCAAATGGCAATTCTAGATGATATTTATAATGCTACATCAAAAGGAAACTATAAAGATATAACCGGGCTGGTTCAAAAAGCACTAGATAGTGGGGAAGCTATCCATGATATAGTAAATAAGGCACTATCAGCTGCTATGATAGATGTCGGGGATAAATTTGGTGAAGGAGTGCTTTATATGCCTGACATGTTACTTGCTGCAAAAGCAATGAAGGAAGCAATGAAAGTACTAAAACCACTAATTAAGGGAGACAGTAAAGTTATAGAGAAAGGTACAGTAATAATAGGAACAGTAAAGGGAGATCTACATGATATAGGTAAGAATTTAGTAATTACAATGGCAGAAGGCCAGGGTTTTAAGGTAATAGATCTAGGGATAGATACAGATTACTCTGTCTTTGTGGATGCAATAAAAGAGTACAATCCACAGATTGTTGCTTTCTCAGGCCTGCTTACAACAACTCTTGCAAATATTACAGATCATATAAAGGCAATAGAAGATGCAGAGCTTAGAGATAAGGTAGTTCTTGCAGTAGGTGGAGCTCCGGTAACAAGAGATTTTGCAGATAGATATGGTATTGAGATATATGCAGGGGACGCATCTGCAGCTGCAAAGGAGTTTTTAAAAGCTACACAGAAATAGCTTATACAAAATTAGGACAAGGGAGGTGAATTTTTTTAAATAATAGTCGATGATTATAATTTATTAAACGGTTATTAAAAGAAAGTAGGAGGCAAAATGAGTAAAGTTAAATTAGTGTCTTTACTAGGGTTGGTAGCAGCAATTATAGTTACTATGGTTATACTCCCAGCCTGCGCAGAAGAAGCAGCACCTGAAGTAGTTACTGAGACTGTTACTGAAACAGTTGTTGAAACAGTAACAGAGACAGTAGAAGTTGAAGCAGAAGAATCCCCATACACTTATGAGAAATTAAGGGAAATGGCTAAAGCAGGAGCTTATGAAGGCGAGCCAGCAGCAGGCCATACAATAGCTTTTGCTAATATTATTAAATCTTTCCCATTCTGCACATCTGTAGAAAATAATATAATAGAGCAATGGGAACTTGCCGGCGGTTCTTCCGATGACCTGACGATTCTTGATAACGCAGCAGATCCTGCACTTGGAATTCAAAATGCTGATATAATCTTTAATAAAAATCCTGAAGTATTTTTAGAATTCCAGTTAGATGCACAGGTTAATGCACAAATTGGAAGAAGAGCAGAAGAGCTTGGGATATTTATTATTGCTATTGATATACCAGTTCCAGGATTTCCATTCATGGGAGTTGATAACTATGGTACTTCAGTTTTAACTGGAGAATGGGCTGCAGATCAAGTTGATGCAGTATATGGCGGATGGGAAAATGTTGACAGGGTATTTTTTCTCTGGAATCCAGTAATTGGCGAAACAGTTGCTTTGAGAATTCATGGTTCAAGAGATGTGTTTAAAGAAAGATTTGGAGAAGAAGCTGATGATTCCATTGAAGGTTCAAAGGCAGTTATTGTAGATGCAGGCAGTACAACCGATGAGGCAGAAGCTGCGATGGCTGATATTTTAGCTGCTTATCCTGAAGATGAAAATATTATGGTATTTTGTCTTAACGATCAAGCTGCCGCAGGTGTTCAGGCAGCAGCAGATATTGCTGGAAGATGGGATCCTGACAAGTGGATGATAATGGCTCAGGGCTTAGATGATCTTGGTATACAGCTTATTAGAGAAGGTGTGGTTGATGGAGATAGTGCATACTTTCCAGAAAAGTATGGAGAATATTGTATCCCAGGAGCACTTGCATATATGTATGGAAATCCAGTTCCATCATACTTGTTTGTTGATAATGTAATAATTACTCCAGATAATGTTGATGAGTATTATCCTGAATAACAGTTGTACTAGTAAAGAATTGTTAACTGTGTTAAAAATGGGTAATTAAAGGATTATCGGGGGGCTGCGTAGCAGCCCCCCGATAATAGATTAAATTGTTAACTAGTTATTAAAATTGTATAAAAAAGGAAGGCATAAAATGCCAGATAATAATATAGTTTTAGAGATGAAGGGAATTACAAAAAATTTTCCTGGAGTTAAAGCACTTGATGATGTAAGTATTGATTTAAAAAAAGGAGAAATACTTGGGCTTCTTGGAGAAAACGGAGCTGGAAAATCAACGCTGATAAAAATACTATCAGGTGCTTATAGCTTGGAAGAAGGAAAAATCATAATTGATGGAGATAGTAGAGTTTTTTCACACCCGCATGAAAGCCTTGAAGCTGGAATAAGAGTTATTTACCAGGAACTTACATCTTTTGAACCTTTAACTGTTGCCGAAAATATTTTTGCTGGTGAGTCTATGTCAGGAAAAGCTGGTTTTTTAAGCTGGAAAAAAATGGGAAGAAAAGCTCAAAAGATACTTGACATGTTTGAGTCTGATATCAAGCCATTCCAGCTAGTGGAAAATTTGACTGTTGCTGAGAAACAGCTTGTAGAAATTGCAAAAGCGATACATGGGAAAGTAAAAATGCTTATTATGGATGAACCTACATCAGCTTTAGATGAGAAGGATGTAGCTGCTCTCTATAAGGTTATAAGGAAGCTAAGGGACCAGGGTGTAGCAATAGTATATATAACACATAGGATGGAAGAGATATTTCAGATTACTGACAGGGTTATAGTACTTAGGGACGGAAAAAAAGTTGGAGATAAATTAACTGCTGATACAGATAAGAATAAACTTGTTGATATAATTGTGGGAAGAAAACTTTCAGATCAGTACCCAAAAAGAGATATAAAAAAAGGAGAAATAATACTTGAAGTTAAAAATTTAAGTTATCTAAAAAGGATAAGAGATATTTCGTTTTATTTAAGAGAAGGCGAGATTGTTGTATTTTTTGGACTTCTTGGAGCAGGGACACATAATCTATTTTCTGTTTTGTTTGGAGATAAAAAGATGACCGGCGGTGAAGTATGGGTGGAAGGGAAAAAAGTTAATATTTGCCATCCTAATATAGCTAAGAGAAATAGGCTTGGATATGTCCCGCTTGATAGAAAAGAAGAAGGTGTTGCAGTAGTTATGAATGTAGCACAAAATATAACATCTGCAAATATTGAAAAACTCGGAGACGGCTTTATATTAAATAGAAAAATAGAAAATGGTCATGCAAAGAAATGGTTTGAAAGACTGGATATAAAAGCACCTGGTATTGATACTATAGTTAATAGTCTGTCAGGAGGAAACCAGCAAAAAGTTGTAGTGGCAAAATGGCTTGAAACTGATAGTAAAATCCTGCTTATGAATGAACCGACACGCGGTATTGATGTAGGGTCTAAGACTGAGATATATTCTATTGCTGAAGATATGTGTGAGCAGGGTGCAGGAGTTATGATGGTGTCAAGTGAGTTACCTGAGATAATGGCAGTATCTGATAGGGTTTATGTAATGAGAAATGGGAAAATTGAAGGTGAGTTTGCTACTAAAGATACTTCCCAGGAAGAACTAATGCATATAGCTTCAGCTTAAATATATAGAAAGGTAAAAAATGCAAGATATAAAAAAAGCAAAAAAAGGATTTAAACTACAGGATACATATATATTGTTGATTGGATTGGCTGTTTTGCTGATATTTTTTTCACTCACTAACAGGCAATTTATTGCATATAATAATATAAGTACGATGCTAAAAAATATGGTTTTGGCAGGAGTACTAGCTTTAGGACTTACTCCGCTTATGATTGCAAGGGGGATTGATATATCTTTTGGTTCTTCGATATCTATGGTATCAGTAATCATGGCAGTAATGTATTCATTTGGCGGCACAAATCTTTGGGTTACACTGATAATTGGTATAGTGATCGCTACAGTAATTGGATTTATAAATGGAGTTTTAGTTGAATCTTTTAATCTTATACCATTAATATTTACACTTGGCATGATGGCTATACTGCAGGCGCTGGCACTTGTTATTGCAAATACTTATGCACAAACATATTCAATTTTAATGTTAACAGATGAACTTTATTATTTTGCAACAAGAACTTTTTTAAAGATTCCCTATCCATTAATAGTTCTTATAATTTTAGTTATTGTATACTGGTTTATATTAAATAAAACCAAGGTAGGAAGGACTATTTATTTAATTGGTGCCAATCCAGCAGTAGCAAAGCTTTCTGGCGTTAAAGTAAAGAAAGTAAAAATATTGCTATATACTTCTATGGGATTTATAACAGGTATTGCTGCAGTACTGATTGTTGCTTTGACCGGGGTTGGAATGTCATATCATGGAGCAAAACTTCCGCTTCCTACATTATCTGCAGTTCTGCTCGGAGGAATATCACTCATGGGTGGAAGTGGTAGTGTCTGGGGAACTATGATTGGAGTGCTCATAGTAACAGTTATATTTAACGGGCTTTCAGTATTAAATGTACCATCATATTTTATTCAACTATTTCAAGGTCTTGCATTAATTGTTATTGTGGCAGCTTACGAGGTTAGAAACAAAAGGGCAGCTATTCAATAAAAATATATTTGG
>Ga0268281_1002017_pt1 | contig 10736 bp, 8 predicted proteins | sample saktaG_10_FD_190134 | JGI IMG/M metagenome (GOLD analysis project Ga0268281, IMG submission 190134) | Saline water microbial communities from Sakinaw Lake, British Columbia, Canada - sak_2011_5_24_50m | ecosystem: Environmental > Aquatic > Non-marine Saline and Alkaline > Saline ... | reverse complement strand
TCTTCTGTAATGTATTTTACAAACAAAATTTATTTAAGTCAATACTCAATTCTATCGAATCTATGATGCTGAAGCCTATTTAAAATAGTGAAGGCTCTCTTAAAATGAATTTAAGAGAGCCTTGATTGTGTTGTTTTCTTTTATTCTTCTAGCGTTTCGTCTTTAAAAGACAATCTTTTCACCATATCTAATCCGGATTCCATGCTTTCTACCTCCTTTCATTTATTTTCTATACTTGATATCCCTATAATATTTGGTAATTTCACCAGCCCAACAATAAAAATTATTAAGGATATTAACCCAAAAAGATAACTAGGGGACGATTTCGAAGACACCAATAAAACCAAGAGCAAAATTAACATGAGCATAAATGTCAAAATTCCGAAAATCCAAATTCCTTCTTTCTCTCTTTTGACTATACACATCAGCATAAGAAATAAACCTACTACTGATGTAATAGTTGCTCCGATAACGTCTAAAGAATATAATATCATTTCTATATTGTTCATTTCTTTTACCTCCTTTCAATAAATCTTTTTTATTAATATATTAAACTATCTGCCATATAACCAACCACTAATGATATTTAATGATCAGTTATATAGCAGATAGTAGAAATATTATTTTTCAAAGAACAAAAAATATCCTATTACAGGATATTATAAATATACCATATTTAATCGTAGTGGTCAATAGTAGAGAATGTACCACTCTGGAGACTGAGCAATGATAAAGTCTACGAAACCAACTTCTTATAGATTTCATAAGCAGTCATTGCTCCATTGATGCCACGATGAGGCATTGGCTCTTCAGGAACTCCAAGGCGCTTTGCCGCTTCATTCAAACTGAATTTCTCACAGTTTGAATTTCGAAGTTTCATCCATATCATAGTAAAAAGATCAATACGATGATGATCCATTTGATTCTTAACGCCAGTTTTCCTAAATGCTTCAAAAATAAACGACCAATCAAAAGTCATATTATGAGCACAAAATATCGCGTCCTTTGTCTTTTCGCCATAAATAGACATAGCTTCTTTAAGCGTTATAGCATTTTTCCAATTAGTTTCATTATATCCATTTAGATTTAGCGCAAATTCATTTGCTGTTTCAATATGTTCAGGATTTACCTTAACATCAAGAGTATCCAGAATTTTGAGCGTTTTCTGATCAACTACTACCAATCCAATTTCAACAATTTCTTGAATTGCAAAATCAAGGCCAGTAGTTTCAACATCAGTAATCGCAATCGGCCTTTCAAAAATATGCGTTGTATGTTCCTGTTTCATTTTATTTATATTAATTTAGAAAATAAACTATAGATCTAATCTCATTTTTAATCTAAAATCAAAAAAACCAAATTTTCTCCAGGCTTTAAGCCCTATTTTATTTCTAGCATCAACAGTAAGTTCAATGTGTTTAACCTTCTTCTTTTTAAACCATTTCAATAATTCTTTAAATATCTTCTTACCAACACCTTGATTTCTATATTCCTTTTCAATAAAAGCATCAAAAATTACCCCAATTTCTTTTGGGAGAACATATTGGGGAGCTTTTTCTATTACTCCCATAAAATATCCAATAACTTTTTCGTTTTCCTCAGCAATAATAATCTTTGTGTCTCTATTTTTCATTAATCGCTCAAAATAATCCCTGATTTCTTTACTATTATAACCAGAATAAGCTTTATAATATTTATCAATAACTTGATGATAATCTACTATCTCTCTTACTAATTTAACTATGAATTGAATATCTTGTTTTGTAGCATTCCTAATTAACATATTTATAAATTATATATCTATTTTACCAAAAAATCACCTATAAGGCGATTTTAAAATACTCTCCATAAACTTAATAATATTAAAATCTTTTTTTAATTTCTTCTTTCTAGAAATTTTATGTAGTATTCTTTGGGTTTAGAATATTTTTCTTTTAGTTTAAAAAATTCGGAGTCTATTTCAGATACTCTCTTTAACTTTTTGTTTTCTAAAAATAAAGGGTCTACTACCCGAGATTTACATAAAGAGTATAAATCATAATTGTTTTTATCGTAAGACTTGAATTTAAATTTATTATTAGCTCTATCAACTAATAATTTTAAATTATCATCTTTGTCTGTTGCTAGCCTTATTTTCACCCAAACCTCTTCATCTGTGGTAAACAAGTCGTCTTTAGTAAGTACCTTTTTCGCAAGAGCGTATTTTAATAAATCCCCTGAGGTTTTAAACATCACTGCTGATTCTAATCCTGACCAAAACCAGTTATTTATTTCCAAAAATAAATACGCATATTTTTTAGCTAAATTTCTATCTTTAAAGACCCAGAGATTATCAATAATTGCAAGATTTTCTACAAATTCATCAATTTCTTCTTGACTGGCTTTATTAGTTACTTTTAACTCTCTAAAGAAATAATCAATTCTATCTGCGCATAAATCAGGTAACTCCCTTTCCTTCAAGGGAAAATTTTCCTCATTTACAATATATTTGTAATCTATTCCATATTTTTTTAAAATTTCAGGAATTTCCGAACTTTTAACAAACTCTTCAAAACAATCATCTTGAAAATTCTGTTTTTCTCCAGAACCATTACTAAAAACATAATCTGCTACATGAGAAAATACAGTATGAGAAACATCGTGAAGTAATCCTGCTATTTGTTCTAATAATGGAGCTCCAAATTTTCTAAGTAAAATAAAAACCCCAAGCGAATGTTCAAATCTACTATACCTTGTGCCAGGAAAATATGGCTCAAAATAACCATGCTGATCTATACCTTTCATTCTTTGCAAACTTGGAGATTTTATCAAATCTAAAATAACTGGTTCATTTATTTCAATTGTTCCATAAACCCTGTCTTGATATTTCATATATTCTCATTCTATCAAAAAATCGCCTTAAAGGCGATTTTTGTTTTGATTATAAATAATTTAAAACAATTATTTTTCTATCTTTTCTTCAGGCGCTTTTTCTTTTTCAACCTTCTCTTTTTTATCTTTTTTAGGTCCCACATTTACTTCTTCTTTAACTTGCTCAATTTTCGGTTCTTCTTTGACTTCCTCGGTTTTTGGTTCTTTCTTGATTTTCTCTTTAACTTCCTCTTTCTTTTGTTCTTTTTTTTCTTCAACTTTTTCTTCAACCTTCTCTTCTGGCTTTACTTCGTCTTTTGTTTCTTCAACAGGTTTTTCTTCTACTTTTTCTTCAGATTTCTCCTCAATCTTATCTTCAGTTGGTTTCTCTTCAGTTATTGGTGTCTGCTCTGTTTTTTCTGTAACCTCACCTCCACCTTTTACCTCTTTCACTTTCTTTTTTCTAATGTTAATAGGTCTTTTTTTACCTTCAATAATTTTTGCTCGTACTAAAAGATTATAGCAAGAATCTGAAGGTTGAGCCCCTTGACTAATCCAATAAAGAATTCTTTCTTTTTTTAATTCAAATTTATTTATTCTTGGATCCCACCATCCTAAAATCTCTTTTGATTTACCACTATTAACGGTAATCTTAGAATCTACGGCTATTATCCGAAAAATAAAGTCTCTTTTTTTGCCTTGTCTTTGAAATCGTAAAGTTAACATAGTTTTTATATCCTAATTGAAAATACTTAAAAAGTCAATCTCATACATCCAAATTCTTTACTTTTTGGGCATAAGCCTGGATGAATTTTTTCCGCGGTAAAACTTCTTTACCCATTAAAATATCAAATAATCTATCTGCCTCTTCTGCGTCTTCAATGGTAACTTGCTTCAAAACTCTTTTCTCAGGATCCATTGTTGTATCCCATAATTGATCGGGATTCATTTCTCCCAATCCTTTATATCGTTGAATGGAAATTCCTTTCATTAATTCCTCATGAGTGCTTTCAGAAAATTCTTCTTTTTCTACAGCTAAAGTGGCTTCATTTTTTCCTTCTTCAACTAATTTTAGTTTCCGTACTTTTGATTTTGAAGGTTCTTCCTTTTTCTCCATCATTTTGCCTTGTATTTTTTCTAATACTTTCTGTTTTTCTGCCTCTGTATAAGCATAATGAAATTCTTTACCTTTTTGGATTCGATACAAAGGAGGTTGGGCAATATAAAGATAACCAGCATCAATAATTGGTCTAAAGTAACGGAAAAACAATGTTAAAAGCAAACTCGTAATATGAGCACCATCAGTATTATGAAGTAAAAATCCACCAGTACCGGCAACAAAATTTTCATCTTTTTTAACGGCAAAATCATAGACAAAAGAAGTCTTCGCTTTAATTTTTTTTATTGAAGTTATTGGTAAAAGAACTGAATCACCAATGCAAATCTTTTTATAACTACTCTTTCTTTTGTCAGCCCTAGCAAGATAATTTTCTAATGCTTTGCTCCTCTTGTGATTTTTCCAAACATCTTTCAATTTCTCCAATTGACTAATTCCTTTAACCGAGATAAGGCGTCCTGGATAATTACTTCTTATCATTACCCCGTCTTTACGTAGATGGTCTTTTGAAAATCTCATAGTGCTTTCAGGAAAAATACCAAGTTGGCGGAATAGCAAAACAATACCATCTGATAACTTTTCTGAAGCAGTGGTAAAAGTTAATTTTACGTCTAATTTCTCTTTACAAGATTTTACAACAATACTTCCATCGCTTTCTAAATAACCACGTAGGAAAGCTTGTTGGATTTTTGGATTAACACTAAAAATTTCCTCAGGAACAAACTTTTCATACGATTTATTTCCCAAAAGCCCAAAAGATTGAAGAATTAATTTAAACTCATATGAGTGAAATACCAATTCATTGTTATTATCATTCCGCTTATCAATAAATGCTTTTGCTCCTAAAACATTATCTATGGCTTTCATCAGTGCTGGACTATACAATTTCTTATCTCTTCCCAAAGATAAAATAAAACGATTAGGATTCTTTTTTTGAGACGCAAAACAACCATCACCCATATAAAAACCTAAGAGATAGGCAAAATCTTCATTAATATCAAATGTAACTTTTAGTTTTCGTGTGTGATTTTTGAAATAATACTCAACAGCATCGCTAGTTTCCACAAACGAAGATAAAGGAATGTATGCCGAAGCGTTTTTTAAAACTTTTTTTTCTTCTAAATCCAGTCCCGAAAGATATTCCTTAAAGATTTTATAACGAGGCATAACATTATCAATTTTCAACTCCCATTGTTCTAATACTGTAGTATAAACTCCAATAGCTGCCCCCAATCTTTTTCTCGATATGCCTTTTTCCTGACGCCTTAATTGAAGTGTCTGCCAGTATTTAGGACTAAAATCAATCCAAGCATCACTAGGAATAGACTTCATCTTTGAAGCCAGAACTTTTATTTGAATATTTTTTGTTTCTTCAGAATGTTTTAAAAGAGGACTAATATCTATCTTTATCTTTTGATTTAATTGAGGCATTGAAGCAGGGAAAATAATTTTGTCACCGACCTTTAATTCTGTAGTCGGTACAGTAATAAAATTTCCATAACGATGAATAAACACATTGTGACATGCAGTTATTTTCATCTTGTATCCATAACGAGTTTTTATCTCATAAAGGCTGCCTCTCAATGGATGACGTATTGTTTTTTCAATGTCTCTTAAGGAAAAAGTTTTTTTGTCTAAATCACAAGCAAAAACCTGATATCTTTCTGTATCTTGACATTGGTTTTCTATAAATTCACCTGTTTTTACTAATTTTAACCTTTGTTGTTGTTTATCAAAAACAAAAATTGGCGTATCATAAGCCACACTATCTGCATCAGTCATTATAACAACTTTATGGTAACGCAGCTTATCAATATTAAAATCTTCACTTATTGCTGTTCCCAAAGCCACAATTAAAGCTTTTATTTCTTCTGAAGTCATCATTCTATCAAAACGGCTTTTTTCTACATTCAAAATTTTACCTTTTAAAGGAAGGATTGCTTGCGTATTTCTATTCCTTCCCATCTTGCTCGAACCGCCGGCGGAATCGCCCTCAACTATAAACAATTCAGATTCTTCTGCATTTTTTGAAATACAATCAGCCAATTTTCCAGGTAAAGTCATCCCTTCTAAAACTCCTTTTCTAAGAATATTCTCTCTAGCTTTTTTCGCAGCTTGCCTAGCTCTTGCACTTAATAAAGATTTCTCAAGAATTCTTTTAGCATCTTCTTTATTAGCTTCCAAAAACTCTTTAAAATTTTCTCCTACAACTTGTTCTACAGCAGTTCGCACTTCTGGATTTCCCAACTTTGCTTTTGTTTGTCCTTCAAATTGTGGTTCTCTCAACTTTACGCTAATTACTGTAACTAATCCCTCCCTAGTGTCCTCTCCAGTAAAACCAACATCCCCGTTTTTAAATATTCCCTGTTCTTTAGCATAATCATTTAAAGTTCTAGTTAATGCTGATCGAAAACCAGTTAAATGCATTCCTCCTTCTGGGGTATGAATATTATTAGCAAAAGCTTTTTCTGTGCCCTCAGAATCATCTGTATAAAGTAATGCAACTTCAACTAAAATTCCTTCCTTTTCTTGTTTAACATAAAAAACATTATTGGTCAGACAACGAGTATCCCTCGCTAGATATTTAACCAAAGTGATAATTCCACTTTCAAAATAAAAAGCATAAGAGGGAATAAGGGCTCCTTCTCTATCATCTCTAAATTTAATTGTGGTACCTGAAGTAAGATATGCTTGCTGTCTTAAATGATCTAATATTTTCTTTGTATCAAATTTAATTTCTTTAAAAATCTCTGGATCTGGCTCAAAGATTATTTTTGTTCCAGATTGATTGCATTTTCCTATTTTTTTTAATTTTGTCGTTGGTTTCCCTTTATTATATTCCTGGCTATATAATATCCCATCACGACAAACTTCTGCCTGTAAATATTCTGAAAGAGCATTAACAACTGAAATTCCTACTCCATGCAGCCCTCCAGCTACTTTATAGGAACTCCCACCAAATTTTCCACCAGCATGCAAAGTACACATTACAGTTTCCAATGCTGATTTTTTTGTTTTTTTATGAATATCAACAGGAATTCCTCGTCCATCATCTGTTACAGCCACTCTATTTCCCTTTAATATCTCCACATTAATATTCTTAGCATAACCACCCATTGCTTCGTCAATAGAATTATCTACGCATTCCCAAATTAAATGATGCAAGCCCTCAGGACCAGTAGATCCAATATACATACCAGGCCTTCTGCGAACTGGCTCTAATCCCTCTAAAACATAGATGTCTTTAGCTGTATAAGAATTCTCCTCTACGTTATTGAGAAGTTTTTTTATTTTTTCAGTTTTTTTTACAGATTTATTCATATTATCGTATTTCTGCCCCAATGTTTTTTAATGCTTTGTAGACCTTCTCCATTTCTTTATCAACTTCTTCGTTTTTTAATGTATGATCATTGGAACGAAAAGTTAAATGAAAAGATAAACTTTTAGTACCTGATTGAAGATTTTTCCCTATATATACATCAAATAAATCCACGTCCTCAAGATCAAGAGGAGAAGCATCTTGAATAATATTTAATATTTTATCCACCAAAATATTCTGTGAGAGAATAAAAGATATATCTCTGATAATCGCTGGGTATTTTGGAAGTGGTTGAAATTCTCTTTCCTCTTTAACAATTTCAAGCAAAGGAAGAAGTTTAATTTCCCAAAAAACTGAACCTCCTTCACAATCATATTCTTTTAATAAATCTCTCTTTGGATTTCCTATTACGCCAATTAAATCTTTGTTTTTATAAATTGCAATTCCTTGTTCCAGTAAAAGAGAATACTCAGTATCTTCTAATGGTTTAAAATCATAATTATCTTTATCTATTCCAAATTTATTAAATAAATCCTCAATAATTCCCTTTGCTTCATAAAGAATAGAAGAATTATCAGATTTCTCTTTCTGAGCTAAAACCCCCGAAAGAACAAAACATTCTTTTAAGTTGTTTTTGTCCTTAAAATAGAATTTACCTATTTCAAAAAATCTAATTTTATCAACAAAACGAAAATTATAGTTTATATTCTTCAAAAAATTAACTAAAAGAGTAGGGCATAAATATTTAGTTAAAGCACTAGTTGGATTTTCTATTTCAATAAGTTTTTGTTGCCATTTATTTGGTAAAATATTTTTATCTTGTTCTGATATAAAAGAATAATTATATACTTCCTCCAAATTATACCCTTTGAGCCAATCTTTTACCTGCTTTCGAAATTCAAAGAACTCATTATGCAAAGGAATGGTTAAAACTTCTTGAGGCATAACAGAATCAACTTTATCAATTCCATACAAACGGACTACTTCACCCATTACATCTTCCTTTATTTTTATATCATTACGGAAACATGGTTGAGAAATTAAAAGATAATCCTTCTTTTGTTGGAGAGAAAAACCTAAAAGAGAAAGATAATGAATAATTTCCTTTTTTTTAATTGACCATCCTAAAAACTTTTCCCAACTTTCCCATTTAATAGGGATTAATACTTTTTTTTCTTCAAAAATACCTTGCCCTACTTTACCTTTTAATATATTTCCACCAGCTACTTCCTGAATTAATTGAGCTAAACGATCAACAGCATACTCAGTTAAATCTAAAGGAAGATTATGTTCAAACCTCCACGAGGCATCAGTTCTTAATCCTAATTTTTTGGAGCTGGATCTAATATTAACTCCATTAAAATTAGCGCTTTCTAAAATTATATTTGTTGTATCTTTACTAATACCAGATTTTTCCCCTCCTTTTATTCCAGCCAAAGCTAATGAACTTTCGTTATCAGCAATAACCATTATATCTTCATTTAAATCATAAACCTCATTTTCTAATGTGGTAATCTTTTCATTCTTTTTGGCTTGCCTTACAATTATTTCTTTTTTATCAGTATTTGTTGATTTAGAACAAATTTTATCAAAATCAAAGGTATGAAGAGGTTGGCCTGTTTCTAACATTACATAATTAGCAGCATCTACAATATTATTAATTGAACGTACGCCACAATCAGCTAGTGCGTCTTTTAACCATTTTGGAGATTCTTTTATTTTTATCCCTTGAATCATCCTCGCTAAATAACAATTACAATTTGGACTCTCTATCTTAATATTCAAAAGATTTTTAGCAATCAAACCTTTCTCTTTCAAATTGATTTTAGGATAAATAAAATTTTTTCCTAAAATTGCTCCGATTTCCCGAGCCAAACCTAAATGACCCGATGCTTCAGCAACTTGATTAGATAAAAGCTCCACATCCAAAACAGGCTTTTTGCCATAATATTTGACCGTTGTTTCTGCAAAATACATTGTTAAAATATCTGCCAATTCTTCAGGCGATTCTTTAAACTTTAATAAATCTTTTAACCAATTATATGAAAATTTCATAATAATGTATCCGTATATGATGTTTAATTTTTTATCACTTAGAGCCTATCAATTGGAAAATATCGATCGGCACTTCCTCGTAAGGATGTACTTTTTTTATAGCTGCGATAACATCTTTAATTTTGTCGCGCTCACAAACAAATTCAATCTTTACTTCTTCAATTTGTGATATTTCACCTTCTTTGCCTATTACAGGATTAGATCCTTCCATTGGCAAAAAATACCCATATCCACTCGAAACAAAAGCGCAATAATGATAATTTCCAATGCGACCTCCACCGCTTTTTCCGATTGATAGACGCACTTTATCGGCAGCGTCTTTTGGACAGAAAACCTGAATTTTGACAATATTGCTGTTTTTCATAGATAGACAAGTAATTAAATTTCGTAATTTAAAATTGTTCCAAAAATCTTACATCTGGACTAAAAAACAACCTAATATCATCAATGTGATATTTAATCATAGCAATTCTTTCTATTCCAAGTCCAAAAGCAAAACCTTGCCAGCGATTAGTTACATAACCAGCTCTTTTAAATAAATCTGGATGGACCATGCCTGCACCCATTATTTCTAGCCATTTATTATGGATTTTTGATTTTTGATTTTTAGTTTTTGGTTTTATCTTAATATCCACTTCAACTCCAGGAGCTACGAAAGGAAAATAACTGGGTCTAAAACGGATTAAAACTTTCTGCTTAAAAATATCTTTTACAACTTCTTCAATTATAGCTTTAAAATTAGATAAACTAATATTTTCTCCCACCATCAACCCCTCTATTTGATGAAATTGAATTTCATGAGAAGCATCAGTTGCTTCATAACGAAAACATTTACCCGGAACAATTATACGAAAAGGAGGCTGATTAGTTTCCATAAAACGAACCTGCATTGGACTAGTATGTGTCCGTAATAACATTTTTGACTTCTCGTTTTTAGCTTCTGATTTTACCCAAAGTGTATCCCACATTTCTCTAGCAGGATGTCCGGCAGGAATATTTAAAGCATCAAAATTATAATATTCAGTCTCAATTTCAGGCCCTTCAATAATAGAAAAGCCCATTTTTTGAAAAGAATTAGTTATATCATTTAAAGTTGACGTTAAGGGATGAAGATGACCTTGATGAATTTTCTCGCCAGGTTGTGTAATATCAATAAAATTAGAAGAAAAAGATAAATTACTTTCTAAATCATTTTTCTTTTTTTTATATAAAGAAGAAAAGAGTTGACGAATCGCATTAGCTTTTTGCCCTTTCTCCTTCTTTTCTTTTAGCGATAATTTTGATAAAGAATTAAAAAATAAAGAAAGGGCGCTTTTCCTCCCTAAATACTTAATACGCCATTTTTCTAAATCTGATGTATTTTTGATTAAAGAAATGCCTATCTCAGCATCTTTT
>Ga0268281_1002015_pt1 | contig 10754 bp, 6 predicted proteins | sample saktaG_10_FD_190134 | JGI IMG/M metagenome (GOLD analysis project Ga0268281, IMG submission 190134) | Saline water microbial communities from Sakinaw Lake, British Columbia, Canada - sak_2011_5_24_50m | ecosystem: Environmental > Aquatic > Non-marine Saline and Alkaline > Saline ... | reverse complement strand
TTCTCAGACAAACATGTGTCCCCCCTTGAGCCGTAATAGCCCAAGTACAGCACCAACCGTTACAATGGAACATGGGAAGTGTCCATAAATAAACACTATCCGCCTTGAATCCGCTGGCAAACCCTTCCCCAAGAGCATTAAGATAAGCGCCTCGATGGGTGTACATCACTCCTTTCGGATGACCAGTGGTACCGCTGGTATAATTGATGGAGATGGTCCCTTCCTCATCTTCCACCACTAGTGGGAAAGGCTCGGGGCTTCCAGTCAACAGAAAATTCTCGTAACTCTCGCCTTCCAAAAGCGAAAAATCGGGAAGGTCAATAATATTAATAAAGTGTTTTACAGTTTGGATTTGGGCAAGAACCGGTCTAATGACCTCGGTAAATTCGGTATCCACTAAAAGAAACGTTGACCCTGAATGATTGAGTAAATTGGTGATCTCGTTTGAAGAAAGACGGATATTGAGTGCAACCAAGACTCCGCCGGCCTGCATAACCCCATAATGCGCTTCCAGCATAGGAGGGGTGTTTGGACACAGAACCGCCACCCGATCTCCCTCCTTTAAGCCTTTATTTTTTAAAGCAGATGCCAAACGGTTGACACGCTCAAAAAACTGCCTATAGGTGTATCGCTTTTGATTGTAAACCACTGCCGTCTTCTCAGGATATACGATATTGCTACGCTCGATAAAACTCAATGGTGTTAAACTGGTGCGGTAGACTTTGGTGTTTGTACCCATATTTACTCCCCTTTTCCAAAAATGAGTTATTGTCAAATCTGGTGTTTGAGAAAAAGTCCTTCAAGCGACGCACCTGTCATTTTCGCCCTCAGTTAATAGATCAATGCGTTCTCCATCCTTGAATTGCACACCTCGTATAACGTCTGCGAGGAGTTTGAACCCCCGCAGTTTGCGCCAGTTTTTCTGAGCACTTTGTCCCAGTTTGTAAACCATGGCCAAAATCGTTTGTCTGGAACCACAGCCCCTGGTTTTTGCTGTTCTCAGGCGCACAGTGGCAAAGGTCGATTCGATCGGGTTACTGGTGCGTATGTGTTGCCAATGCACCGCTGGAAAATCGTAAAAAGCGAGCATCTGGTCTTTGTCTTTTGTCAAGCACTGCATCGCTTTTGGATACTTGTCCGAATAGGTCGCAACAGCGATATCAAAGGCTTGGTAGGCGGCATCTCTGGTTGGTGCCATCCAGATCTCTTTCAGGGCCTGTTTGACCTTTAGCTGAACACGCTTCGGTAATTTGTTCAGAACGTTAGCGGTTTTGTGAACCCAGCATCGCTGGTGGCGGGTCTCTGGGTAGACCTTGCTCAAGGCCGTCCAGAACCCCAAGGCTCCATCACCTATTGCCAGCTTTGGCTCGTGCCTCAGCCCTTGCGATTTGAGCCGCAGCAACAGTTCTGACCAGCTTTGCTCGGATTCGCGATAGCCATCTTCGATGGCGATAAATTCTTTTCGCCCCCGCTCGGTAACACCAACAATCACCAGAATGCATTGCTTGGCATCATCGCTGCGTACGTTGAAATAGACCCCATCTGCCCAGATGTAGAGATAGCGCTTGTGGGTTAAGCTGCGACGATTCCAGACAGCGTGTTCTTCTTCCCAGACCCGTTTGCAACGACTGATTGTTGAGGCTGATAGCCCCTGGGCATTTGTGCCCAATAAACACTGAAGAGCCTCCTTAAAATCGCCGCTGGAAATTCCCTTCAAATACAACCAGGGCAACAGATCATCAACGCTTCTGGTCTTGCGCAAGTAGGGAGGTAGCAAGGACGAGTTGAACTTGATCCCTTGACCACTTTTATCCCGGACTTTTGGAACTTTGACTTTGACAGATCCAATTCCGGTCTGAAGCTCTCGTTCGGGTAAATATCCATTCCTGACAATCTGCCGTTGCCCCTGTTGATTTCTGAAATCAGAAAACTGCTCTAGAAAACCCTGTAACTCCGCTTCGACGGCTTCTGCGATCAACTTCCTAGCACCGGTACGGAGCAACTCTGTTAATGGATCTTCTGAAATTTCAGATGGCTTTTTCAGCCCAACAACCGTATGATTCTTCATGACGTATCCTTTCTTTTGTTGGAATTTAGTTTTGGCGAACTGTTCCAACAGGGTACGTCATTTATTTTCTCAAATCTAACTCAAACACCACTTTCGAGTATAACTCCTACCAGAAGTTCACCTTCCAGAGTGCAAAACATGTCACTTTCCGGGATGCTATTTTTCTGGTCGTAATGAATAGAGTATTAATTTTACAATAGGATTAGATGAAGGAATATGGCGGATGCCTTTGATGCAATCAACAAAAGCTAAAACTGAAGGACCGGCAGAAAGGTCAAACCCAAGAATTGTCTGAAATTATTTACTGTTTTGTTATTCTCTTGGTGCGTTACATGTTGCAATACGGTAGATTTAACCTGTAAGTCCAGCAGTTTGTAGTAAGCTTTTGAGTCCGTTTGAAACCTCTAACATAGATGCCATAACTTAATCAATTACCAAGAAAAGCATGAAAGGAGTTTAAAATTATGAGTGACCAGGAAAAATTTCGATGTTACATATATCGAGGAGGAACAAGTAAGGCGGTTTTTTTCATGGAAAATGAATTGCCACTAGACATCAAGGTTCGAGAAAAGTTATTGCTGGCCGCTTATGGAAGCCCAGATGGTCGCCAGATAGATGGATTAGGAGGTTCAGATATTACCACCAGCAAGGTCGCGATTATAGGTCCTCCCTCTCGAGATGATGCCGATATTGATTACACATTTGGTCAGGTGTTTATAGATCGTCCTGTGGTTTCATATAACGGCAATTGTGGTAATATTTCCTCCGCGGTAGGACCCTTTGCTGTTGATGAAGGTTTGGTGCGGGTATCAGGTAATACAGCCACCGTGCGTATTCATAACACTAATACGAAAAAAATTCTTGTAGCAGAGTTTCCAGTATCAGATGGTAAGGCAGTATACGATGACGATTTCAGTATTCCTGGGGTTCCCGGAACGGGAGCTATGATTAAGCTCGACTTTGCAGGCACCGCTGGTTCATCTACTGGGAAGCTTCTTCCAACTGGGAACGTTGTTGATATCTTGGATGTTGAAGATTTGGGGAAGATACAGGTTTCCATAGTAGATGCTGCCAACCCGGTTGTTTTCGTATTGGCGGACGATATTGGTGCCACTGGGATGGAAAACCGTCTTGAAATTAATAGCAACGATATTCTCAGGGATAAATTGGAAAAAATTCGGGCTTGTGGGGCCGAGGCGGCTGGCATAGTAAAAGACCGCAAAATGGCCCTTACTGATAGTCCCTTGGTTCCTCAGGTTGCATTTGTCAGGGCTTCTACAGACTATATAGACTATGCTACGGGAGACGTGATCAAGGGGGAAGACGTCAGTTTTCTGTCCCGTGTTCTTTTCAATCAAGTGGGAGTTGAAACCTATACAGGCACTGGATCAGTTTGTACCGCTGCCGCTGCTATGATCCCCGGAACACTAGTTAATCAGGTTGCTTCACAGAAAACAAAAGATTCTGGAGTGGTTCTGATCGGTCACCCACGTGGGGCCATGGAGATTGTAGCACAAGTAGACCAGCATCAGGGTGCATGGAGGTTACGTAAGGCACTATTCCGACGGACTGCTAGGAGGTTGATGGAAGGATACGTTTACGTAAAAAAGAGTTTTTTAGACAAGAGATAAATTTTCGCCATTTTATTACAACCTGGAGGAATGATTTATGCGGTACACCAAAAATATTTGTGAGAAGATCACCAACTTGAGTTACGAAAGTTTGCCAAAGGAAGTGGTACAAAGGGCAAAAGAAGTTATTCTAGATACAATTGGAGTGACATTAGCGGGATTAAAGAGTGATTCTGCTAATATTCTAAATGAATATATCGATTTAGTGGGGGGATACAACAAAGAATCGACAGTTATAGGTAGAAATAAACAAACTTCTTCGGTACATGCTGCATTGATTAATACAGCCACAGGACACGCTTTAGATTACGATGATGTGTCTTGGTCAACGATAGGACATCCTGGCGTTGTTACAGTTGCCCCTGCATTAGCCTTAGGAGAAAAATATAAATCAACTGGTAAAGAATTGATAACCGCTATTGTGGCTGGATATGAAACAATGTCTGCTATCGGGAGGGGAGTTGTCCCTGATTTTATGGAAAAAGGGTGGCATTCTACAGCAACAATAGGGCCTTTTGGATCTGTTGCGACATGCGGCAAAATGTTAAATTTAGGCGTTGAGGAAATGGTAACGGCTTTTGGAATTATAGGGTCGTTAGCGGCTGGCGTGAAAGGCAACATGGGTACAATGACCAAGCATCTTCAAGTAGGACGGGCTGCTGCTAATGGGGTAACAGCAGTTCTCCTGGCTCAGAAAGGCTTTACAGCTTCAGATAAGATATTGGAAGGTAAAGATTGCTTTTGTTCTGTTTTTGCCCCGAAATATAAATTAGACGTTATGGTAGAAAGCTTTTGTAATCCGTTCGATTTAACAAGTTCTGGGGCTCTCTTCAAAAAATGGCCGTCATGTTATTCAACAAATCCCTGCATAGAGGCAGCACTAAAGTTGTCGGAAGAATATGATATCGTACCAGAAGATGTCGAGAAAATTGAAATTGCTTCTACTCCTTTGGTTTTAGACGTTCTTTTTTATAATGAACCTAAGACAGCTGATGAGGGTAAATTCAGTGACCAATTTTGTGCTGCTGTTGCGTTGACAAAGCGAAGAGCTTCTATAGAGGAATTTACCGATGAAGTTGTCAATGATCCTAAAATAAGAGAATTAATTAAAAAGACTACCCTGATTACCGATTCGGAGTTAAGTGAAGATGGCTACGCTCTTTCTTCGGATAAAGGACCTACAAAAACTAGAGTTACTATTACATTAAAAAATGGTCAAAAATTATCCGAGGTTATTTCGATAGCGAAAGGAGCACCACAAAGAAGATTGTCCATCGAAGAGGTTACTGAGAAATATGAAAGTTGCGCCAAATATGCTTTACAACATGATGATATAACTAAATCTATTGAACTTGTTATGAAGTTAGAAAAAATGGAAAACATTTCTCCTCTTATGGATATTTTAGGGGGTTGAAATTGTGGTACGGAGTTATTGGGTCTTTTTAAATGGTTTAGCTTTTTTCTCAGGGTACCTTTGAGTAGCTTTTCCTTTGCTAAAACATTTTGGAGAAAGTCGCTTTAACCCAAAGAAAACCGTTATGATAAAAGGAGGTATGATATGGAGATTACAAAAAGAGCAGAAAAAAAAAGGAGGGAGTTAAAAATGTTAAAAAGAACAAAGGTGTTTCCTGTTATGTTATTGATTACAATGGCAGTAAGCTTTTTTCTAGTGGGTTATATAAACAATGCGGTAGCTGAGCCTATAACTATTCGCTATGCAACTTTTTTTGGCCAACAGTATCCATCACATTGGCAAGCCATGACGAAGTTTAATGAAATAGTCAATAGAACAGGAAAAGGGAAAGTAAAGGTCGAATTCTACCATTCCCAAACTTTATTAAAAGCAAAAGAACTTTTCTCAGGGCTTATGGGAGGAGCTGCTGAGGCTGTAACAGTGCCCATGGTTTATTGGCACGGTACTTTACCAATTTCCCAAGGCCTTTCTTTACCCTATATATGGAAAGGAGATTTGGACCGATATTACAAAGCTTTGCGGCAGGGGTCTCCTCTTGTTAATTTTCTCAATAAAGAATTTGCAAAGAAAAATTTGCATTGTATTTTCGCACTGATAGAGGCAAAAGAATTTCTTTGGACTAAGGATAAACCTGTCAGGCACCCTAAGGATGCAAAAGGGCTGAAGGTAAGAACTTCTGGGCTTATTCCTGGAGAAGTAGCCCGTGCGATAGGAGCCACTCCTGTTTTTATGCCTTCAGGAGAAATTTATACCTCCTTGCAAAGGAACACTGTAGATGGCGTTATTTGTAGTATTACAACTGTTGTTGGCCGCGGGTTAGACGAACAGATTCGATACATGACCAACTATCCTTTTGATAATTTCGGTCCCATGATAATCGCATTTAGAAAGGATTGGTGGGACAAATTGCCTGCTGATGTTCGAACTATCATTGAGGATGCTGGAAAAACTTATTACGAAACAGAATTTAGCGTAAGCCGGAAAGTAACGGTTGAGCAAATTAAGAAACTCAAGAAAACTATAGAATTTATAGAGCCTACACCAGAATCACTTGAGGCTTTTAACAGTTTACTATTCCCTATGTATGACTGGTGGGTTAACCGGAAGGAGATAGGGGAACCAGGGAAGGAACTTTTAAAGCTTATTCGTGCAACAGAAACAGAATCATAACAGGTTGGTAACGTTAAAAAGATGAATAGAGTAGATAGCTGACGATACTGAAGTTTCACCGAAATTATGAAAATTGTGTGTCGTTCTTTAAGATAATTTGCGCAACAGCTTGTTGCTGAAAGGTCTTACCAAGAATTTGGGGGTAAGGCGACAAGTGGCATCAAAGTTCTCTATCAAGACTACTTTGGTGATGATGTGTCTCAAATCCTAGAAGGTACAGCTGTTTTGACTATGACTTTATACCGACGTTCAGGGATATTCTCAAGCCGTGCTCAATAGATCCAGGTAGCGGTGGCCGTCATCATAGAAAAGCTTATGTGATTTGTGGCGGGGGCATTGCTGGTTTAACTTCAATGTCAATGACTCAACGAATCGCTTCACAACATAGGGAAGAATCGCTTTTCTGTACGCTGTGTTTTCGTGGATATTTTCTACCCGGCCTGACTGTTTCAATGGTTATTCTGAACAGGCCAAACAACTTGTTCAGAATAACCATGATGTTTGAACGTTTGAACAGAAGAACACTGGTGTCCTTCTGTTTTGGAGAGGGCCAGAGTGACGTTTATTCGGTATGAATGCTATTTCTGTTTTCTTTTACCGGCAATGATGGTTTAGGCCGCGTGAGTTATGGCAGCGGTAAAATTCATGGCTAAGACCTTCGTGGGAATCTTGATAAACGGAGTCAATGGGTTTGCCTGAGAAGTTTTCGATCTATATCCGGCATTTGGCGGTTTTGTAATGTTTCTCCGCTGTGCATGGTAGTGATAACATTTCGTAGATGGTGCTTTTTTCGATGCCCGTACGGTAAGGTAAGCGTCTATGGCCAACGTTATAGTTCGTGCCGGAGAGAGCTTCAATATGAGCATGTACCACTGCCGTATCTGAAGAAGTCAGGAGTCGAAATCTTTTTGTAATAGGATTTCCCAAAAAGCTTTGGGCGTATGGCAAGTATTGAGTCGGTGATATGGTCTGTGCGTGAGATTATACACCAAAAAGGAAGTTAGAGGAATGTTAGTCGGAGTTTTACTGGGAGTGTCTTCCTGAAAAAGGTAAACAAGCTGGCTGAGAATGGAGGAGTCCTGAGTACATAGATTCATGCAGGTGCCTCAGGCATCATCGATTCTTGAGAAGAGCCTTCACTCTATGCATGCAGGGTGGGTGTTGACCCAGTAATTTGCAGTAAGTGTTTGCTCGCAAATAAGCTATTAAACCGACACATTGAATTATGCTTGAAGGAGGCGATTTAAGGAATGAGATCAAAGCAACAGGGTCCGGTGAAAGTAGTCTCTTACGTAGTAAAAGGAATTGAAGAGGTTTCCAGTTTTCTGTTTAAATTATGTCAGGTAGGCATTTTCCTCCTGACAGTTGTTATTTTCGTGAGCGTAGTGATGAGATACACTTTTAATCATCCAATTCATTGGACTAATGAGGTTAGTGAATACATTCTAATTTTTATAGTTTTTATGGGTTCAGCAGAACTTATGAAAAAAGGGGAGCACATTAGAGCTGACTTCTTTGTAAGGAAATTACATGGAAAGCAGCTGAAGATTCTTGTACTCTTTATCCTTCTCAGTTCTCTTTTTTGGTGCGCCATGATTGACTGGTTTGCTTGGCAAAATGTCCTGAATGCCTATAAATACGGTATGACCTCTCCTTCTTTGTTGAGGTTTCCTATCTATATTCCATATTCTTTTATTTTTGTTGGATTGGCCATGCTCTTCTTCCAGTTATTAATTCTTTTCATCAGGGGTATTATAAAGAGTGCAACTCTTTACGAAGGAGGTGAGGACTAATGATAGAAGTTTTAGTTGTTATATTTGTACTAGTGGTTCTCATATTAGTTGGGTGCCCTATATTTCTTGCCCTTGGTATTTCGGGCCTTGTTGGGTTTTCACTTATTGGGGGTATCTTCAATTTAGCTTCATTGCCAAGTGCAATGTATGGTCAAATTGATAGCTTTATTCTTGTTGCCGTACCACTTTTCATTTTTATGGGCGAAATTCTTGCTAAAAGTGGTTTAGGTGTAGATTTGTTTTCGACTCTTAGTAAATGGCTTTATCGAATTCCGGGGGGGTTAGCAATAACCAGTATTTTTGCATGTGCCATATTCGGAGCTGCTTGTGGAGTAAGTATAGCAGGTGTGGGAGCCATAGCCCCTTTAGCCGTACCGGAAATGCTTAAAAGGGGGTATGATAGACGCTTAGCATCAGGTGCTATGGCTGCATCAGGGGCCCTTGCTACTCTTATTCCGCCGAGCATTGTTATGATTGTGTATGGTTCAATATCCCACACTTCAGTGGCAAAGCTTTTTATAGGGGGTATAATCCCTGGTATAGTCTTAGCGTTAATGATGGCCTTTTATGTTTTGATGAGGGTAATATTAAATCCAAAGTTAGCACCCGCCGCTGTAGATCTTTGGAATGTAACCTGGAGGGAAAGATTTCGTTCTTTAATTGCAATTGCTCCCGTAATCTTGCTTGCCGCAACGATTTTAATATGCCTTTATTCGGGAGTTGCTACCCCAACGGAGGTAGGAGCAATTGGAGCTGTAGGTGCTATATTGATAAGTCGTTTTGTTTACAAATCATTAACCTTCAAGATTTTCCTAGATATTCTGTCCTCTACAGCTAGAGCCACTATCAGTGTGTGTATGATAGTCGCCTGTGCCCTTTGTTTTGGGAATTTTTTAAATGTAATGAGAGTGCCCGATGAATTAGCAAAGTTCGCTTTATCACTTACTCTGCCACCTGAGGGGATCATAATTATATTTATGATTTTACTCATATTATTAGGTATGTTCGTCGATGGGTTGTCAATGATTGTGATTACTACTCCAATTTTACTTCCAGCTATATTGTCTATGGGACTTAGTCCTTTGTGGTTTGGGATAATTTTGGCATTAAATATAGAAATGGCTGTCATTTCACCTCCAGTTGGACTAAATTTATATGTATTAAAAAGCGTTGTACCTCAGTTATCTATTACTGAGATCATTGCTGGTGCCATGCCTTTTTTAATAGTGGAGTTTCTGTGTTTACTACTTTTTATCTTTTTTCCAACTCTTGCTTTATGGTTGCCTAATTTAATGCAATAATGATCAATGTATAACTTGCGTTTGGGATCAGTAAGCAGACGAATCACCAGATAGTACGTAATAACATGCACATATACCGGCATTGAAAAACAGGAGTGTGTCTACAAAATCAGGGGGGGGGTCTAAAACTTAATAATCTATCATTGTTTCTATGAATCAATAAGGGGTTGTACTCAAAGTTTACAGGAGGTAATGAGATGAACGCAAAGTTTTCTGTGGCAGTTACTGGTGACACGATTATCAACAGACGATTGTCAGTTTATGGAGAAGAAAGATTTCTCTCTATGGTCGAGATCCTCAGAGATTCTGATGTTGCCTTTACACATTTGGAAACACTAATACACGATTACGATGGAGATGAAATTTATCCAGCTGCCGAAGCTGGATGGACATGGATGCGATCGCCACGCTTTGTTGCTGATGAGCTGAAGTGGGCTGGCTTCGATATGGTTTCTCATGCCTCGAACCATAGCTTAGATTATTCGTATGGCGGCCTGTATTCAACCTGGAAGGCGCTCGAGAAGGCTGATCTACCTTATGCTGGTACAGGTAAAACCCTGGGGGAGGCAAGGGATGCAGCATATCTTGAGACCGCAAAGGGAAGAGTGGCACTCATATCCATGACCTCATCCTTCACTGGATGGGCCAGAGCAGGCGAAACAAGAAGAGATGTCAAAGGCAGGCCTGGTGTTAATCCACTTCGCTTCCATTATATGGCAGATGCCAATGCCATAGAAACGCTCAAACAACTTGCTATTAAACTGGGATGGTGGGTTACTCAAACTGACGAAGCGTGGTTGTTCAACCCAGCAGGTATTCACAACACAATATATAAGTTTGTGGAAGGCGAAAAACCGGGGATTGTGCCTGTAGCAAACGAGGATGATGTCGAAGCTAACTTGAATTCGATCAAAAATGCAAGGAGGCAAGCTGATTATGTACTTGTCCATCTTCACAGTCATGAATGGGATCCAGACAAAGGCTTATATGCGCCAGCAAAATTTGTCCCTCCATTTGCCAAGTTATGTATTGACGCCGGTGCGGACGTGTTTATTGCCGAAGGAAGTCATGCACCGCTCAGAGGAATTGAAGTTTACAAGAACAAACCCATATTCTATGACCCCGGGGACTTTATAGTAATGAGTAACACCGTGACAAGACAACCAGCCGACTTCTATTGGAGAGAGGGGTACAGCGCTGGGGCACGAAGGTGGGAAGCAACTCCCGCAGACGCCTTTGATGCTCGATTACCATTACTCCAGGGAGAAAAACAGATAAACCCGCCCGGCGGTTATTTCTCCGAGCCAGTCTTAGGTG
>Ga0268281_1002013_pt1 | contig 10756 bp, 13 predicted proteins | sample saktaG_10_FD_190134 | JGI IMG/M metagenome (GOLD analysis project Ga0268281, IMG submission 190134) | Saline water microbial communities from Sakinaw Lake, British Columbia, Canada - sak_2011_5_24_50m | ecosystem: Environmental > Aquatic > Non-marine Saline and Alkaline > Saline ... | reverse complement strand
ATTGTTTAGACATAATTTAGAACCTCTTTTCTTAAAATTTAGTTCTAGATTACATCTTTTTTATTTTTTTTGTTAGTGCACTTTTGAATTTTAAATCATCAAAAAACAGTGCACTTTTGAATTTTAAATGACAAGGCAATTCGTAAATTTGACAAAATTAAATACAAATAGTATACTAATAAATATATAATTTAATTTATTATATTAAGCATAAAAGATATGAATTTTTAAAAACAAAGATTAAAATAAATTTATTGAACATAAGAAAGGTTAAGATGAAAAAAAACTTAGGAATAAAAGTAAGCGAAGCATATGTTGGTATTTCTACAAATAATGAAAAATTAATTAAGGAAGATAGATTTTATTGGTTTGATACTAATTTTCTCAATATGAAATTTATCGAGATTAATAGAGAAAAAGATTCTTTTTTTGAGATGTTGGATCAAACAAGTGGAAAAACATTAGAAATAAAGGGTAATACCTTATTGTTGAGAATTAATTTTTCCTCTTTTGAGAATGAAAATTATGATAAAAGATTTGGAACTTTTGGTAATTTAGGTATTTTTTCCACATGGATACTCCGTACTCTTGAAGATGTACACAGCATTTATACTTTTCATGCTTGTGGCTTAATAAAAGAAAACAAATTTCTAATTATTCCTGGAGGAAGTGGCTCGGGTAAAACTGTTTTTATTCTATCTGCCATTAGAAATGGCTGGAAAATATTTTCTACTGAATTCGTCCACTTTTCTGTAAAAGAATCAATTAAATTTTTTAAAGGACCAATCAGAGATGGAATCAGAATTGATACCTTAAAAGATCATTTTCCTGACATGGCAGAAAAACTAGGATTGAATATCAATACATTAAAAAAAGAGACAGCAAGCAAGTTAGTGGTTGATTTTTCATCTTTTCAAGTAGAGAATTACACAATAAAAAATCCCGAAATAATCTTACTTTTCCCACATGTTGAGGAAAAAAGAGGCAGTATTATTTATGAAGAAACAAATAATAAAGAATTACTTTTAAGAAATCTTTTTAATAGTGCCTCAGAAAAAATTGGTAAAAGTGTTCTTCTTTATGGAAAAATTGGGTTGCCGGGATTGGATAATATTTTCTTAGCAGAAAAACGTGTAGATAATATTAAAAAATTTATTAAAAAAGCAAAAATAACCAAATCAGCTTTAGTTGTTTTAGGCGTGAAAGATGTAGAACAAATTATACAAAAGATAGGATAAAAATATAAAAAAAAGAAAGGAAGGATAAAATGACACGAGCATTTAAAGAATTTATACCCATACCTGAGGAAGTAGGAAAAATAATGGTACTCGAAAAGGAATTTGGCCCTATGGCAGCTCAAAGTTGGGGCAAAATGGCAAGGGGGCTTGCTGATATTATTAAATTTACCTTTGGAACAGCAGCCTTATATAACGAGGATATTCTAAAGGAAAAAGTAAGTATTTATAAAAGTTTAGGCATAAGCCCCATGGTAGGTGGAACACTTACAGAAGTAGCAATAATGAATGCAGGTGGATACGAAGAGAATGATTTGTTAAATTATCTCAAGTATGCTAAGTTAATAGGTTTTATATATATTGAATTCTCTGACGGATCAATCTACATACCAGAAGAAAAAAGGATAGATATTATAAAAATGTGCCTTAATGAGGGATTTAAAGTAATATCTGAAGTAGGGAAAAAAGATCCACTAAAAGATGCAAAAATTACAACTGAAAAGCGTATAGAATTGATGCAGAAAGACCTTCAAAGTGGAGCCGAATTAGTTATTATCGAAGCACGGGAATCTGGAAAAGGAATCGGTGTGATGAGTAAGGAAGGGAAAGTTCAGTTTGATGAATTAGATATGATTGTTGATGCTGTCGGTCTAGATAAAATTATGATTGAAGCACCAGATAAAGGGCAACAACAAGAAATATTCATGTATTATGGCCCCAAAGCAAATGTTGGGAATATTCAACCCCGGGATATTCTATCGGTGAGTGCGTTAAGAACTGGGTTGCGTGGAGACACAATTGGTATTCTTAGAAAGGATGCTTGGAAAAATTACCATACAAAACAAAAAGCACCTGAAGATTATATTATTTAATAATTATTGAATATTCCCATGAATTTATACTAACTAGATGGCAATATGTTTAAAGTTTAATTAATTTAGGTGTAACCTTATATTATATGGTCATCTTGGTAGCTAGGCTTGAATTGGTAGGTGTTTTTCTGACTATTGCTTTACTAATTCTAGAAATTATGTGCAATATTTCTAAACTATAAAAAATGGCTGAGGTAGATGATACAGCAGCTTAAAACAAAAAGGAGCAAACAAAATGGTATTAATTGGATGGCTTATAATGGCAATAATAGCAATTCTATCGAAATGGCTTTCTGGGCTCATTACTATAGGAGGTACACACCCGATAGAACCAATAATGATCGGTATTATCCTGGGCGCTATCACCAGAAACGTGGGGCTATTTCCGAAAAAATGGGAACCCTTCCTGAAAAAATTTGAAACACCGTTATTATGGGGTGTAATCTTGCTTGGCGCAGGTTTCTCCATATCAACTGCTAAAGAAATTCCCTTAAGTTTAATAGTTATACTGGTAACAATGACAGTAGGTTTTTTTTGTATATATTTGCTAGCGAGGAAAGCTGGTCTATCCGATAAACTCAGCGCGCTTCTTGCTGTGGGGACTACTATTTGCGGAGGAAGTGCTATAGCTATTACCTCTCCCTTAATTAAAGCAAAAGAAGAAGAGACCAGTTATGCTGTGAGTGTCATTGTAATTTCCGCATTTATTCTGATGATTGCAATGCCGTTTCTTGGAAAGATGATGGGAATGAGTGAAACTGCTTTCGGTATATGGGCAGGGACATCAGTACATAATACACCACAGACTATCGGCACCGGTTATATTTTTGGAGAAAAAGCAGGTCAGATAGCAACTATGGTTAAATTTACTAGAAATATGTTTATGATTGTTGTAGCGATGCTGGTTTCTTTAAGCTTCAGAGCCAAGGAAGCTACGCAGCAACATTTAGGAAAAAAAGCCATACTAAAAGCATTTCCATGGTTTCTTTTTGGATATTTAGGTATGGCCATCTTTGCTGCTAATGGCTTTTTTACTTCTGAGGGAACAGTGTTTTTTGGAAAAGTTGGTAAATTCCTCATTCTAATGGGGATGGTAGGGATAGGTTTCGGAACAAACTTCATACATATCAAACAATTAGGATTTAAACCTCTTATAATAGGAATTATTGGTACTGTTATTGTTTGTGGGACAAGTTTTGTAACATTGACTATATTAAATTTCTAATATAATAAATTTCTTGATTAAAGTAAATAATGAACTTTTACTTTACACCTTTAGAAGGCAAGGCCGTAATGCTCTAATTACATCCGGCACATTTAAAAACGTAAAAAGGAGTAAAGGGACAAAGGGAACAAAAAGTAAAAATAATCAAAGCATTCGTGAGGCAAGCAAGCACCTAAAGTTATGATAAGGAAATAAACATTTCCAAAGGATTAATAATGAACCGCTAGACAATACTTGACTGGGTAATTTCTTAGTGGTGACTAATAGAACCTTACTATTTATTAATATCAGAATCCATGCTAAATAAAACAAAACAGACTAAAAGGAATATTATCATCTTTTTAAGAAAAGAGGTATTTATATTACAACCGAGCCTGAATGAATTCCCTGCGGCAAGCCGCAGGGAATTCTCAAGTCAAAATAAGACAAAGAGTCAATGATTGTTATTTTAAAAAAGTAGCCCAAGAGAAAAATTACCAAGGAATTTGTCAAATCCTGGACGAAACTGACAGATCAAGATGCTACGACTGATCATAGTGACTGGAAAAAGAGTAGACCCAGAAAATATAACGATGATCATGAAGAAAAGATTGTCTCTCTCTCATGAATTGAAAGACAATTCTATCTCTTTCTTCTGCGGGGGCTACCGCGATCCAAAACCTTTGGAAAGACTACTATCCATTGATTCCTGTACCCCATCTCCGCTATATCGGGAGAGTGACAATTTCTATGAATTTGTCAGATAATTGTTCGTTTAATTAATTATCATAAATATATTGTGAGAGGATATTTATATGAACAAAAAAAACAAAAAAACAAAATACTATGTGAACGGCAGTAATTTGAAATCATTTTGTTGTGAAATTTTTAAAGAACTAGATCTTAATGAAGAAAATGCTAATATCATTTCTGATTCACTAATAGAATCTAATCTGCGCGGAGTCGATACTCATGGATTTACTCGTTTATCTATTTATGTAAAGAGATTAGAAGAAGGTTTAATTAACAAGTGTCCAGAAATTAAAATCAACCAAATTACTCCTTCTACTGCTGTAGCGGATGGAGATAATGGGCCGGGACAGGTTGTAGGAACTAAGGCAATTGAAAAAGCTATCTCTATGGCAAGAAAATCAGGGGTTGGATTAGTAGCAGTTAAACATAGCAATCATTTTGGGGCTGCCGCTTATTATGTGCAGCGGGCTATAAAGGAAGATATGATAGGAATTGCTTTTACTAATTCAGAACCAAGTATGATTCCTTTTGGAGGTAAAAAAGCATTTTTTGGTACAAATCCTATTTCGGTAGGTATTCCAGCTGGTAAAGAGTTACCAATAATTGTTGATATGGCTACAAGTAAAGTGACTCGGGGGAATATATTAATGGCATCTAAAAATAATTTAGATATTCCTGAGGGATGGGCTGTAGATAAAAATGGAGAACCTACAACTATAGCAGAAAATGCTTTAAACGGTGCTCTTATACCTTTGGCCGGACCCAAAGGCTACTGTTTGGCAGTAATCGTTGAAGTCTTTTCTTCTTTACTTTCAAGTAGCTCCTTTGGGCCTCATATTAATTCGATGTATAATAATTTTGAAAACACTCAAAATGTAGGTCATTTTTTAGGAGCAATAGATATAAGTGGATTTTGCTCAAAAGAAGGCTTTAAAGTAAATATAGATAAGATGATTAGAGAGATAAAAGTAGTTACTCCACAAAGAGGTTTTATTGAGGTTTATCTTCCTGGAGAATTAGAATCACGTAAAAAAGAAAATAGGTTACAAAATGGTATACCATTAACTCAAAATGAAAAATATGAATTGGAAGAATTAGCTACTAAATATAATAAAGAAGATAAATTAATTATAAATTTAAGATAAAAGAAGGAGTCAACTTGAATCTACACTGTCCCATAGTTTTACCTTTTTACCGATCTTACACGATTGTGCTTTCTTAAAAACATAATATGCAACAGCTATATCTTCCGAACCAAGTCCAATAGGAGAATAATATATTCGTTCTTTGTCATTTTCACGTCCCCTTTTCCTCCCAGATATTATTTCTCCAATATTTGCATATATTCTGTCATTTCCTATCTTACCATCAAGATACATTTTGGCTACCAAAGGTGGACGCGATGCAAAACTTACTCCCATTCATCTAAAACAATTTTGTCTGTATTTAAGATAACTTCTTCTTCCTCTTCTTGGTAAGACCCTACATGTGAGAAAAAAGTTCCGGTTTTTAACCAAACATTTTTAACTATAGGTTCATCGTCTATTGTGACAGTTACTATGATATCTGAATCCCCTAAAGCTTGTTGAGCACTCTTTGCTATCCTAAATTCTAAAGAATTAAATTCATTTGCTAATATATTTTTAAGTTTTTTAGCTATTGTCATATTAATATCGTATAGCTTTACTTTCTTTATGTTAGGAATAATATAATAAAGAGCATTTAGTTGAGTGATTGCTTTGGACTGCACCCCTCCAACTAGACACATTTAGAAAAAAATAAGACTTATTATATAATAAGATAAAAAGCAAGAGGAACAAAGGAGGGGTATAAGTTAATGGGTAATAAAAAGAGGAAACACTCCCAGAAATTCAAAGAAGAAATAGTACAAAGAGCACTAAGTGGTGAAAGGATCCTGGAATTAGGGAAAGAGAATAACCTTTCCCCCGGACTTATCAACCGCTGGAAGAGACAATATTTAGATGTAGAATTAAATAATAATACCGGTAAAGAAGTAAAAAAATTAGAGACACAAGTAGGAAAACTTGAGCAGATGATCGGTAAACTTACCATGGAGAACTACATTCAAAAGAAGATAGAGGATATCTCCCGGGAACACCCCTACTACGGTTACCGGAGAATCACCGCACAATTAAGAAGAGAAAAAGTAATAGTAAATCATAAGAAGGTACTAAAGATGATGAAGGAATTAGGGATACAAGGTAGGATAAAACACAAATATATTGCTACCACCAATAGCAAACATAATAATAGAATATACTCTAATTTGGTTAAAGATAAAGAACTTACCGGTATTAATCAAGTATGGTGTGCGGATATTACCTATATTAGGATACTTAACGGTTTTATCTACCTTGCCGCTATTCTAGGTATCTATTCCCCACGCAAAATAGTAGGTTATGCTATCGGTAAAACCTTATCTCCAAAGCTTGCCATTGCTGCTTTAAATATGGCTAGAGCTACTAGAAAAACGAATAACCTGATTCATCATTCTGATCAGGGTATCCAGTATGCCTGAAAAGATTACATCAAAATACTAAAAGATAACGGTATCAGAATAAGTATGTCCGGAAAAGGTAATCCTTATGATAACGCCACAGCCTTAATCATTCTTTAAAACCCTAAAATAGGAAGAGGTATACTTATTTAGAATATGAAACCTTTTCTGATGTTATAGAAAGGATTCCCTATTTTATTGAAGATGTGTATAATGGGAAGAGGTTGCATTCCTCTTTGGACTATCAGCCTCCAGAGGAATACGAGAGGCTACTGGCAAAGAATAGCTTTCGGAAATGTATGGTGTGTTAAGGCTTAAAGTGTCTAACCTGAGGGGTTCACTTCACTTCTACTCCACAGCCTATTATGCATACTTGTGATGAATCTTTTCTCGCTAGATATTTCACTCCAACGCCTGTAGCTGCTCCTGTACACATTGCACTAATATATGTTCCATCCATTATACATAAAGGGAACCCACTCTCTGTAATATTTAGAATTATATCCCAGAGGCACGAGGAAGATTATATTTTTAATAAAGAAATTTATCGGTCAAAGAATAACACCATCTTTACCCTCTATTTATTAGATCTTCCAGCAAAATCTTAAAAAAATGAAAGATCAATATTCATTTTTATGATAAATTAAGACTACTAAGATAGCGCAAGACTGCTTTCTTAGTTTTTATAATATGTTTTCTTATTAATTTTTCAGCCTTATCAGCTTTTTTTGATAATATAGCTATATATAATTCTTTATGTTCATTAAAGGATAAATTTATTCCACGCTCAGGTAAAAAGATTGAGGTCTTTAACAACATTTTAATTTGATATTGCAGATTTTTTATAATTTCAAGAAGGCGTTCATTGCCACTCAATTCACATAATAATATATGAAAACATATGTCAAGTTTACTATATTCATCCGTATTTTTACTTTTAACATGAAATTCCATCTCATCAATTATTTTTGTGATTTTCTGTATTTTTTCATCTGTAATATTTTGAGTGGCTTTTCGAACTGCTAACCCTTCTAACATTTCTCTTAAATCATAAATTTCCTCTGCATCCTTATATCTAATATGTTTAATTACAAAACCACAATTAATCTTTCTCTTTGCTAGGCCGATTTTTTCTAATTCTATTAACGCCTCTCGTAAAGGGGTTTTACCGATATGATAAGCTTGCATTAAATCATTTTCTACCAACTTTTGTCCTTGATAAAGCTTGCCTATCATAATATCATTTAACAAAATATTATAAACCTTTTCAGTTTTATTCATATATTTAATCCTTTTTATTTAGTAAGCGTTTTCTTAATTATATATTATTTTGTACAATATAATATATCATTCTTTATATTAAATGTCAAATATTTTTTAACTTTTGTCATTTAAGAATCAAAAGTGGACTAACCTGAAATGTTAAAAAGATGTAATTTAGAACTAAACCCTAAAGAGAAAAGAGGTTCTAAATTATGTCCAAACAACTACATAAAATCTTTACTGATAATCAGGTTAAATCACTTTTAAAAAGTTATCTGGATAAAAAATCAAGATTAGTTATATCTTACAAATGCTTAGAATTAAAAGAAGTAGATTCTTTGAATTACTAGCAAAATATCGTAAAGATCCGGATAGCCTTTCTATCCAGTATGAAAGGAACAGCAGTAATTTCAGAATCAACCGAGAAATTGAAGCAAATATTATAAAAGAACTAAAGATAGAAAAAGATTTAATCAAGAATAAAGATATACCGATTAAGTGGTATAACTACAGCTATATCAAAGATCTTTTAGAACAAAAATATAGCCAGAAGGTATCTCTACCTACCATCATCGACCGGGCTAAGAAAAATAATTTTTATTTTTTAAGGCCAAAGAGAAAAGCCAATAATTAAGAAGTAATAACTAACTACCCGGGGGAACTGATTCAACATGATTCTTCTCATCACCAGTTTTTCCCTTATGCTGAGAGAAAATGGTATCCGATTACCTCAATAGATGATTACAGTAGGTTAATCCTATATGCTTGCTTAGTAGAAAGAGAAACTACCTGGGAACATATTAGAGGATGTTCTATTAAAATATGGATTCCCTCTGGCCTATTATGTAGATAGCCATTCCATCTTTAGGTTTGTACAAGATAGAGATTCCTTCTGGCGAAACTATTACCAGCTTACCGATGAGGCTAATCCGCAATGGAAACAGGTTTTGGAGGACTGCAGGGTAAAGGTAACCTATGCGCTTTCTCCGCAGGTCAAGGGTAAGATTGAAAGACTCTATAGTTGGATTGAACTTCCCCCGCTTTACTGGACACCAAGTTAAGAGCTATAATTAAATAATTGGCGGTTCAGAAGATATGGAAAGAAGTCGAAGGGCATATAGTGAAGAATTTAAGAAAAATGCAGTCGGGCATAGCATGACATCAGAAAAGACGGTAGAAGAAGTAGCCTATGACCTGGGGATAGCCCATAGTAATCTAAGGAGATGGCGTGCCCAATATGGCAAAAAGGGAGAACTAGCCTTCCCCGGAAATGGGAAGCAAAGGCTCGCTCCACAAGAAGAGGAGATCAGAAGGCTAAAAAAAGAGCTTTATGATGTCAAACAGGAGCGAGATATATTAAAAAAAACTATGGCCATCTTCACAAAAAACCGTAGATTTATTCCGGTTTATCCGGGAACACGCTGATAGGTTCAGTGTCACGAAGATATGCCAGGTGCTAAAGGTATCAAGGAGCTCATATGATAACTGGCTGAGGAGGCCAACAAGTAGACACCAAAAGGATAAAATCCTTATAGAAAAGATGCGGAGGATTCATAGAGAATCATATAGCACCTACGGGATACGCAGAATAAAAGCTAAATTAAATAAAAGTATCTCCTGTGGTAAGAATAAAATAGCGAGGTTAATGAGAGAGAATGGCATATATAGCCGTCTAAGAAGAAAATACAAGGCTACTACCCATTCAAACCATCGCTTACCTGTTGCTCTCCCAATCTTTTAAATCAAGACTTTACCGCAGATAGACCCAATGAAAAGTGGGTGGGTGATATTACCTGTATACCCACAGATGAAGGTTTTCTGTATTTCTCAGGTATCGAAGATTTATTTCAGAGAAAAGTAGTCGGCTGGTCATTAGGAGACAGGTTCACCAAGGAACTGACCATAAAAGCCTAGAACAGGCAGCAGGCAGAGAAAATCCGGATGATGGCTTAATCTTTCATTCTGATAGAGGGTCTCAATATGCCGCTTACGCCTTTTAAGAAGTATTATGTAAGTATTGTATCCGGCAGAGTATGAGCCGTAAGGGAAATTGCTATGATAATGCCTGCATGGAATCCTTTTTTCTACTTTAAAAAAGGATATTATCTATGGTAGAAGATTCAAAACAGGCAAAGAGACTAAACTGTTTATCATTGAATATATTGAAACTTTCTATAATTGCCACAGGCTTCACTCCGCACTGGGAAATATGTCACCAATGGAATATGAAAGTCAATATTATTACCGGAAAGAGGTAGCCTAACCATGATGGTTAAAATAATGAGCGATTCTAAGAGAATTAGAGAAAAAGTACACTTTTATGTGTCTGGATTAGCGGGGGCAGTCCAGTCTTGAAATATCTTTTGTTTTTCTGTATAATTAAGGAGTAGCAAAACTCCCGCATTTGATGTAAGATTTTTTGCTATGAATTCAACTTTATCAATCATGTGATTAAGTGCTCCTTTTCTTTGGTTATTAGTAGGTTCGATACCACTAATTCTACCACATTGAGGGCACTTTTTATATATATTTGATTCACCTTTTGGGTGAAAAGTTGAATTCTTTGTAAACCTTATATAGCAATGGTTTAGGCCTGTTTTTCTAAAAGCTCACGCAGATTCTCGGTTTTATTTCTTTGCCCGATATGAAAGAAAGGACCATTTTACTTGATGGTTTTTCCAAAACCTATGCCATAACCGGTTGGCGCTTAGGTTTTGGGGTGATGAAACCTGAGTTAGCAACGCATTTACCTGTAGTAATAATAATTGATGTTTTAAGAGCTTCTAGTACCATAGTAACTGCTTTAGCTAACGGATGTAGTGGCTTTATTCCTATTTTTTCTCCGGGTCAGGCTAAGAAAAAAGCGCAGGAATTTAAAAAAGAAAGGGTTTTATTGGGAGGAGAAAGAGAA
>Ga0268281_1002011_pt1 | contig 10761 bp, 6 predicted proteins | sample saktaG_10_FD_190134 | JGI IMG/M metagenome (GOLD analysis project Ga0268281, IMG submission 190134) | Saline water microbial communities from Sakinaw Lake, British Columbia, Canada - sak_2011_5_24_50m | ecosystem: Environmental > Aquatic > Non-marine Saline and Alkaline > Saline ... | reverse complement strand
CTACGAGGAGCTCCAGGCCACCAGCGAGGAGCTGGAGGCCACCAACGAGGAGATGCAGTCCACCATGGACGAGCTGGAGGCAGCCAACGCCAACCGCCAGTCCATGATGGACGCCATGATGGACATCCTGATGACCACCGATCGCGAGGGGATCATCACCGAGGTCAACCGGGCCACCGAGCGCATTAGCGGCTACCGCCGCGAGGAGCTGATCGGGCAGCCCTTCCGGCAGTTCTTCGCCGACCCCGACCGCGCCCAGGCCGGCATTGATCAAGTGCTGGCAGAGAAGAAGGTCGCGGACTATGAACTGATCGTGGTTACCAAATCGGGGCGGCTGGTGCCGGTGAGCTACAACGCCACCGTGCTGCGCGGCGCACGTGGCCGCATCACCGGCGTGCTGGGCAGCGCGCGGGACATCAGCAAAATAAAGTGGGCGGAGGAGGAGACCAGTGCGGTGAACCGCGATCTGGAGACGCTCCTCCATGTCACCTCCCACGACCTGAGGGAGCCGCTGCGGGCGATCGAGAACTTCTCGCGCATGGTGAATGACCGCTATGCGGATCAGCTCGATGAGAAGGGGCAGGACTTTCTCAGGCGCGTCGTCCTGGGGGCGGAGCGGATGACTCACCTCATAGACGACATCACGGCCTTATCCCGTGCCCAACGCATGGAGCCGCCAACGGAGGAGATCGAGGGCGAGCTCATCGTGCAACAGGCGCTGCAGCGTCTCGAGTCCAGGATCAAGGAGATCGGGGCCGTGGTCCAGGTCGCCAAGGACCTCCCCAGACTCCGAGTGGACCAGACGTGGGCCACCGAGGCGGTGTACAACCTGGTCACCAATGCCCTCAAGTTCACCCGCGAGGGCGCTGCGCCTGAGGTCGAGATCGCGCCGTACCAGCCGGCAGAGGGCGAGCCTGTGGGCGTGGGCATCGTCGTCCGGGACCGTGGCCCAGGTGTCGAGCCGGAGCACGCGGACCGAATCTTCGATCTTTTCCAGCGAGCCGTGGGGCGCGAGGTCGAGGGAACGGGCGCGGGGCTGGCCATCGTGCGGCAGGTCGCCCGACGGCACGGCGGCCGGGCCTGGGTTCGGCCGCGTGGGGGCGGCGGCTCGGAGTTCATCATCACATTTGGGACGTGAAACGTAAAACGTGAAACGTGAGGCGTGACGTTTTACGTTTCACGTTTCACGCCTCACGTTTCACGCATCACAGATCAGGGAGGCACGAAATGAATAACCAACCAATAACTCAGTCAGTGGACATCCTTCTCGCGGAGGACAATGACGACGACATCCTGCTCATCCGGGAGTCGTTCGCCGATGCAAAGATCGTTAATGTGCTGAATGTGGTGAGGGATGGGGAAGAGGCCCTGGCCTATCTCCGACGGGAGGGGGAGTACAAGGACGCCGTGATGCCCGGCCTCCTTCTTCTCGACATCAACATGCCGAAGAAAAACGGCTTCGAGGTTCTGATGGAGGTAAAGGCAGATGCGGCGCTGCGCCATCTCCCGGTGGTCATGCTCACCACCAGCCAGAGTGAGGCAGACGTCGTAAAATCCTACTCGGAGGGGGCTTGCTCGTACATCATGAAACCCACGCGGTTCGAGGAACTAGCCAGGGTGGTGAAGCAGTTCGCGCTCTACTGGGCCCTCGTGGCGCGCATTCCTGCTCGTTCGTGAGGTGAATCAGATGCATGTCCTGCTCATTGAGGACAACGAGGACGACGCCTTCCTGATTGGGGAAATCTTGGCCGAAGTGAAGGGCACGACCTTCGACCTGGAGTGCGCTGACCGGCTGTCGGTGGGGCTGGAACGCCTGGCTGAAGGAGGGATTGACGTAGTCCTGTTGGATCTTGGCCTGCCGGATAGCCGGGGGCTGGAAACGCTCAGCAAGGGTCTCGATCAAGCCCCTGAAGTGCCTATCGTGGTGCTGACCGGTCTCGCCGATGAAACACTTGGCGTTAAGGCGGTCCAGGAAGGGGCACAGGACTATCTGGTCAAGGGCCAGGTGGACGGCAACCTGCTGGTGCGCTCCATGCGCCATGCCATCGAGCGACAGCGGCTGCTGGCAGAGTTGGAACAGGCCCGGCAACGGGAGCAACAGGAGCGCGAACGCCTGGAGCGAGAGCTCTATTCGCTAGAGCAACTGTCCGCTCCTCCCTCAACCGCAGTTACGGCGCAAATGTTTGGCCTGGCACCTCTGCGCGAGAGCGTGCCGGAGGTCTTCGACGAGCTGGTCCAAAGCTACGGAGATCTGATGGACCTGGCCCTGGAGCGGCGGGCCTATAGGGTGGAGCATAACATTTCGGAAAGGCTTCGCTCCCTGGCTGAGCGGGTGGGCTTCCTGAAGGCCGGGCCGCGCGACGTGGTGGAGGTTCACAGCAATGCCTTGAAAAGAAAGATCCGCCAGGTCACTCCCGCCAGGACCCAGGCCTACGTCGAGGAAGGACGGTTGATGGTTCTTGAGCTCATGGGCTACCTGGTCTCGTATTATCGGAATCGGTGAGCAATATCCAATAGCTAATATCCAATAGCTATGTATCGGTTATTAGATATTGGATATTAGACTTAGAAATAAGGAGGAACAATCATGGACAAGGTTTTGCTGAAGCTATACGTAACTGGGCAGACGCCAAAAACTGAGCGCGCCATCGCCAACCTGCGTCGGATCTGTAAGGAGGACCTGGGTGGCCAATACGAGATGGCCGTCATTGACGTTCTGGAACGCCCACAACTGGCGGAGGACGAGAGAATCCTGGCCACACCAACCCTGATCAAGACGTTGCCGCTGCCTCTTCGGCGCGTGATAGGCGACCTGTCCGACACCGAGAAGGTGCTGCTGGGGCTGGATGTGCAACCTGTACGGAAGGGGGAAGAAGAATGAACACCATGGATAGACTACCGCAAATCGAGAAGCTGGAGACCGGCATCGCGGGCTTTGATCTGATAGCCAGGGGCGGTCTGCCAAAAGGTCGCACCACCTTGATTTCCGGGACCGCCGGCAGCGCCAAGACGGTCATCGCCTGCCAGTTCCTGGCCGAGGGGATCGAGAAAGCGGGTGACAGTGGCGTCTTCATCACCTTTGAGGAGCCCCCTGACGACATCCGCCAAAACATGGTGGGCCTTGGCTGGGACATCCAGCGCTGGGAGGCCGAAGGCCAATGGGCCTTTGTGGATGCCTCTCCTCAGCCGGGAGCAGAGGCAGTCGTCACCGGAAGCTACGATCTGGGAGCGTTGCTGGCCCGCATCGAGTACGCTGTTCGGAAGGTTGGGGCGACAAGGGTCTCCATGGACTCCCTGGGCGCCATCTTCACCCAATTCGCCGACAGTGCCACGGTACGCAGCGAACTCTTCCGCATCGCCTCGGCGCTGAAAGCCATGGGGGTCACGGCGGTCATGACCGCAGAGCGGGCCCAGGAATACGGTGACATCGCCCGCTATGGCGTGGAGGAGTTCGTGGCCGACAACGTGATCATCCTGCGCAATGTCCTGGAGCAGGAGAAGCGTCGCCGCACGGTGGAGATCCTCAAGTTCCGGGGGACTTCTCATCAGAAGGGAGAATTCCCTTTCACCATCATGCCCGGCCAGGGCGTCATCGTGATCCCGCTTTCTGCCATCGAGCTGAAGCAGAAGTCATCCAATGTCCGCCTCAGTTCGGGCAACGAGGAGCTGGACAGGATGTGCGGCGGGGGGTTCTTCCGCGATTCCATCATCCTGGTCTCCGGCGCTACCGGTAATGGCAAGACTCTCATGGTGACCGAGTTCATCGCCGGCGGGGCGGCCAATGGCGAACGCTGCCTGCTGTTCGCCTTCGAGGAGAGCCGCGAGCAGCTCTTCCGCAACGCGGAAGGCTGGGGGATTGACTTTGAGCAAATGGAAGAGGAAGGCAGGCTCAAGGTGGTGTGCGAGTACCCGGAGGTGATGGGGCTGGAGGATCATCTCATTGACATGAAGACGGTCATTGACGAGTTCAAACCGAATCGCATGGCTGTGGACAGCCTCTCCGCCCTGGAGCGGGTCTCGAACATCAAGGGTTTCCGCGAGTTCGTCATCGGCCTGACCTCCTTCATCAAGCACGAGGAGATTGTCGGGCTGTTCACCGCCACCACGCCGACGCTCATGGGAGGCACCTCCGTCACGGAAGCGCACATCTCCACCATCACCGACTCCATCATTCTGCTGCGCTACGTGGAGATGTACGGGGAAATGCGCCGCGGGCTGACCGTGCTCAAGATGCGGGGCTCCATGCACGACAAGGACATCCGCGAGTTCACCATTGATGGTCAGGGGATGCACATCGGCAAGCCCTTCCGCAATGTCACCGGCATCCTGACAGGCCAGCCCGTGCATAGGGCACCTGCAGAAATCGAGCGCATCGGCGAGCTGTTCCAGGAGTAGAATGGGTAGTGGTTAAATGGTAAGTGATGATACTTTGCAGCGTACAGCGAACCCGCTGATTGAGTAGCGAACCCGCTGATTGAGTAGCGCCAGCGTATCGAAATCAAGGGTGAGCGGCACTTGCAGGCTCGTTCTTGGCTTCGATACGTCGCAGCGCTCCTACTCAGCCAGCGAACTCGCGAGCTGGCGACCGAGGTCGCGCCTGTAGGGCCTTTGGCCGGGCGTCGGCCTCCGCCGACGCAAGCCCGACCGCACAGACGGTCGGCCGGCGTGGATATGCCCTGCCAGGCGCGGTTTCAACCGCCAGCCCGGAGTGAATGGAGCCGCTCCTGGAAACCACCTTCACCATCAGCCTGCCACGTATAAACGAGAGAGGTAGAGCAACGTGGAAAGACAAAGCAAAGTCCTCATCGTGGATGATGACCAATTCACTCTTCGGAGCATGGTCGAGGTACTGGAGGGCGAGAGCTATCAGGTGGTAACGGCCGCCAGCGGCTCAGAGGCTCTTGATCTGTTGGAGCAGGGCCCCTTCGACCTGGTCTTGACCGACTTGAAGATGCCAGACGTGGACGGGCTTGAGGTGCTGAGACAGACCAGGGAGGTCGCGCCCCAGGCGGTGGTGTTGATCCTCACCGGATATTCCTCTCTGGAGTCGGCGATAGAGGCTTTGCACGAGGGGGCGTATGACTACCTGGTGAAGCCCTGCTCTGGCGATGAGTTGAAGCTGAAGATTGAAAGGGGGTTGGAGAGAGCCCGCCTGGCAAAGGAGCGCAAGTGGGCGGAGGAAGCGCTGCGCAGAGCGTACGACGAGCTGGAGATAAGAGTTCAAGAACGAACGTCAGAGCTGGCGGAAGCCAACGAAGCATTGAAGGCCGAAATCGCCGAGCGGATGCGGACGGAGGAGAAAGCGAAGCAGTACATCCGTGAGCTGAGCTTTTTGTCCCAGGCAGCCACGGAGTTCGTTGAGCTCCCGCTGGGGGAGGGCATCTACCGGCTGATAGGGGAAAAGATTATAGAGCTTACTGACAACACTATCGTTGTCGTCAACTCGTTCGATGAGGCATCTGACGGTGTTTGTGTTCACGCGCTCCTGGGGCTTGGAAAACGCACCAGGGCGGTTATGAACATCATGGGCGGAGACCCCGTTGGGACGTCCTTAAAACTGGACGACGCAGCAAAACGCGAGCTCTCCCTTGGCAAACTGCTGAAGGTGCCTGGAGGCATATACGATCTTTCCCCTGGCATCCCCAGGCCCGTTTGCCAGGCGCTGGAGAAACTCCTCGGCCTGGGCGACGTATATGCGATGGGTTTCGTCAAGGAAGGGAAACTGTTAGGCAATGTCGCCATCCTGCTGCGCAGAGGGACCGAATTGAGAAACAAGGACATCATCGAGACCTTTGCCAACCAGGCATCGGTGGCGCTGCAACGCAAGCGAGCGGAGGAGGCGTTGCGAGAGTCGGAGGAGCGCTACCGCAGCCTCTTCGAAGGTGTTCCGGTGGGGCTCTACCGTACCACGCAGGAGGGGCGGATCCTGGATGGTAACCCCGCCCTGGTGCAGATGCTTGGCTGCCCGGACCTGAAGTCGCTGCTGGCGGCCAATATAACCGACACATTCTTGGACCCTGAGGAGCGCAGGCGGTGGCAGACTCTGATAGAACGCCGGGGGAGCTTGCGCGATTTCGAGACGCGGGTTCGCCGGCATGACGGAACGATCATCTGGGTGGAGGATAGCGCCCAGGTGGTCCACGATGCCGACGGTGGGGTGCTCTACTACGAGGGGAGCCTGAAGGACATCACCGAGCACGTGCAGGCAGAGAAGGAATTGAGGAGATACCGAGACCACCTTGAGGAGCTGGTGGAGGAGCGCACCGCCGAGCTCAAAAAGGCCAATCAACAACTGGAGCGGGAAATCGCCGAGCGAGTGCAGGCGGAGGAGGCACTGCACGAGAGCGAGACGCGCTATCGGGCACTGATAGAAAAAGCAGCCGATAGCATCATCATTGTGGACGGGAACGGCACCGTGCGTTTTGTCAACCCGGCGGCGGAATCCCTCTTTGGCCGCCAGGCAGAGGAACTCCTGGGCGAACCTTTCGGCTCTCCTGTGGTAGCAGGTGAAACGATGGAGATGGATGTCATTCGCAGAGATGGAGAAACAGCCACAGCAGAAATGCGCGTGGTGGAAACGATGTGGGAGGCAGAAAGGGCTTACCTGGCATCGCTGCGCGATATCACCGAGATCGTACGACTGCGTGAGAAACTACGCGCCATGGCATTTCTCGATGCACTTACAGGCGTGTATAACCGTCGAGGCTTCTTCACCCTGGCCCACCAGCAGCTCAGGATAGCCGAACGAGCACAGAGGGAAATGTCGTTGCTTGTTACTGATCTGGATGGCCTGAAGGGAATCAATGATACCCTGGGCCACCACGAAGGCGATCAGGCGTTGATCGAGATTGCCCAGGTGCTCAAAGAGACCTTTCGTGAGTCGGACGTCGTGGCCCGGATCGGCGGAGATGAGTTCGCGGTGCTGGCAATAGAGGCGTCTGGGGCCAGCGTTGAGATTCTCACCGTGCGTCTACAGGAGAACCTGGAGGCCCGCAATGCACAAAGGGATCACCACTACAAGCTGTCGCTAAGCGTCGGCGTGGCACGCTACGATCCTGAGAATCCGAGTTCCATTGAGGAGTTGATGCGCAGCGCGGATGCGCGAATGTACGAGCATAAGCGAGCCAAGCAAAACTGCCGTGAAGCTGCGGAGCGGATTGTGAAGTGAGCGGACACTGTAGTTAGACCTCCGAGGTCTCCGAGACCTCGGAGGTCTTGAGGACTACTGGCCATGAACGATAAATCAACGACAGCCTTGCTAATCGAGGACAACGAGGACGACGCCCTGATTATCCGGGAAATGCTGAGCCGGGCAAAAGGTGATCGGTTCGATCTGGAGTGGTCCAACCGGCTCTCGACCGGGCTGGAGCGCCTGGCCGAAGGCGGAATTGACGTGGTCCTGTTGGATCTGGGGCTGCCGGACAGTCAAGGGCTGAGAACGCTCAGCAAGGTCAACGCTCAAGCGCCAGAAGTGCCGGCCGTAGTGATGACCGGTCTCGCCGATGAAACGCTCGCAGTTGAGGCCGTGCGTGTCGGTGCGCAGGACTATCTGACCAAGGGGCAGGTGGACGGCAACCTGCTGGCGCGTTCCCTGCGCCATGCCATCGAGCGGCACCGAATGCAGGCAGAATTGGAACAGCGGGCGCAGGAGTTGCAGGCCAGCGAAACGCGCCTCCGCACCATCATAGAAAAAGCAGCCGATAGCATCATCATCGTGGATGGGAACGGCATGGTGCGTTTTGTCAACCCGGCTGCAGAATCCCTCTTTGGCCGCCAGGCAGAGGAGTTCCTCGGCGAATCGCTTGGCCTTCCTGTGGTGGCGGGTGAAACGACGGAGATTGACATCATTCGCAGAGGCGGAGAAACAGCCACAGCAGAAATGCGGGTGGTGGAAACGATGTGGGAGGGAGAAAGCGCCTACCTGGCCTCGCTGCACGACATCACCGAGCGCAAGCGGGCGGAGGAGAAGATCAGGGAGTTGGCAAAATTCCCAAGCGAAAATCCTAGCCCTGTGCTACGGATCGCAAAGGATGGCACCATCCTCCACGTCAACAAGGCTGGCCTGCCTTTGTTGAACGCCTGGGGATGCCAAGTGGGCCGACCTTTGCCTGACGACTGGCGCAAATTCAGCTTGGACGTTCTCAGTTCCGGCTTGAGGAAAGATACTGAAGCCGAGTATGAGGATCGTATACTCTCCCTAACGTTTGCACCTGTAGTGGACGCCGGTTACGTCAATGTGTATGGACTCGACATCACCGCGCGCAAGCAGGCGGAGGAGGAGCGGCTGCGCCTCTTCCAGGAGACCCAGGCCCATGCTGAACGGATGGTCCGCCTGGCCTCCGTCAGCGAGGTCCTGAACCGCCTCTTCACCGTGCGCGAAGTCGTGGCCCCCATCGGCCAGGGGGCGCTGGCCCTCAGTGGCGCTGACCGGGCGGCCGTCTACCTTCGCCACCCGGACGACACGATCACCTGCCCCTGGTCCCAGGGCCTCTCGCCAGCATACCTGGAACAGGTGACGGCCCGCGTGCTGGAGATGCCCGGAGGCCGGCTGCTGGAGAGCCCGGAGCTGGTGCTTATCCCCGATGTGGAGGATCTGCCAGAGGGGGCGCCCTTGCGGGGCCTGGCCAGGGCCGAGGGCTACCGGGCTGCCGGGCTGTGGCCCCTGGTCTACGAGGGACGGGTGATAGCCGCCGTGGGCTGCTACTACGATGCGCCGCGCACCTGGTCCGCGGCCGGGCAGGAGGTGAGGGAAGCCTTCGCCCGCCAGGCAGCGGTGGCCCTGGAGAACGCCCGGCTCTTCGAGGCCGAACAGACCCGAAGCCAGGAGCTGGATGCCCTCTACGGGTTGAGCCGCCAACTGGTGGCCACCGATGACATGAAAACCGTGTTGAGCACCGTCGCCCACCATGCTGTGGAGACCGTGCATGCCACCTTCTGCCGCATCCTGATTCTTGAAGAAGACGGGGCCTTCGTCTGCCGTGCCGCTTGTCCCGTCCGTGTGCTGGAGCGCGATCCTTCGGTAGACTCAGGGCATCGCCTGGGTGTGCGCCGGCCGGAGCCGGAGCTGGCATGGCCCGCCTACCAGCAAGCCCTCAGCCAGACGGAACCACTGGTGCTGCGCCAGGGTGATCCAGCCCTCAGCGCCGAGAAGCACCAGGCCCTGTTGCTCGACCTGGCCCAAACCCTGTGCCTGGTCCCGCTACGAGTCGGTGGCGAAGCGATCGGCGTCCTGGCCCTGGGTGAGGCCCGAAGCGAGGCTCGCGAAGCCTTCGACGCCGACAAGCTGCGCCTCGTCACCTCCATCGCCGCCATGACCGCCAGCGCCATCAACCGCGCCGGGCTCTTCGAACAACTGGAGCGGCGGGTGAGCGAACTGGCCATCCTCTATGAGATGGACCGGCGAATGGCCGCCAGCCTGCACGTGCGCGACATCCTGGACTTCGCCGTCCAGAGCATACCCCGCGTCATCGGGGCCGAGGCCTGCTCCCTGCTGCTCTGGGACGAGTGGGAAAAGGCGCTCATCGTGCGGGCTGGGGAGGGCTGGCCAGGTGTAGGCGTGGGTAAGGCCCGCTACCGCCAGGGCGAGGGGCTGGTGGGCCGGGTTTTCCTGGAACGGCGTGCGGCCAACGTCCCCGACGTGTCCGCCGACCCCCGTTGGAAAAGCAAGTACGGAGAGGACGAGAAACTCCCCTCCGGACGGGCCCGTTGTGCCCTGGCCGTGCCCCTGATCCTGGGGGAGAAGACCCTGGGCGTCCTCAACGTGGTCAACAAGATTCCCCTTCCCTCTCCTGTGGGGACTGAAGGGCCGGGAGTGAGTGCCTTCACCGAGGCCGACGAAGCCATTCTCACCTCGGTAGCGAGCCAGATGGCCGTGGCCCTGGAGAACGCCAGACTCTACGAGGACTTGCGCGATCTCTCCATCGCCACTATTCGCTCCCTGGCCACGGCCATTGACGCCCGCGACCCCTACACCCGTGGCCACTCGGAAGGCGTGACGCGGTTGGCGGTGCAACTGGCGCGGGAACTGGGCTGGGACGAGGCTGACCTGGAGATGCTGGAGTTCGCCGCGCTGCTGCACGACGTGGGCAAGATCGCCGTGCCCGACGCCATCCTGCGCAAGCCAGGCCCCCTCACTTCAGAGGAATGGGATGTGATGCACAGGCATCCGTACTACAGCAGGCAGATTGTCGCGCCGGTGGAACCGCTGCGGCGCCTCACTCCCTGGATCTACCATCATCACGAGAGATGGGACGGGACGGGCTACCCGGATGGGCTGAAAGGGGAAGCTATCCCCCTGGCGGCGCGCATCATCGCCGTGGCGGACGTCTGGGACGCGTTGCGCTCCGACCGCCCCTATCGCAAGGCCTGGCCGGAGAAGAAGGCCCTCGAGTACATCCGTGAGCAGGCCGGCCAGCACTTCGACCCGCAGGTGGTGGAGGTGTTCTTACGAGTAAGTGGTAACGAGACAGGGACGGCTGGGACGGGAGGAACAGGAGAGAACAAAGATGCGTAGAGAGTACGTAGGGGAAGCCACCCTACCCGAGGAGGAGTTCCTGACCAGTTATCGCTATCTGGCCAGCATCCTGGAGAGTATGCTGGATGCGGTCATTGTGGCCGACCCCGATGGCACCATCCGCACGGTGAACCGCGCCGCCATGGAGCTGTTGGGCTACACGGAAGAGGAGATCATCGGTCAGGCGGTTGGCATCATCTTTGAAGCAGCAGCAGCAGCAGCAGCAGCAGCAGCAGCAGCAGCAGCCT
>Ga0268281_1002010_pt1 | contig 10775 bp, 9 predicted proteins | sample saktaG_10_FD_190134 | JGI IMG/M metagenome (GOLD analysis project Ga0268281, IMG submission 190134) | Saline water microbial communities from Sakinaw Lake, British Columbia, Canada - sak_2011_5_24_50m | ecosystem: Environmental > Aquatic > Non-marine Saline and Alkaline > Saline ... | reverse complement strand
GCCTGAAATGCTGCCGCACGAGTTTCGCGCAGTGCGCCATAGAGCTGCACGACCTCTGGCATTCCGCCGGTGATCAGGTACTCCTTAAACAGCCCAAACGCCTTACCGTGTATGGCCGGAGCGATTGACGTCAGGGATGTTGCGGCAGCCGACAAGGCCACGCGCAGGGTGGTTTCGCCCAGCGCGTCGAGAAATTCGAAAAATGTCATCGGGCGCAGCCACTCCCGTTGAACGTGACCCACCGGAAAGTTCTGCTCCGACAGGCCCAGTCCAAGTAGGGATCCAGACGCACACACCCACGCAGTCGGAAACGCCTCGCGGAAGTACTTCAACGAGGTCAACGCCTCGGGGCAGAGTTGGACCTCGTCGAAAATCAGCAGGGTATTGGCAAGCGAGACATCCACGCCCAGATAAACGCTGAGATCGGTCAGAATGCGTTGCGGTTTGAGGTTCGGCGCAAACAGTCCGCGCAGTTCCGCATCCTTGGCAAAATCCAACAGTACGCAATGAGGAAATTCAGTTCGGCCGAATTCCCGCAAAATCCAAGTCTTGCCCACCTGCCGCGCCCCCTGCACCAGCATAGGTTTTCGATCGGGGGCCTGTTTCCATGCAAGCAGGGTGTTCCAAAATGTTCGTTTCATGGTGCTAGAGTACGCGACTGCCGCCACATCTGTCAACTGTTATTCGACTGAATAAACGTTCGACACAGCTTTTATTCAATAGAATACGAGCATCGATTGAGAAATGTTCCTCCATTTTTGAGATTGGCATGAATGGGATTAGGGCTGAGACCCGACAAGGAACGGGCTTCCCGCCAGCCCGACAATGATCGGGACAACGCATCGACCGTAATCGTCGCCGTAGTCGTCCACCGATCTTCCATCGTTGTCATAATCCTTGTCTTGATCCTTATCGACAACGATCGCGACAACGATTGCGACCATGATCGATCCATTCGACAAAGATTGAGACAAAGATTACGACAACGATCTGAACCCCGAACCCTGAACCCTGAACCCTTCTCCTCTCCATTGGCCTGCGGCGCGGACAGGGACGTCGCTGCCCTTCCTCGCGCGAAGCAATCGGGGCAGCGCGAGCCTCTCGTCCTCGTCCTCGTCGTCGTCCTCGTCCTCGAATCGTGAAATCGAGGACGAGGATGCTGATGGGAGGCCCGTCCCGAATGACGCTAAGTTAAGCGATGCTTCCGATCCTAATCCTAATCTTAATCTTAATCCGTTCTACACCAGTAGATTAGGATTACGATTAAGAGGGCAATAGTCCCTTAACTTAGCGCCTTTCAGGCCCGTCCCTAATCCGTCTTCTAACCTAATCGGCTGATTTCACAACCTTTCGCGCCGATATCGACGAGGGTAGTGCCATGCTGCCCCAGTATATGGCAAGTCATCCGGTCGTGCGGAATCACGTACGGAACATGCAAGTGTCCCGTGAAAACGTGCGAGAAGCGATTCTGAATATGTCCCGCATAAAGTCCGGGCGCCTTGCTCTGAACATACTTGTTCATGTCGCGGTACGGTTCTCGCGTGAAAATGGCCGTCCGGTTCTCCGGCGTGTCCGGCGGCACATGCGTGAACAACAGGTTCGTCGCGCCCTGCCGCCCGGCGCCGTCGAGCCACTCCCCCGTGCCCAGGGGCACTTCGCTGAGCGCGCTGTCCATCAGCCAGAGCGACACCCCGTCACACGTAATGGTGCGGTTGTGAAAGGCGACGCCGTGCGCGGACCAGATGGCCTGGATCGTGGCGTACGCATGGCCGGGCACAGAACGCCAATCTGCGGCGGGCGTGGCGGGCCTGGGCGCGTATAGCGCCTGATAGTCGTCCACAAATCGCCAGCCTTCACCGGCCTGCTCGACCTGGCTGAACTCGTGATTGCCGGGGACGGCGTGCCAGGGCGCCTTCAGTTCGGCCATCATCTCTAAGGCATAGTCCACATTCTCCGGGCTGTGCCAGTCCACCATGTCGCCAAGAATCACGATCAGATCCGGAGAAGACGCGTTGATGGTGTCAGCCAACTCGCGGAAGTTTGGCCGCGCCATGGCGTACATTTGTCTGGCCTGCACCATTTCCCGGGCAGGATCCCGATCGGAAATAAAATGCAAATCCGCGACGGCGATGATTCTCACGTTCACTTCTTCTTCTCCACTTCCCGCTCCACCTCGCCGGCCAGGCCCAGCAGCTTGGCGTCCTCTTCCGCGCCGGGCATGTCGCGGATCGTAAACCAGTCCATGATGAAGGCAGTACTGCGCGCTTCCAGCGCCTGCTCGGCTTTCTGCTGGAGTTCCGGGCTGAGTTTCTTCTCCTGGATGGCCCGCTCGATGAAGATCAGCGCCTCGGCCAGCTCCACCCCCTCGCGGAACATCTCGAACCGCTCGGTGGCCACCGGCCCGTCGGGGCCGGGATAGAGGATGGCCGTCTGTGAAACCTCCGGTCCGGCCGGCCAGCCGCAGCCCCCACCATTGACGCCGAAATCGCTGATGCCGTCGCGGCCCGACAGGATGATGTCTTCGCCAACCCGACGCTGGTCGTTCAACGGCGTGCTGTCGTTCCAACTCCAGCGGTACGTGTTGCAGAGAATGACGTCCTGCGGCTGCAGCAGTTCGCGATAGCCCCGGACGGAAGGGAACCCGTAGCTATAGACCGTGCGGGCGTAGCGCACCTTGACCCCTTTATAATCCCGGTTCACGCTGTGAGACAGTATCCCCCAGACGGCATCAGGCCAGAGTTGTTTGGCGAGCGCGGCGACATCCTCGCTTGGGCCGCCCTGTTGGCTGATCCAGCCCAAGGCCGTCGCGTCCAGCCAGCCGCGGGCCGTGATCTTCTTAAGCACCTCGTCGAAAACCGGCTTCCACAAGGCCACAGCCTCCTCACTATCGAGTGCCGGCTGCTTCATGCGACTGATCTTACCCGTGGCCGGATCAAGCAACGATACATACCTGCTGCCCTTCTCGCTCGGTTCCAGTCCTCTCCAGCAGTTCAGTAGCAACGGAAATGGTTTACTGACAGACTTGGCGACCATGTCCAGATACTTGTCGAAAGCGCTGAAGTCATGCTTGAAACTGCCGTCCGGCTGCTTGATCCATCGAACCAGCCCCTCGGCATTCGCCGGCATGGCGGACGGGCAGAGATTAGCGAAGAACTGTCGCGAACCCACCTCGGCCATCAACGCTTGCGAACGCCCCTGCAGCTCGAAGTGGCGATCCGACCAGAGCGGGACCCCATTTAGCCCGGCCACCACCTCCGGCTCATTATACGCGAGGTTGTGCATGCGAAAATCCTTGGGATCTGACAGGGTCCAGTCGCCAACGCTCACGCGCAACGGAACGTTGGTGGCTGGCAGACCTTGGGCGCTGATCGTGACACGCCCCTCGTAAATGCCGGGCTTGGCCTCCCGAGGCACCCGCACCGTGAACCACAGCGGCGCCACCGCGCTGGGAATCATGACTTTCCGCTCCAGCCGGCCGCGAAAGTTCTCCATTTGCGCCGCCGGGGCCTGACTCACCGGGATCTCCGCCGGAATGGTTTCGAGCAGGCCATCGAAGCGATGCGGGGCGACGCTGGATTTTCCGCTCACGACCGGCACGGCATAGCGCACCTGTATGGCGGAGGCGGGAAGCATCGCTCCGCCAATGCCTTCGTCCTCGTCGTCGTCCTCGTTCTCGACTCTGGCATTCGAGGACGAGGACCGCTTCGCTGAGGACGAGGACGATTTACGAAGCCGGGCCAGATCCGACACCGTCGCCTTCAACCCCTTGATCGTCTGATCGGAGCTGACCATCAGCCGGCCGGAGAAGACGCTGTTGCGCGCCGCGTGGATCGCGACGGGGCGCAGGCTCTCGCACGGATCGCCGTAGTCGAACACGCTGACCGTATCGTAGGGCGCGCAGTTCCAGAGCCGAATGCCTGCGGGGCGCGCCACGTTGGCCACGGCTGCGGCTGCGGGCGAGATGGACATTTGTGCGCCGATCAGTCCGATGGGATCCCAATATCTGCCGCATGTCCTGCCGTGCATGCTCTTGACATAACCCTGGGTATACGGAGCGGCATGCACCTCGATGGCCACCACGTTCACGCCCGGCCGCAGCAGCGCGGCAGGAATGCTGATCTCCCGCGCGTACCGATCGCACGCATCACTCGCGAAAACTTCCTTTGGATAATCTTCAGCCAGGGCCAGAAGATCCGGCTTATCGCCCGGCACATGGCGGCGGAGAACTTCCTTGCCGTTGACCGTGACCACAACACCCCCCACATAGTCCACGGAAAGGCGACACGATTTCACCGCCGCCGGATTTTTGACTTCAAACCTGCCGCGCACGAGCAGGGTCGCCGTGGCACCATCTCGATTTTGGGGGCGAACGCCGCTACCGTTAGCGATCACCTCGTGCCCGATCTGGAAGGGCAAGCGCACGCGCGGCCAGGTGCTATCGTCCATGGCCAGACCGGCCCAACCCACCGGCGGCAACGTGGAAGGCGCGGTCGAGGTGGCAGGCTTTGGAATCATCCCTGGCGGCCAGCCCCCGGGCGTGAGGGTCAGCGGTTGCAGGTCCCAGGGTTCCAACTTGCCGTCCTCGGTACGCACGGTGGCGCAGCGCTGCACCTGGAAGTGCCGCCAGAGGCTGTTTTTGTCGAGCACCGTCACCGTATCTCGCGTCACCACATAGCGGGCGCGGTCCAGCACCCGCACATCTGCCGGAATGTCGCCGGACACTTCCGGGCCGATCAGAGTCCGCGCGCCCCCCACCCCGACCAACGGAGGATTCGAAACAATCAGCATCCAGGACGCCTGCCCGGTGCCTTGCAGATAGATCGTTCCTGCGGCGCCATAGCCCAGAGCCTTCCAGACGACGGCTCCGCCCGCTGCGTTCATCGTGACGCTGCCGAAGGTTGCGGCTTTCGTCAGCACGACGGCGATGCGTCCACCGCCACCGCCAGCGCCAGCAGCGCCAGCATCGCCGCCTTTCGCGGAGATACTCCCGTTGCCCAGCAGTTCGCCGGCCCGGATATTCACCGATCCACCCGCGCCGGCGCCCTGAGCGGCCTGACCCTGGCCGCCGGAGGCATCGATCACGCCGTCCACGGTCAACCGGCCGACTGCGCGAATAACCGCAATCCCGCCCCCGGCCGCCCCATACCCCGATCCGCCACCCGCCGTGACCGGGTTTGTCACCGAACCATAGGTCGGAGTCGTCGGGGGCGAGGAGTCTCTGCCAAAACCACCTTCGCCACCATGCACGCCGCCTGAGGTACCGACGGCTTTGTACGGACCCGCACCCACGGCATACCCGCAACCCGCCACCCGAATGGCACCGCCCGCGCCAATCGTCAGGTTACCGCCGATCTCCAGACCGAGCCGTTGCGTCTCGTCGCCAACACTCTTTCCCTTGGCCGTCTCCTTCGCGTGGGTCAGCACGCCATTCGTGCCGACGGTCACGTCGGCCTTGACGATCAGGATCTTGTCCGTGACGTTACCGTTGGTGAAGGTCAGCGTCGCGGCCGCCGTCTTGCTGCCAATGGTCAAAGACTTGATGATCACGGCACCGTTCGTGAGGTCCAGTAGCGGCTGAAACTTGCCGCTTTCGATGACCACATCGTCCGCCGCGCCCGGCGCGGCCCCGCCGGACCAGTTCCCGGCGTCGGCCCAATTCGCGCTCACCGCGCCGGTCCACGTCCGCGCCTGCGCAGGCGCTTCCGCAGCCCACGCACCCGAGACTCCTGCCAGTCCTGCCGCCATCATGGCCACTGCGCCCAGCGTGGAACCTATCCGCGCCAGTCTGTGTTCGCTTTGCTTATTGCTCATCGTGTGCTTCCGATCATAATCGTAATCGTAATCGTAATCGTAATCCGTTCTCCACCAGTAGATTAAGATTAAGATGGCAATAGCCCTTTAACTTAGCGCCATTCGGGACGGGCCTTCCCGCAACCTACAACGATTACGATCTGAACCCCGAATCCTGCATTCCCTACCTTTCAATCTGCGTTAATCTGCGGACAAAATCGGGACGGGCCTTGCAGCAGCCTCCACCCGCCCCGCGTTGCTTCCTTCTCCGGTCTTAATCTCCGGTCTTCGTCTCGGGTCTTTGTCTTTCCGCAGAAAGATTAAGACTGGAGATTAGGACCGGAGATTAAGACTCAAGACAACGACATGCTGACTCCTGTCCGCTGGCACTCCGCAGTCCCCTGGCGCGCCGCCTTTGGCTCCCGGGTCACTTGCAGGATGCCATGAACTGTGCGAGCAGCGCATGTGCCTGCTGGCAGTCCTCATGCAAACCGCAAGTCTTGGCAAGTGCTTTGAATAGCGTTATCCAACTGGCTGGCGGAGGTGGAACTGCAGCCGGCATGGGATGCGTGCCGCAACGATCAAAAGTGAGGAGAAGGGCTTCCTGGGTGCGGGCGCGGTCGAGACGTCCGTCATGAATCAGCAACAGCATGTCCACAAGGTCGCGGGCGCGGGAATTCTCGCGCGTGTCGCGTGGCCGGGTGTAGGCGTGGTATTTTTCGGCAAAGTGCTGTTCGCGGGGAATGACGGGAAACGCCACTTCCGGAATGTTGACAAACTGCAGCCAGTCGCGTCCATGGACAATCTCCATGGGGTCCAAAACGACGTCGCCTACACCGACGTCGAGGTGAAAACGGACGAAGAGACGCCCGTCCATCCGGGCCTCGACAGGAAAACGTTCGCCTCCGTATGGTGCGCCGTCCAATTCCAGCATGGGTTCGCCGACCAGAAAGACGAAACAGTCGCCCAAGTCTACTGCTGCGGATTTCTGTATCATCTCCAGAATCCGCCGATTTCTCGCCTTTTCGCCGCCTGCGCTGAGTTGGCGAAACGTCAGGTCGATATCGCGGGTGGTCCGAGAGGTTGCCAGACGAAGTTCCATGGCGTACCCGCCCTTGAGCGCCCACGGCACGGCAGGCGCATGGAACAGGCGGCACAGGAAACGGTCGAACGCGACCTGCCGGCGCAGCCGTTGAATGTCCACCTTCTCGGCACGAGAAATGTTCATCAGGCGGGATTCCAACGCCTGGCGGAATGCTGTGTCCGAAGAGAATTGGGCGGGCCTGATCATGACCGGGCACCTCCCTGAAGTGCCTCAATTTCCATACGGTCGGGGTGCCGCGCGATTTCGGTACGTGTGATCAGCCCCCGAGACAGGGCCTGTCGCAGCGCCTGCCGCAGGTGGTCGCGGGATTCGGCTTCGCCCCGAAGGAGGTCCGCAATGGCACGCAGTGGCCGCACCAGCCGGAACCCCTGTCGCTGCTCGATGTCCGCATCGGGAAGATCGACCCGGTGAAAGGCCAGCACTGCAGGCAGCGCCGAGTTGCGACGAAAGGTCGTTGGAACGGACATGTGCAGTTGGGTTGGATTAAGGTCGGAGAGTTCATGGATGCTCAGTGCTGTCTGATGGGAGAAGACCCCCTGCGGCACGTCTGTCCGGCTCCGGCTCCAAAGCGACCAAAACACATATTGCGCCTCCAGCGTGGCAGGAAACCGTGCCAACCGGTAGATGCCGCGGTGTTCCCTGATCCAGGCGCCGGTGCCGACGTGGTAGTTGTGCGTCCGCGCCGCGTAACCTGCTGCCAGGGCCTGTTTCGTTGTAAAGAAGCCCTGCTGTTCGCTGGCCACTTCGTAGAGTCTGTTCGCTGACGTCCTCATAGCATTGCACGATAGTTACATTTTTTGTCAGTATTGTGCAAGACAAAACGTCACAGCCATTCCGAAAAAGATTGGGATGGCGAGCCTCGCGGCGAGCCGCGTGCCAATGGGTGAGAAACACTCAACGCCCAACAAACAACGCCCAACACCCAACGGAGACGCTGGTGCGGTGGGCTGAACCCTTCTCCTCTCCATTGGCCTGCGGCGCGGCAGCCCATGGATCAGCGTCCCTCCCGGCGTCATCGGGTCACCGCGTCACCGCATCACGATCACCACCGCCCGCCCTCTGGCGAGCCTCTCGTCCTCGTCGTCGTCCTCGTCCTCGTCCTCGAATCGTGAAATCGAGGACGAGGACGACGGGAGGCCCGTCCCTAATCCGCCCATCGGGGTCGGTATCGGTATCGATATAACCAACGGAAAATCGACCCCGATTCCGATACCGACCCCGACCCCGATGACCCAATCGTCTTAACCGCCCACTCTTAACCGCTTACCATTAACCGCTTGTCTTAACCGGCTACTCAGACCCGCTTAAGCGGTTCGGTTAAGACAACCGAGTAAGAGTTGCGAGTAAGTGTATCGGGGCGAAGGCGGCTACCGCATCAAGATCACGGTGCCTCTGGGCGGCACGGGGTCGCCATAGCGCACGATCACGATGCCGGAGCCGCCGTTTCCGCCCCATCGCCGCCAACCTCATGATCAACCTTGCCATAATCCGTCGGCGCTTCTGCGACGACCAATCGCTTGGCCCTCAACTCTTCCTCAGTGACGTACTGTCCGGAATGTTCTTCTTCCTTTGCACGGAGATGCGCACAGAGTTTGTGGAAGTCATTCCCGAACTCCCTCATCATCTGCCGGCGGATTTCATGCACTTCCTCGACAACAGGGTCTTTCCATTTCATGGTTCGCCCTCCATCAATTCCTCAGGGGTGCAAATGACGCACTCGTACAGCCCGTGTGAACGGTTGAACTCCAATAGCCGCGCAATCGTGGCGCCGTTTGCGATATGGGAGCAATTCCAGGTTGCCAGATAGTCCATGTTCCCGAGAACAGCCAACGCGATATGCAGCGCATCGATGAACGCAAACTCGGGAATACCGAGCGTTTCAACATACTGCCTGGCCAGCCGCTCGCCTTCACCCGTAGCCGCCGAAATGCGAGGTAGGTTCCCGATAGCCTGCAACCTCTGCATTGCTGCTGCAGCGGCGTCTCCACGCGCGCACTCCGCAGCCACGATTTCCGACACGAACGGTTGATAGCAGCACAGCATGCGCGTTTCCCACCATTCGCGCGTAATCTGCTGATGCGCCGCCACAATCAAGTCGCGTGACGACCGCGCACAGTAATAGCTCACGACACTTGTTTCGACGTACACTCGTTTCATAACGGGCCTATTTTACACTCCGATCCGCGCTTGATCAAGCGCGCACATTGAGCCAGTAAACACACAAGACGGGCCCGTTATCGCCAGACCCGCCCCGCGTCGCTTCCTTCTCCGGTCTTAATCTCCGGCCTTCGTCTCGGGTCTTTGTCTTTCCTCGGAAAGATTAAGACTAAAGATTAGGACCTGAGATTAAGACTCAAGACAACGACATGCTGACTCCTGTCCCCTGGCACCCCGCGGCCCTTGGCGCGCCGTAGCCCCGACCTCCCGCAGGGGAGTCGGGGCGAAGGCGGCTACCGCAGCATGATCACGGTGCCTTTGGGCGGCAGAGCATACCGGATGATCACGATGCCGGAACCGCCGGCGGCACCATTACCGCCGTTGCCGGTATTGGGGGCGCGGGCAACGCCTTTGTCCGAATCTGACCCACCCCGGTGGTAGCCCTTTCCGCCAGCAGCATAGGTGACTGGCGACACCGATATGGAATTGGTCAAGCCGGGGCCACCAGCACTGATATAATCAACCCCGTTGGCATCAACTCCCGGCCCTCCTGCGCCGCCTCCGCCGGCGCCCGTCCAAAAGCCAGAACTGTACCCATCGCCACCTTTGTTACCTTGTCCAAAGGTCCCTGCGCCACCCACATACCCCGGTGGACTGCTATTAGGCCCTCTGACCGAGCCGCCACCCGAGCCGCCCGCCGCACCACTCCCAGGGCTGGCAGATGACCCCTGACCTCCGCCGATTGCCCTCAGCGTGCTAAATATAGAGTCCCGGCCACTTCCTGGACCAACAAATACGGGGTATGTTCCCGCAGCAAGTGTAACACTGCCGGTAAGCATTCCGCCTGCGCCCCCGCCGCCGATGTCATAATCACCGCCCGCATCTCCGCCTGCGGCCACCACGAGATATTCCACGTCGCCGCCATCAGTAACAGCCAGCGCCGGCATCGAATAGAGGATGAATTCAGTCAAAGATACAGTATTGGCCCCACCTCCACCTACGGCCGTCACATTCAACCGATAATAGGTGTATGCAACGGTGTTGCTGAACGTGTAATACTGAGTAAGGGCCGATTTGCCGGTTTGCGTGTCCAGTATCGTCCAGTTACTGCCATCATTGGAAGCCTGTAATGTGAAATTACTGGGATTTTGGGTTGCATAAGCTGCAATGAATTCATATCCTTTGATGACTTTGCCGGAAGCGAATTGGTACTGCAACCATTGCGGCATAGCACCACTCGCGCTCCAGCGAGTGCCACCATTCTTATCCATCGCTTTCCAAGCGGGGTAAGACGCCGATTGCTCCTGACTTGCGCTTGCCACGCCGCTCGGCGCATTGTTGGCGGTCATCGTTGGTATTTCGGCCACAGGATAGTTCGTGAAGACAAACGCTCTCCATTGTTTGCCGCTCTGCTTGTACTCCGTGACCGTCCCACCCGTGGCGGTTGCGGACACCGCCTCCGCCCGCGGCGCGAATGCGGCCATCATTCCCGCGGCCAGCGCCACGCCAGCCGCCACCGACAACCGATTTCCGATCATCGGCAACCATCCTCGATTTCTGCTTCCTGTCTGCTGTCTCATGAGTTTCGACTCCTGTTTGGGTTTTGTTTTGTTTGGTCAGATTGGTCTGCCCGGTCTCTTTCAGCTTTTCAGCTTTTCAGCTTTCAGCTTTTGTCCTTCAGCCTTCAGCTTTTCAGCCCGGCCGGTTGCCCGGCCTTTTTGGA
>Ga0268281_1002007_pt1 | contig 10787 bp, 9 predicted proteins | sample saktaG_10_FD_190134 | JGI IMG/M metagenome (GOLD analysis project Ga0268281, IMG submission 190134) | Saline water microbial communities from Sakinaw Lake, British Columbia, Canada - sak_2011_5_24_50m | ecosystem: Environmental > Aquatic > Non-marine Saline and Alkaline > Saline ... | reverse complement strand
CAATTTTTCAAACAAAGCATTTCTATTATTAGTCAGTGCTTTTGTATTATTTGCAACTTTAGGAATTGTTTACGCAACAATGGGTGCTGTCCCAAATCCAGGACATGCCTTAAGCGAACTACAAACTTGCGGTGCTGGACAAACTCTTGTCACAAATGCAGCAGGGACTGGGTGGGAGTGTGGAATAGGGATTGGTCAGTGTACTCTAAAAACAGCTTCCGCAACAATTTCTACAGCTCCTTTAACCGTTTTATGCGATGCGGGAAAAACTGCCGTAGGTGGGGGATGTAGAGTTAATTCAGATAATGATTATTTCAAAGGAAGTTACCCATCAAACGATTCTTCTGTAAAACCAAATGGATGGACCTGTCTAAATTTTGGAACTGAAGACACATACACCGCTTATGTAATTTGTTGTTAAAATAAAATCAAATAAGCAAGGATGATATTGAGTACATCTAACTTTTAAAATAAAATTCAATATAAATTCCCCCTTCATAACTAACAAAGGTTTAACTTTCGTAACCTCATCAATAACTTACTCTAACAACCATTTCCAAACAGGAATTACTTTTATCTTCTTGCCTTCTATTTCAAAATTATCTTCCTGATTATAAGTTAGTATTATGCCTTCTTTTAACTTAAAATTGCTCAATGCCTCAAGAAGCCCATTTAACTCTCTTTCCTTATTCTGCTCTGTTAAATCATAACAAACCTGAATAGCCCTAGTAATCTTTGTTCCTTCTTTGATAACAAAATCACATTCTTTCTTTTCTTGAAAGTAAAATATCTCTTTATATTTTCTTCTTAAAGCCAAAAAAGCCATATTCTCAAGCATTTTTCCCTTGTCTTCTGAAAATGAAGCAGAGTTGACAATAGAAAAGCCATTATCAATTGAATAAACCTTTTTTGGATTAATTATCTGTTTCCTAATTGAATAATCAAATTTAGATATAGTAAATAGCAGATAACTATCTTCAAAAAATGAAACAAAAGAAATCGCGCTGTTCACAGAACCTAAATTAAATGTTTTCCTTAAGGAATTATATGAAAATTCTTTTCCAATGTTTGTAATAAGAGAGACTGCCATCTCTTTAAGGGATTTTAAATTTCTTATCTTGTGCCTTATTGAAACATCTCTAGTTATAATGTCATTAAACAAATCCTGCAAAGATTCTGCCCTTTCACTTTTCAGATATTGCGGAAATCCGCCCTGTGTAAAATACTCTTGAAAGGATTCTATGCTTGGGTTTTTATTTTTTAATTTTAAGAATTCAGTAAAAGAAAATGGGAATAGCTCATAACTTAAATGCCTTCCAGTCAGTCTTGTTCCCAGTTCTCTGCTTAATAAAGAAGCATTTGAACCAGTAATCACAAAATATTTTTCTTTATCCAGCATCGCTCTTACAAAAAGCTCCCATTTTTCAATATTTTGCACTTCATCAAAGAAATAGTAATTACTATCCCCATATTCTTCAATAAAAACCTGATTAAGAATTTCAAAGTCAGCTAATTCAAATTTTACAGCACTAGGGTCTTCAAAATTAAAATAATAAAAATTCTTAGATTCTTGAATCATCTGCCTTAATAATGTACTCTTCCCACACCGTCTAACTCCAGACAGAATAATTGCAAAAGATTTTTCAACTTTTACTTCTTTTAGTTTTTCTCTTTTTACACTTTCATTTACTAATAGAATGTCTTTTCTCTGAGCCCTTACAATCTTTCTTAATTCTTCTTTTATTATCATGCTTATCTCATGATTTTAAGATTTATAAAGGTTTTCATTAGTAATGCATAAAACTGTTCATTAGTAATGCACAACTCTTCAACACCATTTCGGTAATAATCTTTTTACTCACAGTAGAAACTAGTTTCTACTGGAGATATACCAAAGGCAATTTCTAACCCTTCATAACTAATACAGGTTTAACCTTAACAACTAAAGTCGCTATTCCTAATTCATGAGAAACCTTAACAACCTCATCAATATCTTTGTAAACAGAAGGAGCTTCTTCAACTAAACCTTTCCACGAACCAGCCTTAACCTCAATCCCTTTATCGTTCAAAGACTTCTTTACATCCTCGCCTTTTAATTCTCTTCTTGCTTGTGTTCTTGATTCAACTCTCCCAGCCCCATGAGCAGTGCTTCCCCAACTTAATTCTTCTGCCTTCTTAGTTCCCAATAAAACATACGAAGAAGTTCCCATACTTCCAGGAATAATAACTGGCTGTCCAATATCTCTATAATCTTCAGGCAGTTCTTTTCTTCCTTTTCCAAATGCTCTTGTTGCACCTTTTCTCATTACTAATATTTCTTTCTCCTTTCCACCAACCTTATGCCTTTCAAATTTAGCAATATTATGACAAACATCATAAACAACATCTGCTTTAAAATCCGGAAAAATTCTCTTCATTGTTTCCCTAACCCAATGAGTAATTAATTGTTTATTTGCAAATGCAAAATTAGCCGCACAAGCCATTGCAGAAAAATACTTTTTTCCAAGTTCAGATTTAATAGGAGCATTTACTAATTCCCTGTCAAATTCAGGATAACCATATTCGTCTTCCATTAATTTAATATAATCACTTGCAACCTGGTGTCCCAAACCTCTACTTCCACAATGAATCATTATAGTAATCATATCTTTTTTTAATCCAAATTTCTTCGCAGTTTCCTCATCAAAAATCTCATCAACTCTTTGTAATTCTAAAAAATGATTTCCAGCACCTAAACTTCCAAGCTGAGGCATTCCTCTTGCCTTAGCTCTCTGAGAAACAAATTCAGGATTAGCACCTTCTAACCGCCCATTATCTTCAGTATGTTTCCAATCATTCTCAACACCATACCCTTTTTTAACAGCCCACTGAGCACCTTCAATTAAAACTTCATCCAAATCATTCTTATCTAATCTAATTCTTCCTTTCTCACCAACACCAGAAGGAACATCTCTAAACAATTTATCTAAAATCTCTTTCCCCTTCCCTTTAATATCTTTTAAAGTCAAATTCGTTTTTAACAATCTTACTGAACAATTAATATCGAAGCCCACCCCGCCCGGAGTAATCACCCCTTCATCTAAATCAAACGCTGCAACACCACCAATAGGTAGACCATATCCCATATGCCCATCCGGACATATAATCATTTTTTCAATAATTCCAGGAAGCTTAGCAGTATTTTGGGCTTGTTTAAATGTATCATCTTCTTTCATTTTTTCAATTAAATTGTCAGAGGAGAAAATTATAACAGGCACTTTCATTTCTCCAGTTTTTTCTATTTTCCAAGTATAATTATTTATTTTTTCCAAATTAGCCATTTTTGTTTTTCCTCGTTATTTAACAAGTTTTTGTCTACCAAATATTTAACTTGTCTTTGTTTATTAATACTAAGTTCAAAGTATACTGTTCCGATACCATTAATCCTTTTATTAACCTTACAATCAACCTCAAATAATCTTTTTAATTCTTTCTGTAATCTAACTAAATTTTCCTCACTTTTTGATATTAACCTTATAATCCCCCTGTCTTTCTTTATCTTTCCCTTAGATTTCAAAAGCTCTTTAATAAAAGTAGCTAACAAGAGTTCATTTTCAGGAAAAGTCCATTCATATACCTTATAGTCCTCAGCCACCTCTTCTATTTTTTTAACTTTATCAGGATGTAAAAATCCGATCTCTTCTTTAAATTTCGATAAATTTTCCTTGCCATAAATATAAATCCTATAAATTTTTCTCTTTTTATTTGATTTTTTTATAGTATTTATTCCAAGATTATTTAGTGCCAATATAACTTGGTCTAATCCCTTTTCATTAACACAATCTGCCCCAATATGCCTATTTTGATGTGTCTTACAAAAAACCCAGCCCTCGCAATCAAAATATGCTCTGAGCCAGATTTTTAATTGTTCTTCATCCATCTCGGGCATTCTCCATTCCCGTGAATAAAAGCTCCCAAATTTTTTAGTTATTTCTTGATAAATCTTTTTAGAACTTTTTTCACATCTCCCATCTTTTCTTATAATGGGTTTAACTCCGAAAACTCTTTTAAATTTTTTCTGAAAATCCTTAAGCAAAACAAAATTAGTATTCCTTAAACCAATCCGATAATACTTCCACTTCTCGCTTGTGCACACATAACCATCAGCACATAAATAAGCATGAACTGCTGCAAGATTTTCATCCATCTCCATCAGTTATAAAAGCGTTAAAAGTATTTATACCTTATGTTTATCAGACATTAGGAATTTCCCACTCGTAATCGGATATTTTTTTTATTTCTACCATAGAATATAATAAGAAAATCCAATTTATAAAATGTCCAATACTGCAAAAAACAGAAAGATATTTAAAGACAATTAGTTAGAATAATTTAACAAAGATGGTGAACCTTAATCTTCCAAATAAAACTCTTTATTTAACTATATCTTTATTCTTAATTCTAAGCATTACAGGAGCTGCAATTGCCTACACAAATGCTATCCCTAATCCCGGACATGGGGGAGATACAGTTTGGATAACAAGTCCTGATGGAGAAGAAATGACACTCCAAACGGCAATTGATACAGGATTATTTTCAAGTGTGGTTTCTGGAGACGGACTCGGAGGAAGAAAAGTAAAAGAAATTGAGTTTACGAGTGGTTCTTCAGGAGGAACAACTTGCGTAATAACGATAGATAATATTGTAAGATGTTCGGGAAGAAATGATTATTCTCAATTGGGAATTGGGGATGTTTCAAACCGGGCAGATTATATGGCTGTCGGAGGCGGAACAGGTCTAAGTAATGTGAAAAATATCTCAGGTACCAGACTTAATTTTTGTGCTTTGTTAAATGATGGAACTGTTCAATGTTGGGGGTATAATGGTTATGGGCAATTAGGAGATGGAACATTGATAAACAGAAAGGTTCCAACTTCCGTTCTAGATGAAGCAAGTGGATCAGAACTTACTGGTGTAAAGTCCCTTGAACAGAAAGACAATACCTATGCGTATGAATTCATCTGTGCTTTGTTAAATGATAATACCGTGAAATGTTGGGGGTATAATGGTTATGGGCAATTAGGAGTAGGAGATACAACAACAAGGAAAAAAGCCGCAGTAGTAACAGGTATAACCAATGCTAAAGAAGTAAAATTAGGGGGACATTCTTCAAGCGGTTTTGCTTGTGCATTATTAACCGATGGAACAGTAAAATGTTGGGGGTATAATGGTTATGGGCAATTAGGAGATGGAACAAAAACAACACAAAATACTCCTGTTCAAGTTTCAGGACTAACTAATGTTCAATCAATCTACCTTGCATCAGATGGTTATGGTTTTGCTTGTGCATTATTAACCGATGGAACAGTAAAATGTTGGGGGTATAATGGTTATGGGCAATTAGGAGATGGAACAAAAACACTAAGCAGTGTCCCTGTTACAGTTCAAAATATCGGAGGAACTTACCCTAAAGCAACAAAACTTCAAATTACTGGTACAGGTTCCTATGGCTCTGTTTGTGCCCTATTAGAAGGTGGAACAGTGAAATGTTGGGGGTATAATGGTTATGGGCGATTAGGAGTGGGAGATTCAACAGCAAGAACTGTTCCAACACAAATAACTAACTTAAACAACATAGCAGACCTTAGGGGTACTGCCTACTCTAATGCAGGATATTATTGCGCAATAAACACAGTCGGAAATGCCTTTTGTTGGGGGTATAATGGTTATGGGCAATTAGGAGATGGAACAAAAACAACACAAAATACTCCTGTTCAAGTTTCAGGATTAAATAATATTAAATCAATAGAAATGGGTGGACAAGGCAGTGCTCAATACACTTGTGCAATAACAACTAATGACGATTTATATTGCTGGGGCTATAATGGTTATGGCGGCCTTGGAACTGGGGATAAAATAGGTCCCCAACTACCTACTAAAATAAACTGATTTTGAAATGGAATTAGAAACTAATACAAATAATAAAAAAGTTATTATCATCATTACTATAGCCATTGTATTAGTTCTCCTTCTTGCAACTGTCATCTTTTTAGTAACCTCAAGAGGAAAACTACAAGATAACTCTCCAACCACAACGAATATTAGTAATCCCGCCATAACAAAGCCCCAAGACACACCAGTTACTCCAGAAACAAATAATTCTTCAACCTTGATAGATCCTGCTGATTTAGAACTTGAAAGAAATACTCCTCAACAAACTCCAGAGATGAGCGATCCAGAACTCGCAGATCCTGCTGATTTAGAACTTGAAAGAAATACTCCTCAACAAACTCCAGAGATGAGCGATCCAGAACTCGCAGATCCTGCTGATGCAAACGCACCACCAGTATAATTCTTAAGAAAGAGCCCTAACCCCTATAATAAACAAAACAAAGAAACATTATTAAGCCTTTCTAAATAAAAAGAGAAGAGATAATAAAATAAGAATAATCAAAACGATTATTCCAACCAGTAGCAACAGAGAAAAAAGCCCGCCTGAATTTCCTTCACTGCTCTTAACAACATCCAAGGAAATAGAACTTTGATTAATTAAGACATCCTGGGTTAAAATACTTGTTTCAACAGGATAAAGATTAATATCTTCGATTGCAGTCCTGTTTCCAGAACAGCTTTTTGAACTCCCACCATTGCTTCCTTTACATGCCCCGTTAGCACATCCATTTGAACAATCTTCAACTTTAGTATCCGTTATTGAGTTTGAACAATAACTTAAAACTGTTCCGGCGTTGTTACATGTAAATATTAAAAGTTTATCATAAACATCATTACTTGAACAAAAGGACTGACCTAAAAGGTGATTAGTTCCGCATTGAGAATTATTAGAACAAATAATCAAAGGATTATTGCATAATCCATTAGCACATCCATAATCACAATCTTGGATTTTTGTTTTTGCAACAGTATTGCTGCAATAACTATTAGCTGTTCCGGCGTTGTTACATGTAAATGTTTTATAATCTTGATAAGAATCATTTTCATCACAATATTTGTTTCCAATATATCCGTTAACACCACATTGAGAATTTGATGAGCAATTTATAACCGGATTCGGATTACACTCTCCATTAGCACATCCATAAGCACAAGTCTCTCTTTCAACATGAGTATCAAATTCACATTTTTCTGCAGAACATTTTGGAGTTGTAGTAGTAGTAACCGATTCATTCATATCACATGTCTTTTCAACAGTAACACTTCCACAATCAGAGTCCTCACAACATTCAGTTACAGGCTGACCTTCATTTATACTTACTTCATAAAGTCTAATTCTAGTAAGTCTATCACTACTTCCTCCAGAACTTGAAGCATAAAGATTAATTTCAACTTTAGTCAAGCCATTAAAAGGTCCATCGATAGTCTTAGTCTCTAATAAACCGCCTGCAGCAGTTCCAGAATTGCCTCCATAAACTACATTTCTATCATAAACTACTCTCTCTCCCAAATTATCCCAAACAATAACCTTCTCTATCTGTCTTTCTGTGTCTGAACTTGATCCACCCGTAGCAAGGCTTCTTGTATATTTTATACTTGCAAGATTAACCGGACTAGAGAAGTCATAAGTCAAATTCATACTAGCAGAACCGCCATGATGTTGACTCTCACCAATACCATAAAAACTAGAAAGATTATTATCGTTTATTAAAGAGGTATCTCCAGCAATCTTGCTAGATGAACTTCTTATAGAAACATTAGGAGTTACTGTTTCAGTATAATCATCTCCGCTGATTAGCGTATTATTTATTGTACAAACCGGTTCTACAGGTCCAGAACAATTTATCCCCGTAAATCTCGAGTCAGAACAACATGAACCTGAGAATAAACCAGTACTTTGCTCATATTCACAATCAGGAAGCTCAGCAATTCCAAGCTTAGTAACTCTTGTTCTTTCACAATGAGTATCATCCCCCCGGAAATAACTATAACTAGCAACCATTAAATTCTCCAAGTCACTTGGATTGATAGCCTCATATTTCCAGGCAGTCTTATATCCTTTCCCAGTATATAATGGATTTCCAGTACATTCAGGCAAAGTCTGAGCGCCTAAGAACGGAGGAATAATAGTCTTCACAAAATTTGTAGACTTAACATTATTCCCAGTACAATAATCAATATCAACAGTATTGGAATGGCATTTATAATCCCATTTTCCACTCCAATCATTATTTACATTAGCTTGACAATTATCAAAAGAAGATGAACCACAACATTTAGAAGAATTACCAACACAATCATAAAGCCAAACATTATTACCTGTTCCTCCAACCCCATTTGCCCAGTTTGCATTACAGAAATTAGAATCAACAGCATGCATAGCATAATCTAATTTCTCACCACAATTCAAGTAAGCATAAATCTGATCTGTCTGTAAACAATAGGTAGACCTATAACCAACAACAAATTGATGAGTAGCATTATTATAAACAATATTCCATTCAACACTTGGTTGTGTATTTGCACATGTAGTTCCCCACGCACTTGCAAAACCAGTAAGTAACAAAGTAAAAGCTAAACCGAGAATTAGAAAACCTACAGTGTTTATTTTTGTCATTTTAATATTATCAAACCCTTCTTCCCAGAACCAGTTAACGTTTCTAATAAAAGCCGATTTATAAACCTTTCTGAATATTGTCATTTTAAAGTTACATCAAACATCAAGAACAACTTGGCAAATCCACTTTTTTTTGTCTGCATCAAAGCGCACAAACATATCGTTATAGGTAATAGCCTTAACATCATTGGTAAAGGTATATTTATCTGCCTTATCGCCTGCAACAACAGCCTTAAGGCTAAAGTTCTCCTTATCCACTTCGATAAGTTTAATCTTCTCACTTAAAAATCCTTCAGAATCAAGTAAAAATAAAAACTCTTCAAGAAAACTATAAAGCAAACCCTCCAGGTCTTTTCCTTTAACATTAATCTCCTTTTCTTCCTGCTCTACAATAACCACCTTTCCATCAACAGTCTCCATTAAAGCCTCAAAAGCAGAGACAAACAGCCCAGCAAGACTATCTTCTTCAGCCTTAAATTTAACATCTGCAGTATGCTCCAAAAACTCATAACCCATCATCAAACAACCAATTAAAGATTTAAATAACTACCTATTCTCCCAAATAAACAGCTTTACTTTTTTAGGAGTTACTTGGCTTGAAGTAACATCTGTTCCTAGAACAATTTCCTCAGCATAAACATCCCCTGGAATATAACTGTCCATCTTACACCCGGCAACATCCCCATTTCCGTTTATCAGTTCACAAATCTTAATACTAAAATTAAATGAGTCAGGTATTTTTGTTTTTGCAAATTCATCTAATCCCCCAGTATCATTATTAAAAGCGTAATTTCTCAATTCAGGCTTAAGAAGGATGTCATTAAGGACTTCCCTTTGCAATTGGTAAACTTCATCCGAAAGATCTTCCTTATTCACTGGGCTTCTTGATGCAACCACCAGCAAAACACCTGCAACAATCATTATCGCAATAGTTGCCTCTAATATCCTTATCCAACCCCCATTATTTCTACTCATTTTAACTACCATACCATAATTGTGAACTTTTCATTTATCACACTCCCATCTTTAAATAAAACCCGCTCAAGGTAAGTCCTTGAATTAACCTCAGCCGTATCAGGAATAACTTTCTTCATTGTAACTAAATTAGAAACGATTGCAAAATCAAGGCCAGCGGGAAAATTTAATTTTATCTTTAAATTATCATAGTCATTATAATAACTTTGGTTCATTTCCCATAACGTCTCATTTGAAATTATCTGCTCTTCAAGGATACTTCCAAAAACATAGCTTCCAGGTTCTAAGGGTGTACAAGGATCCAAAGATGAATCATTAAATTCCGGAGAGATGTAAACCTTATAACCTGCTTTGCCGCCATCAATTCCTAAACTAGCCTTAGACTTAAGATCAGAGTCTACAACATTATCATTAGACACATCTTTCACAAGACTCGTGTCCTTGACAATTGCAAGCTTAAAGAGATTATATGGAAATTCAATTAAGAAACAATCTGTAACTGCGGGAGAATCAGTACTTAAAAAAATCTCGCTCAGATTAGTATAAGCCTGCTCCCTAAAAGAATTATGGAGACTACTTACAACAGAGCCAGAAAGAACATTGGTGTCATAAGGTCTCACCACTAAAAGTAAAAAACTCACAAAGACTAAAAAAAGTATAAATGACATTACCATCTCAATATGTCCCGCCCCCTCTTTATCCTTATTAAGCCCTCTTTTTAACATATTAGTAAACTAATTTTTTACTTTATATATTTTTGTTATTTAGCTCTCGTCTTTTCAAATAACTGTATCTTTCAGCATATCTGAATATATCAGAAAGGCTTTTTATAGTTTTATCTAAAAAAGCTAATTCCCAATCTCAAAAGATACAATCACAACTCTCCACTCGAGCAAGGTTGCCCCCAACGAGGGAGATATGCTATTGGAAGAGGCGGAACGCAATTAGCATTAAAATTATACGGCCCAGACGCAGCAAAACTACTCACACACCAACCACTTAGGTCTTGATTGAAGGCATAAGCAGAGTTGAACATCCAATTCATCTCTGTGACCTTTGAGACATTCCAGTTGCCTATGTCTTGGTTGAAAGCAGAAGCAAGATAGAACATATAACCCATATCCATCACCTTGGATACATCCCAGTTGCCTATGTCTTGGTTGAAAGCAGAAGCACCAGAGAACATCCAATTCATGTCTGTAACATTTGAAACATCCCAGTTGCCTATGTCTTGGTTGAAAGCAGAAGCACCAGAGAACATAGA
>Ga0268281_1001999_pt1 | contig 10806 bp, 10 predicted proteins | sample saktaG_10_FD_190134 | JGI IMG/M metagenome (GOLD analysis project Ga0268281, IMG submission 190134) | Saline water microbial communities from Sakinaw Lake, British Columbia, Canada - sak_2011_5_24_50m | ecosystem: Environmental > Aquatic > Non-marine Saline and Alkaline > Saline ... | reverse complement strand
CCATCCGGTTATCAAAAAGAGCAAAAAGGCCTCCACAGCGGCCTGAAACAGCTTGTTAAGGTTCAAGCTACTCTCTTGTCAACCGATCTTTCTATGACCGGCCGTTTTCACTTTGTCCAAAGTCCAACACAAAGTATTGATCCTTTATCAACTGAGCGAACTTGGCTAATTCCGAACTTTTACCACTGCCACGATGCCCAGTCAGCACGGTCTGGAGAGCAACCCGCTCGGGCCTCATCTCAAGCACCAGTTTCTCCAGTGGACTGTCTTCCCGTTCCACAAAATAGGCATTGAGGTCATCACCCCACAGATAATTCCAGGGGTCAAAGGCATTGATAATCGGCGTCCAATATTGTCCGATGTTTTGTTGCTCTGCCATCGACTTCCTCCTTGATTGATTGCAAACGTGCGTTAAGGTAGCATGCCTGGTGGCGCGATTAAGCTGCAAGCACACAGCAGGAAATTACTTGGGCAACGGCGGCAGTTTCTCTGCTGGTATCTCGGTGATCTCAATCCCGTCATTATAAACGGTAAAAGCTGGTCGGCCCAGCCGCACAAACTCGGTAGTCACGAATCGCTCACCATATGCCAGGTGCACCGGAGAAGGGCCCATGTTGGTAACGGTGAAGAATAGATAGCCTCTGTAACCAGGGTCGATGATCCCACCATTGTAGAGTAGCCCCTTGATGGCAAAATAGGAGCGCATTGACATCCGGGCTTTCATGTCAGAGGGTAAGTGCACCTTTTCCAAACCGTGAATCACTGCGCTACGACCGACAGGGATCTCAAGACCACCATCGCGCTCGACGTCAATCTTGACGTATCCACCTTCTCGTTCAGGCAGCACCACGATGGCAGTTTTCCCGACCCGTATGTCGTAGGAAGCCCCCTTTAACACTTCAGGTGAGAAAGGCTCCAGTAAATTGCTTTCCATCGCTGCCCTTCGGATATCGGCGTCCAACAAAGTCTCATCTGCCATTTTCTTTTCCTCCCTGACTCGTTTTGTTGTCCAAGCGATTGAAAGGGCTGTTGCATCTTGCTGAGACGCAAAGCGTTGCAATTCAAGCCCAAGGACGGCCATACATCTTAATTCGCACTTCCCTAACGATCTCTTTGAGCTTTAGCTGATAGTCCAGAGGCCCCTGCGGTACAATCATTCCGGTTGTGAAAAAATTCACCGGAATGGGCCTTTCCCGCTCGGCGTGGGCAAACAAAGCCTGATAGCCATTGTTGATGCTTCTGATTGATAGCAAAAACAGATCTTCTCTTTCTGCCGCCAAGTCACTGAAAACGGACATGAGCTGATTTGACTGCAGAAGCGCTCGCTGTTTCTGCGAGGGCAACCAGTCAGCTCCGAGAAGCGGCTCTACCCTTCTACTGACGAAACCCCACACTCGTTCTATCGGCAAGTCGCCCTTGACAACTTGGATGTTTTCCGAAAATGAGCGCAGCCCCTCTATCACTTCCTGATAGCGTCCTGCGACCGTCCGCAACGCTTCAAGGTTTTCAAAAAGCTCATAGTGAAAGCCTCGACTGGCGGTGATACGCTGCATGCAGGTTTCTACCGGCACATCCAAAAAGATCGTTAGATCCGGGCGGACACAGAGGTAGTTCAGTTGATATATCCAACGCTTCTCAACGTCGAGGGATTGGTAGGCCAGCGATGACAGATAGTAGCGGTCGCAAACGACGTGCCATCCACCAGCCAGCCGGTGAGCGATGCCGTTGTTTCGGCAATAGAGGTGATCTAGCCGGTCCGTGGCAAACAGTAAAGCTAGCGTCTGGCGGTCAGCTTTCAACCTCCTTGTCAGAATTGATCTGATTTGCGCACCGGCAGGCCCTCGGCTGGGTTCCTGGGTCAAATAGGCCATTCCTGTGGCTTTCAACAGGTGATCGTGGAGCAGTCGAGCCTGCGTGGTCGTGCCAGCGCCATCCAGACCCTCGATGACAATGAAGCGTCCTGGCCCCTCGTTAAGAATCATGCCTGTTTACCCCATGAGGTTGTCCCCGTGCTTTTTGATATCTTTTTCAATCGCCGCGGTAGACCGGTTGCCATCAACGACAACGATCTTTTCTCCCTCCACACGCAGTACTTCTATAGCTATCAAATAGTTCTCCCGCACCTTTCCCAATCTTTTGCGTTCTTGTCCCAGTTCATCAGCCGTGTATGAGTTGCTCTTGACGAGGCTCTCCAAGGAAGCATCGAGCGGCGTGTCCAGGAAAAAGGTCAGGTCGGGCGGGCGGCACTCAGCGTTGATCCAACGCAGCCACTTCAAGTCGGAATGAAGGGCTTGATAGGCGAAAGAAGACAGACAATAGCGCATGCAGATCACATGCTCTCCCGATTCGAGCCGTTCCAGGATACCCCCCCTCTTATTCAAGTGGTCCATCCGGTCAGTGGCAAAGAAGAGTGCTAACGTCGCCTCGTCTACATCTAGTCGCCCATCCAGGATAAGACGAATCTGGGAGCCAAAGGGTCCATCGCTGGGCTCGCGGGTGAGAAGCACCCTTACTCTGTCCTTCCGCAGCGAACTGTATAGACTCTCCGCCTGTTCCTGAAGTACCTGACTATCAATGCCTTCTAAGACGATGAACTTGCCCGTTGGGAAGGTCTCTGACACACGTCACTCCTTTGTCAGTTCTTCACTCGAGGGAAGGATAAGAGAGGCAACCAACTTTAAGATGGACTGATGGGTTGATTCCATTGAGCCAGAACTGTCCACAATTCGAATATCTTCCTTCCTCTCATCTCGCAATAGGGGAATAATCCGATTGAACTGCATGCTGACCCCCCTGAGTATCTCTGGCCGTTCATATCGCTCTGGTTCGAACTTTTGCCGGATGCGTTCTATACATACCCCAGGCGGAGATTGCAAAAAGATGGTTAGATCAGGCTGCCAGTTGCGGGCGTTGAGTTGCCACAGCCAATCCCAGCCATCTGGCAACAACTGAGACTGGTAAGCCAGGAAGGAAAGATAGTACCTATCACAAATCACATGAATGCCAGCCTTCAGCCTGGGTAGTATAAAGCGATCCAGGTGGTCTGCCCGATCGGCTGCGAAGAGAAGAGCGAGCGCTTCCTCGCCGATATTCAGTCTGCCCTGCAGGGCATGTCGTATCTCGGTCCCGGCAGGGCCCTGGCTAGGCTCGGCAGTGAAAGCAACGCGATGCATATCACAGCCACTTCGCCTCAGCCACTCGCGTAGCATCTCAACCTGTTCCGTCAGGCCAGAACCATCCAGCCCGTCGAAGGTGATGAATTTGCCTCTCGATACATCTACCATACTCTCACTCGCTCACCCTGTGATCATTGGCGTTGCTTCATCCGCACCAGCAGAGTATCCTCCATGTAGAGCCCTATCAACCGTGCTGCCGCGGCAGGCCACACAAAGAAGTTCACCATTCCATATCTACTCGAGACACTACTATTATACAACACTCTCCCCAAATTGCAAAACACCAGTGATGAGGTCTCATCCAAATGAGCACAGAAACGGAGTGAAAGGCGGAAGGCCGGATCAGCGCCTGACACCGAAAGCGTCCTCTGCGTCGAACGGGGGCAGATGGATGACACCGGCTTTGTACAATCTTATGGAATTAGAGTATAATTGTGGCTACATTCCCGAAAGCTGAAGTTGCGATGAAAGTGAAAGAGAGGGATACGATATGGCAAAGATTACACAAGTGATCAAGCGAACGGGGGCAGTGGTCCCTTTTAGGAAAGAGCGCATCACCAACGCCATCTATCGGGCGGCGGTGGCCGTGGGCGGGCGCGACCGGTCTATCGCGGAGCGGCTGGCCGACCAGGTGGTGGCTATGCTGGAGGAGACCACGCCGCCAAGCCACATCCCCACCGTCGAGGAGATTCAGGACATCGCCGAGAAGGTGCTGATTGAGAACGGCCACGCCAGAACTGCCAAGGCCTACATTCTCTACCGCGACGAACGGGCCCGTCGGCGGCGGGAGCGGGCCGAGCGGTCGGCCCATCCCTCCAAGAACATCCCCTGGCCCAAGCTCTGGGAGGTGCTGAACTGGGCCGTGGATCACGACCTGCACACCGTCGAGCGGTTGAACACACGCATCGCGCAGGGTGAGTTTCCTGAGATTGTGCGGGAAACCGACCGGGCCTACAACGAGGACATCACCACCGCGTCGGAGATGATCGGAGAGCGACGGGACGGCGTGAAAATCGTCATCATCGCCGGACCCTCCTCCTCCGGCAAGACCACCACCACCATCAAGCTCAGCCATCTGTTGACCAAGATAGGCCTCAGTTTGGTCCCGCTCACTGTTGATAACTACTACCTCAACCTGGAACTCCATCCCAAAGACGAGTACGGCGATTACGACTTTGAGACGCCCCAGGCCCTCGACCTGGAGCTCATCAACGAGCACCTGGCACGCCTGATCGCCGGGGAGGAGGTGCGGATTCCCTTCTACGACTTTAAGACCGGCAACCGACACGCCAGCCGGACGACCCCGATGCAGGTCAGGCCGGACGACGTCATCCTCATTGACAGCCTGCACGGCCTGTACGCCGACATGACGCAGGGCGTAGACGACGAGCGAAAGTTCAAACTGTACATCGAACCGTTGCTGCAGATGAAAGGCCCTGATGGAGAGTTCGTGCGCTGGGCAGATCTGCGGTTGATGCGGCGCATGGTCCGCGACGCCACTCACCGCGCTTACAAACCACAGCAAACTCTGGAACACTGGCACTATGTTCGCCGCAGCGAGATGCGCAACATCGTCCCCTACATCAACACCACCGACTACATCGTCAACAGCGGCCTGCCGTACGAGCTACCTGTCATGCGAGCCAGGCTGTTCGACCACTTCGAGGAGTGGGTGGAACAGTACCGGGACGATCCTCTGCGCGAGGACGCTTTCACGCGCGCAGAGCGGGTGTATAACCTCCTGAAGTCCGTCACCCCGGTGGAGGACGATTTGACCATACCGCCTGACTCGCTCCTGCGGGAGTTCATCGGCGGTAGTTGCTACGAGTATTAATGGCGTGGAAGGGATAAAAACTCGAAAGGAGAGGGTTATGAGAATCTTAGTTACCGGAGGCGCGGGCTTCATCGGCTCGCACGTGATGGACGCTCTGATTGAAAGGGGACACGAGGTGGCCGTGGTGGATGACCTCTCGACGGGAAAGCGCGAGCACCTCAATCCGCGAGCGAAGTTCTATCACCTCGACATCCGCGATGCCCAGGGCCTGGAAGAGGTCTTCGCCGCCGAGCGCCCTGAGATCGTCAACCACCAGGCGGCGCGGGCCAACGTGCGTGAATCCATGGCCAAGCCCGTCCTCTACGCCGAGGTCAACGTCATCGGCTCGCTCAACTTGCTGGAACTGAGCCGGAAGTACGGGGTCGGCAAATTCGTCTACGCCTCCACCGGCGGGGCGGTCTACGGCGAGCCGGAGTACCTACCCGCCGACGAGAATCATCCCATCAACCCGCTCGATCCCTACGGAGCCAGCAAGCACTTCGTGGAGCACTACCTTTATCTCTACGGCGTCAACCACGGCCTGTGCTACACGGCCCTGCGCTACCCCAACGTCTATGGGCCGCGTCAGGACTCCTACGGCGAGGCGGGGGTGGTGGCCATTTTCACCGGCCAGATGCTTGAAGGTGGGAAGCCGCTGATCAACGGAAGCGGCGAGCAGGAGCGGGATTTCGTATACGTCGGCGACATCGCGGAGGCTAACATTCAGGCCATGGAAAAGGGCGACGGCCAAATCTACAACATCGGCTGGGGAGTCGGCACTTCCATAAACGAGATCTTCGCCAAGCTGAAGGAGATCACTGGTTATGAGGGCGAAGCTGTCCACGGCCCTCCCAAGCTGGGCGAGGTCTTCAAAATCTACCTGGATGCCAGCAAGTCTCAGCGCGAGCTAGGCTGGGCGCCACGGGTCGGGTTGGACGAGGGGATGAGGCTGACGGTGGAACACTTCAGAAATGCGCGTAGGGATTAACGCCCTCTTCCTGGGACTCCCTGGGACGGGCAGCGGACAATATACGCGCCACTTGCTGCAGGCGCTGGCGAGGGTAGATTCAACGAACGAATACCTTCCGTTCAGCCCAGGCCCGGCACCCCCAATATCCAATCTCCAATCTCCAATCTCCAACCGGGCCAAGCTCTGGTTCGAGCAGGTCTCTTTCCCCCGTGCTTGTCGCCGCCTGGACCTGGCCCACGTCCCCTACTTCGCCTCGCCTCTCTTCCCAACGGTGCCCACCGTGGTGACCGTCCACGACCTCATCCCCCTCATCTTGCCCGCCTATCGCGGTTCACTACTGGTGCGATCGTACACTCGATTGGTGGCCGCCGCCGCCCGAAAGGCTGAGGCTGTCATCACCGTTTCCCAGGCGTCCCAGAGGGACATCGTGCGTCACCTGCACATCCCGCCAGAACGGGTCCACGTCACCTACGAGGCCGCTGGCGAGACATTTCAGCCCGTGGAGAACGAAGCGCAATTGGCTGCGGTTCGCCAGAAGTATGCTCTGCCGAAGCGTTACCTTCTCTACCTGGGCGGCTTCGACCAGCGCAAGAACCTCCCCACTCTGCTCAAGGGCTTTGCTCTGTTGGTCAACAAACGGCAGGCCCAACTTGTCATTGCCGGCAAGTTGCCTGGGCGGGCCAGCCCTATGTTTCCGGACCCCCGCCGCCTGATTGAGGAACTGGGGGTGGAGGAAAGCGTGATCTTTACCGGCTGGGTGTCCGAGGAGGACAAGCCAGCTCTTCTAAGTGAGGCGGTGGCTTTCCTCTTTCCCTCACTCTACGAGGGGTTCGGGTTGCCGGCTCTGGAGGCGATGGCCTGTGGCATCCCCGTCGTAGCCTCCAACCGTTCGTCGTTGCCGGAGGTGGTGGGCGAAGGGGGGATATTGGTCGAACCGACAGATGCGGAGAGCCTGGCCGAAGCCATGGAGGCGCTCCTGGTTGACGACGCTCTCCGGGCCGAGCTGCGGCAGAGGGCTTTGGTCCAGGCGGCCAAGTTCAGTTGGGAGAAGACGGCGCTGGAGACATTGGCTGTTTATCGGAGAGTTGCTGGTGGCAGGAATGCCTAACTATTTGGACAATGTCACATTCGCTGTCACAGCGCAACAAAGGATGTCATTGCGAGCGAAGCGAAGCAATCTCCTACGCTCGACTTGTCAGCCACTTTGGAGATTGCTTCGTCGCTTCGCTCCTCGCAATGACAACAGTTGGGGCTTCGTTCTCCTGGGCCTCGGCCTGGGGCTGTACCTGAGCCGGATCATCGCTGAGGCCACGATGACCATCTGGTCCTGGCTGGCCTTGCTGGCTTTGATCATCGTGTGCAGCGTTATCGGCATTGGACTGGCCGCTCTGGGACGCCGTTGCGGGTTGACGCTTGCCCCCTTGGTGACGCTCTACGCCTATGTCCTGTACCCCCGCATTGAGCCCACGCTTGCCTGGTCGGTGGCCTTCGTGGCGGTGACCGCCCTGGTCATCGCTAACTTCAGGAGCAAGCGATCCTTCCCTGTGGACTCCATCGTGTTTGTCCTGGGTCTTGGCCTGTATGTGTACACTTTGGCTCCCACCGTCCTGCCGTCGAACAGTGGTGAGTTTCAATTCGTGGCCGACATTCTGGGCGTCGCCCACCCGCCTGGATATCCGCTTTACACCATGCTGGGCAAGCTCTTCACCTTGATCCCCGTCGGCGACGTGGCCTACCGGGTCAACCTGATGTCAGCCTTTTTCGCTGCCCTGACCCTGGCCCTGGTGAGCCGCACGGTGAGGCGCGTCACTGGCTCGGCCTTGGGGGGCGTGGTGGGCGCTCTGGCACTGGGCACATCCACCACCTTTTGGGCACAGGCCACGACCGCCAACACCCGAAGCCTGACTGCGTTTTTCACCGCCCTCATGCTGTTCGCGCTTGTCAGTTATGCTAAGTTAGCCATCCAGCGAAGCTCCACCTCAAACCGACAAGTAATGGGACGCAGACACACGCAGATTTCCGCAGATAAAAGGGAAAGTCAGCGTGCATCTGCGTTAATCTGCGTCCAGAATAGGGAAGCTTACCTAGTTCTGTTCGCTCTAGCTTTTGGGCTGGGAATCACCCATCACGGCTCCCTGGTTTTCTTGATTCTTCCCTTCATCGCCTTTCTACTGGTGACCAAACTCGAAACTCGAAACGGCTCGACTGAGCTCGCCGAAGTCTCGAAACTCGAAACCTTATCGTGCCTCCTGAAGCCTCTCCTCGCTTTCTTCCTCTCGCTAAGCGTGCTCCTCTATCTTCCCATCAGAGGAATCCTGGGCACCCCCTTCGGCCCGTCCGACATCGCTACGCCGACCGGGTTCTTGAACCACGTTCTGGCGCGGGGGTTCCGGGGCGATATGTTCTATTTTGCCAGCTCCGGCCTCCTGCCCGAACGATTCAAAGTGCTGGCTAACATCCTGGACTTTCAGTTCGGCCTGGGGTTGCTCGTCGCTGCTGCCGTGGGGTCTCTGATCATGCTGGGCAAGAATTGGCGGCTTCTGCTCCTCTGTGGTGGGGCCATAGCTGTCCAAGCTGTTATTGCCATCACCTATCGAGCCCCGGAGACAGTGGAGTATCTGATACCCGCCTATGTGTTCCTGGCCATCGTCATTGGCTACGGCGCGGCGACGTTGGGCTGCTGGAGCAGGTTCAAAGCGCCTGTCCTGAGCAGAGTCGAAGGGCCTGTCCTGAGCAGAGTCGAAGGGCCTGTCCTGAGCAGAGTCGAAGGGCTCAATGCCTGCCTGGTGTCCTGCGTCGTGTTGCTCGGCGCTATCCAGTTAGCTAACCATTACCCCAGTTTCGCCTGGCTGAGCGAGGACCGCTCCGCGCGCCAGTATGCGGAAAGCGTGATGTCCAACGCTCCTCCCGATGCGCTGGTCCTGGCCAACTGGCACTGGGCCACCCCGCTTTGGTATCTGCAATACAGCGAAGGGGTGCGACCCGATGTCGAAGTGCGGTACGTTTATCCGGAGGGCGCCGAGCCGATCTCCGCCACCTGGCTGCGGCGTGTAGAGGACAACGTGGGGGAACGTCCCCTGATCGTCACCAACTACTATCAGGAATTCGGCGCCACGCCGTATCGCTTCACCCCTCTGGGCGAGGCTTTCCTGGTGCAAAGCGAGCCAGCCCCCGCCACTTTGGAGGGGAAGCCGGACGTCGTCGGGCTGGATGCGACTTTCGAGAACAAGATTCGGCTGCTGGGCTATCGGTTGCTGGAAGACAGTGTCCCATCAGGTTGCTCTCTGCACCTGGACCTGTACTGGCAGCCCACAGTCGAGTTGGATGCCGTGCATATTGTCCACGCCTATTCCTTTTTCGTGCACCTGGTGGGTGATGGGGGGCGGGTGCTAGGGCAGATGGACGTCGCCCACGATTTGGCTGGCTTCAAGCCGGGAGAGGTTGCCGTTGATCGCTACGAGATACAGGTCTTGCCCACGACTTCGGCGGGGTCTTACCAGCTCATCGCCGGCGTGTACATCACCCTCCCCGAGGGGGGATGGCAGCGGCTGACGACCGAGGAGGGAGGCGAATCCGTGCTCCTGGCAGAAGTGGAGGTGGTGCCATCACCCTTGCGACCTGTCACCCTGCACCCTCTCTACCAACCCTTCGCTAATGGGTTGACTCTGATTGGAGTTGATTACGACACCAGTCTGGAGAGCAGCCGGCGGGTCTACCTCCACTGGCATCGCTTCGGGGCCGACAAAGGTGACTGCGATGTGCTTTTGTACGCGAACGACGATGTGGTAGCCAGGAGCCGCCTGCCGCAGGTTCCACTGGGCGCCCATCTCACCACCGCCCACGACTTGCCACTGACGGCCACGCCTTTGCAAGTGGAGCTGCGTTCGGCCGACGATGTAGCCAGCCGGCGGTTGGGTCCCTGGGGTTGGCCGCTGGGAGAGTGTTTTTCTTTGCCAACTCCGCCCCCACAAAGCCATTACGTGGACCTGGGGGGGGAGATGCTGTTGGCGGGCGTTGAATACCGGAGGCTGCCAGAGGATACGGTGAGGGTGGAGCTATGCCTGGTGGCGAAGAAGCCCCTCCTTCGCGACTACGTGGTCTCCGTTCGTTTGACCGATGAGGCCGGGCGGCTTCTCTCCCAGGACGATACCGTCCCCGCGCTGGGGACCATCCCCACTCTGAAATGGATACGAGGGTCGTCTATCGCCGACGTTCATTTTGTGCCCGTCCCCGTCGGTGCCCAGGCTGGCCCTCTTAGACTGAGTTTGATCGTCTACGATGCCTTCACCATGCGGAAGCTGGGCGTCCTTGACGACCGATTGGCTAAGCTGGGTCACAGCGTGCCCCTTGCGCGGCTGGAGTTAGAGGGACGGGAATAGCGATAGGGGAGCCATCGCTGTAGCCGAACTCCATTGTATGGAATGACCAAATTCAGATAAAAGTGCCAGGCACCTGAGCAGCAGTTACTCGCGGACGACGCAAATGCTGCAGGGGAATTCTATAGTCTGTGTGAAAGACCTAAGATTTGCATGAAATCGCGGAATGTGCTATAATAATCGTATGAATAGTTCGACAATTTTAGATTGAACATGTGTTCCGCAAAGAAATCGGGTTTTTCAACGAGTTTCTTTTTCTAGCATTCAGAAAGGAGCATTGATATGAGCGAGGAAGAATTGATTGAGCCGAGAGTCGATCCCGACAACCCGATCTGGAAAGTGAACACCAGCGTACGGGTGAGTGCCTGTGACAACCGCCCCGGCATGAAGAAGATTTACCTCACGGTTTTGGACGAACACGGCGACCCATTGCAGGGCGTCAAGGTACGCTTCGATACCGAGGGCTCCCAG
>Ga0268281_1001990_pt1 | contig 10827 bp, 14 predicted proteins | sample saktaG_10_FD_190134 | JGI IMG/M metagenome (GOLD analysis project Ga0268281, IMG submission 190134) | Saline water microbial communities from Sakinaw Lake, British Columbia, Canada - sak_2011_5_24_50m | ecosystem: Environmental > Aquatic > Non-marine Saline and Alkaline > Saline ... | reverse complement strand
TGCAATATATTGATATTACAAGCAGAATCTACTATATTACAGGATGTATTGCAAGGAATAAATGACATATTTGTAAATTATTTTAAATAGTTATTGGATTTAGACTTTTTACGAAGGCATCAATATTTGCCCTGTCAGAGATTTCAATAGATGCCCGCCGTTCCAAATCCATTTTTGGGTAATTCAGCCAACGACGTCCTCATCTTTCCACCTTTCTGAAGTTTATCCCGCTCTTTTTGAATTGACAAGGCTGACCAGTTTTTCAATGGCCATTTCTCTCCTGAAAAGTGGGGTTGTGCCTGCACTGTAAACTGGCAAAGTTTCGTTGAAACAGAGTTTATCGGGATTTATGTAGAAAATACCAAGAGGAAACTTATCCTTTTCTATTGCCCTTTTAAATGCTTCCGTTCTGTCAAAAGGATCGTAATTGTCTTCAAGATAATACGTGTGATCCTTAAACCACTGATAGGTATTTACTTTATTGAAGGTCACGCAGAGTTGAAGAATATCAACGATGGAATATCCTTTATGGGTAATCGCTTTTTTCATGATGTCTTTGGTCTGCTCATAATCACCGGCAAAAGCCCTCGCTATAAAAGAAGCATCCAGGGAAATCGCCACAGCGATGGGATTGAAGGGCTCTGAATTTGTACCGTTTACCTGTACCGGCGTGATAAAGCCTGACTGGCTGGTCGGCGATGCCTGTCCTTTCGTGAGTCCGTATACCATGTTATTATGAATTATATTTGTAATATCAGGATTTCTTCGGATGGCATGAATGAAGTGATTTCCACCTTCTCCATACATGTCTCCGTCGCCACTTTCGGCAATGACGGTAAGAGCAGGGTTAACGGCTTTTATGGCTGTTGCAGGGGGCAAGGCCCTGCCGTGGAGGCCGTTAAATATGTTGGTTTTCAGGTAGTGAGGAATCTTCGCGGCCTGCCCGATTCCGGAAACGATGACAAGTTTTTCGGGTTTTATGTCTATCTCAACGAGTGCCTTTTTAAGAGCTTTCAAGATGCCAAAGTTTCCACATCCGGGACACCAGGCCATATCGATATTACCCATATCAAATCTTTCAGTACTCATGGATCATTCCTCCTGACCCAATATTGCTTTCATCTGTTCCGTAACTTCTTCTACAGTAAATTGAATTCCATTATATTTTAAAATCTTATCTTTAATATCAAATCCGGTAGTGATCTTTACCAAACTCCCAAACTGGCAGGTAGCATTCCCTTCGATCATGATTATACGCTCTGCTTTTCTTAGGTACTCCAAAGTGCCCGGATGAACGGGATAAACCTGTTTGAAGTGGAGGAACGCTACATCAGTTCTTCCCAGATTCTCCATCGCCTCGCAAATGACATGAAAGGTCGAACCCCAGCCGATGATAAGAGACTTGTAATCTTCTCTTCCCACAAGTTCGGGAGGAATGGCTTCCTCTGTTATTCCAATCAGTTTTGCCAATCTTTTGTTAACCATCTCAACCCTCAAGTCGAGGTCTTCGGTAATGTGGCCTTTCTCGTCATGCTCGTCGCTGTCCGCCAAAACAAGCCCTTCTCCGTAACCTGGTATACCGCGGGGTGATATCCCGTTTTTGCTTAAACGGTATCTTTTATAATCTTGATCTGTCTTTTCTATATATTGAGTATTGCGGGTTTCCGAGAGATTTAGAGATGGCATATTGTAATACGAATCCATAAAGTACTGATCCGTCAGGATAAACACTGGAATCTGGTATTTATCGGCAAGGTTGAAAGCCTGATGTGTCAAGTAAACGGCATCTTCCAATTTACCTGGTGCAAAGATAATCCTGGGGAATTCCCCGTGACCCGAATAGAGAGCCAGTTGAAGGTCACCCTGTTCCGTTCTTGTCGGTAGTCCGGTAGCAGGTCCAGGTCTCTGGGCAAGGTGAATGACCATTGGGCTTTCGATCATTCCGGCCAGTCCTACCGCTTCTTCCATGAGGGCAAAGCCTCCGCCGGATGTCGTTACCATTGCTCTGCCCCCGGCGTACCAGGCACCAAGCGCCATATTGATGGCGCTGATCTCATCTTCCACCTGTTCTGCTATTAGATTAAAATCTCTTGCATTCCGGGAGAGGAAAGTCAGTACAGCAGTTGAGGGGGACATGGGATAGGAAGAAATGAAATTGCATCCACCGGCGATGGCACCGATTCCCACAGCTTCGGCACCGTTTATAATAATTTCCCCGGTTACGTCGGCGTTCCTGGAAACATCGATTTTTATCTTTCCGGAATTCATCAGCTCCTGAGCTATCTCATATCCCTTCTTCGCCGCATTTCGGTTTTTTTCGATAGTATTTTTGTCGCCGGGTGAGAAGAATTGTTCGATGTAGTGATCAAGAGCATCAGCCCCCACCCTGAGAAGTCCTGCAATAATTCCCGCTGAGAGAATATTCGTATAGATTGTTCCTCCGATTTCAGACGCAATTCTGGAAAAAGGAACATCTATCCAGTTCAGATCGTTGTTATTTTCTTTATCTGCAATTATTTCCCTATCCGCCAGGATCACCGTTTCATTCGATATTCGTTTTTTGACATGCTTTAGTGCGGCATGATCGAAAGGAATGAGAATATCAATACGATTCAGGAGAGAGGATACGCGTTTAGACGAGACACGGATTTCTGTAGAATTGCTTCCTCCGCGTATGCGGGACATGTATTCTTTTGTCGCGAAAATATGAAATCCGGAAAGTTTTAAAAGTCTGGTAAGTATCTGCTCAACCGTTTGGATTCCATGCCCCGCTTCTCCACAGAGGACAATTGAAATATCTTCCGTTTTCTTTAAAATCGAGTTTCCCATAAATGTTCCCACCATATAACAGGCGATTTCCGTCAATTCTCCAGAAATTTTCTCATTTCGTCAAATTTCTCTTTAGTGATTTCACCTTTTGCGTATCGTTTCTTTAGAATATCTAAAGGGGTTTCTTTAAATGAGATATCGGAACTCGTCCGTTTTGATGCTCTTACAATAAAATAAACCATCAAAACGATTACAATTAGAAATAATATCCACATAAACATTCCTCTATACCCAAAACCCATCATATGATCCCAACCGTCCATATGCACACGATTACTGCCGTTAGCAAAAGTGTAAGCCGGGAAAATTAAAAGTGTGACTAAATAGAAAAGATATTTTTTCATGATGCAGCCTTCTGCATTATTTTGTCCTCTTTACAATGATGATGGTGATGATGGTGTGAGTTTTCCCGTTTCTGATATCCGGATTGCATGTGTTCGTAAGGAATACATAGGATATATGCTTTAGGAGATACTATACTAAAAGACATGCGGTTTCCTTTGCCCCCTTTGGCGATCATCCTCATAATCAACCAGACACTGAGTGAATCTCTCGTGACCACATTTATCTTTTGTATGCCTGAAGAAAATTTTTCCATTGTGCAACATGCCCTTTTTCATCAGACCAATTTCCTTCTATTATCTTGCGGGTTTCATCATCCCAGTCTATCTTCTCGAGGAGTTCTCCATACCCCTTGACTGCCAGAGTCTCCGTCCAGATACCCGTCCTCAACATCATTTTCGTCCCAAAGATTTTCGAGAAAAACCCAAAGAAGAAACCGACGATCCAGTACATCCATCTTAAACAACTTGGCCTCCAACCATACTCGCAAAGCTTTACCTGAAAATCCTGATAGTGGGTCATCTCATTGCACATCGCAACAATGAGATAACGGTTAAGTTCCGAATCATCCCCGACGATTTGACACTTATAGATAGTCTGTGCCATTAATTCCAGGGTGTGTAGTTTACGTAATCCCTTCTTTATCTTTCTTAAACGGCCGAGGGGCATCCCCTCACCCCTCATTCTAAACTCGTCCATTACTATCTCGGTCCGTACAATTTCTTTCACTGCTTCACGCTTTTCCCCATGCTCGAGACTCCCTTCAGTTTTGGAATGGAAGCTATCTGCTTCCCTACGTTGTTTTTGACCTATGAAGAAGAGAGGAAGCAGCTATTTGTTGTTCTGCACCAACCTCCCTTAATCCGTACAGTCGAAGCATCATTTCCAGAAATTGATCGGCTTTCTCAACGCCACCAAGTTTGGAGTAGAAAATCTGATGGGTCCCACCATCATTGATCTTGATTCCTACAAAGTACGGGTTTCTAACCTCTCCCAGACCTTGTGGATGGAAAAATCCCCATCCATCATCACAGACAATCAAATAACGGGGTTTAGCTACCCTTCAACCTTTGCGCCCGGGTTCAGTACACCATCTGCAACAAGCGGCAAAACTCTGTCGACGCGGAAGAAAACAACATATTTCGATTCGTTGTCGTACTTTATCGTGAAAATAGGATATCTTTTCTTTCTCAATTTCTCAATCAAATCAATGTTTTCTTCTTCTTTAACCTTTGTGAGATACAGTCTCTTTCCCCCAAAACTGCCGCCACGCTCCACAAAATAGTACGCCGCGTGAGGATTGGACTTCAGATTGTTATAGGTCAGGTGTCCCGCCATGATAAATGCGGCCGTTCCGTCATCCATAACTGTCGGTCTCGATAGGGCTGCCACGTTTACATTGCCTTCAGAATCCGCCGTTGCAAAAACACCGTATCCCTTTGTCTTCTCAAAATATTCAGCTAAATCCATAGACAAATACCTCCTTTAATCAGTTTTTCCACAGACCATGCAGGTTGCAGTATTCGCGGACCGTAATCTGGCTGCCTTCAACATGGAATTCGGCTTCCGGCGCATCGCCCGGTTTGAGAAATTGCCTGTAGGCCTTTCCGTCAGAAATGACCTCTACCCACTCAATGTAATGCTTTTCTTCCATGGGATGTGGCGCACTGCCAACCTTTACTTTAAAGCCGTCTGCAGTTTTCTCGACTACCGGAACATGCTTTTCCTTAGCCGCATCGACGGTATTCTCTTTAAAGAGCTTCATCGGCTTCTCACAACAAACCAGCGCTCCTTTTCCTTCATGTAACATCTCTACAATATTTCCACATACCTCACATTTATAGATCTGGAGTCTTTTTGTCATTTTTTCCTCCTTCTAAGAGTATTTTTTCTTCATCTCCGAAAGGGTCTCAAAGTGTTTCCGTTCCTCATTTATGATTTTATCGATGGATTCATGTTGATCCTCGGCAATGAATCCCTTGATCTCGTGATAGTACAGAATGGAATCCAGCTCGCGGCGGATTGCAAAATCAATAGCGGAAAGTGTATCGGTAATCCTGGCCATCTCAGCATCCATCACTTCCTTTTTAAAAATGAGGTTATTGTCGGCATAGTCATGAAGATATGCGCCGTACTCACCGGGATAACTCTCCGGAGGGGCCTGCGTCTCCATTTTTGAGAGCATATCTTTAAACAGAATTTTATGTTTATCTTCTTCACCGGCAAGCCAGTTGAACATCTCTTTTGCCTCTTCTTCCTTTGCTACCTGAACCGCATATCGATAGAAATTACCTCCATTTTCTTCTATCCTCATGGCAATCTCAAAAATATCACTTGCTTCGAATACACTACCCATTTTACCCTCCTTTCATAATTTTCAGTAATTGTCTGCAACCGGCACACAGAACGAACCACTTAAGGTTTCCACACCTTGCCCACAATATCCGGTCCGGGTTTAAGTATTGTGTTGCCCGGCTCCCACCCTGACGGGCTACCACTGCTCCAGTCGGTCTGCCACAGCCAATGCCTTCTTCAGCCATTTCACCTGCCTCTCTTCTCTTTTCCCCTATTGTCGTGTCAATCAAGAAATGTCATTTCGACTGCAGGGAGAAATCTAAGATTTCTCAGTCCTGAAGACTCCTTCGAAATGACAGAGCATCGTTGACATGGCACTATTCAAATCCGACAAATTTTTCTTTACTTACCCCGCACACAGGACATTCTTCAGGCAATATCCCGTCAGAGACATACCCGCAGACCGTACATACGTAGTATGTCGTATCTCTCTCCTCAAGGACATGGTCCAGGGCCTCCTTGTAGAGTTTTGCATGGACTTCCTCCACATCTTTGGACTGGCTGAAATATAAAGACGCTGTTTTATCTCCGACTTCCTCTGCATGTTTTATGAAATTACCGTATGCAACCCCCGCAACCTGGGTTTCCGACTCGAAGCTGTCTGCAAGATTTTCTTCCGTACTCTTAATTTCCCTGAGTAGCCGAAGGGCCCTCTTGCCGTGAATCTCTTCAGAAAATGAGATCACCTTAAAAAGCCTGGACAGTTGCGGGTAACCCTCCTGTTCTGCCTTTTCCGCAAAGACCTTGAGTCTCAGGGCAGCCTTTGACTCACCGGTATATGCCTGATGTATGGCATCCTTGATTTTATCATCCATAGCAACCCCTCTTTCCGTTAAAAGTATTCTCACTCCTTTTCAAACTCATCCTTTTCTGCACCACACACAGGGCATGTCCAGTCATCCGGCAGGTCTTCAAATGATGTTCCCGGAGGTATTCCGCCCTCCGAATCGCCCTCCTCGGGATCATAAATATAACCGCACATTGTACAAACATAAGTATCCATCTTCTTTCCTTCCTTTGCCTTGATGTTAATTTCTTCTTCAATTCCAATGTAATGAGGTGCGTTCTTCGGCGACTTTCCGCCTTTGACGTTATGATAATATGCATAGGTCATCGGGTTACTGTCTGACAGAATGTCTCCGTCTATGACTTGGCCAAGAAACATTGTATGGCTGCCGATATCCATCTGATTTATCAGTTCACATTCCAGGAAAGCTACGACAGAATCCAAAATTATCGGAGCTCCATTCTGGCCTGTTCTAAAATTGATCCCCTTGAATTTGTCAATATCTCGACCGCACTTAAACCCGAAATTGCCGATGAGGCTCATGGGGGCATCTTCCGATAAGGTCGAAATAGTGAAAACTTTACTGTTCTCTATAAATTCATGTGTCAGGTTGTCATGATTCACGCATACCGCAACAGTGGCAGGCTCCGAAGTTGCCTGAATAACGGAGTTCACAATCTGGCCGTTAAATTTATTGTCTTTCCCGGATGTTAATATATACATCCCATAACTGATTTTATGCAGAGCTTTTTTGTTCATGAATTATCCACCTGCCTTGGGAATGGGTGCGGTTACGATTATCGGGGACATGACCCGATTTGGTTTAATCAAATCGGGTTCGTATCCCCAGATAAAATCAAATAAGATTATGCTCTTTGTGTTTTTCCGCAATAGCGGCAGCCAGCTCATCCAGGGCATTAAAATCACTTTCTGAAGGCACCCCTTTGCAAAGGACAGGGGATATTACCTCTACCTTGAGATTGGGGATCATTCCAGCAAGTGTTTCCACTGTTTTCCCTCCCCATCCATACGAGCCGATAATGGAAAGAAATTTTGTTTTGGGCCGAAGAGCGTTTGCAAGGAATGCAGCATAAGCAGCATAAGGATGAGGGCCTGCCAGTATTGTGGGAGTTCCAACGACGATTGTAGCCGCATCAACCAGGGCCATGGCAAGCTTCCCTATATCGGTTACGGTCAGATTGAACTGCTCGACCCCGACACCTCTTTCCACAAGGGCCGAGACAAAATAATCGACCATCTGCCTTGTGCTTTCATGCATTGATACATACGGCAGGACCACTGTGTTTCGGGGAGGGCCGAGTATCCAGTCACGGTAGGCCTCAATAATAAATGCCGGGCGGGGATATATTTGCCCATGACTGGGAGCGATCATTTCTATATCGTAAGGTGCGAGCTTTTCCAGGTTCTTTTTGATTACGTTCCGGAAGGGCATCATAATCTCGGCATAGTAGCGTTTTGCGGCCTCATATACGCGTCCTTCATTAGTAACGTAAAGATCGGCCGTCGCGATATGGGAACCGAAAAAGTCACAACTGAAAAGGATCCTGTCTTCTTCCAGATAGGTTACCATGGTCTCAGGCCAGTGAACCCAGGGAGTATGGATAAATTTCAGGGTCTTGTCACCGAGAGACAGGGTCTCACCATCTTCGACGGTTATGAAGGATTCCTCGGGTATCCGGAGAAGATCGATAAGCATCCCCTTTGCTCTGGGTGTAGATATCAGTCTGGCGTCGGGGTACTTTTCAAGAACCTGGGGGATTGTTCCGGAGTGATCCTGCTCGGCATGGTGCGAAATGACGTAATCGATCCTGGAGACACCCTCAAGCTGTGACAGGAGTTCATCAGCCATGGCAGGATCAACTGAATCCAGCAAAACAGTCTTCTCGCTCCCTTCAATGAGATAGGCGTTATAGCTCGTTCCGTCCGGTAGGGGGACAAGAGAATCGAACAGGCGCCTGTCCCAATCAACAGAACCCATCCAGTAAATACGGTCTTTAATCTTTCTTGCTTTCATGGCTGTACCTCCTCAGGTATCAAGAGTCCAAGAACTGCCCGTCATGCTCTTTTTCTTTAATTCCTTTTTCATTCAATATGAAACCCTGTAAGTTCATCAGTGTACCCTATTTCCGATTATAATATATTTATTTTTCGCGAACAACACAATATATCCTGCTTTATTCAGTAAGTTACCGTTCATTCTGAAGACATTCCCGGCAGATTCCTCTCAATTCCAGGTGCTTGTTTTTTATCAAACCCCATTCCTTTGTTTCTTCCGGTATTGCCATCCTGTCAAAGTCCGGCCAGAAAAAATCCTGGATCTTTTTACATTTTATACAGATCAAGTGGGGGTGAGGGGTAAGATTTGAATCGTACCTGCTTCTATCGTCCAGATGTTGCACCCTGGCAATTATTCCCCGCTGCTCGAAAAGGTTCAAGGCGCGGTAAACGGTATCAAAGGAAATAGAGGGAATCCTTGACCTTACTCGCTTGTATACGTCTTCGGCAGAAGGATGATTCCCTGAAACTGCCAGCATGTGAAAAATTCCTAAACGCTGAGGAGTGAGCTTAAGCCCAAGATCCTTACAGAGTTCTTTGAATATCTCTATTCTTTCTTTACCGGAGACATTCTTACCTTTCATATTTAAAAAACCCTTTCACACACTAATCATTACACATAAACAATTATTAATTAGTAATGATTATTAGTTAGTAATTTGCTCTCTTCTTCTTTCAATGTCAAGAACTTTTTTGTTTTTTGGGGGGGGTTGGAATCAAGAAGAGGATAAGATGCCGTCCTGATCCTCTTCCTGTCCTGTTTGTTTGATGAGATATGATCTTGAGGAATTACCGGCGATACAATCCGTTCCGGAGTTTTCCGGAAAATTATGGACCGTATTACCTGAAGATGGCAAGCTTGATCAGCTATCGTGAAATATTCTTATTGTTCCTTACCCATTCAAGATACCGTGTAATCGAATAAACAGCATCCTGAATGGTAGAGTATACGGGAAGGCCTGCCTCTCTGAAGGCAGAGAATATTGAAATTCTAACCTTCTCCATTTCAATATTGTCTTCAGTAAATTTGGACAGAATCGGGATTATCGGTTTTTCCGCTTCCTTCGCGGCTTCTGCTATCGCATACGGGCCGCTCTCAATCTGATCTCTCTGAAATGTTGTAATATAATCAAGAGAAAAGTACGGAATAATGGCGTCAATATTTTTGTCCCGATTCAACGCCCTGATTGTATGCGCCATGATTGTAAAGTCAAAACCGTAAAAGCCCAGATCTACCGGGTTTACTGTCGAGGTATTTATGCTTCTGATTTTCTGACTGATCAGTTCCCTGGTTTCCTCTTTTAATTCCGGCAATTCAAGACCTCCAAGAACTGCAAGGTCAGTAAATGAAACGGCTGCGCCTCCTCCGGCACCTAAAAATCCCATCCGCGGTCCCTGCGGTGTTATTTTTCCTGTTCCAAGCATGGAAAGATCAAGGAGTTGCTCAAAGTTATCTACGAGAATACCCCCGTGCTGGCGTACAGCAGATGCCCATATCTGGTGATTACTCGCCAAGGCACCGGTGTGACTCGCCGCAGCCTTCGCTCCCCGATTTGTCATACCCCCTTTCAGTATGACAACGGGCTTGGTTTGTGTCGCATCCTTCAGCGCCCTGAGAAAAGCCCTGGGATCCTTCATATCCTCGATATATCCGGCAATTAATCGTATCTTTTCATCCTTTGCGAAATACTCAAGGTAGTCTTCTGCCCTGATATCAATCTGGTTTCCATAGGATACAACTTTATTTAAACCTATTTTCCGAGATACGGCCATTCTCACAAAGTTGCTCGTAGCCCCCCCGGACTGACTAAAAAAAGCGACATTACCCGGGGTACTGTCTTTCACGGTAAAGTCAAAGCTCACCCCCGCCTCAGGAGAATGTATGCCTATACAATTAGGACCGACAATCCTTGTCCCCCCTTTTTTTGTTTCTTCAACAAGTTCCTGCTCAAGAGAATGATTCCCTTCTTCTCCAAATCCGGACGTAAAAAAGTGTACAAATTTTATCTTTCTCCGCACAGCCGATTTTATTATTTCCAGCGATTGCCGGGCGGGAGCGCCCACAATAGCAAAATCAATTCCCTCGGGCAGATCATCTATTGATGCATACGATTTTACACCGTCAATTTCCTCATATCTTGGGTTAACCGGATAGAGATCCCCTTTAAATCCAACCATTCTCAAGATCTGAAAATATGGCAATTTTCCTCCACCCATCTTTGGTGACGCACCAATAACAGCAATACTCTTCGGATAAAATAACCGGTTAAGCCCCATTTGTACCCTCCCGTTCGTTTATAAATAATCAATCTTGATGCCTTCGTAAAAAGTCTAAATCCAATAACTATTTAAAATAATTTACAAATATGTCATTTATTCCTTGCAATACATCCTGTAATATAGTAGATTCTGCTTGTAATATCAATATATTGCAGGAG
>Ga0268281_1001979_pt1 | contig 10851 bp, 9 predicted proteins | sample saktaG_10_FD_190134 | JGI IMG/M metagenome (GOLD analysis project Ga0268281, IMG submission 190134) | Saline water microbial communities from Sakinaw Lake, British Columbia, Canada - sak_2011_5_24_50m | ecosystem: Environmental > Aquatic > Non-marine Saline and Alkaline > Saline ... | reverse complement strand
TCGCGTCCACCAAAAGCAAAGCGCCCTCGCAACACGCCAAAGCTCTGGATATTTCATACGAAAAATCTATATGCCCCGGAGTGTCTATCAGATTCAGAATATATTCCTCCGAGTTTGTCATTCTGAATAGTAACGAAGAATCCCGTGGCAGAGATCCTTCGGGAGTACCCTCAGGATGACATTGCGATGGTTCAGGATGACATTGCGATGGTTCAGGATGACATTGCGATGGTTTCCAAACCAAACGGACGGGGTGCATTTTAATGGTTATGCCTTTTTCCCGCTCAAGATCCATTGAATCCAAAAACTGCTCTTTCATTTTTTCTTTATTAACTGCCCCGGTAAGATCTAAAAACCTATCCGCCAAAGTGGACTTGCCGTGATCAATGTGGGATATTATAACAAAGTTCCTGATATTATTCATATTTCTAAAACTTTTGTTTATATGTCTACAAAAACGTAGATAAAACGCGCAAGGAAGTATATTATACGGGCTATCGGCTATCCAACAAATCACAATCATTGACAGCATTATATCCTAAAACGCTTCACGAACGATAGGCACTGCCGCCAAATTAAAGCCGGTTCTTTAAAACCTGACACCCAAGCCAAAAAACCATAAACAGACATAGCGATTACAGCGGAAAAAATAATCTGCTCCAAAAGCCCCAACACGGTATTGGTAAGAAACCATCGGGCGCTTAACCGCAAGCAAAAATAAGCCGCTGAAGAACTCGCGATGGTAATCATTAAAACTTTTAACGCGAAAAAACGCTCTAAAAAACGATAGCCGCCTCTAAGATTAATTTTTCTTTTTAGGCGGAATAATAGCCAAAAAAATTGCCCGATAGTTGAGATAGTTAAGGCCAGGGGCAAGCCCAAAACCGCCAGATTGCCTAACTGCTTTACTTTTAGCGCGTCCGCCAAAAAACCGCTTAAGATATTGGCTGAACTCAACGCCTTCACGAAAAAGTAAGCTAAAAATAAATTCAAAATAATAGAAAAAACCGCGATTTTCACCGGCGTTCTAGTGTCTTGCAGCGAATAAAAAGCTCTCGCTAAAAGAGGAATCAAACAAGCGGCGAAAAGAGAAATAGCGAATATGCCAACCGAACCGGCAGTGAGCCGTGTTTCCCACCAGCCGAAATAACCGCCGCCGGAAATTTGAGTGCCGTAAAGCAATCTGACAATCTGGGCTCTAAAAAGAAAAAACAGGGCAGAGAGCGGAATAATTAAAAACATAACCCGCGAAAATATTCGCGATAGCGCGTCCAGAAACTTTTCATTTTCCTGCTCGGCGCAATAGCGGGAAAGCAAAGGAAAAACAGCCGTAGCGAAAGGCACGCCTATCAGGCCTACCGGCACCCCATAAAGATTATTGGCTAAATTGAAAATTTTAATAGAGCCAACCGCTAACGTAGAGGCGATGGCCGTGATAACTATTAAATTTATGTGATAAGCTCCAGCCCCAATGGTTCGGGGCACCATAAGCTTGAATACCCTTCTCAAGCCCGCCGACTTTAGTTGAATTGACAGGCGGGGGGGAATAAAGCCGGTTTTGAACAAAGGAGAGGCCTGAACAAGCAAATGCAGGCAAGCCCCCAAAACAACCCCCCAAGCCAAACCCGACAACCCCATTAAGGGCAAGAAAAATATAATGCCGATAATAATGCCTAAGTTATAGAAAATGGGCGCTAAAGAAAAAGCAATAAAGAAATCAAGATATTGCAAAACAGCTGAAAAAATGGCCGAAATGCCTAAAATAATTGGACTCAAAAACATTATTCGCGCCAAAATAATGGTTTGGACTTTTTGTTGGGCGCTAAAGCCCGGCACGATAATCTTAACAATAAAAGGCGCGAAGACAGCCAATAGAAAAGAAAGGGCCATCAGGGCCAAAAGAAAAAAAGTGAAAACATTATTAAACAAATTTTTGGCTTCCTGTTTGTCTTTGCGCCAATAGCCCGCTAAAACCGGCAAAAAAGCCGCAGTAACCCCTCCGGTTATTAAAAGACCATAAACTAAGTCAGGCACCCGAAAGGCGGCCCAATAAACATCCGCTTGAGAGTTTGTTAAAAAATTGGCTAAAAAATTATCCCTTAGAATAGCTAAAATGTAGCCAAGAAGCGTGGAGAGCGCCACAAAAAACGCCGCGGCGCTGACCGTTTTGGTTTTGGAATTAAGCAGCCGATTAATCATATTAATGCTCCATTGTAAACAAAACCCCGCTAAAAATCAAAGATTTTCAGCGGGGCAAAAAGCTTGAGCAAACAGTAAGCCGAATTCTGTGCCCCGCCTAAGGCGGGGTGCAATCATTTATCTGGTCCCTTGCTTACGCTCGGGATCTTGCGAGCTACTTTTTTCGGATAGAGTGCGGGAGGGAAAATTCCCCCGCACTCTATCCGATTTGCTCTTGCACTCTAGTAAGGATTTTGCCGTTTCACCTCCAAAGTTTCCTCTGGAGCTCGCCAAGCACATAACAAGTTATATACTCGGCGGCCTGGGCCTTTCGGCCTCGGCCGTCTCTGCTCGCACCTCTGGCTTCGCAGCCGACGGGTATTACCCGCTACTATTGCCGCTTAAGGCGACCGAGTGTTCGGACTTTCCTCTGCCGGGAAACCTTCCCTGCAGCGATTGCTTTGTCTGCTCAAACAATATTATTATACCTAAGAATTCAATAAAGTCAACGAACGCGAAATCGCTTAAAAAAGCTTCTGCTCTTTGGAGAGAGCGTCAAGCGCTTCATTAACCAGCCGATCAGCCAACTTATTGGCTTCTCGAGGCACCCTTATAAAATCAATATTTTTCAACTCAACCTTCAAATTCCAGGCAGTTAAAAACAAACTTTGAATAGATGGCTCCAAAACCTTATACTCCCCTCTCATTTGTTTAACCAAAAGCTCTGAATCAGAACGAATCTCAACGGTCATGTTCTTAATTTTATCTTTACCAAAAAACGCTTTCGCTTTCTTTAAAGCAAGAATCAGGGCTTGGTATTCGGCCTCATTGTTGGTGCAGACGCCAATTGCTTGGGAATATTTTTTTACTACTCTGCCCTGCTCGTCGCTAAAAACCGCGCCAATAGCTCCCTCGCCCGGGTTGCCGCGGGATCCGCCGTCTATGTTAATAATTATTTTATTCATACTGAAAATAAATTTTTAATTCTTAATTTTTATTGAATGTTAAATTTTTAATTTTAAAATTTTAAAATTAAAAATTGATTAAAAATTAGAAATTAGAAATTAGAAATTTTTTAGGAAGTAATCTTCCAAACATTCCCTTAACTTATCTATATTCTCATTTTTAACCGTAAATCCGGCGGCCGGCGGATGCCCTCCGTACATTAACAGCAACGGAGCGCAACTTTTTAAAGCCGCTACCGCGTCCAAGCCATGGGCCGTTCTTACCGAACCGCGGCTTTTTTGAACATCTTTTTTAAAAATAAACACGGGCTTTTTATATTTGTTGCAAAGGCGCGAAGCCACCGCTCCCGAAAGCACCCGCGGCCACTGGGATTCGCCTTCAAAAATTATCGGCGAAAAAGAACCGTCAATCTTTCGGGAAATGTCTTCCACAATCTGAAAAATCTCTTGGTTGCGCGCTTCAGCTTGGTTTATTAAGCCCTTAGACAAATCCAAAGCCGCCTCAATAGAGGGCTCTTTAAGCAAAAGATAACTTTTGGTGAGGTGATCTTTGACCACCGTTATATTGAGAATCGCGGTGAATCTCTTGAAAATTTCCCGCGGCGATTTATCGGTTAAAGCGGCCGCTTTAATCATTGCCATAAGGCCCGGCCGCAAAGTGGTTTTGATTGTTTCAGCGCCCATACTGATCAATTGAGCGTTAAGATCTTCCTCGGGCATCATATCAGCCACAGCGCCAAGGGCGGCCAGTTCGGCAAAGCTTTGGCGCGTAATCGGGCTCATTTTCGCGCCTAAAATCATTTCGCTTAAACGATAAACCAAACAAACCGTGGTTAACTTTTTAAATGGATAACGATCGCCTTTTTGTTTAGGGTCAACCACGATGTCCGCAACGGGAAGTTTATCTAAAATCTCGTGGTGGTCAATGATAATCGTTGAAAAACCTATTTCCTTGGCTATCTTTATCTCCACAAAATTACCAATGCCGCAATCCAAAACCACCAACAAAGCGGGAGCCGATGGTGCAAGGAATTCTAAGGCCATTTTGTTTAAACCGTAATCCTCGCTTTCCCACTTAGGAAAATAAATTAAAAGATCTTGAGCGCCCGAGCTCCTCAAGGTTTCTTCCAGCAACAAAACCGAGGTGGTGCCGTCTAAATCAGAATCGCCGAATAAGATAATCTTTTCTTTGCGGGATATCGCTTTTTTGAGGCGGCGAGCCGCCTTTTCTAAATTTTTAATTTCGTTCATAAATAAATCCTAAAGCCGTTAATCCTGGCATTTCCTGGCCGGCTAAAAAGTTTAACATCGCTCCCCCGCCCGTGGAAACAAAAGAAAAACGATCAGCCAAATCAAAACGGCGCAAAGCCGCCACTGTGTCTCCCCCGCCCGCCAAACGCAACGCGGCGGGAGATCGCGCTATGGCTGAAGCTATTTCTCTGGTGCCCCTGCTAAAAGCGCCCTTTTCAAAACAGCCCAAAGGGCCCGACCAGAATACGGCGCCCGCTTGCTTAATAATATCGCTAAAAAGGCAAATGGTTCCCGGCCCGATGTCAAAAACGTCTTCGTCTCGCCGGACGGCCCCCGGGCCGCTTTCCCTTACCGCATGCTCGCCCCGCGGATCAGATGAGGCCAAAACATCGGAGGGCAAATAAATTTTCGGGTCGGTAAGATTAATCTCTTCAGCCAACGAGACCTCTTCCTGGGTTGGAGAGGGCTGGCCCATCCAGAGGCCCTTAATCGCTAAAATGGTATTGGCCACATCTCCCGCCAAAAGCAAATAATCGGCTATTTTTAAAAATCTTTTTAAAACCTTAATTTTTGACGCAATTTTAGACCCGCCGATCAAAACCACCAAAGGGCGGGGCGGATTTTGCACTATTCGAGACAAAAATTCAAATTCGCGTTTGAGTTCCGGCCCCGCGAAGTGCTTCATAATTCCGGGCAAGGCCGCCACCGAAGAATGTTCCCTATGGCAAACGCTAAAGGCCTCATTGACGTAAACATCCCCCAACAGCGCCAACGCCTTGGCAAACTTCAAGCTATTTTTTTCCTCTCCCGCGTCAAACCTCAAATTTTCTAACAGCAATACGCCCCCAGGCCTCATTTTTTTAATTAATCTTTCGGCATACCTCCCTTTGTTTTTTTTACTGAACAAAACCCTATCCCTTAAAAGTTCTTCCAATCGTTGACCAATCGGCTTTAAGGTTAGCCGGCTCTTTCTTTGCCTTTTGTTCTTAATGGTTTGGGGCTTTCCCAGATGGCTCAATATAATAACTTTAGCTCCGGCTTTTTTTAAAAAAGCGATAGCGGGAAGGGCTCGCTTTAAACGAAAATCATCGGCAACGCGCTTTTTCTCCATAGGCACGTTAAAATCGCACCTTAACAGCACTCTTTGATTGTAGAAATTATAATTCTCCATAATATCTCTGCCGCGAAACCTTCAAAACGACACTCCGTATCATTGGCGCTATTCAATGGGCAGATTAGGGGGCGGGGTGGCTTTTTTCGCTAAAATACGCGGCACGCCGGCCGGCAAAGCGGCCGCGTTAGCGGGAAAGTGAAAAATACTGGCAATCTCTTCAGCGTTAAGAATCATATTGCCCGGCCCCCACATTTGCGGATACAAAGGGGGCAGACGTCTCACGTATAAGTCAAACATTTTTTTCTTTCTGGTGTAAAGCCGCCGCTCGCGGAAAAAGTAATGAATTTTAGTTTTTTCTTTGCTCCAATCTCTCATTGAGTTCAAGCTGGTGGTGTTAAAGTGGGCCATATACGAGCGGGGAATCCTTTTGTTCGGGCTGACAAAAGCATCTTTGGTGTAAATATAAACAGAGCGCATATACACCTTAAAACCAACTTTGCCGATTTTGTCCTCTACCGCTTCCAACTTTTCTCTCTCGCCGGGCGTCATTTTCATTTCCGGCGGAATCAATGATTCCGCTTTTTCCTCCTCGTCATAAGGCTTTTTGCCCAAAAAAAGCAACTTCAAAGTTTCGCCAATCATTGATTTTCTATTTGACGACTCGGGCCTTTTGGCAATCTGATCGGCTATTTCTTTGCCTTCATCAATCCAAGGAATATCCCTGTTGGTGATGGGAGTCAAGTTAATCTGAAACCACAACTGCTCCCCCTCGTTCAATTTAGCCATTGCCTCCATTAAATTGGCAAAAGGGTCAAGCTTCTTTTCCTGGTCTACTTCTTCAGGCCTGATTTCAAAGTATTTATACGTTCTAATGGGGTAGGCATCGGGCCTGGTGGTTGTGAGATACTCGCCATAAATATCAAGCTCTTTGTTGGGAATGTCTTGGGGCACATTTTGGGTATAATCCTCCACTTCAAAAATTTCAATCTCGGGATAATGGGTATGGAAAATAGCTTCCACAAACTTTCTCTGGTCTTTAAGAATACGCATATAAAAATGCACCTGCCCGCTAACGCTAACGATTTCAAAAGAAAGCCAAAACGGCCCGCCAATCATTTCGCCCTCGCACCATTGCTCCCGCCAGTTGGCGCCGTCATAAATAGGCCACAGGGAGGTTATCACGTCATCCATAGCCATATATGGCTTTAAAACCTCCACGGGAGGAATCATCTCTAAAAGAATCCATTGCTCTTCCTTATACCATACTTCCCAGCGAATCCACCAAAGATGAAAAAATTTGGCGGGAAAATAAAGAATCAACGGCAAAATCAACCACCACCAAGTAAGGAAAAACGCCCATAATAAGGACAGGGTTAAACCAATAAATGAATCATAAAAACCAACAACGCTCATATCATTTACCGTAAATATAAAAAAACATATAAATCAAAATAAAAATCAACGAGCAATACAAAAATATCTTAAACATATGCAAAGCCGAAACCTGAATGCCAGCCATTATATTTTGGCGGTTGGGCACGCCTCGGTTTGTCCATAGAAAACAAAGATAGGCAAAAACGCCAAAGATGGCCACACCGAAGCCGATTAAAATATAAATCCAAAGAGAAAGCAAAACCATAATGAAAAACCTCTATAATAATTTAATCACAATATGACTTAATTAGATTATTATAGAGGTTGCTTAGATTTCTTTCAAGGTATATCTCCCCTCCTCGTCTTTCTCAAAGCAGGTTTTGTTATTGAGATTAAGAAGAATGGTGTTTGGCTGAACGATTCTTTGCCGCAAAACCCGTTGAAGAATTTCTTGGCGAGTTAAGGCCGAGCCGTTCTTTTCCAAAATACCGCGGATAACATCTTTCACCGTGCCCTCCGAATACCCCCATTCTTTTAAGGCATAAGTACCCCGCCCCACTAAAATAAATTGAGGGTCGCGGATTAACTCATTGTGAACGGTTTGCGGCAAAATCTTTTTCTTCTGAAAAAAATGACCGTTCAAACCGTTAGCATTGCCCGCAATATCCCTGAAGTGCAAAGGACGGCCTAATTTTTTCAGTATAAGATATGCGGCATCCCTTACGCCCCTTGGCTTGATTTCCGGCCAGGCAACCAAACCAATTTTATCCAATGGCCCGATTTCAACCGCCCGGCTCGCCTCAATTGAACTGTTAACGAATGCCTTGTCTTTGCTGCTAAATAAGCCATAAACTTCCTCTATAGAAAGAGGAATTTTGCCGTCTTCTAATGTTTTAACCAAGTCATTCAATAAAGCTAATGCCCTATCCTGAACATCACCTGTTTGGACCCAAAAAGGGTAAAAAACATCACCCCCCTCAAGGCGTTGCGAGCTTGGGGCGAGTTTTAAAAGAAAAAATACAAAGTTGCGTTCCCTCGCTCCCCCTAAATCATTTAGTAGCAAGTCCTCTCTTTTTAGTCCGCCGTGTTTTTTTAAATAATCCTTAAAATAAACAAAAAAACTATTCAATTTTGAAGAAGAATAATTGGCCCGAAGCTTGCTGAGGGCCTCCACTTCTATCTGGCGCGCCCTTTCTCGTGTAACGCCGAATAATCCGCCAACCTGCTGCAGGGTTTGGCGTCTTTGGAGCGAATCTAAGCCGAATCGTTTTCTAAGGACTTCCTGCGATTTACGAGGCAGAAACGAGATAGTGTCCGCGCAAATTTTTGAATAGTCAAGTTTTGTTTTCATAAGTAAACGCGGCACAAGGCACCGCTATTCCGTAGTTCAGTTATTGTATTGTTTTACCATAACGGAGCCGATGTGTCAAGTAAGAAGTTTACCACTACTTTCTAAACTTTTTCAATCCCCTTTTCTGCTGGCTCTCAAAAGCATTAACCACTAAAAGCGAAGCCACAAAAATAGACGAGTAGGTGCCAAAGGCCACTCCTAACAATAAGGCCAAAGAAAAATAACGCAAAGTCGCCCCGCCGAAGAAAAAGATAGCAAGCAAAACTAAAATTACAATAAAGGAGGTATTCACCGAACGCCCTAAAGTTTGGTTCAAACTACCATTAACAACAGCATCAAAGCTTTCAGTCTTGTTTTTGAAGAGGTTTTCCCGAATGCGGTCAAAAACTACCACTGAATCATTGATAGAGTATCCAAAAACCGTTAACAAAGCGGTAATTATCGGAATGGTTATTTCAACCCCCCAATACTTGCCAAGGAAGGCAAAAACACCCAAAGGAATAATGATGTCATGGCATAGGGCTAAGATACCGGTGAGGCCATAAACATACGACTTGACCGGCCGGGAGATCTTGCGAAAACTAATGGCGATATAGATTAAAATTGCCAAAAGCGACAAAATGATGACAATCTTGGTTTTGTTTTTTAGTTCTTGGCCGATAACCGGACCAATGACTTGAAAACTTTCCGAGCCCGGCTCAACCGCGCCCAATAATTGTATTTTTTGTAAAATCGCCTCCTTCTGCTGCTCATCAATGGTCTTCATTTTCAAAATTACCCGATTATCGCCGCCCACCTGAACCGCTACATCTCCAAAGCCCGAATCCGTCAATTGCGCTTTAATCTGCTCCTGCGCTGGAATTTGATTTTGGTATTTGACCTCAAGCAAGGAACCTCCCGTGAACTCAACGCCTAAATTCAAACCAAAAACCGCTATGCTAGCCAAAGACGCTATAACAAGAACGAGCGAAACGGCGTAAGATATTTTTCTATATTTGGTGAATAAAATCATAATGATTAAAGCCAAAACCGTTTTAAATTCTCTAACTTGGTACCAACAAAGATATTCATCCAGGCCTTTGTAACAAACATCGCCGAAAACATACTGGTTAAAATGCCCAATGATAAAGTTAAAGCAAAGCCCTTCACAAAAGACGACCCAAAACCAAACATAATCACCGCGATAAGCAACGTGGTAAGATTGCTATCCCTGATGGACGGCCACGCTCGGGAAAACCCCAGCTCCAACGACCTCTGAAAATTCTCGCCCTTTTCCCTTTCTTCCTTTATTCGTTCAAAAATCAAAATATTTGCATCCACCGCCATACCAACCGACAATATCGCCCCTCCTATACCAGCCAACGTTAAAGTAACGGGCAAAAACTTAAACAAACAAAGTAAAATGCCCGCGTAAGTAAAAAGCGATAAACAAGCGAATAAGCCGGAGAAACGATAAAAAACCAACATAAACAAACAAATGCCCAAGAGCCCGAAAAAACCGGCCAGTAACGATTGCCGCAATGAATTCAAGCCCAAGGTAGGGCCGATGGTAGTTTGAGATATGAGTTTAATGGGCACGGGCAAAGCGCCGGCGTTAAGGTTCCTTACTAAGTCCTTGGCCTCAAGAATAGAAAAGGTGCCCGTAATTTGGGCCTTGCCTCCGCCGATTGCCTCCCTGACCACCGGCGAAGAGATTAAAACATTATCAATGTAAATGGCCAGCCGCTTGCCGACGTTCTTACCAGTGAGCTCCTTGAAAATGGCCGCGCCATCATCGTTGAATTCCAAGAGAACTTCCGGCGCCATTGTTGATTGATTAAAACTCAAAACGGCCTTTTGTAAATATTGGCCCGTAAGTTGAGTGGGAACAAAATAAGGGTCTTGGTAAGTGGCTTGAAACTGCTCAATTCTTTCCTGAACGGTTGAGGTAGCCAGGCCGCTTAAACTATTCTCAAAATCAGTTTGCTGTTGCAGCAAAATATCCCTTTCGGCCTCGGGACGCTCTTCCTTAAATTCTAAATAGGGCGTCTTGCCAATCATCTCAATGGCTTTATTTACATCTTTAACCCCCGGCAACTCTACCGCCAAGCGTTCGCTCTTGCCGGATTCTTGAGTAGAAACAACCGCTTCAGTGACGCCAAACATATTCACCCGTCTTTCAATGACATCCCTCAACCCCTGCATAGATTCCTTGCGCTCTTGCGCGTCTATCTTAGATACGTCCGCCTCATACACCAAATGGCTGCCGCCCTGCAAATCCAAACCCAACTTAAAAGGCCTCTCCGGCAAACGCGGGACAAATTGAATGTTCAAATAGCTCAAAAAGTTATTAACGGGTTGAGGAAACGCCAAAAGCAAGGTAAAAACCGTTAAACAAATTACGATAGTTAAATAGGTTTTGTTAGCGCTTTTCGTCATACAGATTTTTTAACATATCAAAAAACATTATTATTTGCAAGGACCTCGCCCCTCGCCGTAAATTCCATTTTATAACCTTGTAAAAGATAATTTAAAAACCGTTCGGGCAATTTGAGAGTTAATGCCGGCCCAAAACGTCTGAAAAAGCTTGTGGCCTTCGGTTTTGTATTCCACCAATGGATCTTTTCCCCCATACGCCC
>Ga0268281_1001955_pt1 | contig 11011 bp, 11 predicted proteins | sample saktaG_10_FD_190134 | JGI IMG/M metagenome (GOLD analysis project Ga0268281, IMG submission 190134) | Saline water microbial communities from Sakinaw Lake, British Columbia, Canada - sak_2011_5_24_50m | ecosystem: Environmental > Aquatic > Non-marine Saline and Alkaline > Saline ... | reverse complement strand
TTTATCTCATCGGCCAGGGTAAAAGACGGCTTTCTGTTGCGCCAAGCAAGTGCGCCAACAACCGCCATTGGGTCCTCGGCTGTGCCCGAAAAGAGATCGTACTTCCTCCAGCGGGAAGATAGCAGGTTCTTCAGGATCCATTTATTATTGTACTCTACCGGGAAATTGCCACCCGGAGCATACAGGTCTACTTTGTAGCCAAACTCACTAAGCGCGCTCACTATGGCATCGTTCGGAGGCGAGCCCGCCAGTTCAGGGATTAATAGAAAGTGCGCCGCGTTTTTCATTTTTACAAAGCTCTCGGTGTTCGCAAATTAGGCACGGCCGCAGGTAAAGACAAGTGACCTAAAGTATAGTCCCTCAAAAAAGCATCCGTGCCGGCTTTTATATATCCCAGCGGGAACCCGCCGCCATCTTTCTCCGTCGTCTTTTGCGCACTGGATAGTTTATCTTCTCCGATGCGCCTTTCGTACCAGTTGTGATAATGGGTGATTGTTCCGTCGATGCTGTAAAAATTGCCCAGGCCGTATTGAAGATAAGGCAATTCATCACTCCAAACCTTTGGCTTAAAATCCGGAACATATATAGGTGCGGAGACTTTGTTAGAAGTATGCACTTCCATCGGAAACCAGGTAAAGCCCGCCTCTTTTAAGCGAGACGGAATATTGTGGGTGGCATGACTGCAATAAAAATCCGGGCTAAAGTACGGAAAAGGTATCCCAAAACGGCGTCTGTATTTAAGTACTCTTTTGGTCCTGCGCATCTTTTCCGTATCAAAAAACATGAATGAGCTCTCCGGCATATTTATTCCGAAAGGCCGCGTATAGGGGCCGCAGCCGATGTCTTGGGGCGAAACGAGTGCGACATTATCTTTGATCTTGGACTTGCACAGATCAAACCATTTGTCGTTAAGGAGTATAGTATCTGAATGTATGATGAGCGTATAGGGCGAGCGTGATAATGAAAAAAGAATGCCGAATGCTTCGAAATAGCCGGCCGTTGATTGCACCACTTTTACGCCTAAGTTCCGGGCAATTCTGACGGAGCCGTCACCGGAAAACTTATCACATACTACTATCTGTTTGTTTATTCCATCCGTGGTTTTAATAACGGAATTAAGGCTGTGGCCCAGGAACAATTCGCTGTTAAAGCTTAATACCCCGACAAAAAGTTCGGCTGCTTTAGGCATAAATTGTCAGATACCTCTCAATTATTGCCGCAATTTTTGGAGCGTTGGCTTCGAGCGTATGGCGGCTGCGCACTTTCTGGGTGGCATTTTGCCCGAGTTGTCGGAGCAGCTCCCGATTATTATAAAGCTCAATTACCCGATCAGCCATAGCATTAATATCAAGGCTGGGCACGACAAACCCGCAGTCCTTTTCCACAAACTCTGGCTCTCCTCCTGCCTTATCAAAACACAGGATCGGTTTTTCCAATGAGGCTACCTCCAAGCAGACAAGCGGAAACGGATCTTCGCGGGAGGTCATGGAAAATACGTCAAAATCAGCGAAGTAATCAAGTGGGTTTGTTTTTGCCTCAAGAAAGTGGACGCTGGCCTCGAGTCCGGATTTTACAATATCGCAATCTAGCACATTTCGTTGCTCTTTATCCCCTCCCCCGATCCATACGAAATGGATAGGTGCGCCCAGCTTGTTCCGAACGCTGCGAGCAAGCTCGATAAATAGATCCGGGCCTTTGCGCCAATGACGCGTGCCGGAAGAGCCGACAATGAATGCGTCTTCCGGAAGTTTTAATTCGCGGCGAAGCAAATGCTGCGTAGAAATAGCGTTTTCATCGGGATAGATATAAACCCATGGATCACGCTTATATCATCCGCAAGAATATTATATCGGTTTACTAAATTGTCTTTGACTGCTTGCGAACAGGCGATAAAGTGCGTTGTGCTCTCTTTTACATAATCAAATTTATCGCTGCGAGAATCCAGGCTGTAACTTAATTCGTGGATATGGGAGATCACCGGGCAATTTAAAAAGCCTAAAGCCTGCAGGATATTTCCGTTCGTCGAGGTGTTGGAATAGACGAGCCCGATATTGGAATTTGCGAGCATTCGCCTGATCCGGAAGGCCGGATCATTGATCCCCAAGCGCCTGGTTATCCTGCGAAGGATATTGTACTTATGGATGATCTCGGGCCCCTGACCATCTTTATAAAACACCGATGTCGGCGCCAGCGCCGAGAAAGCCTTCTCTAACTCTCCGCCCCTGCCCAGAAGTATCTCGAATGGGATACTCGCATTCTCCTTGAACCAGCGCAAAAAATTCAAGAGCAGAATCGGTGCCCCGGTGCGGCTCGCGTCGTGGGAGATGAAAAGAACTTTTTTCATAGCGTAATCCGCCTACTTTAGAGATACTCTTGTAATATAAAACGAGGTTTGCTTACAGATAAGATAACGAATTCTCTTTAACAAGGCTTTAATAAAAACATCTTTACTATAAACATTCTTTATTCCTCTTAATTCAGTCAGACCAACATAATCCAAAGTCAGCCACCACTGCTTTCCGAGCGACAGAAATGTCTGCGGAAGGTGGCAAGGATGAGTCCCTCCCTGATCGTCTGGGCAGTTGATAATCGCGATCACGCCGCTATTTTTCAGGTGGCGTGTTAACAAAGATAATGTTTTTAGCGGGTTCAATAAGTGTTCCAAGACATCAAAGCAGATTATTATATCAAATCTTCCTTTCAGATGTGCCTGTGCCCCTTCGATCGGAAAGAAATTTGCCTTGATGTTTCGCTTCTCGAGCCTGTACCGGAGGAAATCAGCTGTTTTGCCCGGTATGTCAGCATAATAAGCCTCGTATCCGTTTCTTGCAAACGGCAACAAGTCAGTGCCTATTCCGGCTCCGAAATCGAGCACTTTAGGGTATGAGCTCATGGGGTATTTTTTCAGCAGATAATCTATGATCTTACCGTGTAATTCACTTCTTTCTCGGCTGGCTCCTATCTTTGTCAGCTCAAAAAGGTATAGATCCGTCCCGCTGTAGAATTTCGTTATATCTATGGGAGTCTTGGGGGCGGCCTTATTCCATGCCTCGGCCATTTCCATTGCGTCATAGTTCAGTATTCGCTGCCTGCAGTATTCAAAATCCAACCCTAAAAAGCCCGCGACGTCATTTATGTCTTCATCTTTCAGGTATATGGGAGCAAATTTATCCATTATCGCACCTTTCATAAGGCCAGGGATTTTTGCGGGAGTTGACGTAATTCGGGTCAACAGCCGTGATCTCCTTGCGGCCGTTCGTGAGGCGCTCGACGATCTCCGCGCCCTGCATGAAAGAGTGGTCCTGGTTACCCACCTCGTACTTCCACATTCCAAATCTGCCGCGCGGATAAACATCGTGTTTCTCGAAGAACGGGATTAGTTCTGAGAGCGCCTCGTCGCGATTTAAGCCCGGAATAGGATATCCGTACTCGGCCCGATACCTCCAGATTGAGACGATCTGAGCACGGTTAGAAATAAGTTTCGTATTAAGACAACCCTGGATCACTTCTTCCATGAGCCGGCCCTGATCCACGGGCTTATATTGCGATTCAGAGACTTCCAGCATCAACGACCAGTACTTATTAATATCCGGCACGTTATAAGGCGAATAGTTACTAAAGACTGTGGCCCGATAAAACGGGCAATTATCTTCCGGAAAATACATCCAGCATTTCGTTGCCAGTTCATCACGCGGCTTGCCCGAGAGTCCGAGGCCGATGATATTCGAAGATGAATACAAAAGTCCGCGCTCAGCCAAAGGTTTAAGCTGAGGTTGATTAGAAATCCTGATCAGTTCATTAAGCGGCAGGGTTGATATAAGTTTTTCGTATTCATGCACCTCCCCATCCTCGGTTGTGCATCTATGCTCTTTAAGGTCGATTGCAGCCACCAGCTGATTAAAGCGTAGCTTCTCCTGCGGAAGCTGGGAAGCGCAGGCTCGCCACACAGCTCCTGTGCCTCCGTGTTTTGGAAATCGGAACTTGTTGTTCGGGCCCCAGGAGACATCGTCTTGCTTTAGCTCGATATTGCGCATCACCCGCGCCAGATCAACCACTGATACACGCTCACCCATCCATGCGGTATTCATTAGCTCAGGCGGACAAGCCCATTGCTTGAAATTGTAAGGCTCCATGAATATTTCTGCCAAGCCCGCGCCAAAAGTAGCGTTGATCCACTGCAGGAAGTTTTCCGGTTTTACTTTAGGGTTTTGCGCAGCCTCTTCCAGCCCTTGAAGGCATTTCCGGAGGTCCTCAGGAGGCAAACGGCGGATATTATTCTGGAACGGATATGGCACGAACCGGTCTTTGATCCACACCCAGGATTCCCTCTCATGGTGCAACCAACCATCCTTGCCAAGGAACTCATCAATTGCCTTGTCAAAATACTCATAATGGGAAAATTGGACGTGCCCTCCAATATCCCAGGTAAAGCCTTTATCGTCAACAAATGAAGCAGCTAACCCGCCGGGAACACCCTGGCCCTCCAGCAATTCCCAGTCAGCTCTGCCATTCTCAACTAATCTTTTCGCCGCCCCAAGCCCGCACGGCCCTGAGCCGATAATGAGGATCATGATACCTGTTTCCCTTTCTTCCAACGACCGGCAAGTAACAGTTTCATCTTTAGGATTCTTATAAGACTTCTTGGAATGCATGGCAAAATAACAAGAAAAAGTTCGGGGCCATATAACTTATACAAGACTTCATAGGCCTTTCTTCTTTGAAACCAATTGAATGGCGATGCGGGCTCCAGGCCAATCGTTGGCCAAAACCGGATCAAGTGATGCCGCATCAAAAGAGTGCTGTTCTTTCGCTCGTATGCATGAGTTTGCTCTAGGATTCATGCCGTAAGATCAATGCATTCTCCAAGATAATCCTTCGCTCTACCTACCCGCACAGTGCCGGCGTGAACTCTGAATTTATTCAAAGGCTCTGCAATAAATGCCACTGTGCCTTGCATGGCAAGATGAGCCCAAAGCAAGAGATCTCCAGCCAACTTAAGATGAGGTAGGATAGTCAAAGGATCGACGAAGAGCTGGCGCCTGAACACAACGGCGCTTGCGTTAGGGATAACACTCTTGATGACGAGGTAGTTAGCGCAAAAATAAGCGCCATCCATGACAAAGCCTTTGCTCCATAAATCGGGACTATACTCGTCTGTCCAGCCCTTCACATTGCCTGTCACCTTACCGTCTTTATCGATTAACAGAGACTGGCAATAGGCAAGCGCAGCCCCTGACTCGACGAGCTTTCTCACTACTTTCTCCAAAAGAGTCGGGTCAGCAACATCATCCGATTCGGCAATCCAGATGTACTCTCCCTTGGCCAGCGATATTCCTTTATCCCACTGTTTAAAAGTAGCGCCGGAATTCTCTTTATTGGTTATAAGGCGGTGCGGCAAGTGGCCAACGCATCCGGATATAATTTCCAATGAGTTGTCTGTCGAGGCGTCATCCAGGATAATCAGCTCAAAATCCTGGAAAGTCTGGTTTATGATCGAGGACAGCCTCTCGGGCAGATATTTGGCGTGGTTGTAATTGGGAACGATTACGCTCACGAGCGGATTATCGGTATGAGCTTTCACTTATAAACCTCTCTTAATATTTGCTATTTATGGGCAATTAAATTCTTTCCTTTTCGCAAAATTAAATAACCGATGCTCAAGGGATGGCCAATATAGTATCCAATTCGTTGCATATAGTGTTCTCTGCGTGATTCCACCCTAAAAATATATAACAGTACTATTATCACCCTCCAGAAAAAGAAGGCCATTATAATGGACGATCGCTTGTCGAGAATTGTTGAATAAAGATTAAGCCCTTTTACCGTTGATTCTATATATGGTTTTTGTTTGATAGCTTTGAAAAATACTCCTGGCTCCTCACTGTCTTCACATAACGCAATAATCTCAAAATCAGAAAATATTAGCTTAATATCCTTGAGGCCATATCTCCAATAGTCAAATGGATAGCCGTGATAGCACTTCCCTTTCAATCTCGTGGTAAGAAGCATCGATCCACCGGGCTTTAGAACCTGTTTAAGATTATGTATCGCCTTTCTCCAATTCAGGACGTGCTCCAGAAGTTCTGTGCTAATTACAACATCAAAACTATTAGTTCCAAACTCTTTAATAAGATTTTCGACAGGACATATTCTGTCAACACCAGCCCCTTTTTGAATATCAACCCCTATGTAGGAAAGCGGTCGGAATTGTTCTACCGATGGCCTAATTGATCCGTTAACATCCAATGCTCCTACCTCTATAACAGATCGCCCTTTTATGTCGTCTTCGTGAATATACTTCTCTGCAAACTCAATGCATGATTTATGGCACATAATTTACTTTTTTCCTTGTCAAACATTAAACATTAGAAACATTAGGGACAGCGCCCTATTTCTTGCGTCTTCATCTCCCCGGCCGATTAAAATAGGGCGCTGTCCCCTATTTACAAGCATACGCTCGGTACCTTCTTTGGATAAATAGAAGATGAACCTCTTCAGATTGATCACCTCACTACCTTTAGAAAATTCCTTCATTAATTCTGAAGCGTAAACCTGCGGCACTAAAAAATCATTATCATGTAGAACAAGTAGTCGCCCCTTTGCCTGACGCGCTCCCACATTCAATGCCCATGAGCGGCAATAAGGCAGATCCGGCCTTGATAGTGGAGTGTGGATATAGCGTACCCAATCAGGAAGCGACGCCTTGATCTCTTGATTCAGAGACTGCTCCACAACAATGCACTCTAAAGAAACACCGATTTGCGCGGCAATTGATTTAAGGACAAGGAGTAAATTAGGCAAGCGCCTTAATTCGCGGTGCCCGATAATAAACGAAACGTCGACGGCTCCGGAGGATTTTTCCGGTTGATTTTTCAGAACTATCGGATAATCTCTCAAAGCCCTTTGCATAAAGAACTTGCCCAATGACGGAAAGACCTTCGCGATATGCAGGTCCGAGGTCCATTGCCAATCGCACTTGACCCCTCGCCCGGCTGGAGTCGCAATTAACCGCTCATTGCGGTTGCGCATAGAAAGCCACGGCCTGGCCTTCCCGCAGAAAAACCAGCCAGGCCGCAGAGACCAAATAAACCTCGGCAGATCGAAAATTATCGCGCCAATTTTTTGTTTTAAGCTACATTTCATTTTACAGATCAACCCTCTTGTCTAATTCTTGGGCTAAACTCAAAAATTCCTTGTCATTCTGCTCTTTGCCGGAATATGTATGCGGCCATTCGCCCGGAGTCACTTATTTGACGTAATATCCGCCGATTTTAGCGCTGCCTTTAAAATTTACTTTTCCTTCGCTCTTTAGTTTCCTCAACCATCGCTCAAGGGTTTTGGGCGCAATATGAATGGCCCGTGAAATACTCGGCACTCTCAGTCCGGGATTCTCTCTGATATGTTCCACCAACAATTTTACTCCCTCACTTACTCCCTCACTTACTCCCTCAACCTTTTTTGCCTTTTCGGGAGCCGTCTTTGCCCCTGGCCGGTAGAATGTCACCACGAATCCTGTCTTGATATTCTCAAATGTCACTCTTACCCCCGCGGCCTTACATTCATCAACGATACGCTTAAAACCGGAGCCCCAGCGTTCGATGTCTTTCGCGTAATAAAAAGTATCGGCGATCAAAGGATTACGCGGAATGCTTTTCTCTCTGCCCTTGATAAATTCCTCCGGCGAGTGGTCATAGGGAAACTGTCCGGGATTGTAGATCTCAATTCTATTACGATAAATCGCCAGCTCGTTACCGGAAGGATTGTTGAAGTCGCGATGGCAGAGAGAATTAACGATCGCCTCACGGACGGCCTCAACCGGGACCTCTGGCGTTTCGACACGTTTAAAGTCAATTATCTTGGCGCGCCAGTTAATATGTTCTTTGACATAGGTCTCGCATTGAGCGATAAGATCAAATAGTGTTCCTTTAAGAGATTGGATGTCCACAAATGTCGTTTTTTCATTCGTGGCAAAAATGGCCGCGCGCACCTCAACGCGATTGTCTTTACAAAACAGCGCCCGTCCCGCATTGAGCAGTTTTTTATCTTTGAGAAGATGGAGTTTATGAAGGACATTACGCGCTGAATCATAAGCGTATTCAATACGCCCGGCTTTGCGGCCTTTTTCAATGAATCTTTTGATGGTCGGGATATCCGCTTTGGATAAAGAAAATTCGGATACCTCTGCTCCCCACGCGTAAATGTAGTTGTTTTTCTTTTCGACCAAACGCCTCAGCTCATTGACCGAAAGTTTCTTATTTTCCTCTCCAATGCGTAAATAATAACGCCCGCGAGCTGAATACACGCCATCCTGACCGCTCACATTAACAACAATGCACTCCTTACCCTGTATCTTCCTAATCTGAATGTCCGGATGAATCTTGGGTTCAATCCAATCGTTAATGGCCCTTGAAATATCGTGCAAAGTGGATTTTCCAATCTGCTGGCCCACAACGCTTCCATCGTCATTGATCCCAAAATAGACCGCGCCCTTACTATGCTTATTCAACATAGCTCCCAAGGAAATAACCGCCTCTTTGAGCTCCGAAGTTGATTTTTTGAGTTCTATGATTTCACTCTCTTCAAATTTCATATACCATCCTCCTGTGTCCGCGATGTCGTTTGGCCGTCGTATTTCTTTATTCGATAACTCCCCCATCCAATGTTTTTGCGAGCTCCCAAAAACTCTTATCATCCTGCGCTTTGCCGGAATACGTATGCGGCCATTCGCCGCCTGGGCCGCTATGCTCAAAACGTATTCCGAGAATATTTCTAATGCCTTCTGCCAAAGAAGTACCAAGAAACGAATCCAAACGGCCCGAAGGCCCGATATCCGTAATCCGGCGCGCTAAAGCACGGGTAGGTTGTAATAAAATTTTACTGAATGCTTCCGTCCACATTGCCACCGAACGCTCTCTCGTATATTTATCCGAAACCATTTTATAGCCGTTTTCGCTTAACTTTGCCCTGAGTGCAGGATCAGCGAATTTTACCAAACATTCTGCTGCCGCCTTTGAATCCCCTACAGGAAATAAAAAGCAATTTTGGCCGTCTATCAGGCTTCCTTCTGATTTTGAGCCGATATAAGCACTCGATACAACTGCCACTTTACGGACCATGGCTTCCCACACCACGATCGGTCCCGTCTCCCAGAACGACGTCAGGAGCATGACATCCGCCCAATCATACATCTTTGACAGCGCTTCGCCGAAAAGAGCGCCGGTAAAACTGACCTTCTTTTTAGAGATCTGGGCGCGCATCTTCTCTCTTAAGCCTGCCTCTTCTTCGCCGCTTCCTACGATCCTAAGCTCATAATTTAGATTAGATCGGTCAAGGAGATCGATAATAGCTGGGATATCAGTAACTCGTTTCTGGAAATTTTCTCCGAGTCGGCCGACATGGATAATCCTTAAAGTTTGCTTATCTGCGCTTTTCGGTTTTGGTTCGGGAACTGAAACGCCGTAAGGAGCGTAATAAACCCTCGCTTTCTGCATGCCTCCTGTCTGTCCCGCTAAAACGCAACCCAGCTTATTTGTGCAAATAACACCATCTAATAGTTGCGAATATTTCAGCACGTCCTCATAAAGCCTTGGGGAGAAGCCGTGCAAAGTCATCGTTACTTTACACTCCGAACCTAAGGCGCTCTACTGCCGCATAAGTATCCGGAATATTCACTCCGACCACCAATTGCGGGTTGACTTTCTCGATCACCCTGTAAATCGCCCTTATGCCCCCTTCTCGTGATCCGCTCTTATTCTCTATGGCTAGCGTCTTTTGAAAAAGATGCTGCTTAAGATAGGCGCCAGCATTGTGCCACTTACCCGAAACAAGCCCGACCGTGACATCCCAGCCTGAATTTTCCAAGCCCGGCACCAGATAATCCAACCACGTAGCTAGCCCGCCGTATATATATGCGGATGGTGCGATAAATAGTATTGAGCTCATTATTATAAAATCACCTCTCTTAAAGATTCCACCAGCTGTCTGTACTTACCCGGTGCATCGATGTATTCTCTGGCGCATCTTCTGGCATTCTCTTTCATCTGCGACAGCCTGGCCTGGATATGGCCGATGGCCTTAATGAATTCTTCCTCATTCCCGACAAGGACTCCGCAGTCGTATTTCTCCAGGAACGCAAAGCTTGGCTGACGGCTGGCAATCACCGGCACTCCCATAGATAGAAACATGCATATTCTGTTAGAGCTTGTACTCATGTTCTGGAATTGCGGGCCACTGTGATGGTAGATCGCTGTTCCGATATCAACTGCGGACATGGTTGACCACGACTCGCGCCATCCCAATCGCTGAGGCTCGATATAAATACGTTCTTTGTTGCGTGCCTGTTCAAGCAGAGGATCGCTGTTCGCCACCTGTAAAACCAGATACGCCTCGGGCTTTAATTCCAGCGCCTTCATCATCCATGGAAACCCTGAATAAACACTAAGTCCTCCTGAAAATGCGATCGTAAGGGCGTCTGCAGGAATGCCCCATTTGGCACGAAGAGCCTCTCTGCCTCCGGGCGCGGGAGTCTCCCTGAAGCACCCGGGATAAACAATGATCTTATGCTTCTCAGATAAACCGGCATACTTACGCTGCAGCTGAATGCGTGACTCGTCATTGACAATGGTAAAATTGGAGCGGCGCATCCCCCACCGACATAATTTCTTCCAGCTCTCCGCCCTGTTTCCGTAATAAGAGCCGCTCCTTATCTCATCAGCCAGGGTAAAAGACGGTCGCCTGTTCCAAAAAGCGAGTACGCCGGCAACTGCCATCGGATCCTCGGCCGTGCCTGAAAAAAGGTCGTACTTACTCCAACGGGAAGAAAACAGGTTCTTCAAGATCCATTTATTGCTGTATTCTACTGGTAAATCTCCGCCCGGAGCATAGAGGTCCACTTTATAGCCAAACTCACGAAGCGCGCTAACTATGGCGTCGTTAGGAGGCGAACCCGCCAACTCGGAAATCAATAGAAAATGCGCCGCGTTTTTTGTTTTCATATATCTTTTACCACCCT
>Ga0268281_1001946_pt1 | contig 11056 bp, 8 predicted proteins | sample saktaG_10_FD_190134 | JGI IMG/M metagenome (GOLD analysis project Ga0268281, IMG submission 190134) | Saline water microbial communities from Sakinaw Lake, British Columbia, Canada - sak_2011_5_24_50m | ecosystem: Environmental > Aquatic > Non-marine Saline and Alkaline > Saline ... | reverse complement strand
GTGGCTGAGCCACCAAACTTTTAGCCCTCCCCAGCCTGCTCCCAGTCTGCGTTTCCGAGCAGACTTTTTACGCCCGTTTTTTTATGGAGATCAGACCTCCCCACTTTTAATGGGGACTGTCCCCACAAATTGTTACTCGCAAACCCGCTTTCACAAACCATTTCAGAGCAATTTTTCGTTAGTCCGCCGTTTTAGGCAGGTCAATTTGTCCCAAAATTGGTCATTTTTTATTTCAGTAAATTTTCTATGACTTTTTGAATATTTTTTTCTTTAGACCAGTACTCTCTGATTTTTTTTCTAATCTCTTGATGAGATGAATAACCTATATCTTTTATATCACCCAATAAGTCCTTAAATTCCAGATCCATAAATTTTTATAGGTGTTTAGTACTTATTTCTAACTTTTAATTTTTTGAGCTATTATTCTCACAACATTATGAATATGTGGTTCAGGATATCCAATGTGTCCCTTTTCTGTTATCCTTTTTTCTTTGTAGAAAATTATTTTAAAATCTTCAAATAATTTTTTTAATTCTTGATGTGTAAAAAAAGTTTTATTTTCTTTATTTTCTTTTTCAAATAAAGGGTCATTGTCAGTAAAGGCAGATATTACTACGATGCCATGTTTTAATAATCTATTTTTTACCTGTTCAATTATTTTAAAACTATGTCGTTTGGGCAAAAATTGCAAAACATTATATAAAGAGATTAATGAATATTTATCTTTTTCAATAATAAAATCCCCAATGTCTTGATTAATAACTTCTATTTTATTTCCTAATTTTTTGTCAAAAATAGTCTGCTTTAATTTTTCTATTTTTTTTTGATTTTTATCTACAGCCGTTACTTTAAATCCCTTTTTTGCCATAAATATACTATCTTTTCCTAAACCACAACCAAAATCAAGAAAACAAGAGCCAGGATTAATTTTTAAGCAGGCGATTTTAATTAAAGGATGAGGAATATTCATAATTTGCACATTAATCTATCTTTGTAATTAAAACAGAAAAAAATCCTTTTGAACATCCCATGCGCAAAACTTCTATTAAATTAAAGCCTAAAAGTTTGGTGGCTCGGCCACCAAACTTTTAGTAGCTCCCAAACTTTTTCTTAAAAAATCTACTCAATCCCTTATAATTTGAATTTTTAAAAAAGTTATTTCCTAATTACCCAAGTACCTAAGCACCCAGCTCGTCATTACGCCCACGGTAAAAATATATCAGCATTTTACATATTCGGTTTTAATTTATTTTTTTATTGTTTACTAAAATAAAAAAAAAGAGTATAATACTATTGATATTATTTATATATTTTTATATAATAAATATTGTTAAGAACAACGTTGTTATTCATTCAAAAAATAATTAATAATTAATAATTAATAAGTTTTTAAAAATTAAGTCTTATGAAAAAAAACACTATTTGGATTATCGTTGTGGTAATCATTTTGGTGATTTTGGGAATCATTTTGTTAAGTTCTCCTAAAACGACCGTTCCTGGAGAAGAGACCGTGATTCCTGAAGGATCTGAAGAAGAAGGCGTGATTCCTGAACAGGGCGAAGAAGTTTTAGGACAAATGGAAACAATCGTTCCAGATGCCAGCCCCGTTTCTGAACAAGGGGAAGTCTTAACCCTGGAAGGAAAACCGGCGGACAATACCGCTTTACCTGGTTCTCCTGACGCGCCAAAACAATCTCGCTCTTTAGAAGAAAGTGAAGTTCCGAAAGAAGCAGTCAAATTAACAGTGAGCGCTACTGGATTTTCTCCCAACGAATTTACTGTGAACGCCGGAGAAGTCGTCACTCTTTCTGTCACTTCCGAAGACAAAACTCATGTCTTTAAATTTGACGGAGCGAGTTTGCAAGGAGTCGCTGTTGGAGTAGCTGGCGCAGAAACCAGAGCCATTACTTTCAATGCTCCTGAAAAAGGCGATTATACTTTTTTCTGTGACGTTCCTGGTCACCGCGGTCGCGGAGAAACCGGCGTCATGCACGTAAAATAATTTAAAAGAAATTTATTTTTTAACTTCCTAACAGGTCCGACCTGTTAGGAAGTTAAAAGGAATAAAAATAGAAAGGAATTTATGTCCTTGAGTTTTAATATCAAAAAAAGACTTTTAATTTCCGGCGCATTTTTTGCTCTGGGAATTTTATTTATTTCCCTAATTGAATTAGGAATTTTTTGGCAAAAAGAAATCCAAACTGCAGACGCCGCTTCCGGCGACAACTTAAGAGGCTGGGGCTGGTCGGAAAATATCGGTTGGATTTCTATGAATTGCTATAATGATTATGATAACGATGGCGATTTTGAAAATTGTTGTCTGGGCGGGAATTTGCAGGATTGTCCTTATGGCTTATCTGGCGGAACTTATGGAGTTAAATATGATACGACTTATGATAAACTAAAAGGCTGGGGTTGGTCGGAGAACGCTGGCTGGATTTGTTTTGGTGAAACTTGCCAGCAAGTTTGTTTGGGAGGAACCAACAATGGCGCCGCTTGCACGAGCACCGCTAACTGTCTTCCCGGTGGAGTTTGCGGTGGCCAACCGCCAGAAGGCTTGCCCTTATCTTGGGCTTGCGTTGGTTACGCGGGCTGGCATTGCGACGGCGGTGATAGAGACGGGCTAAGCTGTTATAGTACGAGCACGGATTGTCCAAGTGGAACTTGTATTTTTGGCTGTTCTGGAGATGCTGGAGAAGATTTTGTTGACAGTGGCGTTTGTGTCCAAAGCGCGCATTTAAAAGCGCATTGGAAATTAAATGATATAAGCGCTGGAACAATTGCTGACGAAGTGAATAATAATACTGGCGTTTTAATGCCGATAAATACTCCGCCAATCCAAATAAAGGGACGGTTTGATAATGCTTTAAAATTTGACGGCATCGAAGATTATATTGAAATAAATGACAGTCCCAGTTTAAGCGTGATTGGAAATTTGACTATTGAGGCATGGATAAAAAGAGGCGACGTTGATAGGGAACAAACCATTGTCGCTAAATGGGACGAGTCAACCGGGAAAAAATCATATCGACTTTGGTTTGACGTAAATAATGAATTGAATTTTTCTCTTTATGAAAATGGCATGGAAATTAATACCAAGCAAAAAAACGGAATTTGCGTTGGAAATAATAGAAAAATTTGTGACGGCGGCACTAGAAATGGTTTGACTTGTTATTACTATAACAACACAACCGAATGTCCAGACGGGGTTTGCCGCGAGCCTTATTGCGAAAGTGATGCCGATTGCATTACTGGAGAGGTTTGTAAAAATGCGCCGATTGTCGACCTTACTAAATGGCATCATATAGCAGGAAAATATGTGGCTGCAACCAGCGCCAATTCCGCTTCAGTGCATATTTTTATTGACGGTTCAGAAGTGGCCGCTAACATCCCAACCGCGATTCCGTCGTCTTTAACAGATGAAAACGAAAAAGTTTATCTTGGCGCCAAAAAAGCCACCTCAATAATGAACACGTATTTTAAAGGTTCTTTGGACAACGTCTCTATTTGGTCTTGCCAAAATGTTGATAAGATTTTTGGCCGGAATAATAAAGAGATTTGGGAGGACGCGAAAATTGAATTGGACGGCTGGGCGCGAGTTATCAGTTTGGGCGAACGCGGTTGGCTAAAATTAAAAGGCTTTACCAAAGACGGCCGGGTTTGGGGTTCTTCTTTAAATGATTATAATACTTTTTATATTTTTAACGGCTATATGGCAAATCGCTGGGTTGATGAAGATGTGATTACTGATGGATTAGTAGCTTATTGGAAATTTAATGAACCGAATTTTACTACCAGCACTACAATTATTGATTCTTCCGGCAACAATAATAATGGGATACCTCAAAACGGAGTAATGATAACTAGTAAGGGTATTTTTAGTAACGCCGCTGACTTTGACGGAACAAATGATTATATCAGTGTTAGTGATAGTTCTACTTTGGATTTTGATGCTACGGAAAGTTTTTCTTTTGTTTATTGGATTTATCCGCAAGATTTCACCCAATGGTTTACGCCAATTGCTAAAAGGCAGTCTGGCGCCGGCTATGAAATGGGTATAGATTCAAATGGCGTTATTTCTTGGTATTTAAATAATGGGTCGGTCGGTTTTGCTGATACGCCTGATACCGACAGTTTAGAATTAAACCAGTGGTCGCAAGTCGCTTTGGTTTTTGATAGAAATTATGGTACAGCCAAGCGGTATTTAAATGGCGAGCAAACCGGCACAATTGATAGCATTACTGCTGTGGGCGATATTTCAAATACTTTAAATTTATCAATTGGCGGCCGAAGTTTAAGGGGCGACGGTTGGTTTTATGGCTTTATTGATAATACCGCGATTTATAATCGGGCTTTGCTTCCCGCGGAAATTTTAAATCTATATCAAAGAAGCACGCCCCATTGCATTGGCTGGGAAGATTATGAACATGATTATGATGACCCGCCCGAGCCTTTGGAATTTGATAATTTAGAAGCCAACAATACTCAAGGTTGCGACCAATTATTAGTCCAGTGGGATGTCGCGGATTGGGCGGAAAGTTATACTTATTGGAAATGCGATGACACGATTTCATCTGATTGCGTTTCTTGTTCTTATGTTGAAAATAGCGTTTTAGACGATTCTTGCGATTTATCCGGTTGCGCTTTATCTGATTCTGGGTTAATCGCCAATACTGGTTATTGTTATAAAATTCAAGCGCATAACGAAAGTGGCGATACTTGGAATTCTGAAGGACCGATTTGGAAAAGCACTTTGCTTTGCGCTCCCGAAAGCGGAGAAGTTGACAGCGCGACTTGTGGCCAGCTTGAAATTGAATGGACTACGGTGGAAAATTCTGATGGATACAATGTTTATCGTTCATTGACTCCGACTGGTTGCAGTGAATTGTATAATTCTGATTGCGAATTAACTTCCCATTTGGCAGAAGCTATGGATTATGACGCGGATAATGATGCTTTTTATGATTTAATCGCTCAATGGAAAATGAACGAGTCTTCTTGGACTGGTTCTTCAGGCGAAGTTCATGATTCTTCTGGCAATGCCAATCACGGCGTAGCCAGTTCCGGATTAACCACCAGTGAAGGAAAATTTAGTCTTGGCGGTTTATTTAACGGCATTGATAATTATCTTGATGTTGGGACAAACGAAACCTTGGAAGCACCGACCATTACTATTGAAGCTTGGGTCAAAAGAACCGGTATTGGAACTCGAGACGCGATTTTAGTTGATAATAAAATATCAGCCGATGGTGAAGACCATTATTTATGGTTTGAAATCGGCGCTGATAATAAACTTGCTTTAATATTCGGTGATGGAGCAAATCCCGGAACTAAATACAGTACTGGAACAATTGCTGACCTTAATTGGCATCATGTCGCCGTAGTTAGAGACGACCTTAATAAAACTGTGAAATTTTATCTTGACGGCGAACCTGAAACAGCTCAATCTTATGCCGGCTTAGGAGAATTAATTATTTTAGACGAAGATAATTTATGGATTGGCAAAAGTAATGTGGCTAGCAATACCTCTCCGTTTTATGGAAGAATTGATAATCTTGCAGTTTATAATGTGGCAAAAACAGACGCCCAAATCAAGATTGACTATGAAGCCGGCTCTTGTGGTGGCGCGAGCAATTGTCAATTAACTGAGATTTGTCATGTGGCCGGCATTGCTGACGGTCATTGCGGGAAAATTGAATCTGATGCCGACGCTTGTTGTTATACTGACTCCCGCATTATTCCGTATATTGATTATTATTACGTGATGACTGCCACCAGTGAGGAAGGGGAATCCGCGTCTGGTCCAGCTACGCCTTTAACTGCCAATACGATTTGTTTTCCGCCTCAACAAGAACAAGAACAATAATTTATTTTGGGGTCAGATTCCATTTTGTTTCTGAAGATAACTACGAGGTTTCACCTCGTAGTTTTTGTTACTTGGTGGCTCGGCCACCAAGTTAAAAAGTTTGGTGGCTGAGCCACCAAACTTTTTTTATCCGGGGTCAGACTCCATTTGTTACTTGGTGGCTCGGCCACCAAGTAACAAAAACACCCCCAAAATCCCTACTTGGTGGCTCGGCCACCAAGTGAAGAAAACGGCTCCTAGCATAAGAAAGAGCCGAAAGCTCAACTTATTTTGGACTACTTGGTGGCTCGGCCACCAAGTAACAAAAATGGTCTCTTAAATTTGAAAAGAACTACGAGGTAAAACCTCGTAGTTCTTTTCAGAAAAGGTTTTTTTTATAATAAAATATGTTATAATGAGAAATATAATTTTACTAAAAAAGAAATGAATAAACAGGAAGCAAAAAAAAGAATTGAAAAATTAAAAAAAGAATTGAATTACCATCGCCATCTTTATCACGTTTTAGACCAACCGAAAATTTCCGATGCGGCTTGGGATTCTTTGAAAAATGAATTAAAAGATTTGGAAAATCAATATCCTGAATTTATCACTTCTGATTCTCCAACCCAAAGAGTGGGTGACGACCCATTGAAAAAATTTGGAAAAGTAAAACACATCGAACCAATCCTCTCCATTGAAGATGTTTTTGAATTTCAGGAATTAGCGGATTGGGAAAAATATATAAAAGATTATCTTTCCCGCCAAGTTGAACTTGACGCCAGGTTAGACCTGGCAAAAAAATCGGATCAAAATTTTGAATATTTTTGCGAGAGAAAAGTAGACGGAGTGGACATAGTTCTAACTTATCAAAAAGGTATTTTAATAAAAGGAGTGACTAGAGGAAACGGTTTGATTGGGGAAAATGTTACTCAAAATGTCAGGGCGATTCAAGCGATTCCTTTATCTTTAAATAAACCAGTTGACATTGTAGTGCGTGGCGAGATTTTTATGAATCAAAAAGATTTTAAAAACCTTAATCAAAAGAGAGCGGATAATAATCTGCCTCTTTACGCTAATCCCAGAAATGTCGCCGCCGGTTCAGTTCGCCAATTGGATTCTAAAATAACAGCGGAACGCCGTTTAGACTGTTATATTTTTGAAATTATTACTGACGTAGGACAAAAAACGCATCAGGAAACACACCAAGTTTTAAATGATTTAGGATTTAAAACAGACCCGGAAACGGAAAAATGTGAAAATTTATCAGCGGTAAAAGAATATTATCAAAAGCATTTGAAAAAAAGAATAGTCAATCCTTTTGATTATGACGGAGTAGTTGTCCTTTTAAATAGAATAGATTTGCAAAAAAAAATGGGAGCAATCGGCAAATCACCCCGTTGGATGCGCGCTTATAAATTTCCCGGCGAGCAGGCGACCACCATCGTGGAAGATATTTTAATTCAAATTGGCCGGACTGGTGCTTTAACTCCGGTGGCAAAATTAAAACCAACATTATTAATGGGTAGTGTAATTTCTCGTGCTACTCTGCATAATCAGGATGAAATTAATCGTTTGGATGTGCGAATTGGCGATACCGTAATTATTGAAAAAGCCGGCGATGTTATCCCGGCGGTTATGGAAGTTTTAAAAAGTTTTAGAACAGGCCGAGAAAAAAAGTTCCACTTTCCAAAAATTTGCCCGTTTTGCCAAGGACAAGTTGTCCGTCGGCCCAACGAAGCTGCTCATTATTGCTTGAATAAAAAATGTTTTGCTATCCAAGAGCAAAAAATTATTCATTTTGTTTCTAAAAAAGGATTTGACATTGAAGGATTTGGTAAAAAAATAGTTAAACAATTGATGAATAACGGTTTAATTAAAACGCCGGCTGATATTTTTACTTTAACTAAAGGTGATTTGGAACCATTGGAAAGATTTGCTGAAAAATCGGCCGGGAATTTAACAAAAGCGATTGAAAAAAGCAAAGATATTGAATTGTCCCATTTTATCCAGGCTTTGGGGATTCGCCATGTCGGAGAGCAAATGGCGATTGATTTGGCTAAATATTTTAAAACTTTAGAAAAACTTAGCCAAGCTAGTCAAGAATTTTTAATCAGTCTGCCTAACGTCGGTTCAGTGGCAAGCCAAAGTATTTTTAATTGGTTTCAAAATCGCAGCCATCAAGAACTTTTGGAAAAATTTAATAAAAGGGGAGTGAAATTAAAAAAAGTTTTTAAATCCCCTGACGAACAAATTTTAAAAAGAAAAACAATTGTTTTTACTGGAACTATGTTTTCTATTTCTCGGGAAAAGGCAAAAGAAAAAGTTATTGCTCTGGGTGGCCGGGTTTTAAGTCAAATTAGCAAGCAGGTTGATTATTTGGTGGCGGGAGAAAATCCCGGGTCGAAATATGAAAAAGCAAAACAGCTCGGGGTAAAGATTATCAATGAGAAAAGTTTTCTAAATTTGCTAACATCAAAATAATTTTTTAAAAATATGGCGAAAAAAAATAATCAAAAAATTGAAAAAATTAGCGAGGCGGAAATAAAACATCTTGCTGATTTGGCAAGATTAAAACTTAATGAAAAAGAAATTAAAAAATATCAAGGACAATTGGAAGAAATTTTAAACTACGTGGCGCAATTGCAGGAAATTAAAATGGAAAAAGTTGAAGCTTGCTCCGGCGGTCATAATTTAAAAAATATTTTTCAGGAAGACAAAGCCGAAAAAAGAGATTTAAAAGACAGCCAGGAGTTAATCAGTCAATCCATTGAAACGGAAAACGGGTTAATCAAAATAAAAGAGGTTTTTAAACAAAAATAAAAATGAGTTTTAATAAGAAAACAATTTTTGAAACAATCCGAGGAATTAAAAACAAAGATTTTTCCGTTCAAGAATTAACTTCTTTTTATTTAAAAAAAATAAAAGAAAAAAATTCAAAAATTAACGCTTTTGTTTCAATTTTTGAAAAAGAATCTTTAATGCAGGCAAAAAAAATTGACCAAGAAATAGCTAACGGAATTTTAATCGGCGATTTAGCCGGGATTCCCTTGGCTGTTAAAGATAATATTTTGATTAAAGGAAAATTATGTAGCGCCGGGTCAAAAATTTTAAAAAATTATCAAGCCGTTTATGACGCGACAGTAATTAAAAAATTAAAAGAACAAAAAGCGATTATTTTAGGCAAAACGAATTTGGATGAATTTGCTATGGGCAGTTCAACGGAAACTTCTATTTTCGGTCCGGCAAAAAATCCGCGCAATTTGGAATATGTTGCCGGCGGTTCGTCCGGCGGTTCAGCCGCCGCTGTCGCTGGGGAAATGTGTTTGGGTTCTTTGGGGTCTGACACCGGCGGTTCAATCCGCCAGCCCGCCAGTTTTTGCGGCTTAGTCGGTTTAAAGCCAAGTTATGGCCGTGTTTCCCGTTCCGGACTGATTGCGATGGCTTCTTCTTTGGACCAAATCGGGGTTTTAGCCAACAATGTCGTTGACGCGGAAATTTTATTTAAAGCGATTCAGGGTTATGACAAACTTGATTCAACTTCAATCCCTGATTTTTCAAAAGAAAATCAAACAAACAATTTAAAAAAATCAAAAAAAATCAGGATTGGTTTGCCAAAAGAATATTTGGTTAGCGGATTGGATTCTTTAATTAAGAAAAAAATAGATGATTTAATCAAAAAATTAAAAGAACAAAAATTTGAAATTGAAGAAGTAAGTTTGCCTCATACCAAATACGCTTTAGCTTGTTACTATATTATTATGTCCGCCGAAGCATCTACTAATTTATCCCGTTACGACGGGATTAGATATGGTTTTAATTCTTCAAAATCCGTTCAAGACCTTTTAGATGTTTATATGAATAACCGCACTGAAGGATTTGGCGAAGAAGTTAAGCGCCGGATTATTTTTGGAACTTATGTTTTGTCCTCGGGATATTATGAAGCTTATTATTACCAAGCGCAGAAAATGAGAACTTTAATTAAACAGGATTTTGAAAAAGTTTTTAAAGAAAAACAAATTGATATTTTACTAACCCCCACTACTCCGACCACCGCTTTTAAATTAGGAGAAAAATTAAACGATCCTTTACAAATGTATTTGTCTGATATTTATACGGTGCCGGTTAATCTAGCCGGTCTGCCGGCGATGTCCTTGCCAATTGGTGAAATCAATAGTTTACCATTCGGCATTCAACTCATCGGAAATTTTTTAAAAGAAGATTTAATTTTTCAAACTGGAAAATTAATCGAATCTCTTTAATTTTTTATTCAGTTTTTATTAAAAAAACTCTTACTTGGTGGCTCGGCCACCAAGTACAGAAAAACCTCAAAAAACCTTCACTTGGTGGCTCGGCCACCAAGTGAAGAAAACGGCTCCCAATCAAATAAATAGCCGAAAGCTCAACTTATTTCGGCCTACTTGGTGGCTCGGCCACCAAGTAGAAAGTAAAGCCTCAATTACCATAAAAAAGATTTGCCAAATTTTTTTTATGTGTTATTATTAATATCAGTCTTAATTATTTAATCTAATCATTTAATTTATTTTTTATGGAAGAAAAAAATAAAAAAATTAAATTTTGGAAAATTTTTTCTGGAATTTTTTTAGTTCTTTTTTTAGTTTCTATTTTTACCGGCGGATTTGGTTTGAAAAATGTTTTTTTCAAATTGCCGGCAAATAAAATTGCGGGACAGGCCGTAGAATTTATTAATAAAAATCTTTTACAAGCCGGTTCAGCCGCTTCTTTAGTTGAAGCCAGTTGTGAAAAAAAAGTAAGTCTTTGCAAGTTTAAACTCAATGTCAACAACGGAACTTTTGATTCCTATGTTTCCAGCGACGGAAAAATTCTTTTTCCTGATGCCATTGAAGTTGAAGGTTATCAAGCCGCCGCTCCTGGCGCAGAAACATCTACCATAGAGGATATTCCTCAAATGGAAAAAGCGGAAGTTAAATTATTTATTATGTCCTATTGCCCTTTCGGCTTACAGGCGCAAAAAGCCCTTTTGTCGGTTATGGATTTATTAAAAGACAAAGCGGATATCAAAATTCATTTTGTCAATTATATTATGCACGAGAAAAAAGAAATTGATGAAAATTTAAGGCAGTATTGCATTCAAAAAGAACAGACGGATAAATTAATTCCCTACCTTCAATGTTTTGTTGCAGCCGATGAATCTGAGAAATGTTTAACTCAAGCGAATGTTAACCAAAATAA